>Ga0325405_1002564_pt1 | contig 18692 bp, 8 predicted proteins | sample PopdelMetagenome_21_FD_205663 | JGI IMG/M metagenome (GOLD analysis project Ga0325405, IMG submission 205663) | Populus deltoides microbial communities from Bellville, Georgia, United States - Xylem-Control-R2 | ecosystem: Host-associated > Plants > Phyllosphere > Stem > Wood/Secondary xylem...
AAAAATATTATTTCAATATATTTTTAAATAAATATATTTTAAAGATCAACTATTATTACATCACCGAACAATTATAATCCCATTTCAGGGAAATTAATAAATACTGAAAGTGGATTACAAGATTAAATAAAATGAAAAACTAGCAGTAGAGTAGAAGATGGTGGTGTGGTAATTTGGTATAAGAAGAGAGGTAGTTAGGAGGTCTACCATTGCCTGCAAAGCAGAGAAGAGTACTTCTATACTTTCTAGAGAGAGAAAGAACGACAACTACAACAAACTGCAAAGCTTTAGCTGGGAGGATAAAGTAAAGAACAAAAACAAGGACAAGTTAAAAAACCAGACCACCCACTTTGTTCTACTCCTTCTCTCTCACATTTCTTTGCTTCAAATCTTGGACAGAGCTTTCTTTCACAGCTCTGGTACTCCTAGAAGAAATTCTAACTACTTCTTGAGGGAGCTTTCAGTTTCAACTGTCTCTTTGATTTGGTTGCTGTTGTCTGTTTTTCTTGCATATGGGTGTGCTTTTGTTGAGATAGCTTTCAGTTTGTGAAATACAAGGGAAGAATTGGAAATCCCAGATAGAAATAACAAGGAAAAGAAATGTCTTTCAAGAGCAGAGGAGACCAGCAGTCTTCTAAAAATGTTATATCAAAAAAATGGGCCCTGTTCTTTTGCTTAGCTTGCTTTTGTGCTGGAGTGTTCTTCAACAATAGGTATGCTTGTTTTTCTTGTGAATTGCCTACTGTGGCAATCTCTGGAGAGGTTATTTGATTAAGTTTCTCATTTTTATGAAATGGGTACAAGCTGTTTTTTTTCTAAGATCTCTGTTTTGTTGATTGTTTTTTTTTGTATAGATCGTAGGCATGTTTTGGCTGGTTTAATGGAAAAATATGTTTTGATTTTCATTTTTTTTAAGAATGTTGATTATTCTTTAAATTATCTGAATCTTAATATTTCATCAGTTTTCAAGTTTGTATTTTCCATACAATTTCTGGCTTTATTTTCTAGCTAAAGCGAGGTAGATCTAATTATCCAAACTAGGATTTTGATGCATTGACTTTCTAATGATGCATTGACTTTCTCTTTTTCTTCAATGCTATTACTATCAGAATTTTGTGTTCCCTTTGTGAATTCATTCCTTTTCAAGAATTTTCATGCTCTTCTGCCATTACCTCCATCATCCAATAAATAATTAATTTTTTCTTTGTTATTACTGTTCATGTGATTTTATTTAAGGTCGTGGTTTTAAATGTGGTTTATTTGTTGGAAATCCATGTGCTACCATTAAAAACTACCGCTACTTATTTATGCAACCTGCTCCCACATGGTTGTGCACCAGGGGAAGGAAGGCTACCGACATCTGCTGTCATTGCCATAAATCCTTCTTTAGTATCTGGTAGTAGTGACTGCTCTTTTTTGTTGGAGATAGTTGACTAGAAACTCTTCATGACATTGTAGTGATCATTTCAATGATCTCCCAGGAAAACTCTTTAACTGTAAATTCTCTTTCTCTTTCAAATCTAAACATAGATTATTTTCTTCAGTCTAGATATGTCTCCAGAAGTAATTTCATAGCAATGAAATCATCGAAGTTTCTGTTATATGTTCGATAGTTGTCTGCACATTTGTGGTTCTGCAAGTAAATTCTATTTTTGTTAGCATCATTATCTTTATTTATCGGTTAAAGAAATTGCAAAAATCTTCAACAAGGTGACTTCTTGTTGGCACTTAATCTGTGATGGAATGTTAACGAGGAAAAATGGTGGCAGGATGTGGACAGTTCCCGAGCCTAAAGGCATCACTCGTACAACTACAATGGAGGCTGAAAGTCTAAAGTTAGTTTCAGAGGGTTGTGGTGATGAAATTGTGGGTATCTTTATTTATGACATGATAAATTCTTTGTCCTTTCATGTTTTTAATTGGTGGCTAGACTCAGGCATTTCAAGTTGTTTTCGTCATTCTTTTATGTTACTCATCTGAATTATTGTTGTTCGAAATCTGATTCGAGTCCCTTTAGTTGCATCAGAAAGAAGTGAAGCGTGACTCTAAGGATATTATTGGGGAAGTTTATAAAACTCACAATGCCATTCAGTAAGTATAGCTTATGCCCAGTAATTGTTCTACATTCTGCCTACATAGTTGATTTGTATGAAGGCATCCTGAACAGCAAGCTTACTATTGTAAATTGAATATAGGACGTTAGACAAAACTATTTCAAATTTAGAGATGGAATTAGCTGCTGCAAGGGCAGCACAGGAGTCCATACTCAGTGGCTCTCCTTTGTCAGAGGACTTAAAGAGGACTGGGTCATCTGGGAAAAGAAGATATTTGATGGTTGTTGGAATTAATACAGCTTTTAGCAGCCGCAAAAGAAGAGATTCAGTTCGCGCTACATGGTTCCCACAAGGTTCATTGAATTGTGTCCATACTTATTCTTATGCTGTTTTAATTGTTGTGTGAGATTTCATTGCTGACTAAGTTTTTTTTTCCCCTTAATGAAAAATAGGTGAAAAAAGGAAGAAACTGGAAGACGAGAAGGGTATCATTGTTCGCTTTGTCATTGGTCATAGGTGAGTCAGGCTTCTTTTCTCTTTAATGATATGGATAAGGGTGTGTGTAATTTGCAATGGAGTATGTGTATGTTAGTCCGAGTTGTTGAGTGTATGTTTTTGGCCTTAATTTTGAATCTTTGCTCACCCCTCATGTGTTCGATGATTAGGGCTACCCATGCACCTATTAGAGAGGAATATAAAATTATTCTTGGGACCTCACCTAATAGCTTAACCTTTTAGATTGTGATGATTCTTTGATATGCACCAATTCAAAATTTTGTCAATATTTTAAGGCTGCATAACTCTTCCATTTGTTTTCTGTGATCAAATTAATGTCATCTCTCTTGAGAATCCATATTATCCTGATGTCAGCTATAGGCACTGAAAGAATCTCGAAGAGTAAGCTACAACATTGCAATAATTGCAAAGGGTTTTGGGTGCATTTGGATTCCCATAGAAATAAAATTTCAGTAGTAACTTGTACTCCCATTGTTTTAACATAAGTCGAAATGCTCAGTCTATGGTATCATATAGCATAATTTATTTTCTGGGAGTCACTCTACTATGTCAATCTCTCCGAGTCAATGTTCACAAGTTAATGAAATTATTCAGAGGTAGTTATGTAGGCTGGGCATATGGTTTCAGCTCTCAAATATACATTTATGGTGATGAAAACAATCAAAACTTCTGAATTAAACCTGTGCTCTCTGAATGTATTCATGACAGCCAATAGCTTTGAAAATGCTTGATCATGAATTTAATTTAACTTAAAATTATTTTATATTGTCTAGTGCCACATCAGGAGGCATTTTGGACAGAGCCATTGAAGCAGAGGACAGAAAGCATGGAGATTTCTTGAGACTGGTAAGGCTTTTGTCTCCAATTCTATTGCGCTGTCCTATTTAATGAAACACTTGCTCACTTCTGAAGAAAAAGTACATGCCTACTCAGGAAAAGAAAAATCTATGAACTCACATGTTTGCTCTGCTACAATATGAGCAGGACCATGTTGAAGGGTATCTTGAATTGTCAGCCAAGACAAAGATATATTTTGCAACTGCTGTTGCTTTGTGGGATGCAGATTTCTATGTCAAAGTTGATGATGATGTCCATGTAAATATAGGTAGGTCAACATATAATGTGCAGTGACTCCATTCTTAGTGGTATATAATTATCTGAAGATGTTTAATGACGTATTCTTTTCCCTCTTTCCAAATAAAAAATCAACTGGAAAAGATTTCGGATTATTATAATCGTATAAAAATTTATATATTCCACCATCTGAAGAATTTATGTTCTTTCATATCCTCTAGGATCAATGCGACAATTAACATGAATTATCTCATCAGTTTTATCCATGCGAGAAAATTGCTGTTCATAGCTTCTACTTTCTTATAAATTTGTGTTAAGTCCATTTTCTTGCTACTTGGTGCAGCAACACTTGGAGAAACTCTAGTCAGACACCGAAAGAAACCACGAGTATATATTGGATGCATGAAATCTGGTCCTGTCCTTAATCAAAAGTAAGTGAAATTGTCCTGGATTCATTCTGTCAGAGAAGTTTTAGGAAAGGAATCGTCTTGGACATTCTTAACTTGTCACTTTGTTGAGTTGAACAGGGGTGTGAGGTACCATGAACCCGAGTACTGGAAATTCGGTGAGGCAGGGAATAAGTACTTCCGGCATGCTACTGGGCAGCTGTATGCCATTTCAAAAGATTTGGCTACGTATATATCAATAAACCAGTAAGTTCCTCTTTATTTGTAACATGAGATGATGGAGTATTGTGCCTGGATCTAAATTTCAAGCTTTTTCCCATAGTTTCCTTACATTAATGATGGTTCTGGTTCTTGTGCAAATAATTATCTCAGACATGTTCTGCACAAGTTTGCCAACGAGGATGTTTCGCTGGGGTCATGGTTTATTGGACTGGATGTGGATCACATTGATGATCGGAGGCTATGTTGTGGCACTCCACCTGGTAAAGCTATATTTTACTTGAAATATGGGAAAACTTTAGTTAAAAAAGAAGAAGAGGAGATTTTCTTGGACTGAATTAGACTTTAATACAATTTATAAAACCCACCAATTACTGTCTTGCTGAAGATACTGGGTTTTCCCTTGTTATGATTAGTGGGGGTTGAGCCTCTGTCACATCAATATTTACACCCTGAAGGAATACACTACGCACCAGAATGAATTGACTAAATATTGGATTGATGTGATTATTTGTTACCATTTCTTGTAAAGTTTGGAGAAATTATCATGTACAGCATGGTGTTTTTGAAAGTTGATATAGAAATAATAGGATTTTCCCAGAAAAATCAATAATTTCATGATGGAAAATCCTATGCAGCTTTTTGATGCTTCTGATTTACAATTTGGAATTCTCAATATGATAGTGACAATTATCATACTGCCACGATCACTATTCAAATGAAAGTGCAGTAGCCTTGTATGGCTATTCTCGAACACATTTATTTCTGTTTCCTCCTGTCAGTTGCTATTTGCAAATTTATAACAAATAAGATTTCCACATGGGTTATCCTCGAGCACATGTGCTCTAAACCTTAGTCTCTGCCAGGACCAAAGCAGAATGGAATTGTGCGAGTACTGAGATAGCATTTTTCAAATTCTGACTATTTTTCACTTCTTGTTTCCTCAGATTGCGAGTGGAAGGCACAGGCTGGCAACATCTGCGTTGCGTCATTTGATTGGAGCTGCAGTGGGATTTGCAGATCTGCTGATAGGATTAAGGAGGTCCATCGGCGGTGTGGGGAGGGTGAGAAGGCTTTGTGGAGAGCAACATTCTAGGTGATAGTGCTCTTCCAACCTCAGGAAGATGATGCACTGAAGAATCAGGTGTTTCGAGTCTTTTCTGTATTTTTTTGTGAGTATAGAAACCATGTCATATTACGCCTAATAGAGAGGGAGAGAAAATGCATGTACATTCACGTCCTTGCTCACACGTGTGTGAGGGAGCAGATGCCCTACATCGTGGACTTCTCCGTTTTAGCTAAGGAGAGAGACCGCAAAAGCGGCCAGAAGAGGCAAGACCACTAAACAATTCTTTGATACACAGGAAAGCCGATTTGCAAGTTTACAACTCGACGGGCAATGAAGCTAACAATAAACACAAGTCCTGGCAGTGGCTTTTCCAGCTCTCATTCGATTTTGAAATGTTCTATACTCTGTTACCCAGAATCCATTGTAGAAACTCTGCTGTGTCTCGATTAGCAATGCCAAAAGTTGGTGGATTTGATTAGGAGCTTTTAAGCCATGCAGCAATAATGATTCCTATTCTTTCATTTTGTGGTTGATGCAACTCCTAACGAAAAAAAGTAGCAGATGGGCTTATGAAACTGGAAGACATGGGAGGTGTTCGGCGAGGGTTTCAGGGATTCATGGCGGTTTTTTAAAATATTTTTTTATATGAAAATTAATTAAAATAATATTTTTTTATTGTTATAAAATTATTTTTAATATTAATATATTAAAAATAATATTTTTAAATATTATTTTTAAATTCAACGGTAATCCTTGTAACAATTCTTAAAAGTTAATGGTGTATTCGTGGGATTAAAATTTAATTTTTTTTATTTAAAATTATTTTTTATATATTTTTAAATAAAATACACCGCAATCACGCTTTTAAATACAATCACAGAAGAAAAAAATATCTTTTCAAAATATCTTAGTAGCGCAGCTTCCATAGACCACAAGTTACTGTAAATACTAGCAACTACCAATTTATTTCAGATCCAGGCCGTAAATAAATAGATAATTATAAACGACACCGTCTATCTTTAATTCACGTGGGGTCCACACAAAGGACTGTAGAGAATAGACAACAAAAATAATAAGAGCGAAGAAGTATCCCTTGCTTGCAGCCTGTTATTATTACTATTATTTCCCCTTCTTTTTCTCTCCCTTGCTTCCTTCCGTTCGGATCCGAATTCTGAATTCTTCTTCTCGATCTCGGTACGTTACGTTATAATCTTACTCTGCTTTTCTTCTTTAAACAATTTATTTTTAAAATTGACCGGAATAAGTTTTTTCATCTTCAAAAGAAAAGAAATTGCAGATCATCGCGATGGCTAAAAGCTCGTTCAAGATGGAACATCCTCTCGGTTTGTATTCAAATATTTCTCTGATAAACCCTAACTTTTGTTTTTTTTGTTGTGATCTGTTTCAATCCTGAATAGTCGATTCATCTAGGGTTTAGATTTTGATTTCGGTGTGGAATTATTTAAAGATTGTGTTGTGTTGGATGGATGGATGACAGAAAGGAGGCAGGCAGAAGCTGCTCGCATCAGAGAAAAATATCCTGATAGAATTCCTGTATGTTTGTTTTTAACCCCATTATTGTGTGTTCATGTGTGTTCGGACGGCAAGTCCTTTAGTTTGAAGTTAATATAAGTGATTGATTTTTGTAGGTGATTGTGGAAAGGGCTGAGAAGAGTGATGTCCCTGACATTGACAAGAAAAAGTTAGCCCTCCAAACTTTTTATTACCATGAATTATAGCTGTTAGTATTTTTTTTTTTTGTAGAGCTATTTTACTGTTAAGTGAGTAATCGTGTTTGTATGCTTACATATCATGTATATTAGTCATATGCAGAGTCTGATTTTCTGTTCTGAAGGATTAGAATGGTGTAGTTTCTACATGTTACTCCTTCACCCTTACTTTTATTGACCCTGAAATTGACTTTGTTAGATTTGGGGCTTTATATCCTTTGGCTCCTATTTTGTTGCTGTGTGTTCTAGATCATGCTTAGGTTACATAAATGGCACGTGATTTATGTGAGATCAAAGCTTATGTGCTCATGTATTAACATCCTAGCTGAATGGTAATGAGAAACATAAATCTCACTCTAGGTATTGCTACATGGTTGGAGGGTGCTTAGTAGATGTATTGATGTCTGCTAACTAGTATATTTCACATTTTTTCGCAACCTTTTTTTCTGTCATAATGGAAATTAATTTGTAACTTTGGGATGAGTAGATATTTGGTTCCTGCTGATCTCACTGTTGGCCAATTCGTGTACGTGGTCCGAAAAAGGATCAAGCTCAGTCCAGAGAAGGCTATTTTCATCTTCGTGAAGAACATTCTACCACCAACTGGTGAGATAACATTTAGTGTATTTTGATTCAAAAATTTATGAACATTGCCTGTGTTACGGATCTTGTGACGTGAAAATTGGTTATATTGCTGCAGCTGCCATGATGTCAGCAATATATGAGGAAAACAAGGATGAAGATGGGTTCCTTTACATGAGCTACAGTGGTGAGAACACATTTGGGGTCTATTGAAATGCTACAACGGCACGTCTGTGTGTTCGAGCCATGCAAAAAAAAAAAAAGAAAGAAGGAAGGAAGAATCTAGATTACTTGTAAATTCTTTACTGCCTCGGTTGTTTGCTGCTGTCTCCAAGTAACACTGGTCTCTGACTTTCCCTTTTATCTTTGGATAATTTGCTGTCTATATTAAGTAAATCACTTTTCTCCAATTTGCGTTCATGGCTGTTTATGTCAATTCTGCGCTGAGTGCATGGCTTGCAGTTCTCCCTGTGTTCTGGTTGATTTTGGATTATTTGCCTGACTGGTTATTTTACATTGATGCATGAACAAGGTCTCTTTAGAAAAAGAACGAATAAATTAATAAACGAGGCCGGGAATTGTTAGGTTCAGATGATTTTCTTGTACAGTTTTTACTCTGTCAAATCAACCCAAACGACGTTGCTTTGTGCTGTTTCTGCAGAAAACTGCAACCAACTGGCCCCAAGACATGGAAGTTTGGTTGGCTAGTCCAAGAAATCAAATTAAAAGGATGGCATTTGACGAAATAATTCGAGATCGGCTTAATTGAATTTTGAAGAGTTCGAAAGGGATCTTTCGCATAATGATTAAAAAAAAAACATTTTTAACTATTTCATTGTAACAAAGAAAAAAGAAAGGAATATCGTAAATAAATGTATCTCCATGGATTTGTAGATCATCCTGTCTAGGTCTCTTTTTAACCCCTCCGTTACCATCCAGCCTATTCCAGTATGCCATTTTTCAGAGCTCTACAAGTTATTTTGAAGTCTTTTTCTGGTACTGGTTCTTGACCCATTTGATACCCACCGAAGTTCCACTCTTTACCTTCTGAGCAGCTGTCTTGGCCTTGTCGAGTCCTGTTGAAGCTGCTGCCTTGACCCCCGCCATCTTCTTGCTGGCGTTACCATTGTTATGCCCTATTTTCGCCATGAATTTCTCATCGTCTTCCTTGCTGAAACTTCCTGAACCCCACTGATCAGCCCAGCCTGGCGCCTTGCTTCCCATGCTTGTATTTTCTGCAGTTGTATCATAAAAAAAAACTGGAGTTAATTCCAAGAAGAAGAAAAAAAAAGAATGAACTGGAACTGTAGTAACGTAAATTGCATAACACTGCACATCATGCTCTCGGTATCATTTCATTTAGAATTGACATGGATCGTATGCATCCAGACCCATAACATTATGCACACAACGAAACTCCAAATCTACCAGTCAATACAGAAGTCATCTCCAGCCTAAATCTATGTTTTGGCAAAGCCCAATTCCCTTTACGAACAGAACCAATATCCCATCTCTCAATTTTTATTTTTTTTTAATATTAACAGATCTGATCCAAAAACCTTAAATATATAATCTTGAACCAACTATGGAATTCAGTAATTCATCAAAATGATCAAAAAAAGGAGAAGAAGAAGAAGAAAGAACAGCGATTTAGTTCTCTATTTTGCGTAGATCGTGTAAACATGAAATTACGTGCGTGTCAATAGAGAACAACAATATTGAGAAGTATTTGTAACAATTTTAATCACAATTCAAGGATAAGAATTCAATTTTTAAGAGAGATGCAGTTACAAATATATTCAAGAATCTTATAGGCATCATGAATCTAGACGAACAAACTATTAATTCGACAGCATAAAAAAGGAAATGAGTAATTTAAACAATTTGTATAATTAACAAGAGTTCATCCAAACAGCATGACTGACAGACACTCTGTGATTACAAAGTTCATATATATATACATATATGTGAAAAATGAAACGTCGATCACATGAAGAACAGAAAAGATTGAGAAATGAAGGGCATAAACCATAAAATGAAACTCTAACCCTTGAAACACACAGAAGAATCTCAGAGAGAGTACCTTGGGGAAAGAGTTTGTGAGGAGTGAAATCAGTTGAACGTGATGCGAGGGTTTTTTATGGGTTTGGATAAAAATATCAAATTGGTTCTTGGGAAGGTTGAGAGAAAGTGCGAGCGTTTATGAAAATGTTTTGGGCGATCGCACGTTTTTATTCGTTGGCTTCTTAGCTGTATTACACGCATTCCATGTCTTGCACCGAGAGCTTGCTTTATAATGCGGCAATATTTTTTTTTAAAGTATTCTTTATTTTAAAATATATTAAAATAATATAGTTTTTGTTTTTTAATTAGCAAAAAAATTTAAAAATATTTAAAAAAAATTAAATCACAAAAACAAACCGCAGGATTAGGAAGTCATACCTTTATTTTATTCTTTTAAAAAAGTCATTTATGACCCCCCCCCCCATCTCTGTTTGTTTTCTCTCCTTTTCTTAAATTGTGTTGGTTTGGTGAAAAATATTTTAATAATAAAATATATTTTTTTAAAAAAATATTAACTCATAGTATTCACTAAATACTATTATATATTTAGTATGCAATTTCTTTTTATTTGAGCATATAAATTCTTAAATTTTATATAATCAAGTGTTTCTGTTAGATTTCGTTAAATATATATTGATATAATTGTTAAATGACGTTATATATGAAGAAGTTTTATTTTCTTATATATATCATGTGGGACATATTTAATCAAGTTAAATAAGATTAAAAAAACAAAAAAAATAGAAATTTGTTCAAATTAAAATAAAATAAGAATAGAATATTATTGTAAAATTAAGTTTTTCTTTTTTTTTTTTTCCGGTTTCCGCACCTGATTTATCATTTCGGGCCTCAATTCTTTGAATTCTAAATTTGCTTAATAATTTCAAAGGAGTTGATCATTAATTTGGAAAAATAATGCAACTGGAAAAAAAAATTCTGATTATAAAAAAAAAAAGTAAAAAAACTTTTGTTTTGCATTTCAAAAATATTTTTGAAGAAATTTAAAATTTTTTATTTTTTTATTTTAAATTAATATTTTTTGGTGTTTTTTTATTTTAATGTGATGATATTAAAAATAATTTTTAAAAATTAAAAAAATATTATTTTAATATATTTTAAAATAAAAAATAATTATAAACATACTCTCGCGCGTGCGTGAATACATTTAAAATGTTGAATTAGCTAGCACATCAAGCAGCGGGGACAGTGTTCAATTCTTTGATGCAGGCGGAGGAAACCCGTCGATGCGCCGTAGAGCGGTGGTCTGTTTTTCAGAGTTTCTTACTTTAGATGCGAGGGAACCCTTTTTGGATTTGTTGCTCTTGTATTCAAGATGGTAATTGATATCTTTAATAAATTGTTTCATGGTTAAAAAAATTTGTCAAATTTTAAGTCAATGTACAATAAAATTATTAAATTATTTTAAATAAATGCAAAGGAAAGTTGACTTGATGGTCAAGGAAGTTTGCAATTTCTTAACCTTTTCGGTTCATGCCTCGAGTCAATACTCCATAAAATTATTATTTTTTTCTAAATATATAAGGAGGGAATACATCATTCAAGGTAACATTTGAAAACGCGTTTGAACCTGAATTTTTAAAAAATTTAAATTTATTTTTTATTAAAATTTAATATGGTTTGTACGTTTTAAATTGTTTTAATGTACTGATATCAAAAATAATTTTTAAAAAATAAAAAAAATATCATTGGAATGCATTTTAGCACGAAAAGTTATTTGAAAAGTACTCGCAACCACATTGCCAAACTTACTCCAGATAATTTAGAAAGAGATTTCATCTGAATTGACATGGAAATTAAAAGAAATGTTTCTCTTTTTTTTTTTTTTGAAGAAGCCAAGATTCTCACTTCAAAAACATAGATATTTTTTGAGATGACAACTTTTTTAATTTAAGATAAAATGATGCTTATTTTGAAAAAAAAATTAAGCTAAAGTTGTTCGATCACATATATTTATTTTGATATTTGTTACAATATTTCACTGATATTGACAAACATATATTTTTATGTGAAATATATAAATAAGTTAATAAATATAGATACAAAAATTATATGAAATTAATGTGACATTTTAAATATAAATGTCAATTTTTTTATTAACTTAGCAATTAAAAATCTTATGATAAATTTATGTGTTTTATGATTATTTTAATTCAAATAGCAGAACAAAAGGTCTACCTATAAGAGTCAATTAATTTGATTCACAACCCAACATAGTATAAATACTCCACAAATTTAAGTAGTATTTATTTACTATCCGGAAATATAAGTGGCAGAAATAATAATAATAAAAAAAAGGATAGGATGAAATAGAAGACAAATATAAGTGGCAGAAATTAAAAAAAAAAAAAAAAAGATAGGATGAAATAGAAGACAAATATAATCATGTTTAGTAATGATACAGAATAGACTGGTTGTCTATATATTATGTTTGGTTTATGATAAATAAAATAAAATAAAAAATATATATTTTACCTTTATATATTTTAAATAATATTAGATATTTTTTTTATTTTAGTTTATATTAAAATTTAAAATTAATAATAATATAACAATTTTAGTTATAAAATTCAGACTAACCTGACAGGTCAACCAGTAACTAGCTGATCTGAGACCTACATCAATAAAAATCACTAATATTTTTTATTTGTAAAATCGTTTTGAGTAAAAAGGGCTAAAAACGGTGCCGGTAGCTAGACAGTGCATAGGTACGGTTGCAACCGTTCATTACCTTTTAGTTTTTCTTAATCTTAATCCTTCATCCATCCTTCCACCAACAGCAATGGTTATCAGAAGCTGAAATATGCAGATTTAGTTTTCTTAACAAAATGCTACCTTTACAAGCTCAGTGACCTCACGGACCAAGTACATGGATAATAGAATTGATCATCCATCAAGCAAGGTATTCTAAAAAAAGATGATCCCCCATGCATGTATCTGCATTTTAGCACATCTCAAATCAAGGGCCTTTATCTGCATGTTGATATATCATGCCCCTTGTTATCAGCCCCTGGTGCTGCGAACTGTGGTGGATGCAGGTGCTCTGATGAATGGTTTTCTGCAGTTTAATTGAAGCACAAGAAACAAGGTGTTGACAAGTTCCTGCTAGTTAAAATTAAACATACGAGAATAAAACATGCATAAGATCTTACATCTGTCAACTTGTAGAATACACGCACTGATGCATGAGCTAAACACACAGACTATGATTCAGGTTTCATTCAACATGCTCTTGCTTCATTCTGCTGATGTTTACTGGTGGACACTCCTACTTAACACCCAGATGGGTCTATCAGAGATGTTAGAACCGAATCAAAACTCGTTTTTTTGTGGTAGAGTTTTCAGAATACGCATTGTTTATCCTTGGAGAACCAAAACAAATTATACCAACAAGAAGTTTTCTATCTATATATTTGACTTCTTCCTGGTACAACCAACAAAAGATATTACTCAATGGGCAGTTTCCGTTTCATTCTAAATGAGCTAAATTAGCAAGGAGCAACTCTGAAAGAATGTATTTTCTTTAGATATCTTAACAGAATTTTGGGTATGGAACTGTATAACCCTTCTTAGTGCTGCCATAATCATTTAAGAAACTATGAGTCACAGAATTACAAGAAAGATCCAACATAAGATGTTACCAACTGGAAACAAGTCACGAATACCTTTTCCAAAACCGATTTCGACAAAAGAACACAGAGTCTTAAGTATTCTCCCCCTTGAGACATCATCATCAAGCAAACAGGTAAGAAACCAGCTCCATACCACTCCAACTCATTTTTTATTTGAAGGCCTTGACAGATTATCACAACATATCTTTGATGAAATCAAGGTTTAGGGTGTCCCGAACAATGAGAAATAGTCCAAGGAGAATAACAAGCATGATCCCGGATGACATTATCCGCTGCTCTATTTCTAAAGGGAGCTTTCTCCCACCCCTCGCTGCTTCTATGAGAATAAAGGCCAAGGAACCCCCATCCAAAGCAGGTAATGGAAGGAGATTTATCACTGCAAGATTAATATTGAGCACAGCTGCAAATTGGTAAAGTCCATCAATATTCGACCTTGCAACTTCTGCACCAACAGCAATAATAGCAACCGGACCAGAAACCTTACTAGCTGATTGAGAGAAGTTTAAAAAAGTTTGTTTCAAGCTATCCACCACATTGGATGAAAGACCCAAAAATTCTTTTCCAGCAAAATTAAATGCCTCCAAGATGTTTTTGGCTACAACCTTGGTAATCTTTACATTGGGTGATAATTGAACTCCAATTTTACCTGTTCCATCAAAACTCTCATCCGGGGTGACGCCAATCTCAAAATCCTGTTTTCCCCTCTCAACCTTAAGCAACACATTCTTTTTAGGACTACTCTTGATGACACCAACAACCTCGGAAACCGCATTTGGCCCAATTTTAGGCAAGTTAGTTCCATTAACAGCAAGAATTACATCCCCGGGAAGCAACCCATCTCGGGAAGCAGCGGAAAAGGCTCGAACTTCTGGAACAAGCACCCCAGGAAAGGCCTCTTGCACAGGCAAACCAACTGATAATACTTGAACAAAGATTATGGCATATGCAAAGATAATATTAGCAATAACACCAGCTGATATCACTATCGTTCTATCCAATATCGGTCTGTTCTTAAGCAAATTCTCATCATCTACAGGTATATCACTCTCTGGATCATTATCAGGAAACCCCACAAACCCACCCAGAGGAAAAGCTCTTAATGAGTATTCAACGTTTTTTGCACTAAATTTAGCTAAAACTGGACCAAACCCAACAGCAAATTTACTTACATGGATACCCTGTAGATAAGCAGCAAGAAAGTGACCACTTTCATGAACAACAATAATGGCTGTCAACACTCCAGCTGCCTCTAAAACAGACTCAAAGTTCCCCAAGTCAAATCCAGAAACAGCGCATGACCTTAAGTCCAACCTTTTCCCATTTGGGCATCTACCGAAAAGGGTAGTCTTGGGGTGAAAACTAAGGTTTGATGAATAGCAAGGTGAAGAGGGAAGAGGTTTAAGAAAGTTGGTTTTGGATTTCAAAGAGGATGGTTCTAAAACGGGTGACTTCGAGTTGGAAAATCTTGGAAGAGAAGATGAAGGGGGTAGAGGAGAGGAAGAGAAGTTTATGAGCATGGTTCCTTGAAGGGAAAGTTTAGGCTAATGAGAGGAGGAGGAATGGCGAAGAAGGGAGGCAGTGGTTGTGGATAATTCATAGTTTTTGGGTCTGTGGAGGGGAAGTAGAGTGATAAATGTCCTCCTTTTGTTTTGCTTCCACACAAATGTGTTCTTGCTTGCGTTTTCAGATGGACATTTGTGGTTCATTGGTGGAAGATCCCAAGCCTCCAAAGACCCACTCACAAGTCACAAATCAACTTCCGGCCCAATGAAGATCATTTTTCTTCTTCTTTGCTTTTAATTTTTTATTAGATTTTTTTTATTTAATTTTTTTTATTAATATAAACATTTAAGTTACTTTGCGCGTACCTTTATTAATTCTACAGGTTTTAAAATTAATAATTATATAAGTTTCTAGTAGCTCTGAGGTTTATAAAACTTAAACTAATAACCTTCAAAAAATAAATTTAGAATCTAACTAGTTAAGCTATATTCTTCAAAGTTAATTTATATTTTTTTTTAATCAATTATATGAAACGCTTCATTAGATTATATATATATATATATATATAAATAATTAATGGGTATGTATGCTCGAATAAAAAATTAAGGGTAAGTTATATGGTATTGACATCTTGGTTTAAAATATGAAGTCATTAACTTTATTTGGACCGAACGTTGTCCAAGATTTTTTATGTTTTGACTGTTTAGACCGAATCATATATTTAAATAGGATGTTACTAATACCCAAATAAATACCACACCTAAATAAATACGGCACCAAAAATGAAAGAGAGCACTGACCTCAAAACGCATTATTTTATTTAACTATATTTAAAAAAAACATATTATTTTAATATATTTTTAAACAAAATAAAACAAGAATTTAATCATCCATGAGCCAAAAAGCTAAACGCGGGAGTAGGTTGGTGGCATCATGGAGTCCATGTGTTACGTACTATATGTATGGTTACTGATTTGTTTTTCCTGCCAAGTGAGATTTTATGTAAACTGTGGACTCTGGAGTGACCAGGTTCAATGAACCTGAAACCCCACTGCCTTTTCAAGCTCTCTTCCTGGAGTATATATTCTACAGCTATCAGCAAAACAAAGACTCGGAGGTTTTAGAGAAAGGGAATGAGTTTTGCGTTGTGTTTTCTTGTTTTTAGAGGGACAAAGAGTTCCGATGTTATCTCATGATCATGACCCTTCATGCTGCAGACGCTTGTGGCAGTCGAGGTTCACTACCAGCTTCTTCTGTTTAGTATCTTTCCGTGAGATCAAAGGTCACTGCCTTGTGTTTTTCTTCTTTTTCGGTATGTTCAGACCAAAAGGTAGAACTAATATTTAGTTTTGTAATATTCAGTTTGGCTCCTCCCATGTACCTCATCATCAAAGTGTCTGTTTTCATGTAATTCCTGAGGCTCAACGAATTGTTGCAGCGATAACTGAGAAGGCTGAACTTGAAGGTGTAACAGAAGATCATGGCAAGCTGGCAAAAGAACTTGAGAAAGCTTCTCCTCTAGCAATTATCAACATGGCCCTTCAAGATTTTATAGATGGCAGCGCCATTTCTTTCAGGTACTTTGATGCCATGCCCATGTCTCTCGATTAGTTGGATATTTTTAATGTAGATATTTAAATAAATTGTCAAAAATCCAGGAGATATACAAGATGTCGTCTGAATTCCAATTCTAAAAGAAACATGCACAGGGAACATATATACTTCATTGGTGAAAGATTCTGCACTAACCCTAACAATGACATGTGGGGTCGTTGCAGCAGGAGTTAAGTATATGCAGTTCTTAATGTTGAGAATGAAAGAAGAAGATATGTTAGGTTCAGTAAATATTTTTGTTAAAATAAAGGGAAAAGAGCAAGCGCAGCCTGACCTTTTTTCAAAAGGGAAAGTTCTTTGTTGGTAAGCTATTATTTTATTGATGATGATCATCGAAACAGTTAAGCGAGCTCCCAGTTGTGGCCGATGCTTTTGGGTTGTCTTCTTTGAAATTCTTTTCTATTTTCTATTTAACTTTTTCTTTCAGCTATCACGATTCACAGCTACGGGAGATTCTTAATTGAAAAAATATATTTAGCGTGACAGCCAGATTAATTAAGCAACCAATAATGATCGACAATGCGATCTCAACAAGATTAGAATATATATTTTAATGCAAACGTCAGCTATTATAGAGACACGCTTCTAGCAGAAAACGATGTGAATGGAAAAACGCGAAGAGTATAGAAATCCTTCGCAAGATTCTGAAAAAAAGAATAGCATTAAGGGACAAGCTGTGTATAAATTGTACAAAGTGTCGTTGTCTAGGTATTAATTAGGTTTAAACAAGGTCAGTTTTTTATGCTAAACATCCAGCCCTTCCATTTGAATTAATGAACCTTCGAGAGAGACAGTGCAGTCTAGTTCTTTGGTGGAAGTACTGTTGTGGAGATTTTGTCACAATGCCTTTCAGTATTATGAATTGAACACAGCATTTAAAATCATGCAGTGGAGCTGAGGATGTGTCTTTGATACTCCAATCGGGGGTGTTTGGCCTGGACACAGGGAGGTTGAACTCACAGACCGACAAACTCTTAGATGATATGGAGAAGTACTACGGCGCCATGGACATTGAATGCATGCACCAAGAATGCTGTCAAGTACTACAGGTGAGACCTCTTAGAAGGGCCCTTAAGGATCTTTGTGCTTGGATCACAGGCCAAAGAAAAGATCAGTCTCCTGGCATTAGAGCTAGTGTTCCTGTTCTGCAAATTGACCACCCTTCAGTTGAAGGAATTGGGTGTGGAACCATCAGCCTCATGAAGTGGAACCCAGTGGCAAATATGGGCGGCCAGGCTATATGGAACTTCCTCCGAACCATGAATGTGCCTGTTAATAGTTTGCATGCTTTAGGATATGTCTCAACTGGTTGTGAGACTTTCACCGGACCGGCCCTCCCCTGGCAGCATGAGAGAGAAGGGAGGTGGTGGTGGGAGGAGGGCAAGTTGAAGGAGTGTGGACTACATAAAGGAAATATGGACTCTGAAGATGCGCAAATCAGTGAGCACATAAATGGAGTTGTTTCCTTTACAAATGTAAATGACCCAATTGCTGATGTTTTCAACTCCCAAAACTTGACCTCTTTGAGCAGGGCTGGGATGGAAATTTTAGGCACGTTAGAGAACAGATCTGAGCCTTGGCGTCACTTTTGCCAGGTAAAAGTTCATTTCATCAATAGCTTCTAGCTGATTGAAATTGTTAATTATTAGTCCTACACATAACCAAGTTTCATTTCTTTCTTTTTGCTTTTTCATTTTTTGAATTCACAGGCCATGGAAGATTCATATGTAGAGTTGGCAGCTAAGCTGGTGAATGCTAAGGTCAAGATTGGGAAGTTCAGGGTAGATGGTGAGCACAAGGCAAATGCAAAACAGAAACTTCAGCCCAGGAGCTTTACCACTACAGTAATTTTCCCTGCCTCCAGGCCTATCAAATATTCCTCGGAGAAAAGGGACATTGATTCACAGTTAGCTTTTGTCAATTCGCTTCAATGGTGATGAGCATGCTCAGATCCATACTTATCCATTTGCGAGAAACTCGAGTCTAGAGCATAGAACAAAAACATGGAGCAGGAAAGTGTCAGTAATCTTCTGCACATCCATCCTACTACTGCTTTCATGGTGATGTCCTTCACAAAGATTCAGTGTTCTAGCATTTGTGGTGAGATTGAAGAGTTCCCCTTTGAGACTTCAGATTTCCTCATACTCAACCATGGATTGCAGTCCGTATTATCAATCCATTACATTGTTTCCGCTTTTTTTTTTTTTTTT
>Ga0325405_1002565_pt1 | contig 18689 bp, 13 predicted proteins | sample PopdelMetagenome_21_FD_205663 | JGI IMG/M metagenome (GOLD analysis project Ga0325405, IMG submission 205663) | Populus deltoides microbial communities from Bellville, Georgia, United States - Xylem-Control-R2 | ecosystem: Host-associated > Plants > Phyllosphere > Stem > Wood/Secondary xylem...
TTGTCTGACTCGAAGATGACTGACAGGATGCTTCAGAAAGGAACTTTAACAATCCAAAGTCCCCAACATGAGCAGTCATATCTCCATCGAGAAGAACATTACTTGGCTTAAGATCACAATGAACAATCGGCATTTTGCATTGGTTGTGCAAATAGTCGAGCGCATTAGCCACATCAATTGCAATGTTTAACCTCTGAATGAGATTAAGATTTTTCGGCTGATGCACTTCCAGGTCCAACGTATGGATTGGATGCAACCATTCTTCTAGACTTCCATTGATCATGAACTCATAAACAAGAGCTTTGAAATCATTACCTTGAACATCAACGCCAGCACATGCAAATAATACTTTGACAAGATTCCGGTGCCTGATGTTTAGCAAGGCTGCACATTCTCTCATGAAGCTTTTGGAAGCTCCTTCGCGTAGCAAGTTGAATACTTTCACAGCAACAGTCACTCCATCAAATGCAAGTACTCCTTTGTACACAGACCCAAAACTACCAGCACCAACTAAATTGCCCGAAGAGAATCCATTAGTTGCTTGAAGGAGGTCTTTGTAAGCTACTGTTCGGAATGGCATTTCACATGACAACTCGTTTTTTGTTTTTCTCAACGATTTTTTCAAGCAGCACAAAAATAAAAAAGATGCGATGAAGATTAATCCAATAAAGCCACAAGGAATAGCGACTGTCAATGTCAGCTTGGTAGAAGACTTTGGCTTTGTTGACTTGGATCTGCAAGTGGGCAGATTCAACTGAAGTATTCCTCCACAAAGATTCTTGTTCCCTGCAATCGAAACCGCACTTGTATTCTCAAAAACACCGTGCATGGGCACCTCACCTTCAAGGTCATTAAATGACAGATCCAAACTCTGCAACAACTTGAAATCTCCCAAAAACTTGGGAATTTGGCCAGTCAAGTTGTTGTGAGAGAGATTAAGATCTTGAAGTGCTCTCAAAGATCTCAAAGACTCGGAAATGGGGCCTTGGAAGAAGTTCCCATCCAAAGACAAATGTTCCAAACTCTCGCAACTGCCAAGACTTGCGGGAATTTCCCCTGATAGCCTGTTTTTGGAGATGTCCATGTATCCAAGATGCTTTAACTTGCCAACTTCAAAGGGAAGGGAACCAGACAGCTGATTTTCAGACAGACCCAAACGCTTTGACAAGGATGGAATGCTAAGGACCTCTTTTGGTATGGGACCACTGAGATGGTTTTGGGAGAGACCCAAGAGCAACAAGTTCGTGCAGTTTCCCAGGCTTGGAGGGATGCTTCCCTGTAAACTATTTTGATGAAAATTAATTTGCATCAACGAGGTGATGTTCCCTAAAGAAGAAGGGATGCTCCCTGATAATCTGTTTTCACTAAGAAGGAGATCGACTAAATTTTGTAATTTACCAATAGAATTTGGTAAGCTGCCTGTCAAATGATTTCTCTCCAAACCTAAAGTATCCAAGCTTATGAGATTTCCAATGCCATCGGGAATGCTTCCTTGGATTTGATTGCTTCCGAATGTCATCTTCTTGAGCTTTGTTGAGAAGTTGCTAATTATGTCAGGCAGCACCCCTCCAAAATTGTTCCCATCTATAGCCAAAACTTCCAACTTGCTGCTGTTAGAGAGGGTGTAGAGAAACGACAAATCATCATCCTCGTCATTTCCAAGCCCACTTTCTTGAATTGAAAAAACCCTCAGGTTAGGCATGCTAGCTAAAGTGGGAACTTTTCCGGTGAATTCATTGTAGGAAAGATAAATCTCAGTAAATTTTGAGGTATTTAAGAGCGTTGCTGGAATTAGTCCGCTTAATTGATTGTCGTGAATGCCAAGAAATTCCAGATTTGGAAGAGTTAGGCCAATGTTTGGAGGAAGTGTACCATGAAATTGGTTATGAGGCAGAGAGAAATGAATAAGAGAAGAAATATTGTATAGGGAGGGAGGGATTGTACCACTCAGATTATTTGAGCCGAGAGAAAAGAAATTCAATGTTTTCAGTTTCCCAATACTATTGGGAATGCCCCCTTGCAAATAATTCATTTTTCCTTCGATTTCAATGATAGATGAAAGATTTTCGAAAGAGAGTGGTATCTTGCCATCTAGATTGTTCTTTCTAAAATTAAATACCTGCAGCTTTGATAACGATCCAAGTCCGGCAGGAAGGTTGCCGGTAAGATTGTTTCCCTCTAAATTAAGCTTCAGGAGGTTCGAGCAATGAGAAATGTTAGCCGGGATTTCACCACTGAACGAGTTGTTCCCAAGGAGCAGTGCCTGTAGCCGAACCAAACGACCTAATTCTTGGGGGATAGTATTGGTGAAACCGTTGTTTTCCAAGCTTAGTAGGCTAAGAAAACTCAAGTTCCCAATGGAGGGAGATAGGCTGCCCACCAGTTGGCTGGAGTGGAGGTCAAGCTGTATGACTCTTTCATCGCGTCCTCCACATGTTACTCCTGACCACTGGCAGAAGTGTAAGGATTCATTCCACGAGCTTAGTTTTTTAAGGGGATCTGAGATTTGAGCCTTGAAAGCTAGTAGCGAGAGCTTGTCTATCTCGCTTCCTCCTCTAGCTAATGAGAAGGAGAAACAGTGTTGAATTATTTGAAAGGAAAGAAACCACAATATGAATGAACTCATGCTTGGAAGCTTCAGTTTCAATGGGGTCTTACAGATTTAAATTGAGATCAAATGGCTTGCTGTGATGCTCTATGGATCAAACATTAAATAGGAAAATAATGAATCCTTACATCCTTAAGATGCTTTCAGACTCAGGGAGTACCTTTTTCCGATTCATCAACCAACATTTGATCCCCACATTGGTTTCAAGTCAACTAAGGTTTAATTGGTTCAAGAAAATTAATGTTCATGAGTTTCCATTTTCACAATCCCTTGAAGACGTTTTCGAACGTCAGACATGATATCGAATAGGGTACAATTTTCAAAGTCGATAAGAAGGTTCCTTCTTGTTTTTTTTGTGTTTTTTCCCCTCTTAAAGACTATTCTTTTTTCATCGTGGAAATTAAAGGCCAACACATGACAATGTTTCCCTCTTAATGTTTTTCTTTAATTTTTACATTTTATTGATTTTAAAGTAATATTATCAATTAAGCCAATGAATTCATCACTTCACTACAATAGTACAATGAATTCATCACTTCACTACATTACGTGTGTGTTAATTTTAATTTCCTTTTAAAAAAAACTTTTAATGGATTGTAAAATAAACGCATGTTTCTAAAGTATACCCATCATCGTTCACTTTCCAAGTCAAGATCAACTCATAAATTAATTATATGAGAAAGGATTTGTAAATTTCACAACCACAAATCAAACCTATATAATTACCACTTTTTTTTTATTATTATGCTTATATATAATTTTCAATCCGCTCAGTCTCTTAAATATATTTAGTCATTTTTTACTCAATCTTTTATAATTTTTAGATATTTTATATTTATTAGATGTATAATAGTTTTTCTAACACTCTCCTCTGTTTACAATAATTTTCTTTTATGTTATCAAGTGATATTATATTTTAAGATATTTTATGAATTGTTGGGTCAGAATGGCCCTCGTTCAAAGTTTTGTTCTTATTCAAAGTCTTGGAATATTATCCTTTTCTTGTGTCAAATTTCCACCACTCATGTTACATCAACCACTTGCATATATGCATCAGGTAAGCAAAATTTGAGTTATTATGTCCTATAAAAAAGAACATTCAATTGCTTCAAGAGAATCAATGATAGACTTCACATATTGAAAATAATCACTTATTGAGTGTGTGCCCTTAGAGGCTAATTTGTTGAAATTAGATTTCAAGTGCATATATATTGATGTCACGTTGTCAAGAAAATAGTTTTTCAAGAAATAGTATCATTTATGCAAAGAGAGTAATTCCAGGGAAGATGAGATGCTTAAGATGACACAGTAGCATTTATCCAAGAAATCATAGAGGCAGGAATGGATGTGAATAAAGCAGTAGTGAGAGAGGAAGATTTAGGTGAGATAGAAGATAAAAGACAGTTGGTGAGTCCAGAAGTTACGGTGGCCTTCATGTCTTAAAAAAGAATTAAATTTAGATTACTCTTAAAAAACTTGGAAGTTTTATGATGAACGTTTCATCTCAAAATGTAACATCAACCACTTGCATATCACTACACAATTAAGCAGTTTTACCAACGGATTAATTCCGTCGGTGAGATGAATTAGATCTGTCGGTAAAAATTTTACCGACAGCATCACTGATGGAATACGTCCGTCGGAGGCATTATCGTCGATAATTTCTCATTCCGTTGCCCATTCTATCGACAATTAAAAAAACCAACCATCGACGGAACACCAACAGTATTTCAGACGGCTCAGCGCACCAAAAAAAAATTCCCGCGAGAAATGTACCGACAGAATAATTCTGTCTGTATTTTAAACGGTAATTACCGATGGACTATCCATCAGTAATTATGGCATGGATGGTAAATATTACCGACTTTGACAAATACCAACGGAATAAATCCGTCGGTAATAGTCGGGGTAAATACCGATGGAATGTATCCGTCGGTGATTGCGGCACGGCCCGTAATTTTTTTTCAAATCTCGGTAAAATACCGACGGCTGTGTTCCCTCGGTAATATCATCGATATTTAATTCAAATATTTTAAAAAAAATTATTTATTAACAGTAAAAAAACTTAATAACCAAATAAATTTGTATTAAACATTAAAAATGTAAAATAATATTAAATAATATTCATTACAAATTAAATGTTTTAAAAAACAAAATTAAACTAATTAAAATAGTGGCAGAGCTGGAGGAGGAGGAGGAGGAGGATGCTGGTTATTGACCGGACCGTACGACCAAAAAGGAGCAGCACATGGATCATCACCCATCTTTGAGCTAATCTTCATGACCATTTGATGGAGATGAGAATAATCCGTCGAGAGGTGTTCATATTGTTGTTTCAAGGCTAAGAACTCCCCTGAATGGGTGCTTGATACTGATGGAGAGCTCCCAACGGTTGAGACACTACGGGCCGACCATAAGTTTTCGGTCGTAGTGTTGGAGAGCCCATAAACCTGATTTTTATCGGGTCCACCAGATGATCTAGCCTCCATCCACAAATCCGGATCGAAATCTGGATGGGTCGAAGGATCGTCCCCATATCTCTCCCTCAACCGGCTATTATAGGTCTCCTGAATTTTTTTTTAAATCGTCATATTCAATTCAAGAAAATAATAACTTACGAAATAAAATGATTGAACGAACATATCACAAAAGACTGAGCACGACTGTCCACGTACTGTTGCATCCCCTTTTGGCGGTCTTGACTTCGCACGTGCGTCTCTACAAATAGCTCCATTGGACTCGGCTCGCGTCCAAAAGACGTTGCCTGTAAGGAAAAAAAAGATTGCAAGTTAAATATATTTATAAGCAACAACAAATTAATTAACGATATATTTCATTTAAATTAATATTACCATCCGCTTCGTATGTGTGCTGAACGGGACGAAGCCGCCGATGTGCGTGGTTATCGAACCATGAATTTGCCGGTTCCAGTTGACGGCTCCGGATTGTGAGCGCCGTAAGAACCGCTCAGACATCACGTGCTCAATATCTCCCGCCCATATATCTCCCGAGATGAATGGCGGTTTGAATTCCCGCCAAACCGCCACCTCATTCCATCCTTCAAGACCGTTGTCCCTCGCATATCTTTTCGCCTTTTTTTGGGTGTCATACCAAAAATCACGCAACCTACTTCCATAGTAACTAATTAGAATTTAGAACATAAAATTATAAATAAAAAATAAATATTATTTTCAATGTTACCTAGTTGCCGCGTGATTCTCCCATACCCTTCTGACAACATTGTTGTTCGCGCTATCCCACTCAAATTTATTTTGTGTATATAAATAATCCATTGAAAATAAAAATAGTACAAGATATAAAATTTCAAAAATTATTTATTAAAAATAAACTTGAAATTAAAAATTAAAATCTACCTGAAATCGCTGAAACCAGGCCTCGATATTAGGTCTCCACTCAGGATGTCTGGAGACCCGACTCCATTGAAACAATGGAATCTCCATCGACGATTTAAACGCCAATGTAATTGCAGCCTCAATGTTTGTGAACCTAAAATTAAATAATAAAAAGTTAATTAGTTGTTCATAAATTATGTTACAAGTACAAAAAAAAAAAACTAAAACCTAAACAAACTTACATTGAGAGGTCATCCTTTCATTGTGCTTGGTACTTGCGGGTGAATTGACCCCGCCGTGAAGGCACACCGCCTCTATGCTGTGAAACCGCGCTAGAAGAGGCAGCATCACAAGTTGGCGCAGATGCATCGCCGTGATCAGCACCTAAGGAGATAAGAACTAGCTACAACCATCTGCTGACGACGTGTTATAGATTTCATTCAACGCATCTACACAAATGTATATAAATTATTACATAATTAACTTTGATTATTTAATTTTTTTTTCGGCAACACCTCCCCTATACTGGAGACTACCTACAGTTTTTAAACCTGCAATCTTTACAATAACCACAATCCAATTGACTCTAGCAACATCATATATACAACCTAATATTTATAGAAATTCAATCATTAACAAAAACTCGGCAGCACCTCCCTTATATTTGAGATTACCCATAATTTTAAAACCTATAAATATTGGTAATTACACAAATATTGCAAAATGAACTCTATACAACCTAACATCTATAGAAATTCAATGTCTATATATTTTCAACTACCATCAATACAAATTGATAAATAACAATTAAAATTAATCAAAATAAGAAACAACATAAGAAACAATAATATCCTAAAATTAATATAAACTAATTAAATTTAATTCTATATTTCAATTCACATTTAAAACATAAATTCAATAGTAACAATTATTGCAATACAAACAATAATATCCTAAAATTAATATAAACTAATTAAATTTAATTCTATATTTCAATTCACATTTAAAACATAAATTCAACAATAACAATTATTGCAAAACAAACAATAATATCCTAAAATTAACAAATAAAATGAAAAAACTAAATAACAATACACAAAACATCCTAAATACAAAATAAACAATACACAAAACTAAAAAAACACTAGATCAATTCAAAATAAATTTAGAAATAAAAAATGCTTACCTTAATGGTGTGTTGATTTTAAGATTTTATCTACAAACAATACACAAAACAAAGAACACCAAAAAAAATCATAATTAAAATAAAAAAATAAAAAAAATACAAAGATAAAAAAAAATACATACCTTTTAATATGTTTAAAACTACCACCAAAACAATAAAACCTTTTGCAAAAACTTAATAGAAACGGAGAGGAGAGGAGAAATACAGATAAGAGCCGAGAGAGAAATGAACCAAATGGGGGGAGGGAGGTTTTTATATTGTAATATTTCCAACAGTATTACCAACGGAACATTAATTGTTGTCAGTGGCACTAAATTCCATCGATAATTAATTGAAAATCGCACCAAAAATTTCAAAAATCCCGCTTGACTTTTCGAGTCGTCGGTCAATTTGTTGGTAAATGTGTCGTCGGCGCATCTGTCTGTAACTGTGCTGACCGACCATGCCTCTAACAAGCATGCGCTTTGGAATATGCGCTTATCGTCGATGTGCCCGTCGTTAATTGTGGCAAAATCCTGTAATGTTTTTCCAACTCTCGGTAAAATACTGATGGGTACCATTCCGTCAATGTATCTGTCGGTGATTGTGGTAAAATCCCGTAATTTTTTTCCAACTCTCGGTAAAATACCGACAGTTATCAATCCGCTGGTGTATCCGTCGGTGATTGTGGCAAAATCCTGTAATTTTTTTCCAACTCTTGGTAAAATACCGACGGGTACCATTCCGTCGGCAATGCCGTGGGTGCTTGTGGCAAAATTCTGTAATTTGTTTCCAACTCTTGGTAAAATACCGACGATTACCATTCCATCATGAAACTGTTAAAATTTTTACAGCTCCTCCATGTATTGTTGTCTATCCTCCCGGACAAAATCTTGAATTGCAAATTTATACCATGCACAACATAATGACAAGAGCTCACAATTAAAGAAGAATACATATTTCATGTTCTAAAATATCATCCTTAATATTACATTATAAAAATAAGGCTTTACAACATGTTTAGTCAGAATTTTCATCTTCGTCCTCAATTGAATTGTTATCATCAGCTTCATCGCACACTTTAATGTGGTTATCATCTTCTTCATCAACATTCTCTAGTCCACTAGTAGAGCTCAAAACAGCATTCAAATCCTCTGCGTCAACATCAACAAGACTATCGTCGAAAACATGAAAATTTGAATTTTCTTCTAAGTCAATCGAAGGAGCAACTCGGTATGGTTCAACCAACTCACTAGCTTGAAAGACTTCATCTATCACACTTGTGTCTTCATTCTCATCCTAAACAACCTCGACACGACCCCTGGGTTTTGTTTTTAAAATGGATAACCAATCAACTCTTGATCGATCCTTTCTAAAGGAAGGGGTGTATATATAATAAACTTGTTGGCATTGTTTTGTGAAAACAAAAATGTCGTTTCTGTTGCGGTGTCTAGCTTTGGAGTTGATTTCAACAAGACCATAGTGAGGATCTACTCTGATTCCTCTGTTAGTTATGTCATACCAATAGCATTTGAATAAAAACACTCTATTCTACTTGCGATGATATTGCAGTTCGATGACCTCTTCCAATCTACCATAGGAGTCAACTTCAAACTCACTAGAAGTCGATCCCTTAATACAAACACCACTGTTGTATGTCTTTCTTCCATGCCCGTATTCTTTAGTATGAAAGACATATCCATTGATAAAATACCCGTTATAGCACTTGACTTTTCTTTCAGGGCACAGACTTAGTAAAGACAGTGAAATAACAACACTACCTCCCATTTGATAAACCTTGTATATTAAATACAACAACAATCAATAAACGGATATTATGTAATATTGACGTACAATTAATTACATTGCAATAGATAAGGAGTTCGTAATAGGACTTACATGTGTTTAAAACCATGTGACAAATTGTTTATCTTGTAATTGAAAGATCTGGGATTCGGTCAGCTGTGAGTTATTGGACAGTAAGTATCATCGATGTTGCCTGCAAGGTTATTCCAAATTATATGAGTTTATGATATCACAAAACATAAATAATACACTGTTGACAAAGTTTATATTGAACATCTACTTACTTAATAAAAGGTCTCAGCTCATCACAGTTAAATATGACATAATTGTGTGCTTGTATGAACTCTATTTCAGACAAATATTTTCCCCTCACGACATTTTTAGGTGTGGGTCGTCCAGGATTGGAGAATATTGACAAGTTCCTACTTGAAGGCACATCACCACCATCATCATGCCATGGAACACGGTTGATCCTCGTTCTCAAATGAGGTTCGAAATATAAGAGATAAATGTTGAGATCTCCTCAACAATATAGGCCTCACATATTGACGCCTCAACATGCGCCTTGTTCTTAACCTTTTTTTAAGATTGAACAAGTACCTGCATATATATATAGAATTAATCAAAAATTATCAATTAAAAAATTAAAAAAAATTTAATTATGAATTCCATCGCAATTGTAATATCTAACATCTCGAATGGATACATCCATCTGTACTAGACCGGTCCTCCAACTTTTACCTTAAACGATAAATGTACGGGTAGATGCTCCATTGAGTCAAAAAATGATGGAGGGAATATCATCTCAAGTTTGCATATTGTCTCGACGATATTCGTTTCAAACCTCTCAATGTAATCAACATTCAACTTGCTGGAGCATATATCTCTGAAGAAATGACTGATCTCCGTTAGTGCATCCCATATCCCTTTTGGCAACAAATCACGAAAAGCTAATGGGATGAGTGTTTGCATAAACACATGACAGTCATGACTCTTCATTCCATATAATCTGCATTCCTCCGTATTAACCAGCCTTGATATGTTCGAAGCATGTCCATCAGGGAAACACAGACTCTTAAGCCATTTGTAGACTAATAATTATTCGTTTTTCTCTAACACGAAGCTTGCTCTTGGTTTTGCGACCCGTGACTCATCACAAACCAACTCCAGATTTTTACGGTTACAGAACAATGATACATCCAATCTAGCCGTGATGTTGTCCTTTGTCTTCCCTTTCACATTCATGATGGTGTTGAAAATGTTCTCAAACACGTTCTTTTTAATATGCATGACGTCAAGGTTATGGCAGAGAAGATTGGTCTTCCAATAAGAAAGCTCCCAAAAGATACTTCACTTCACCCAATTATGGGTCAAACCAAAACCAGGAAACTTCTGCTTACCTGATTGGAGACCAAACACAATGTCACTGTACTCTGACATAACATCAAGCAATTCTTCACCGGAAAGATGCGGGGGTGCAACATCCTTTTCAACTCTACCAACAAAGAAATTGTTTCTGTTCTTTCTGTACCTGTGATTCGACGGTAAAAAACGACAGTGACAGTAAAAAAAAGAAGCTTCACCCTCGTTTGTTAGCGTGAATGCCTTGTTGTTCTCCATATAGTATAGACATGCTAGCTTTCCATGCGTGCTCCAACTAGAAACCATTACATAAGCTGGGAAATCATTGATAGTCCACATTAAAGCCGCTCTCATAACAAAATTCTGTTTCCTCGAGATGTCATAAGTCAATGCTCTAGAGGACCACAACTGCATCAACTCATTAATCAACGGATGAAGACAAACATCTATATTCCGACCCGGACTGCTCGGACCTGGTATGACCATAGATAAAAACATGAACTTCGGCTTCATACACATCCCTGATGGCAAGTTATAAACAGTCAGTATGACCGGCCAACAAGAATAAGGAGCAGCAAATGACCCTAGTGGGTTGAATCTGTCTGTACACAACCTAAGACGCACATTCCTTGATTCAGCTGAAAAGTGAGGATGAACACTGTTAAAGCGTTTTCACGCTTCGCCGTCAGAAGGATGAACCATCACTCCATCAACTGCATGGTGTGCTTGGTGCCATGTCATGTGTGCAGCAGTCCTTGGTGACATGAATAACCTCTGCAGTCTAGGTGTGATCGGGAAGTATCTAAGTTTTTTATATGCCACTAGAGTCTTTCCCCTGCCAGTTCTAGGTTTGTAACGGGAATGCTCGCATGTCATGCACTCGGTCATCTCAGCATTTTCAAGGTAGTATAACATGCAGAAGTTAGGGCACATGTCAATTTTTTGGTATCCTAAACCGAGGGGTTTCATCATGGACTTCGCAGCATAGAAGTTCTCTTTCAGCCTGTTCCCTTCAGGTAAAATGCTTCTTGCCCATTCAATAATCTTGTCATACCCGGCCTCACTCAACCCGTGATCTGACTTGATGGTGAACACCTGTGCTACGGCCGATAATTTACTGTGGTTCGTGCAGCCATCCCATAATGGTTCGTCAGAATCTTTCAACAAATCAAAAAACCTAGCTGCATCTACATTAGGTTCTTCTTCTACGATTGGACATTGACTGCCATTACCTTGATTCATTCTCATTGCATCCATAACCATATTTCTGTAAGGATTAGTGTTGTCATTTGCCGCTTCATGCACGTTGCTAGCACTAGAAGTAGACCCAACCACCGTTTCTTCCATTCTCCTCTCACTCTCGCTAACAAATACTTCTCCATGTGCATACCAACACTGGTAATTCTCCATAAACCCTTTGTGTAGAAGATGCATCATTACAACATCTTGATGTAGATACTTTTTATTTTCACACTTCCTGCATGGACACCTAATATCGCCTCCAGTAAAATTTCTAGGAATAGATGTTGCGAAATTAATAAAACCCTGAACCCCGTTACAATAATCCATCCTCCGCAATCCTTGGGGTGAATCTCGATACATCCATGAATGATCATCCATGATTTATATCGAACCTCTATAAAATTATGATGACATAATGTATTAATTAACTAAGTTAGGTAAATAAACTTGCAAAAATATTACTTTACCTCGAGATTATCCAACAAACCAATCACAACTTCTCATAAATATTAAATATTCATTATCATTTATCAACGTCCATACAAGTTAAAATATATAAATTTACAGAAATTACCACTCCGCAATACCATTGACAAAACTTTAAACCAACCCATTAAGTAAGCTATTAATTATTTCAAAACAGCACATGTATTTTGGTAGTTCCATAAAGTTTTAACAGTTTACAAACAAATACAATCTTACAAAATCTAAAACAAACCATAACAGGTATAGAATTATACATTCATATACTACAAGTTTGTTTGAGAAATAACAATAAAACATGTACATTTACATTTACTAACAAAATACATATACTAAAAAAATGATAAAATTGACATTTAATTAAATGTTAAAATTTAAAAAGAAAGAATTACATACAAAAATTGATAAAATCCTTTGGTAAATCAGAACACGGATGCTGTGACCACAAAACTTCAAGAAATATAACTTGTTGTGCTGATATGAGGAAGATTTTTATTGGGGGGGGAGGGGGGTCTGGTTGTTTGCAGATGGAGAGAGTTGGGATTAGGAAGAAGAATGAGAAATAGGGGAGGAGAGAGTCGGCAGAGCTGACATATATTAATTTTTACTGACGGTTTCACCAACGGAATATCCGTCGGTGATTCTGACGGAAACATAGATACATTACCGTACGGATCTGCCATTTCAAATCCCTTGGTGAGTCCATCGGCAATTTAAACGGTGAACCGATCACGTCACTGTACGGGCTGTCGTTTTGAATCCGTTGGAAAAAAATAACCCGCCAAAACCTTCACGTCAGTGACCCACCTTTTTTTTTAATTCGGAAACTTTTCCATCCGTAATTCTGTCAGTAAGTACCGATGGAAAATTTCCGTCAGTAATTACCGACTGAATTACGGACAGAAAAGGGTCCGTCGGTAGTTACCGACTGAATTATAGATGAAAAAGTTGCCGTCGGTAATTTCGACCTCAAATTACCGACAGAAATATTCTGTCAGTAAATCCGTTGGTATTTAGCGAATTTCTGGTAGTGTTATGACTTGATTTCTTGTGGCGGGCTTCTAACCAAGTTAGAGTTCCGTAATTTAAATGTGAGTTGAATCAAAGTTAAAGTACACATATAAAGCTTTTCAAGAAGGTATTATGAGCAGAAATCCGAGTTCATTTGGACCTGTAATCAGACCTGCAAAATCGAGTAGAAATCCTCCTGACAGCAAGATTCTCTGCTTTCACAATACAGATTCAAACAGGAATATCTAGAGCCTCGGATATCAAAATCATGTGATTCAAAAACTCAAAATCATCTACTCATCCAGGTATACAACATTTATGGGGATGTTAGGTCAGATAAAATTGTCTTGAAGGTAAAAATCCAAACACAAGCTGAAGGATGAGATTGGTCTCCTGATCTGATGAGGAAACTAACAGTGTCGAGCATCCCATTACGGCTAAGAGTCTGACATAGAAACAGTGGGCCTTAGAATTCAAGAAAGGTGCAAATCAAGCCTCTAACATTTCATGAATGAAAGAATATAGCTGGAATGGTCGGATATTGCAAGAAACCAACTTAGAAACAAAATCTAAGTTGCAGCATAGTCTAAATTACAACATAATTGTAATAGCAGCAGAGTCAGTTTTCAACACAAATTCTGAGGGATTTAACCAACCTTAATGACTATATAAAAACGAAGGAATTAAGTAACATTAAGGGCTCATAATTCTAAGAAGAATCCTAACGAAAGATAGTAGTTAAAGGAGAGAATAAAGGAAGCAAATCATAGCAGAAACAAGGCCTCTTCTTCTTCTCTACAACTTTATTTTTTCTCTGTTTTTGTTAATTTTCTAGCAACTATGAACTAAACTTTGGCTTTCGGTTCAGGGGAGTTTTGTTTCATTATTGTTTTAAATTGTGAGAAGAGATATTTATAATGTTACTTTTGGACATTCAAGTACTTATTTTCCCTGAATTTGGTACATAAGCTACTATTTTCATTCAAGCTTTTTGGATGGTTTCTGTGGTAAGCATGCTTTTCTTTTTATGAGTTTTCAATTCGTAATTGTTGATTTCTATCAAGAAGGAAGCAAAATAAATGAATTTGTTTGATTTAACTTTCAAGTTAAAAGAATAAGACATGTCAAAATCTTTAAGCTTTTTAACGATAACTTATAGTACTTGATCATTTTTTTTTGTTCTTAATTGCTTTTTTCAAGGAATTAATTAGGATTTTTTTTATAATTAATTTAATCTTTCTCGATCTTCCATGCTTAAAGGAATTTTAGTATTTGCTTGAACTAAAAAAATATTTATTTTACTTCGATGATCAATCTAATTCATTGAATGGACATATCCCTTTTGAACCAAGCATATAACACTGAATTATCTCTTACGTTTTCTTTTTAGAATTTTATTTTTCTTTAAATTTCTTATCAACCCCCCCTTCTTTTTTATTTTAGTATATTGTACGAAGATTAAACAAAATTTTCCTCGAGTTCGACCTGGATTTCACGATCATACTATAATTTTTTTTTTGTGATAGTAAAGTCAGAATTATATTTTGGAGGTTCCAATAACCGACCAAATTTTGGCGTCATAGTCGGGGAAGTTTTTATCTAATTTTTCTTTAATAGTGAACTGATTTATGCCAAGATCTTCTCGTACAAGTGAACTAGTTTCTAATCTAGAAGTTGAGAGAACCGCAAGAACAAATAGGAAGGGTAAGAGGCAAGAGAAGAACCTGCTAACTTTAACGCTTTCAACTAGCAATTCTAAAAACAAAAGAGAAGTAGAAATTTCTGAAAACATGGTAGAACATAGAATATTAAAGGAGTTGGCAACTCCCAACATGAACTAGTAGCCTTTATTCATTGAATTTCCAAATATTGATATAGCACTTGAAGGAATTCCATGTGGTTTGTTCAACCATGAAATCATAATGAGTGATAGAGGTATAAATTAAATTGATGGCTTTCTCATTCTCTTTGGCAGAGAAGAAGAAGGACTGGCTTTATTAACTTCTTTGTTACCTTCCTTCAGGGTCAATACTAACATGGAATGATTTAAAGAAGAAGTTCTTAGAAAAATTCTTTCCAGCCTCACATGCCAGAACAATTCGTAAAGAAATTAGTGGAATTTGCCTAAATAATGGGGAAATTTTATATGAGTAATGGGAATGTTTTGATCAATTATACACAAGTTGCCTACATCACCAAATTTCTGATCAATTATTGCTGCAATATTTTTTATGAAGGATTTTTGCTCATAGATCGAAGCACAATAGACGCTACAAGTGGTGGTGCACTTATAGAAAAAACTCATGTGGAAGTAAGAGAATTGATCTCTAAAATGACTGCAGCACCCTCGCGACGTCTCGGCGACCCTCCCCGGGAGCGGGGAATGATTTTGGGGTTTTTGTTTTATGCATAAGGGAGTCACCACCTAGTATTATGGTTAATAGGAAACCTAACCAGTCTTTTAGAGATTTTAAGGCAAGGGACTGGTTGCGTAAAGGGAAAATATTAGCACCCCTAGTACGCCATGCCTAAGATAAGTTGCTTAGTATTTGGTTTGCCTTATAATTGCTATAATGTTGGTGTTTTCTAATCCCATCCATTTTCCTAGGATAAGCTTGCTATGATGAACAAAACTTGGACTCAAAGTCTAAAAAAAACCCCTTGGTCAATGTGGATCACACCGTTAGATATGTCTACAAAGTACCAAGGAGAACCAATGCAGATCTCTTGAAATCTGTGTTTGATTCAGACTAAATTTATAACCTATGATTTATGAGATAGGTAAGATAGAAATCTAAGGAGATTCAATGTGCTTAGAAGCTCATTTTTCTCCTAGTATTTCAAGTGTTCGCGACTCGTAAATCGCAAGGAAAAGGAACAAAGATTTAGAAATTTAAGGAAATTCATAGCGCTTTAAAAGCCTCTTTTTGCCTTAGTGTTTCATACTTTCACGACTCGTAAACCATGTAGTCAAAAATTGAAATGTCTTCAATTATAATCGAGGCTTTTTTCAAGGATGTGTGGTGACTTATTATTTCTAAAAAATATTTTGGATATTAACCACTTGGGGTTTTTTTATCCAAACATTTACAGCAAATAATAACAAATTATTCCCAATAATATTTTGGATATTCATCTTTTAGGGATTTCTTTATCCAAACATTAACGGTTAATAATAGATGAATTCCCCCCAAAATAAGATTTTTACATTTTTTAGAATATTGGCCAACACTATTTGGAGTTTTACAAACATGTTATAAAATCCAGAATATAAGAAAATTATTTTTTTTTGTGTTTAAGAAATCCATGCTAAAACACATTTTCTTTTAAACTTCAAATATTTTTTTTTTAAAAGAAAATTCAAAATATTTTAGGGTATTAGCCGTATGCATGAAAACATATATATATATATATATATATATATATATATTTGTCACATTGCATCGAAAACCAGGTATTCTAAATACGAGATTTATATTTTTACAATATAAAAATACAAAAACCACAAAATAAATACACGAAAAACAACAACAATATTACTCCTTTTATTATAGGGGCTGGGTCTAGCTCAGCCCATGTGGCTGGGCTGAAACCAGCAGGCCTAGCCAGGTCACTAGCCCAAACCAGTGACCCGGCTGGGCACAAAGGTATGCATGAGTTTCCTCACGCATGCCTTGGCTGGTTACTATTCAAGTGAATCAAATTTCACTTGAATAGTAACAATGCAACCAAGAATGCAAGCACAACTGGGAATAACAGACCTAGAGGGGGGAACGAAGGAGTTGCAGTGGTGTTGAAGGCGTGCTGGCTGATCTATTAATATTCTCGCCTGTTTTTTAGCCCTATTTCCTTTTGTTCTCTGTTTGCATCAGTCTACTGCATTTTTTCTCTACGTCTTCGTCCCTCTCTCTCTACTGGTTTTAGCTTCGGTTTCTTTTTTTTCCCTCTGCTCTGTTCTTCTTTCCCTGTCTCACAGTCATGGAAGGAAAGAAAATCCCTCTGTTTTCTATGTTTTTCCTCTCCTCTCCCTTTCTCTTCTTTCTTTTATTTTTTCACAATCAACTCAAACAAATTATTCTTATTGATATTCTGATGATTCTAGTGGTTATTTTCCCATGATTAAAGGGTGGTGTAACTCCTTTCTGCCCTCCCATAGCTGGCAACATGAGGCCAACTGTTTCCTTCCGTGTGAGGCACAAAAAAAAACATGGTCTCTAGCTCCAAAAATCAGGCGTGATGATAAAGGAAACTAGCAGGAATTTGCTAAGAAAAAGGAAAGAAATCAGACGGGTAGGGGTGCATGTTGCAAAGTCTTTTTTTCCTTATTCGGTGTGGTAGAATTCTCGTCATTTATGATTGTAAACCCCGGGAAAAATAAATAAATAAATAAATAAAAGTGAAGAAATTCATGCATATGGTTAAATAAAAACAGGAATTCAGAAATTTTTGAATATAAATTTTCGGGCGAAATAATTCGAGACATTATAATAAACCCGGTACTATTGAGGGTTGGATTTAATTGAAGAGAATAGTATATTTAAAAGAAAAGGGGGGCCTAAATGAAAATAAGGGAAATTATAGAGTTAAATACCCTCTCCTCACCAAAAACAATCTGTAGGAACCATAAGGAAAAAATATGGAGTTTTGTACCCATTCTTGCAAAATCAAGAGAGAAACACTAAAATTTCAAGAACCCATCTAAGATTAAGGGTATATAGATGGGATAAACACTTGTGTGCAAAAGATTAACAAAAAAATTGAACAATAAGAAAAGAAAGGAAGGAGTTGAAAATCTTCAAATGGTTGAAGATCAAAATCTTAATTTGTACCAGGTAAGGTGTTCTAAACATGATCTTAAAAATTCATTTTTAATTTGATAATGAATTGATGCTTTGATATTGAATTATAAGTTAGGTTTCTTAGACATGAATTGGCGGGAAAAGTATTTGTTGTTAAAATTAAGTTAGTTCATGTGTGGTATGAAAGTATTGTATGAAGGGAAGGGGGTGACGAATCTGGATAGACTCGTCTCCTGACTTTCAGCAAGATTTTGGGTAGGAGGATGAGAGAATTAGGATCGGCTTCATCATAGAAATTGTAGATTTGAATGTTAGCTAACCAAGAAAACTGGTCTTGCTCAATTTGGAGATGTAGAACTCCAATTATGGATTACCAACCGAGACTGAGTCGTGACTGATTATGTAGGGCAGTAGGACTAATTAGTTGATGAGCAATTTTGACTATCTTGAAGGCAGAACTGGGTTCTCCTTCCATTAGAGAACTTGTAGCCTCGTGTCTTAACTTTCTAACGAGATCAATCTCATTTAAAATTGAGTTTTAGAACTTTAGATATAGTTAAAAATATGATGAGTGTTTAGACAGTAACAGTTCAATGTCTAGACAGTAACAGTTGGACAATAACAATTCAAATGTCTAGATAGTAACGGTTCAATGTCTAGATAGTAACGGTTGATAGTAACAATTGAACAATAACAGTTCAATACGGTTGGACAGTAACATTTGGATAGTAATAATTGGAAATTGGACAGTAACAGTTCAAAGTTAGACAGTAACAATAGACTTTCACGTGAATACTATATATAAGAATATAAAAGAATTGAGTCATATGAACACTTGCACATTGAGATGCTAACTCTAA
>Ga0325405_1002568_pt1 | contig 18672 bp, 12 predicted proteins | sample PopdelMetagenome_21_FD_205663 | JGI IMG/M metagenome (GOLD analysis project Ga0325405, IMG submission 205663) | Populus deltoides microbial communities from Bellville, Georgia, United States - Xylem-Control-R2 | ecosystem: Host-associated > Plants > Phyllosphere > Stem > Wood/Secondary xylem...
TGTGAAACTGTAAAAGAAAGGAAAAGTGTGGGAATAGGCTGTGGAGAAATTTAAAAAACAAGTGGGTTATTAATTTTTTTAACCTGGGCTACAGCCCTCCTTAGCCTTGTAAAAGGCTCCGCCCCTGGTTGTGGCTAATGGTAAGGGCTTTTATTTCTTTAAGTCTTCAAGTGAAGAGTTTATGAGATCTGTCCTTGATGGAGTTCCATGGCATGTTGTTAACAAATTATTGGTACTTAAGAAATGGGAGCCATGTATGTCCCTCTCACAGGAGGAGTTGAAGAAGATACTTGTATGGATGAAATTCTACGACATCCCTAATGAATACTGGCATAGCTTGGGGTGTAGCTATGTAGCCAATGCTATTGGGAGGCCAATGTATTCGGATGTTATAACTAGTCAATGAAGCGAGATATGTGTGGAGATTGAAACTACTGAGGAATTACCAACTGAGTTTGATCTTCAAGTGCGAATGGAAGAGTGGTCAGTATTGTTGCTGAATGCCAATGGAAACCAACTTTATGTACCTGTTGCCAGGTTTTTGGACGTGCTACTAGTAAATGCCTAAAGAAACTTAGTGTGGCTCTTATGGGAGGAGAGGAAATGATGAGAAGGGTGAAAAACAACAATGGCAAGTCATATCAAGGAATGGAAATGGAAAAATCATACGAAAAGTGATGGAGATGGCCCTTAATGCTTCTTATATACTTCTGAAATTGATCTGAATAAGGCCATTATCCCTAATATTACTAATTACACAAAATTCAGCAGGATATTGATAAAAATTGGCATTTTGTGTCTAAAAGTGATGGCCATTCCGATGGCAAAATTTAGATTGGATGAGATAGGGATGTTGTGAATCTTAAGGTGATTTCCATGAATGCTCAAGAAGTCGTGCACTATCTTGGCGAACTAAACAGATGACGGGTTTATCCAATTTTTTTTAAGGTATAAGACTGAAATAATATTCTAAACGACATTAATTTAAGATAAATCAAGTGTGATTCATGATATAAGACTGAAATAACTTGTAAAATAACAAAAAAAAATAAAAAGTTTAAGATCTAAATGTTAAAGATAAAGAAAAAATCTAAAAATATTATGCTGAATAAATAAACCTGAGTCAACTCGGTCTAATTTGATAAACCCACAACCTACAATATGAGATGGGGATAAAGAAAAAGAAATTCAAAAGAAGCACCTCACAAACAAAACAAAGTTCAACAAAAAAAACTTCAAAAAAATCTCGAGCTAACCCGAGTTAACTTTACCAACCTACCATCGTAATAACCAAACAGGAAAAAAACCAAAAAAATGACAAAACTCAAGGGCAAATTATTTCATGCAAAACGATGACATTAAAAACAATCAAGGAAAAAAAAATCAAGCCTCCAAAAGAATCACTTGGTCATAATACCAAAGCTAAATAAAAAAGACTTAGTAAGAAAATACAAGCGAACTCAAGTTAACTTTACTACCCAACACTCGACATAACTCATCATGTGTGCCTTGTTTTATAAATAATATTTAATAAAACACACTCAACAGTCAATAATTCAATGACAAAGGATAAAATTTAAATTTTTTTTTAAAAAAATCAATCCAAGTTAACTCAACTGATTTTCGATATGAGATATGAGGCAGGGATAATCCAACAAAAAGAAAAGAAAAACAAATCAAAAGGCTCGAGTACCAATAATTCAATGTCAAATGATGAAAACAAAAAAAAAACCCTAAAAAAGATCAAATTAACTTAAACAGAGTTCATCGTCGAAACTAGTGGACTGGGTTATGAGACCGAGGTTACTCATAAAAAAGCATACATGAAAAAAACCACAAAGAAAAATTTCAAACGATAAAAAAATAAAATTCAAAACAAATTAAAACAATGAGGACTAAACAATGCACAAAAATAATTGAAAGAAACTAATTAGGGACTAAATTGAAAAACAAATAAATGAAGAAAAGGATTAAAAAAGAGCAATAAAAAAAGGACCAAAATTGGAAACCAAACAAAATTAAATCAAACTCCCAAGGACATAATAATAATAATAATAATAATAATAATGAAAAGGATAAAAAAAAATAGTAATCAAAAGAATAAGAACCATATTAGATAACAAAATCTAATTAAATTAAACGATCGATTAGGGATGAAATTAAAAACAAAAAAAACATAAAGAAGTATCAAATCTAACAAAAATAAAGTCAAAAGAATAAAGGTCAAACCTAAAACAAATACAAATTGAAGGACACAATTAAATTTATCAAAGCTCTGAACATATATCGAAGCATGGAAGAGAGAAAAGAAAGGAATGATGAAAAAGATCAACCGCCGCTGAATTGCTGCTCAGATGACAACATGCGTCACCCGAAAAGATCCGTTGCCACTTTCCGCGTTGTGTGAGGAGGTAATCGGTCTTTTTTGACCAATGTACATGCCACCGAATATAGTCAAGGATAATAACACGCCTATACATGGCCAACTTTACTAATTTATTAATGTTATAATAATGAAAATTACTAAAATAGCTATAGGGCATATAAATATTACAAAAAAAACCATAATGTAAATATAAAAATACCCTCCCAAGCAATCTTTAAATTATTGAAGTCAAAAGGTAAAAATAAAATTTTATTGTACATAAAATATACAAAAATAAGACGACCCTTTACTTAAAGGTCAATATTTCCCGAACGTCAAGTGCACAAATATTATTTTCCTATACAAATAAATATATCAGGACGAAAAAACCTCTAAACCAAATGCCATATTTTTTTAGCTCCTATAAGCAATATAATATTTTTACTGTACATAAAATGCTAAGAACGGCGCAATCTTTCCTCCAATCAAATCTTAAATGATATTTGGATTCCATAAAAAATACGGTTTTAGAGAAATAAAAAGTAAAATTATACTGCTTGAATCCATAGTGAATCTGCTCATATTCATATGCTACCGTAAAACTTTACTGAGCAATTTTAGTTTTGTTTTAATTTAATGATCACAAATGGAAATTTATGGCCGGTTTCATTTACGGGGCTGATAATGTTGTTGTTAGAGATCCTCTAAGGGAAGACTTAAAATCTCAATGCATTGTGTCGGTAGGGCTGTCTCAAATTCTATCAGGTGACTTCAGTTTTATAAGATTTCAGTCGGGCAGATTAGGAGGTTCTCCTTCTTGGGCAGGGTACATGGTTGGACAGCTTAAGGACTTGTATACAGTAATCTAAACTTGATGATCTTTGGTGTTCCGGTATGCATTATACTTGGTCTAACCAATGCCCTGACAATTTGTTTATGAGGAAATTAGACAGAGAGCTTGTGAATGAGAATTGGGGTCGGTATTTCCCTTTATCTGAAGTTATTTTCTTGCCTTCTGGAGTCTCGAATCACTCGTCTCTGAGAATTGCGAGTTTGTTCATGGGATTATAGTAATTGGAAGTCATGAACTCATTGTCAACAGTGATGAGGATGATTTTTCTAGCTAGATAGAAGGGGATAACGATTTGAGGGGGGGTGGGGTTAAAGTAGCATATAACGTGTTTGTTAAAATGTTGCAGATAAGTTCAAGCTTTAAAGGTATGATACAATTATTAGATTGTTATTTTTTATTTATTATTATTTCGATGTTTCAATGATTCTTTAGTCATTAAATAAAATATAATGATAATCTTATAAATAATTTAAAAAAATTTCGTTAATTTTTTTATGTCATGTAAAGATGACTATATAAATATTAAAAAAATATTATTAATGATTGAACTTGTGAGACCTGTAAATAGATTTCATTTTAACAGCATGATCTAGCATTATACGCCTATTGATGGGGTAATTGACTTGCTGACTTAGTGTAATTGAATAATGAAGGACTCTCTTTATGAACTGGGTAGCCAATGCCATCCACCCCAAGTGGTCCTACAGTGATTTGAAAAATAAAGAAAAATGTAGAAATTTCAAAGGTAATCAAATTTTCTTTTCTTTTCTTTTCTTTTTAAGGAGAAATTTCTTGTTAGTCTTCCAATAACCCAAGAGGGCACGGTGTGAGTGGTTTGGTATTCTCATCTCTTAAGCAAGGTCAGGGATTCAACCCCTTCTTGTGTATGAAGAACCTCTCTTGGGGAGCACTTTACCCCTCTGTGGGTCGACCCGGTGCGATCGTGGATTAGTCTGAACCAGCGTCCAGGACATCGCGTGGTTATAATAAAAAAATAATTAGGGGTAATTATTTTCAGTTCGGTTCAGTTTTTATAAAAAAAAATAATCAAACCGAATTAAAAAAAAACCGAAACAGGTTCAAAACAACCATTTTCGGTTCGGTTCGGTTTTTTAGGACAAAAACTGGTTCAAACCAGTTTTACTTAGTTTTTCGGTTTGGCTCGGTTTTGGTTCGGTTTTTTCTATTTCGGGCTTATAAAACCGAAACCGGACCGATCGATTTTTTCAAAATTTTAATCCGTTATTTTTCACAGTTTGATTTTTTCAGTAATTTTTTTTTAAGTTTTCTCGATTTAATTAATTTTTTAATTTTTTTACTAACCCGAAAATTTTTTTATTTATTTTGTACACTCAATTCATATCTATAAGGGTTTTTTTTTTTTGTTTTTTTTCTTAACCTTAAAAGATATCCTGAATGTAATATATTCAGAAAAACGATTGTCTTTTAAGGCTGGAAACAAAGAAATATAGGAAAGAAAAGTATCGAACTCTCTTAATTACTGTTCGATCCCTTAAGATTTCTAAAATTAAATTCGTACATTGACGATGCATGCTAGAAAACATAAAGATCACTTGGTAATTTTGTTGATTAGCAACAAATGCAATGTTTTTATGCATGGGCTGTGATCTTGAATTTTTTTTATTTTAAATTAGATTTTTATATTTTTAAATTGTCTTAATATAATAATATTAGAAATTATTTTTTAAAAAATATTATTTAAATATATTTGAATAAGTTGGGAAAAAAAATACTACCGACACTTGAAAAGCATTCGGTTCCAATACGCAGAAAGCGACGGACAAGGAGAGAGAAACACACGACCCAACAGATCCAAGAAATTACACGGATGTTTCTTCTTGCCACCAAGTAAAATACCCAAAACCACATAAATCCAACGTGTACGATATCTTATGGTATGGTATGGTATGGTATGGTATGGTAACATAACATACATATGGTTGATTTATCATCATCAACTTATATAACAAATGCCATCTCCATTCTCTTCCTATAAATTTAGTCCCACATTCTCTGCACAACTCCCCTCCTCAGTCTCTCCGATTTCAACTCAGAAACCGCTCTCTGACTCACAATGGCTAAGGTGAGTTAACCAACTCTAGAAAATAAAATGTGTTTTTATTTGCTTGCTTTTCATTTTCTCTCTAATCCAATTAAGGTTTGGTTATCATGGGTATTTGCTTTTCTATTCTGCAGAAGAAAAACAACAACAACAACAATAGCAGCAACGTAGTAGAGAAGAAAGAGGGAGGAGAAAACAAGAAAGGTGGTGATGGGGGAGGAAACAAACAAGAAAATAAGCCAATCCCGGTGGTTTTTAAAGTCGAAATGCATTGCGAAGGCTGTGTTTCTACGATCCTCAAACATGCTCGCGCTTTTGAAGGTACCCGTTTTCTTTGATATTTATGGCTTTTCCCCCTTTTGATGCAAAATTCTCTGGTTTCTAGTCAATATCTTATTGCTATTCCCGTTTTGCTACTGGGTTTTTAATGGGTTCTGTTGGATGTTTCTTTGTCTAGGCGCGGAGTCAGTGGAAGCAGAGGCAACTTCAAACAAGCTTACTGTTATAGGGAAGGTGGATCCCTTGAAAATCCGAGACTATCTCCACTATAAAACCAAGAAGAAAGTCGAAGTCATCTCTCCACAACCCCAAAAACAAGACACAGCCACCGCCAACAAAAACAACAAAGAGGACAAGAAGTCCAACGACAAAAAACCGGACTCTGATGCCAAGCCAAAAGAGGTATTGCTTAAAGAACACAGCCTGAGCTTTGTTTTCTGGGGGTTAATGCTGGGGATTCTTTTGTTATTAATTTTAATGATTGCTGATTAATTAATTAATGACTTACCGTTATTTTTTAAATGGTAACAGGCTCCGGTGATAACGGCGGTACTCAAGCTGGGACTTCACTGCCAGGGTTGCATCGAGAAGATTGACAAGATAGTCTCCAAAACCAAGGGTATATACGTTTTCAAAATCTTCCCTTCCGTTTAATTAACGGCGTTCGTTTCTTATCTTTTTAATGCTGGGTAATTAATTAATTAATTAATCAACTTTGTTATTACGATTAATTTTTATAGGTGTGCATGAGACAGTAATTGACAGGCAGAAGGAATTGGTGACGGTCAAAGGTACAATGGATGTGAAGGCTTTGACCGAGACCTTGAAGTCCAGGCTTAAGAGGCCAGTGGACATCGTGCCACCTAAGAAGGAGAAGGAAGGCGGCAAGGATGGGGAAAACGTCGCGGGAGGCGGTGGTGGGAAGAAGAAAGGTGGCGGTGGAAATGGTGGGCAAGATGGTGGTGGTGGTGGTGGTGCTGCTGCTGCTGCTCCTGCTCCTGCTGCAAAAATGGAAGAGAATCGGATGGAGTACATGGTGCAACCTGGGTTTGGGTCTGGATATGGGTACGTGGGTCAGCCAATCCATGGAAATGGGTATGTGGTTCAGCCAATCCATGGAAATGGGTATGTGGGTCACCCTGTTTATGCTCCATATGGACCGGGCTACGGGTATGGGTATGGATACGGTCACGGACCGGTTCAGGGTTACCCGGATCATTTGCGGTTCAACGATGAGAACCCGAATGCCTGCTCTATAATGTGAGGTCAAGGTGTTTTAGAGCAGTCATTAGTTTTTTTAAAAAAAAAAAGTGAAAATGTAAATAATGAATAGAACAAGCAGGGAGGAGGATTTTGGGTTGATGGGTGGTGACAGATGTCAATTACTATGATAATCTATCTAGGTGGTTTCCTGGGATGCGTGGAGGAGGGTTTCGATCTTGGAATATTGTAAGGTTTTGGATGCATGTTGGGACATTAGTTAATTTTGAGGTTTAATTTTATGACTGCTACTTTACTCTCTCTCTCTCTCTCTCTCTCTCTCTCTCTCTCTGTGTTTTGTTTTGTCACTAACACAATGAATGTTACCATATGATAAAAGAACTTATCTTTTTAATTATCATTTATGATATTAAAGAATGGACAGGCGAGGCATAACCAACCACCAAGATGTGGACTTGTAATTAATGGTGGACTAGAGAGTCAAGAAAAATGGAGAGAAATAATGCATGCACAGTAGTTAGGAAGGTTCCCATCTAAAAGAAATCAATCATGCTTTGCTGCACCTACCAATCACACCTACAATCGGACCCCGGCATTGAACACAAACAAATGTGGGTGGTCTCACCTTTTCATGCAAATGTCAGTTGTTAGATTAGATGGCACTGAGTTTTGTGTGTTTATGGAACAACAACCAGATTAACGTTCAAATTTTGCAAGATCAGTCATCTCATCTGCCTGCCCACCAAGAACAAAGGACAAATTCCTTGCACACAAGTTATGAGCGAATGGCCTTGAGCCATTGTAGAAGTCTGTCTCTTCTCTTGTATCAGAGGCTTGGGACCTACCGCTTATTTTCAAAAAATTTGGACTGGGAAGTTTTTGGTAAGGTTCAATGAAGATATAGTGGTTAAGAAATGTGATATTTTAATAATGGAACGTGATATTAATAAAATGTCGCGTTTGGTAATTATTTAGAGAAATGGTTGGATTGTAGTTAAAATAGTCAAATTATTTTGGCTATTGTAAGGTTTTGGGTTATTTTTATGTTTTAAACTTGAAAAAAATTTATAAAATCATAGTTTTTGTTAATCTGAAATTTTATTTATTTTATGATTTTATAAAGTTAAAATATTTATGATTTTATCAAAATTTTAACTGAGTATCCTCTATATAGAAACTATACCCAAAATTTCATCATTTATATAAAAATTATACCCTAAATTTTGTCTCGCTTAAAAAACCTAGATTAAACCATAATAACTGCAATCAACAAATTCTAACTAAACTCAACATATTCTCATATTTCATAATCACAAGTAGCCCTAGGAATGTAAAAAAAAAACATTTATACATACAAAATGAATATAAAATAATTCAACAATATAATATTCAAGTAATCCTAAAATATATAAACATAACTCATCTATCTATCTACGTCTACTTGATGATTCAGGCTCATCAGTAGCACGATCGAATCCAACTCATACTCCTACCTGAGTGGTCTCGTTCTCTGCCACAACATTATCAAGAGTTAGCCTATCTCCAAAGGTTTTAAATCTGGTGCAACAAACATTTAACCAAATGGACGTTATGATGTGAACTTCGCTTTCTTCGTCAATACTACTAAGATAAGATGCGGTCTCTCGACTCTCTCGTAGCAAGAAGCTAACCTAATATTAATAAAACACTAATGTTAAATTAAAAAATAAATACATAAAACTCAACGGTTAATATTTATTAATTATAAAGAGATTATTACTTACATGATGTTGGATCCGTTTGGCATGTTGCTCATAATGCATATATCCAGGTGGAGGAGCTTGCTCGAGATTCGGAGTAATGATCTGTCGTGTTATACTCATTTACCAAATCATATATTCCTTATCAGTAATCACATGATACATCTCTATAAATATCTCATTCCTTCATGCATCTCACTATGATACATAAGTACTATGTTAGCCTAACCAGTTGTAATCATTATTTTTACCCCTACGAGTAATGGCATGCATAGCATCACTCGTATTGATATCGATTGGAATATATTGTCCGTAGCCAAACTATCGCATTACCCGATCTGGGCAATGTAGCTCAACCATATCAAAACATATTCATTAGGTTCAGAATAGTCAAATCTATGTTGATCAACAAAAGGATTGTCAAACATAGTATCATTTATCATTTATAGCAAATCATCTAATAATAAACTATTTTTACCTCTACCAACTGAATTTGAATGACCAATAGAAGTTGGGACACACACATAATTTGATCAACTACTCGCATACAATATCATCATGTTCAAAGCATTTTGAATGAAAGAATCAAGTTTTAAAACTACCATCAAACACAATTGATACATGATAATATTGTTGTTCATCAATTTAACACCTCCAAGTTATTGCATCATCAATATCATTATAATTCCACCCAAGTCCATGACAAATGATTTCTTTTATTTCTACATACGATATGCTTAAATTACTAGTTAACAACAAATTGCTTCCTCCATGATATGTGATATTATTATTCACTTCAGGAACAATATTGTCATCATAATAACATAACATAAACATGTTATTAGATATTTTGTACAAAAAAATCAAATTCTAGTAAATTTAATGTAATTTTAACTAGATTGCATTACTCAACTCTAATTGAAAAAATTCATAGCAAATTCAATTATATTCTCAAAATTTAACGTTAAAGCAAACTTGACAAAAAATTAAATATAATTCATGATAATTTATCAATTGATATTTTTCATGCTCAATTGCATTAATTCAAATGCCAATTCATAGCAAATTAATTTAATTACAAGAAAATATTAAATTTGTCAACTTATCGACAATTCAATGAAGCATGTAATTCATTATAATTCAACCATATTTATGTTCTATTGCATGAATGTGTGTGTGTATTTAAATATATTATTAGTCGATTCCAACAATATACATAAAATCTCTAATTTGACAACTTAATCTAAATTAAACGCAACACATAATTAATTGAAATAATTAATTCATCATTCACTCAACCTATTTTCATGTTCAACTATATCAAATAAACTCTAATTGAATGTGTTTTTAACTAATTTATCATTGATTTAAAAAACTCTAAATTTATCATAAACCTTAAATTCAACTTAAAAAATTATTTGATTTCAACCAAACCAAATACAAATTAGTAGCAATGTATGTTTACCTTGCTTATAGAACTATAAGAACGGCTAAGGCAGCAGCGGTGGTGGCAACAAAGAGAACGATTGATTTTCAATACAAAAACATCAAAGGATGATTAGAAACTAGGATGTGTTTGATTTTTGATTGATTTAAAGGCAAAATCTAAGTGTTTAACGAGTTTTTTAGAAAAGAAGTGAGGGCGACAATTTTTTCCATGAGAGAGAGACAACGTTGTGTTTTTGATTTGTTTAAATTTTAATTAATGTCGTGCTTGTGAAGTGCAACATCTTAAGTTATCGAGCTTCAGAAGCGCGGAATCTTAAATTGACAAGCCTTAGAAGCGCGGTATGTAGTTGTCGCGCTTCAAAAACATGATATTTAATAAATATCATATTTTTTCAAAAATATAATAAAATCAAACTATATTATTTCATCAAATTTTTTTAAACAATATTATTTCCTCAATTTTAAAGTTTGTTGTAATAATTTGACAAGAAAAAGAAAAACATAAAATAGGCCGATAGGTTAACAAACAGAAATATATTCGCGCGTGTGAGAGAGAGAGAGAGAGAGAGAGAGAGAGAGAGAGAGAGAGAGAGAGTAGGAGGATACAGGGTAGCACCAATTCTAAATTGTAGTGTTATTTGTCCTGTTGCCCCTAGGCATTGAGCAAAAGCATCTTCCTGGGCACTCACATACCCCCCCAAGTTACACTGACTATCTTCCTCGTATGCCACAGTTTATACAAGTCGAAACATGCATGCATGCATGCATGTACATGAGATTTTTCACATCACCATCACCATAAAAGGTTGGTAGTGGTACTATGCTATACGTACAGGTGTCATGATCAAGTGCTAACCTGATGCAGAGCGTGTCATTGATCGACTCTGAGTCCTTGGCAATTAATTGGCTCCCCCTCTGGCATGTCCATCAAAAGCATCTGTTGGGGCGGGGCAATTTTTGTGCCTCGTCCTTCGCTGTGCGGGGCGGCGACTAGCCGGAACTTGCGTGTCTGTCTCTCCGCATCGCGCCGTGTGGTTAAAATTGTATTTTACTTCCATCGTTTTTTAAAAATTATTTATTTAATTAATATATATATATATATATATTATAATTTTGTATAAATTCTACTGAATATTTTAAATTTATAGCTTTTTTTACATGTTTTTAAAACTACAATCATAAAATTTACCGCATAATTTCGTACGACTAAAATCTGATTCTAAATTCTAATTAATCTAACCATTGAATATCAATTATTCCATTGATTATTTAATAAAAAAATTCATTACTTGTAAAAAAAGGGCATGATTTAATATGAATGTTCGTAATGTTAAGTAGAGGAGAAAAATAAATTTAGAAAAGAAAATAGATAATTTTGTTTTGACAAGGTAGCGTTTGAGAAGGTCCAAATATTATTGGGTAAATTTTTAATTTAATTTATTTGTTTAAATTTAATTATTATTATTATTATTATTGAAAATTATTTTGATGAAATAAAGAAGAATATTATTTTAATACATTATATAAAACATTACCTACAGAGGTAGAGAAAGGGGTGCCCCCACTACCCATCATCAACTAGTCTATGGCTTACACGTGCACCACATGGTGACCCTATAAAAACAGAGGACGTGCAACAATCATCTACGGGAGTGGCAAATACATGGCGATGTGATTATCATGATGCACTGCTGCATGTTTTTCTTTATATATTTTTTTTTCATTTAAAAAAAAAAATTTATCCTACTGAGAATTGCATGCTCTTACTCTGTCTGCTTTTGTGAAGGGTAAAGGAACCTTCCATAAAGATGGGGAAAAGCTGTTTAAACACTTTTATAAATCATCTTGATTTTTTAGGTATAGCATTGGCAAATATTTTATTACATAATGCCATTTCTTTTATCTTTCCATCTTTCTCTTTATATATATATATATATATATATATTATTAACGTGGGTATCCGAACCAGTTTGCACGCATCTCGACTAATACCACGGGTCCTGAAGTTAACGACCATGTAAGCTTCCAGAAATCTTAAGATATGTGAGACTCAAACTAGTGATCTTTAGGGAGCAAACCTAGAGTCTTAACTAGTTGAGTAACACCCCTCAAGCTTCTATCTTTCTCATTTTATTTGGTGACAAGAATGTGAAATGTATTATTGATTTGAAATCTTATATATAAAAAGGGATTTAAATTGGATGATTTGATTCAAGTTTATATAAGGTATTTAAAAAAAAAAAGATTAAAAAAGGTTGTGATAAAAAAAATCAAGTTTTTGACTGATCCAATTTTATGCTAGGTTTCAACTAAATGAATAACAAGATGAGCTTATTAAACTATATAGAAAGGAAATTAAGCAAATAAAAAACAAAGTATGTATTAAAAATGACCTAACTAATTGTCAACTCTATACAATAAAGATGCGTGCAAGCTGGCGGATAACTACGTTAATAATAATAATAATAATAAAAAGAAAAATTGAACAACACCTTCTTGAATCTGTCTTTCTGATCAGAAATTAGAATTTTTTTTTATAAACAACAGCATATATACAACATTAATTTCAGTCAGAGATGAATGGCTACACATGTACAATTTGGAAGTCATTAATTATTAATCGAGAGAAGGCACATACTATGTATTATGGCAATTAATACTCAAATTTCTTATTTGGAGAATGATTTGCATTGGCGCACTATGAAATTAAAGTATGCTTTTGTATATTTGAATTAATTATATTATATGAAAGAAATTACAAAAGCAGATTCCAATACCCATGTGATCAAGGAGTTCTTTTAAATCCTTTTCCTTCAACCGTGATGATTGCCTGAGTTCCATTCCATGTGAGCGTCGATGCAGCTTCTGTCAAAAACAAAAAAAAACAAAAAAAAAAGTGGATAATAAAGAGGGTTAAAAAGAAAAAAAGGAAAAGCTTTGTTTTGATGGAGAAGTCCTTTTCATTTTTACAGCCAAAGAGTACTTTAAACTTTATGATATACCTGTAAAACCAGATTTATTGCAGATATGTTACAGTACCTGAGTTATGAGAGTAGAAAGAGTTAATCTAGACTGATGCTAATTTAATTTTTTTAAAAAATTAAAATAATATAGTTTTGATAAAAAAAATTCCAAAAAAATTAATGGATTAAGGATAAGGTCAGACCATGTCAGCGGGACTTTATCTACCTAGACGGGTTCAGACCGGGGTCAACTAGATCCTAGATTAACCAATTAGATAATCCTTGTTTTATAACTAGGTAAAGATTTAATAATTTTATTTATAACTTGTTAAGTATTCAAGACTAGTTGATTGTGCAATAATGAGAAAAATATATTTAAAAAAATATAGAAAAAACAAAAGTTATCTTAATGTTACTAGATTACATGTTACAAAACACAATTCTTGTGATTTTTTTTATTAATACGGATGTTCAGGTCAGCTTACGCGTATCTTAACTAATCTACAAATCTTGAAATTAACAACTATAAAAACTTCTAATGATGATTATATTAACAATCACATTGTTAAAATATAAAATTATAAAAGAAACATACTCTTTAATTTCAAATTCTTGCTAGTGCATCATGTACTAGATGGTTGGATTTTTGTGATTCTTCTAATTGTGTGACTGAGACCCATCATGCTATGCATACTTCTGTTCTTTTTTCTTTTACTTACTTGTAATGATTGTTAGAAAACAAGGCACAGACTTCATGGTACGTCAAAATGTTGAATGGAGACTGTCTGGAATCATAATTTTTGCACGGAGATGAAAGGATTTGGATTCCTGAGTCGATATTGCTGTCTGGGATTTTCTTGGGCTTGATTTGCTATATAGTAACTGTAGCTTAACTCATAATTAAGCCGACTGCAAAGAAAACAGAAAGGATATTTCCAATTTGGAGGCAAATTTCTAATTATTTCCTTTGAACTTTCTAACTTAGGCAAGTTTAATTACCATGTTAGAATTATACATTATAATTTCATGAATCCCAATAAAAAAAGATTGATATTTATTAAAGTTTTTTTTTTAAATCATTATTGTGAATATGGGACGGAATAAAAGAGCTGGGTGAGGTTAAGGATTTGCTAAATCTCAAGGACAATAATATATAATTATTATTTATTTTATTATTATTTTTATTTTGTGAGGGATTGAATGAGAGATGGATATGGCGTGGGAGGTGTTAGTGCTATGACTAGAGGAAATTAAAGCGAAACAATGAATTAATTACGGGTCTTTATTGAAAGGTGAATTTTCAAAGTTGATAATCACTTTATAGAAAAAGTCCTAAGGTGATATTTAGTTGATGGAGACCTAGGGCAAGAATTTCTCCTTCAATGTGGATAGCAAGCAGACATAATTATGAAAGGCGAACCCCCCTCTACACAAGTGTTGTTGACGATAAATTTATAGGGTATGCATGACAATGATACATTATTAATTCCATGTAATTCCACTACTTCATTTCATTTTGGCTTCAAAATAAATCTCTTGTGCCCTTTATTTATTTTATTGTATGTTTTTTTTATTAACAAAGATGTTTGGATCAGCTTGCACCCGTCTCGACTAATTCCACAAACCCTGAAGTTAATGACCATATAAACATCTAGTAACCATCATATTAGCACCCACATGGCTCGAACTTGAAACCGCAAGTAGACAAATCTCTTTATTCTAAATTTTTATTACTAGATCACTTACTGAATGGTTTTACTATACATTTTAAGAAATAAGCAAGATGAAGTCGTGACCTTTAAAATCTATACAAGATTTTGGTGATAAAAGGATTGGTGAACGCATTCAAAGGGCATGAATGTGATAGCATTTGTTGGAAAGCAAGCTAAACTGACTTTCTAGCTACCTAACTAAAAAAATAAAGAGTATGAATGTGGATACTTTAAGTCCCAATATATCCTGTATTTTGGGCATAGATTCTATTAATGACTATATGTAGCTGGAAGGCAGCCATCTTGTAGCTCCATGGACGCCAGGAGACGGGGGACCAGAAAACATGGTGAAAAACCTTTGAAATATTTGTTGCCCAATTAGCATCCCTCCATTCTTTCAAGTTGAGCCTCATTTTCAGAACATCCATGTTTGCCCTTTGCAACAGGAACACATGGCTAAAGATCAACACATTTTTATTTGAATTCATAAGCATTATTGTCACGTATTACTCAGCAGCCATTTCTATTGTTTCCCTTGTAAAATGCATGCAAACTATCTTCCACGCACAACAATACAAAACAAAACACTAGAAATTGGAAAGGTTATTCATCGGAAATCCGGACGGGATGTGTTCACATTATCCTCATCAAGAATTATTTTTACTCCATTGTTTTTTAGGGCATTAACAATCGCCCAAATCTTGGTGCGGTTCTTGAAGCCTTTTTTCTCAACCTCTTTCTCCATATCGACATGAATCCCTCTTCCTTGTCCCTGTTCTAGACCCTCCACCTTGAGTCGCATTGCCAACACCTCTCCAACAACTGTAGCTGATTTTGCATTGCAAGATCGACCACACTCAAGGGTGTTCTTGATGGAATGTTCAACCGTTGATGCTGTTGCAACAATTCTCCCATTGTTTCTGTCCACAACATTTGCTGTGATGTATTTCAATGATATAAACAGCCTAAGGACATATCTCTTCAAGAGCGTCATTCTTTGACTATCCTGACATTTTGGTTAACAGCAAAAAGACTTAATAAGCTTTGGAAAATTAATTGTCAATTGACATAGAGAAGACCAAACACAACCCATATCATCACAGAAGCTAAGCTTTAGCCTAACTAAGCTACACTACCACTAGTATTCTTATTTCAGCCCCTGGAAAAAACTAACATTTTCTTAGATCTCAAACTTGATTTAGAGGGAAGTAGAGGAACAAAATTTTAACTTGAGCAGTTTAATACCTCTTCTATATGGGAATTGTTTTTGCAGCACTTTGTCTATTTCTTCAGCCCCGCCAACTAGCAGAAATTTTTATTCCTACTATCTTACAAATTCACTTTCCTGTTTTAGAGCTCGACTTTCTCTGCCAGATAGAGTAAAAAACATACCAATCGCAGAGTTATATAATTGCTAATTTAATAGTGGTAATTATAAAAAAAATCTGTTTATGCTCCTACTGGAAAGGCAACAGACATTTCTAAGAAATCCAAACAAAAAGAAAACATTAAATGCCAGACAAAAACAAGCTCAAGCACGAACATGCTAACTACATGTGGCAGCCTATAGACCATGCCAATAAACAGAAGATAAAGAACTAAGGTGGCTTTTAGTGGATTTCTATGATTGTTATCCACAGCTATATAGTGCATTGAGTATTGTAGCAGCAGACTTCCCTTTATACATTAAGCACAAGAGAAACTTCAATGCATCTTCTGCAATATGTAGTTCTTAATTACGAAGCTCCTTGATGGTCAAACACTCAGTATTATTGAATTGCGACAAACAAGACATGTAGATGGCATGACCGATGCAAGTAGGTAATATAACTTGTGTAAAATTCATGCAAGGTCATTTTTTTTCCCTGTTTATGCACTATTCAACTGTTGACCTCCACGATCAGGACATGATTGAAGTCAGACTTCAAAGAAAACATCCATTCCAGAGGCAAATAGTCATTGACTGCAATTACAACAAGCAAACAAAGCATGCATGTACCAAAAATACTTGGTCCTGGTAATAAATTACAACTGTATGAGAGATAGCTTGACTACATAAGACGGTAAGACATGAAGCTTGAAACTCAGATTAATTAGATAATTTGACAAGTTTTCCAACTCCGTACATCTAGACTTTTCACAGTGGCAACAGCGTATTTAGATTCAGAATTTGTTGTCAAATAAAAAAATTGAGAAATCATAATGCAGAGGCAGGAGAAACAAACAATATCACTGGAAGCCAGAAACAAGGAGCAACAAAGAGTATTTTCCAACTGAATCAATTCCTCCAAGTTATCAGAACGAGGGAAGGAGTAATCGGAAATTGGCCAGGCTTCTTGACAGTCATTGATATAGGATATCTAAGTATCTTTGAGAACCTGAGAACTGTCATGGATCCTGATATGCTATGTATCACATAAGTTTCTCAAGGAATATGGGAGATTGAGAGGAGTCTTGTGAAGCAATGGAAGAAATGCTTTTCATACTAACAAAATTAAGTCTTCTGATAATAATCACCTGACAAAATTGATGTCCAAAACTAAAACTAACAAATGAAGTCCTATGTTCAGATAGGCTAGAAAAGAACATAACCCGTATCAACTTTCCCTCCATACGGAACAAATTATCTCAAATCAGCCTTGAACATTTCCCCCCCTCAAGAATGGAGACAGTGAAGCATCATAGAAAAAACAACATATTACATAAGAGGAGCATGAACTGATCTCTAACTCCGGATCTAATTAGAAAATCTTATTTTGGGAATAGCTACCTTAATTTCAGATGAAAACTAAGGAAAATCTCCGTCAAAACAGGTAAAAAAAATAAATAAAAGTAATTATTTTAGAGAGCAGCAAAGCAAACTCAGAGCAATGAAAAGCAACACCTTGAACCGATGTCAAATTAAGCATCATTTCACCAATTATCAATGCCCTTTCTAAGTGGAACATAAACTGGGCCTGCACTTGCAAGAACCCCATGAATTTTTGTATCCAAATTATAACAAAACTCTTTAACTACTATAATATTTCTAATTGGCGGGCTCAACGGAACATTCATATGCTATATTTGAACAAAACAAAAATCAAAATGTAACTAACACCAAAAAACAAGGAAAGTAAGAGTTTTTAACATCAAAATTAATAAGTCAAGATTTTTTTTATTAATACATCTAAGAACATGGGCAAATTATTAGCATACCTCAAGTTGTCAGCCAGCCGTCTGCCCACCAATGGATAGGTGCTTCACCGTTTAGAACTAAGCCCAATACCCAGAATCTCTCTTATCCTAAAACTCTAATTGTAAATACTGTTGAAAACAGGACAGACCGTGTCTTCTGCTTTATTTAAGGTTGCACTTGCAGAGGAGAGAGGGAAGGGAGGGGAAGAGCATAGCAGAGCAGTGGGTTCTCTTCTTTGGGCCTGATCCGCTTCAGTTGGATAGGCTTTCAAGTTCGGCTGTTTTTGGGGTCTTGGCGTTTTTCTAAAACTAGTTTTCTTCATAAACGTGTGACTTATTTAATAGGTCGATTTAGAAACTGATTCTGATTATATTTCAGATATAATTACATTAAAAACTTGGATTAACCTATAATCAAAAGTTAACCCAGTTAAAAAATCATTAATTTTTTACTATTATCTTAATAAATATAGTTTAATCAGCTTGATTTTTTATTCTACGATTAACAATCATGCTGGGTTTAATAACTATATAATTATTTATATAAACTATTTTATAATCTATAAAATAATGTTTTAAATATTTTATAAACAGAATAATTCAATAAGTTTGATCATTTATAAATAAATTATTTTGTTTGATTTGAAAACATATAAACAATATTGCATATCATGTTTTTACAATGAAGTCCCATCTCTTTCGGTTTTTTTTTAAATGAAATAATAACAGTTTTTTTTTTTGAATTTCAGTTTAAAATCTAAGATGGTTTGACTTGAGAAATTAAAAATTATATTTTTTATTATTATTAAAATAGATATGAGAAAGGGTTTA
>Ga0325405_1002570_pt1 | contig 18663 bp, 14 predicted proteins | sample PopdelMetagenome_21_FD_205663 | JGI IMG/M metagenome (GOLD analysis project Ga0325405, IMG submission 205663) | Populus deltoides microbial communities from Bellville, Georgia, United States - Xylem-Control-R2 | ecosystem: Host-associated > Plants > Phyllosphere > Stem > Wood/Secondary xylem...
CAATTACATACAAGAAGCGCACACATCGACCAGATTGCCCCTTCTCTTGGCCTTTTGGTTTACTTAAAAGCCAATAAAGCTAACAGGCACCGATGTGTGATAATGCAGCTTCGGGCAAACTGACCAAAAGATCCCACAATGATGACTTCTTTTCTAACAAATTGTAATAACTAATTATACAAGTTTGGCCGACACAGAAGAGGATAAACATGAGCTGCCAGTAGATTAACATGGAAATAAAGGAGAGCAATAGTCATTAATCCATTACAATCCCATATCCTAAACAAAATAAACTTCTATAACTAAGTAGCCGGTAAAAAGGATCCACTCCAAGGTGTCCAACTTCATCTATATCCCAAGAACAGTAAAGCGGGATCTCTACAATTAGCATCTCATATATAAGATATGGTTCATGTAAGCTGGTTCATTTGGTGGTCAAAAGGTCAGATGCCGGTCATATTGCTTTGGATGATTTGGAATCAGCAAGAGCTCTTGTTTTAGCTTGTAAAGCCTGTACAGTATCTAAATATCTAATCCTGCTACTCTATGGGTAACTGGGTTTCTTCAAAATGGAACAAAAGATCACTAACATCCTATGTTTTCTATCTTCATGTCAAGGCTTCAGGAGAGGTATTACTTTGATGCCTGTAAAGTATTGACAGCATTGGAAATCTCAAGCATCTGTTGCTCCATCTTCTTTCTCCATTTTCCGAAGTCCTTGAACATTTCCTGCAAAGACAGTATATGAACCGTGTGTTTAATTGAGCTCATACACCATGATAGGAGATAGCGAGCAATTTATTTTGCACCGGCTATTATCAAACATCACCTGAAAAAATGAATTGTCAAGTTCTGTCTTGGAATTGGCAGTGGCAGATGAATCTGAGGTCATATTAGCTTTATCTTCCTCCATCCTATTGGGTACCACCCCCTGCATATCTCTGTTTATACCACAGAAAGGCACAACAAACCTCAGATCATTAATAAAGATCCTTTTTCCTTTGTGGAGGGAGGGGTGTTTTGATAGATATAGTTCAAACACAAAGCCTTCTGTACCTTTTCTCAAAATTATGCATTGAAATTTTATGTCCTCTACTTACAAAAATTTATAAATAAACAAGAAGAAAAAATAATTATCACCTTTTCATTTTGGCCATTTCTTCCTTGAGCAGCTCCAGCTCTCTTGCACAAACAGGCTCCTGAGAGGGGCTATCACAGGGTTTCAACCACAGTTGAGAGGCATTGTAGGGTTCTTTCAATGAGGCATTATACCCAACATTAACCAAATCCATGTTCTCTAGCCAAGGTGCAAAGTCTTCCCCTTGAATATTATCCAAGTTGGTGCTCTCCAACCAGTCCTCCCATCTTTCAGAAACTGGACTCAGGGTATTGCATTGCTTTGATGATTGCAAGCTGCTTAGTGAATTTGACATTTCCTTGAGTTGTTGTTCAATCTTCGACTTCCATGCCATCATCTCCTTATACTTTCCCTGTCCAAAGGAAAATTCAAGGGCAATTGATTGAGATACACTGACAGGTGCAAAAAGTACATCAGAAGTTGAAGAAAGAATAAACAGAAGATAAGGTATTCCTGTGGTACCTGCAAACCACCCAAAGAACTTGAAATCTCCATCAGGCGCTGGTCTGTCTTACCTCTCCATTCCACAAATTCCTTGTAAATATCCTGTTGAAAGGACAAAGACTTCAAATGGAGCCCTATAAAGCAATCCTAATAATTAAGTTCATTTACTCCAGATTGTAACTCAATATTTACCCCAACATGGTTAGCTTGATGTTGCTCTTGATTCTTGGATACCAGCTCCTCCATATCCCTATAAGAGGAAGACTTGATTATTCAAGGAAGACAGCACACCTAAGCTTAAATAATTAAGATTTTTATTCTAGTACTGTCTTTATTTACCTCGTCATTTTTGCTACTTCCTTTCTAAGCAGAGTCAATTCTTCAGCAGAAACAGAATCCAGTGGCGCAACACTACCAGGCCTCAACCAGGATGGGGGAACATAGTTTGGATCTGGTACTCCAGCCTCCTGCTTAATTTTAACCAGGTCAGCACTCTCCAGCCAATACTCCATTTTCCCTTGAGTGTTATAACACCGACAGAACCGCTCAGTGCCACCTGGTGCCACCTTACCATCAATGTGCTTCAGTAGGTGGTCTAAGAGTCCAGTGTCACCAATGTGTTTACGAGCTACCATTCGCAGTGCTGACCGGGAAATGGGTTTCTCAAACACTGCCCCCTCAGCCTTCATGACCTCCAACATACTTTTCTCCGCCTGATTATACCTTCAAAACAGAAACACCATTCACTTCAAAAGGCACCATATGACGTGTCAACCCAACTGATAGGAAGAAAAAGAAAAATGGTTTACCATGTACCTGTCTACTGACCATCTATCCATGACATTCTCCTTTTTTACTGCTATGGGATTCTCACGCTTTATTTGCTTACATTTATAAACAAGGCTAGTTTGCTTTGCTTTAGAACATCTCACAGCTCGTGCTTCTCTGGGTTCCTGAAGGGCATGATGCTTCCTCTTCTTAGCTTCTGGCAACACAAGAGACTCAGTTGTCCTAGCTTCATCATCTTTTACTTCTTCTTTGACAATGGCAGATGGAAATTGAGGGTTATTCCCATGCCCGGTGATCGCAGATGGAAGTTGAGGGTTCTTCTGTCCATGCTTGATAATGGGAGATGGAAGTTGAGGGTTATTTTCCCCTGGAGGAGGATTGTTGTCAATGAACTCAATATGCCTGCTGATTCCCCATTGTACCATTCCAGTGCGTTTGATCTCCAACAAACACGCCCCTTTCCTTGTACTTTCTTCTCCACTGCCACAACTTTCAGGCGATTCTGAAGCACCTGCAGAAAATGAAGCACAATGAAAACCTCAAAAACACAACTGACTCCATGCATATGATCCCGTTGTCCAACAGAACAGGCTTTTAATTTCCACTACCTTTGTATGACTGCGACATCAAAAAGCACACGATCCCATAGTCCAGAAGCACACGTTATAGTTAAAGCTTCCCTTAAAACTACCTACAAAACACAAGAAAAAAATACAATGTAAGCACTTTTACCCCTTGCCCCCCCCCCCCCCCATCAATGAATGAAAAACACAGCCATGAAAAAACTTTGTTAGATTAAAAATCAACTACTCTTCATATAGATGCACAAGCATGCACACAATGCCCCCCATCAAAAACTTTGAAAACAAACATGATTACGCTGGTTCCTACAATATATAATGCAGCATACACCATGCATCAGTAATGAAATCTTGCGAGTTTTCACCATGCAGAAACCATCAGGTTCAATCATATGTCATATACATGGTAAACATACCCCAAACAAAAAGAGAAAAGCAGCAATCAAAACATTAAAATATGTTGCACTTTGTAAGTATGCATTGAGCAAGGAAACCCAAAGGAAAGAAAAACGAACAATAAACACATCAGTAATTGCATTCAAAACTTTTCAGTGTCCACATTCTTCGACAAAACAGTTTTCACTTATATACATACATACACACATGTGTGTACATATATACTGATAAAAAAAAAATTAAATGCATCACAAAACAACGCAGAGAACACGAAATCCAAAACAAAAAGCAAATGCTTTTAAGTCCAACAATAACATCACTTAACACATCAAACTAAGATTCCTTCAAGTTCTCAACCAGTGCAAACTAATGAAACAGCTTTCCAAAACACCTTGCCATCAGCATTTTCAAAATCATTCACATACTTCCATAAGCATCATGATCCCACCCTCCAACAAACCCTCCTTCAAAAAACTATAAAAACAAAAACCACCGTTTATTTTTCTTTACCTGTTTGTTTCTTAGGAAAAAAAAATTCATGATCTCCACACCCATTCCCCTCTACTTTCCTCTTTTCCTCACAACCAAGCCACCAGAAACCCCATGCCCTTATCCCCATCACGCCGTCTCAGAAACCAAAACACGAAGAAGCCATAAAAAAAATCAGGGTTTAGGGTTTTACCTCAAAATTAAAGGGTTTCTTCCTTAAACATTCATCAAGACATTGTTAAAAGAAATCCTAAAAAGAACACGAAAAGGAGGGGGGGGGGATCGCAGAAAAAAAAAAGGAAAAGAAAAGGATCATAGAAAGAAACAGTTAGGGCTTGCTTACCTTAGTGTGTTGTTGAGAATTTGTTGTCTGATTGATGGGTTTATGGAGATTTCGAAGAGAGTCTGGAAGGTGTTTGTTTGTTTGTGTTAGGGCCGACACTGTAGCCTTAACGAAAAATGTTTTTTCAAGAAAAATAAATATAGAAATATCGAAATAATAAAATAATACTAAAACCCTAGCCAAACCAACCGCCAATTTCTCCTCCCGTAAAACAAATCTGAGTTTATTATTTTGGGCCTTTAAATAATAAAAATCATATGTTATTCTTTATTATTAAATTTATTTCGGCCTATCGAGTCAGATTTAGATCCTTATCGAGATCAAATTTTTAAAAAAAATAATAAAAAATTAACCTAATTTGACTTGTGCCTTGGTTGTTTCAATAGATTAACATTAATAAATCAACTGGTGACCTAGACTTAAACTGAATCACGAATCTAACTCTAATTTAATAATTTTGATTTAAATTATTTTTTAATTATTTGGATGGGTCCTTTTTAAAAGCATTTAAATTTTAAGTATATTTAATATTATGATAATAATTTTTTAAAAAATATTTTTTACTTAAAAATATATTTAATTTCAATTTTAATAAATTAAAATAATTTAAAAATATCAAAAAAATAATAATTTTTTTTAAAATCACACAGAGCGTGGCGGAACAAACTCTTTGTTTACTATAGGTGAAAAAATGGTAATTGTGAGTGAAAATAAGGGTATTGAAGCAAGAAATAATTGCAATGTGCAATTAATTAAAGAGCCAGGTCATCCATGAGCACGAACAATATAGAGAATTAATATTGGAATTTTTAGACTAAAGTGATTAATTGATTATTTTGCTTAACCATAGGGACTAAGAACAGTTAACTCAAAATATTTAAAATTTTTCTTTTCTTTTTGTTTCCTTTTACATTTTTACAAATTTATTACTGCAACATTATTCTTCTTCTTCTTCTTCCTTTCACAATCATCTTTTTATTGCTGATGTTGAGATTAAAAATTAATTTGATTGTGACTGCCAATTTGGTGTGTTCCTCAACAATTACGTTCAATTGTATTGTGGGAAGTTAGGTTAAGATTAAGATGATATTACTTGGACTAACTTATAAGAGGATAAGAACATACATGGATGGATTTTTTTAAACCAAGTGGATCTATTGATTAGTTTGCTGAGAAATTAGGGACCAAATAATAGTTTAGTCAAAATACTACACTTTTATCCATACTTTTTAAACTTAAATGGAGTCCATGATCCGGGTCAATTTTTTTTACAAGTTAATTCATATTGATTTATGTCGAGAATAAAAATTAAATAATTAAATTAAATTTCACCTCTGGTGATTTTTTTAACGTCATTAGCGGCAGGAAGCTAGGTTTAAAAGTATAAAAATAATTGTTTTTTAAAGTATTTTTTTATTTAAAAATATATTAAAATATTTTTTATTTTTTAAAAATTATTTTTTTTAAGAAAACATTAAAAAAAATTAACTTTTTTAAAAAATACGTTTAAAAAACAAAAATAATCACTATTGATATAAAAAAAAGAAGGGATTTGCAGAAGCCTGTAGGAGAGAGACGTTTTGATGGGAATTTCTGGGTAGGAGAAATTTGTAGGCTTTTACCTGGCTTCTTCTCATTGTCCAAGCTTCACGAGCCGTTCAATTAGATATATACTTAGTTAAATTCACTAATTGTATTTCAAACCATCCAATTTATACATTTTTCTAATAAAATTGAATTGTGCTATTTTCAATTACAGTAGCCAATTGAAATTCTTATTCAACAGTTTAAAAAACATTAATTTCATGTTTTTTTTTTAATTAGTGAAACATGGTTTTAACAGCTTAGCTAAACACTCACGAAAAGTGTGTTTTGGTAATATAATATATAACGTTTTTGTAAAATTATTTTTTATTAAAAATATATCAAAATAATATTTTTTTTTATTTTTCTTTCTATTTTTTACATCAATATAATAAAATCATCAAATAAAAACTCAAAACAAAAAAAAAAACAAACATCCCGATTAATGCCATTCCTAAGTTCCTGACACAACTCAAGGATTGTATTATTTGTTTTTAAAAAAAAACAAATACTAAATTGTGCTAATTTGCTAAATATTTTTTTTTACCAAGAAAAAAAAATTCTGGAGACTACAAGCACCAATGATCGTCATCAGGCATCAAACGCCCATATGCATCTTTTCATTAAAATATCTTTACAATTGCAAATATGTTTTAAGTACAGGTATAAAGTATTTGAAGAAAGAAGAAAGCAGCAGTCTCTATATCAAATCAACTTGTAAGAATGCAAACATAGTTTGAAGTTCGAAATTACGGGACAGTGCACATACTCTCATCTCCTATTCCATGCCTCCTTACCCTATATCATGTTTTGCTCAAGAAGCAAAAATCAAGGAAAAAACCTTCATCCTTCTCCATGGTAAAATTGGGTCATCTTCAGACAAAATTCCCACCATGTAATCAAAATTAATGGGATATATATATTTGTCACATATCAAGGGAAAGATGAATCTAGATCATCTTGATTCTCCTATCCATGCTATTCTCTAAATTCAGTTACTTGTGTACCAGTTCAGGGTTCAGACATGTTTCTTCTTCTCTACATTGGCCACAGCCAACCGTTGACGTTTCTTCCAAGCTGGAATCCTACCCGGGAAAGCCCATTTCAGCAGCCTCTCCCACGTATAGCAGCTCAGAAACATGAGAACAGCCCAGATCAAAAGCTTGTTCCTCAATTCTGGTGGCAAGGGCACCAATTTCAACCAGTCATTCAAGTTCCTGAATAGATCAGAGGTGATCACAGTGAAGAAACCTGAAGCAGCCAAGAGGGCGTATAGGAACGGTTTGCTTTCTGTGATGCTCTGGTTGAAAGGATGACCGATATAGTTCACAGCAAAAGTGGCTAGCTGAAGCATCATGCTCACCATGTATGAAACAGTGTTGACAAGATTCGGATGAAAATTAGAGTCAGGCTCGATGCATTCATCAGGCATGTATTTCTCAGCACTTTTCACAGACGACATCAAGAAAAACAGGTGGATAGCAAACTGTCCCATGAGAGAAAGGAAGACGTAGAAGCAGAAAATATTAGGGTGGGGTCTTTCAGCTGAAAGTGTGGGAAGGGGCCGTGCTTGGGAGATGAAAAGGAAAAAGGCAGCAGTGAAGACGCCACTGATTGTGGCCTGCACATCACCAAGCTTGACGCCATCCAGATACATGACGCTCAACACATATGCTGTAGCAAGGCAGTTAAGACCAAGTATTTTAAACATCTGGAGGGTAGTCACTAAAGTACTTCGACCCTGACGAATTATGTCTGTCGTGGGGGCAACCGATGCATGCTTTGCTGTGAAGGGGGAAGCCATTGAGGCATCTCCGAGCTTGACAATGGGGGCTGAGCGACCATCACCCTCCTCGTTCATCTCTTCCATTAGCTTCTTCAACCTCTGTCGTTGCATTTCTGCTGGTGTCAGATGACGGTTACCAGCTGATTGGCTAGCAGAATCTGATCTTGATACAGCTTTACCTCTAGAAGAGCTTTCTCCATTTAAATTACTAACTTCAGGCTTCAGTTTTTTTGACTTTGAAAGCTTGGGAGTTCCATCTTTAGGTGTTTCTGATGACTTGTTTCCACTTTGTGTTGGAGGCACCGCATTCAACAATGCAACTCCTACGTGGGCCTGAAAAAAATGTATCAAATATTTATATTTCTCCTGCAATTTCTGGTTTTGGTACTGTGAAAACAGTTATAATGCTTTATTGCTGTTTCCTTATAAAGACTAAACGAGTTTTAGATGCCAAACTTCTTGTTTTATCTTCCCAATTGTATATGCATCCCTAAAGGAGGTCTATCCTACCTGAGCTGAAATAATGAATTTCAATTGGTCCAAAAATTAAAACAGTAATTAAGAAGGAAAAAGGAAGAACCCTGGTTTCGTGGACTACAGGGATGACCATCCAAGAATATGATCAGCAAGAATTAAAAGGTGTTTTACCAAACTTATTCGTGCACAAATAATTGGCAAATGTGTTTGCATTTATTATCATCGAACTTCAAACCAAAGATCAATTAATAATTAGCTATGAACTTCTTATCCACACATCCAGAAACAATACGTGCATGATAAAATTGGAGAGATTATTTACTCAAAAAATGAAAGTGGTGTACTTACCTGCTTTAGAGCACCAACATCATTGGTTCCATCCCCGCACATCAGAGTGATCCTCCCAACTGTTTTAAAAGTGGTCAAGATAAGTTCCTTTTGCTCTGGAGCAACTCTTGCAAAAACCTGAAACCATAATAATGGACATGCATCATCAAGATGAAACCATCATGGAAAATGATACCCAGATAAAAATGTGATTTAAAACCTTGACATAAGGGATGACTCGTAGAACAGCAGAACTCTGTTGCAACATTTCAATGCAGTCACCTCCAATACAGAGATCATGGGTCTCTGACAATTCTTCAGCCTCTTTGTCACTGACATTAATTGCATTTTGTTTTTCTCAGACTAAAGAATAAAAATTACAATTGATAGAAAGAGCAAGCAGGCTATCAGTATGTAGCATAAAGCATCAAAATAGACTACCACCCCTTTTCAAGAGATAATAACTTTACCCATAACTAATTTTCTCCATTTCATCAGGCGATATCCACTCATATCCCTGTCCACTAGATGGACAAAGAATTAATGCTGGTTTTGATATGATATGCACTTGGCTAGCAACATGGCAAGCTGTCAAAGCTTGGTCACCAGTGATCATCACCTGACAATAGAGAACATCATGAGAGCGCTATTTTCAACAAATAAGGAATGTTTCAAAATTGCAGATACTCAAATTCCATTTATTGAGTACTGAAATATTGTGCTTAATCCACTAGGCTAATCCCTTAAACCCACAAGGGATGCTTCTTGAATCCATTAAAAAGAAGTTTAACATCTAACAAAAGATAGGTTAAAGCAACTTAAGCATACATGCAAATCCAGACAAAGTAAGCCCCATGCCTCATCACAAGAACAAATGAATGACGTGCATTTCACACTAAACTGCAACTTATTACTGTAATTATTCCTACAAGACATAAAAATCTCTAAATAATAACAAAATATTAACATTAATAATTTAACAAAACAATTGGTGGAAGTATTTTATACTGCATCAAGCAACCATGAACTAACATGTATGAATAAACAAATTGTTCCCATCAAGTTTAGATTCAGCCAACTTAAAATAGTAAGAAGTTGCCACTTACCAAGTCATGAGACGAATTCTTTAATTCAGACAAAACAGCAGCTGAATCCGCTCTTATAGGGCAGTTAAATACCTGTTATTACCAGCATGTAAGATGACAAGAGTACAGAAAGTAACTACTAATAAGTGAATAATTAAACAAGAGCCTTTTTTTTTTGGTCTTGGGTGGGGTATGATATAACTACTGCAAGAAAATAGAAGGATTTGTTGCTTACAGCAAAGCCAGCAAATGTAAGACCAGTCTCCACTACATCTCTATCCAAGCTTCTAGCTTCACCAACCTTCATGAAAAAGAAAAAAGAACATAAAAAAACAAAACAAAACAGGATAGGATATAACAACTTAACGTGAATACACATTAAACAATTTTATATAATGAGAAAATCCAAATAAAGTAAGCCCGTCACAGGAACAAATAGGTGATGTGCATTTCACACTAGACTACAACTTAGCACAGTAACTATTGCTCCAAAAATGATAAATTCATTTTAACTACCTGGGACAATTTGCTGCTTGAATTAGCCAGGGTAAAAGCAAAAGTTTCAAAATTGGCATTATAGAGAATTAAATTGATGCAATAAAGAGAAGAGAGAACTAAAAAGATGATAACAAATATGTAAATTTCACATTCCTAAAATCTCCAGGGATGCACAAGCCATGTAATTCAATGTGACCTTCCAAAGAAAACAAACACGAGTGGAAATAGATGTGATACTTTCACATGAACGATAGTACAGTTTTATCCCATAATTGTATTTACCAGTTAAGACTCAATGTACCCTCAACATCTAGCCTTATGAATAACATTGGGAATCCAATAGTCATATTAGATGTGCAAGCAGCAAGACATAATAATTTCTTTCATGAAGAGTAGGTTCTAACAACCCTTTTCCTGGGTAGGTCAGAAAACCAAGTATCAAGTACATAAAACAGCCAAAATCAAAATGGAAGATACTCACTATTTAAGTAAACATCAAGGAGAGAAGAAGCAAAAGGTATCAGAAACTTACTGTCATGTCCGGAAGGTTCTTGAAAGCAAGGGCCAGAACCCGAGACCCTTGACGTGTGTATTTTTTATATGTATCAACATATGATGATGGCAGATCAACAAGTCTATCCTGGATTGTTTCAGGAGCACCCTAAAAACACCCAAAAACATCATGATATTACCTTAAGGACAGTAAGATAAAGCCTGCTATAAAATCAGCTACTGTGTTTCTCATATTATTGTATTTGCAAGACAAGGAAATAAAAAAAATGATCAATAGTCAAGCAACAAATAAGAATGTTGGGATGGCAAAGAATTTGCAAAATGTTTGTCATCATGTAGCAGTTGATGCCTAGGACCATAATTAGATTAGCTTCCAATACGCTCCTTTGTGAAAAAAATAAAAATAAATAAATGATAGTAGTCCAACTAAGTGATTGAAATAATTAAAAACAAAATAAATATTTGCAGACTCGTTTGCGCACACAAACAGGTCAATAAACCTAAATCAGCACATTGCTAGTCAAATTCGCTCAAGCACATCAACTCATACAAAAACCATAAGCAACCAACTGACCTTCACGAATGCCAAGAATTCCTCTTGTATGCGAACAACAACTGCCATTCGTTTCAAATGGGATGCAAAGTGGTGTCTCTGGACAATCTGAACAGCATTACCACCTCCTCTGCAATTAATAAGAATGGTAAATAATTGCATTGAACTTGATAATGAAAAAACCCTCAAGCATAAGAATGATTTGGAGTATGTTTTGATCTGTTTTTAATGTCCTTTCATTTTCTCCATTTCATGTCCTCATTAGTACATACTTCATGTCTACATGGTTTACCTCCATATAGCATTTTCAATACATTTATCACTTGTCAAAATATAATTTTTCAGAGGAAAACTGCAAATTTCATGCACTCAGAAAAATAAATAAACCAATATATCTAACACATTGAAACTCCCTCCTTATAGACCTCTTAGAGTAGATGGTAGCCTGGTACACTGACTCATTGGATTACGATCCAGAGTTTGTTACAAAAAAAGACTGTCATGAAACCATTTGTCTTCCCCACTAGCTACCAGCTAGTTGTTTCACAGACTTGCTCATCTGAGGAATCCCAATAGACATGATAGTTTGTCTGTTTATATGAGAATTGAAAACCAGTTTGAAACTTAATAGTTGAGTGATCTTCTCCGATTAGCTAGTTTGGACCATAATTAGAAAATTTAGAATGTTCCAAACAAAAAGCAGTACATGAAAATGAACTCAAACTATATTGCAAACTCGTCATTGCCTGCAATCAAGTTCCTTTCTTTTTCTTTTTCTTTTCATGACTTGTTTCCCTTCAATTCATTTTCTTATAATAGCAATACAATATAGAAATTTTTTTAACAGATCAGGAGCATAAAAGATCTCAACTAAAATATATTATAGTCAGAGATTAAGCAGACAAGAGAAGGACATTACATAAATACAAATGAATCCATAGAGCACTTCCACAACTTACTTCTTGGGCATGGCCTTTTCATCAGATTTATAACTCCAGTCTATTCCCTTCAGCGCAGCCTTCTCAAGTGGATCACCAACCTGCAAGCAATTATGAAAGTGTAATATTATCAAGGGACAATGAACATATTGAGAGGGTTTTAGCCCATGTCACACAAATGCTAATACCAGAAAACAATTTGCTCATGCTAACTGGAAAACATTACAAGCAGGGCACTTCACGATGCATCAAGGACAATGAATAGCATGCAATTTGGCTTTTCTAGTGGGAGAAAATAGAAAGAACGCTGAATTCTGTGGTGCTTTCAGTAAAATCTAGCAGCTAATTTCCAAAGACCTCAATGAGACTAATTCCAAGCAGTATCATTTCATGTTTCATTCTCTCAAAGATGTGTTCTGCAGAAACAGCTCACACACTGCATTACAGGAGGAAAGGCTTGGAAGCTAATAAAACAAAATGATAAGATGATAATGGATACAAACCTAATAACCTGATGCACCAAAATTCTTACAGGGCTGTGTAACAAAGCCTAGCATTGATGACTGACCATACCCTCCTTTTTACTTTTACATTTTCCATCCATTTAAAATCCAGAATTAGTATGGAAATGTGAAATAATAAATCTGATCGAACTCCCTCCTTGGCTTCTAATTGATTCTCAAAAAGGTTAGGAGCCAGAAGGTATCTATATAGAGATCTTCAAAGTTGATTCTGAGTCCAGTTACTAGTTGTGACAATCAAAGGAGGATCAAGAAGAGGATGATTCAAATCTCATTCAAACTTCGATTTCCTTCAGCAAAAAAGAAGCAAACATCTCTTTACGAGTGTTAATTTCATGCAAGCCTTAAAGTCCTAGAGGCAAAAAAAAAGCCAATCAAGTTCATTATTTATCAAATGACTACATAAATTACACAGCGGAGCCAGCTCAAATTCTGATTATAAGAAAATGAAACCTTATTAACTGTGAAGTTTAGGGTGTATTAAAATAAACTTTATCTGAGCCATCATAATAGAATAAAACCTAATTTTTGCATCCATACATCGATAGAGGCATTTTTTTCTCTATCAGCTGGCAGAGTACAGTGGAGGAATAGGCAGCAGGTGATACACTCATTATGGGAATACAGGCCTTTGTAAAATGTGCACATCTTCATAGATGAAAATTACAACATAAGGAGATTCAACTATACCATAAGTTTGTTTATATGCTGTAATCTTATGCATTTCAACTAAATTTCTTTCATCCAAGGAAAAACAAATGTAAAGGTGAACTGATGGAAAGTGGCTCACAACCAAAAATTCAGGGATTCTAGGAACAGTATGCCAAAAATTATGTAAGCATACCAGCTTGTTGTCCACAAACACCAATGCGTGACAAGAGGCCAAAATCTCAGCTGTACAGGCAGGCACTTTGGTCATATCAGTTTCTAAATCTGTACTCTCTGTCTGCCCAACAACACCACAGAACTCCTGCAAACCAACAGGAAGAAAGCAATTTGAATAAGGAATTTAATATCAATAAACTGATGCGCATAACATCACATTATGTGAGAAGCGTACCATGTCATCTGATGTGAGTGTTCCAGTTTTATCAAAACAACATATATCAACCTGCAGACAAAAATGATGATAGCAATTAATATAAGATAAAATATAGGAGCACAAACACTAACATTCACTGCCCCTGATCACCATTAAGGAAACAGCTTCAACATACAAACAAGAAAAAGTGTTTGTCATAACAAGTACTGTACGAGTCTATGAGTTGATATTTATAGGCACGTGTTCAGTTTTTTAATAGGCTGCAGTTTCTTGTTAAGACACACCAACTCTAAAACCTTTATCATATCTTGAAAGCAAAAGAAGGAATAGCAACCCAACTAAAATAGGCATGGCAACCAATTCATTTCAGAAAAGTAAACAACATTGCTGATTTAATGAGAAAAGTAGTGATTGAAGGACTGACAAGTGAGAGAAAGAAAGGATGACCATCTGACTGAGTTAACTTACCTTTCCTGCAAAAGGAATGCGAAAGGGTTCGGTACAAAATATTCCACGCCGAGCCAATGCAATAAGAGATGTATTAACTGCTATTGATAATTCCATCGGCAGCTCAGGTGGAATCACAGATGTTATGATAAGTGAACAACTTAGGAAAAGCTTGTACTTGCTCCTTGTGGGATCCTCTAATCCCTGCATTAAGGAAATCCCATTAGCATAGGGCAACTTGTACAGTATGCTTAATAGTACCTCAAAAAAAAAAAAACATCACTTGCCTTTTTAAGTACATAACCAGCAGCAATGATTGCAAACACAAGTAGAAATAGTATGAACAAACCACTTTCCCAACTGTTGGCAGTAACCTTCAGCAAGTACAATAAAATGATAATTAAAGGAGGACCAGAATCAAAACGTTTCAAGAAAGTTTCAGCAAACCTTACTCAACTAAGAATTAAATTAAGTACCCTTTCTGTGGAAAACAAAATGGTCCTCATCAGTTTCCCTTGACTCGTTTCAAACCCAGTTCGTAGAACAACAGCTAGACAACCGCCATCGGGAGCCCTTAGGGGAAAGGTCTAAGTCCATGAAGAATTAAGGTTATCAGTTGAAACTGTAAATACACTAAAAAAAACAAGGAAGGAAAAGAAGTGCTCAAGAATTCAATAAGCAATGTTGCTAATTAACACGACCAACCTTATCTGGAGTATGCTGCAATATTTTAGTCCCGCCAAATAAAACGTGGTTCTTATCACGTTTGGCTGATAACTTCTCCTCAGTTCCCCTACCCATGATTGAAACCTAAAAAAAAAAATTCCGTTGTCAGAAGTTCTAAGAAGCAAGGGATTTAAACAAATACCAAATATAAAAACCCAGCAGCCTTGGAGATAATTGCTAGCATAAAAAAGACTTTTCTTTATCCTTTTGTTAGAGACAAAACATAAAAGAGCATCATGTCAGTCTAACAAAGCTGCAGACAAAATATTATTCAATTGCAGTAACCATTTTTATATGAAAAAATTTAGGCTTCATATTAGAACATTGTAATCACAAGCATTAATAAATGAACACAAACCTCACAAATGGCCTGTCACATTTTTTTTAAGAAGGGCTTGTAACAATAAAATAGCCTACTTGTCAAAGCCCAACAACCCAAACATAAAACCTCCATCCAGATCCTCAACCACATGCCAAATCTAGTGTCAGATAATCACATTTCAAAAGCTCTTAAAACAACATTTATTAGAAAACAGAAAAGAGACTACCTTCCATTGGGGAGTAGACTCGCCTGTGAGAATGGCTTCATTCACAATGGCACTTCCAGCCAATAGAAGCAGGTCAGCTGGTACAGACTTGTCTTCCCCATTCTGACCAGAGGAGCGTCCAATGGAGACAACATCCCCAGGTAAAAGATCAGTTCCAGAGAGTTTCACCCACCTAAAATCATGTTGATGGCATGATTCCACATATCTACCATAATTATGATTTACAAAAGCACTCAAATCACATAAAAAATACATACTTCCCACATCGATGCACCATTACAGTCTGGGTGTCCACTCTAACACGTCTTAGCTCGCTTAGAGTCTTCAACCGACTCTTTGCCATTGTTGACTCAAACATGAACAGCATAAAGAGGGTGAACAAGCTGTAGTACCAAAATTCATCCAAGCACCAAAGCCCCACACAGAATACCTATACAGATACACATTGCAAACGCCAGAGGAGAATGTCAGAATGAAAAGATAAAAAGGGTAAAGCATAAAAAAATAATACAAGTTGAAATAGAGTCCTAATAATAGAGAAAAAGAGAAAAAGGATGAGGATTAAGGACAAAACCTGAAAAACAAAAAAAGGCTCCATGCACTGCTCTTTCAATAATTTTTGGAATGTGGGTTGCGGATATTCAAATCTATAAAATCATAAACAATCCCCATCAAGAAGTGGAACAAAATAAAAACACAGATAAACAATGCTTCAAATGTTCAGGCACGATGAAAAATTCATGATATCATTCCAGGGACAAGAAAGAGCTATGTCGAATCCTTATTTAATACATAAAAAATCTAATAGACAAACAATTCAAGACATCAAAAGTCCAGCAATTAAGTTCCATATACAAGGGATTAAATTAAATGCATTTGATGTAGTAGTTTTAAATGAGAATGTGGAAAAAAAAAGTTAGATTAGAAGTTGATAGAACCTAGAATCTAATATTGTCATTCCAAATGATAAAATCCCTCAAAGGTTAATTTGGTTTTGCTATCCTTAACAAGCATCAACCAAAAGTTAGTCCCACTGTTCATTTATTGCCATTAATACTGCAAGGTTATTAGAAATGAAAATCCAGAAAAATAGCAGGATCAAAGGAACTGGTGCAGAGACACTGGAAGCAAGAAACAAACTGACAACCCACAAGGAAAGAACCAGTTAACAATGAAATGGAAGGACACTTGGGAGACCTTTTCCCATGAAAAGATTGATATACTCTGGTATCCTTAATTTTATAGATCACAAATATTGGACATACAAATGAATGAAACAGATAGAAAAACTCACACATTCCGTCCCCATTTCTCAGCAGCAGCAGCTACCTTAGCCTCAGAGCCATGGCCAGTGCTTTTAAGATAGTAGCCAAATGTTTCCTTGGTAGGGTAAGGAAGCTTGCGAAACGTCCCATTCTCCTTTGAATAGATGAAACACTGCTTTCTGAAATCAAAGTAGAATTCTTCCACATCCCCTGACGTTGAGGATGCTGCTGACTATGCATGCCAGTAAAGGAAATTTTCAGGGAAAAACAAAGAGTAGGTGATAAAGCGAAGTTATAACCATATAAACTAGAAAACTCAGTATTGATTAATCTTACGTAGTTAATAAAATTACTCTCAACTCCTAATGCTGCCTACGGATTTAGATTTGACTTTGGGTGCATATTCAAGCAAGGGACAAAAGGAGATATTCAGCCAAGCTTAAATTCAGTGAGAAAAAAGCTTAAACGATTGGTTATGCAAGTTGGTTTTAAGTTTTTTCAAGCTATTTTCACAGATGCTGTTTCTAGTTAGTATGGTCAAGGGCAATTCTATAATTTCCTGGACCACAGGAAATTTAGTGGTATGGTCAGGCATTTATTTTCCTGCTTTATTTCTTTTCTTAGTCATTAAAAAAGTGACTTGTTTATGTTTCTTAGATAGGAATCCTCATGCTTTACTACATAGGAATCCAACTGGTTAGCAATAACACAAGCCGATATAAATATGCTTCTGGTATTTCAATGGAATATGACCAAATTATTATGAATAATGTACTGCCTTTTACTTTGAGAGTGTGATGCTTTCCTCATCAGGGAGTGTAATTCCTTAAAACCCCAGTGTGATGTTTCGGTTCTTATTCTAGAAGTGATTCCTTGGATCTATTAGTGTTAGTGGTTTTGTTTCTTTTTTCTTTAATTTATATACTCTCAGACTTGGGTTTTCAATTTCTAAAGCCCTAAAACATTATAATCTGCAACTCCAGCAGTAAAAAAAATCAACTACAAACTTCCACAGGATCACCAAATGTAAGTTGTAACTTTTGCAGTTGAATCTAGGTCAACCATCCAGTGCAAAGCTCATTTTTCAAATCATGCAATACTTTTGAAAAAGTCATATGACATTAGAAACAAGCATATTTGCAAAATGATGATAATGGCATTTTTAAACATGACATACAAAGGTTAACAGAAGTTTATTAATTTAAACTTTTTGATTAGGACATTGTCCTGATTTAATTCAACTTGAGACACTATGTCCACCAATCAACGTAGACAAACCCTCCACTACCAAAGTTTAGAAAAATCACAAGATCCCATCAATAAAAACTCCAGCCAGATGACCCACTTCCTCACCATGAAATTTCAGAAAATGTTTTTTGCCCATTTGAGCATTTGTTCCCATTCAAAATATATGAAATTAAATGAAAAATATTCCACCATACCAGCACATGCATTGCATTCAATTCTATCCTTAACTCCCCTGAAAAACAAATTCGTGAAGTGAATCCATTTTTAGCTTTCATCCAACCTTCATCCTCACCACCTCAAAAATCATCCAACTTTCATCAAATCCACTTACAACAAACTACATTTCCCTAGCAGCTCAAATACCATCACCACCATGAGCATACAATTCTTCTATCATTCTATAGTTGACATCATTTTTCACTCCCCCGAAAAAACAATCTGCAAAATGAATCCATTATTATCCTACATCAACTAAGAACATCCAATTATCAGTCCAATCTACCAACATAGAGAGAAAAAAATAATTTCCATTTAAATAAATAAATAAAAAAACCCTTACTTGTTGACGAATATGCAAGGGCACAACTTCTTTAGAACCAGAAAACTTCGCCGGCGTAACTTTACATGAATCCGCAGCATAAATATCATTAACCTAAACACAAAACCCCCAAATCACAAAACAAAACCCTAACCAAAGCCCCAAAATCCAGAACCAAACACACGCAAACAGCTATCTTACCTTACTATACTGAACAAAGCACTTGAAATCAACAGACCAGGCAGTGAAAAGCAAAGCCAGAACATGAATCGAAACGAGTCCACCAAGAACAATTAAAGCATCAACAATGTCAATGCTCGGCACAATCGTGACCATCCAAACCGCATACAGAATTGCAAATGGCAAAATATCGAATCTCCATGGCCA
>Ga0325405_1002573_pt1 | contig 18646 bp, 11 predicted proteins | sample PopdelMetagenome_21_FD_205663 | JGI IMG/M metagenome (GOLD analysis project Ga0325405, IMG submission 205663) | Populus deltoides microbial communities from Bellville, Georgia, United States - Xylem-Control-R2 | ecosystem: Host-associated > Plants > Phyllosphere > Stem > Wood/Secondary xylem...
CTCTCCATTAAAAGAGAAGGAAATACGTGCGTAGAAATGCACAGAACGAGAAGATCTGTTTGGAAAGCATGAGATCTTGTAATTTGTCCTCCTCTTATATCTGTTTTTTCTTCGTCAAGAGCACATAAAGTTATATTTATTTTATCAATATTCTCAGACAAATACACATCTCAGTGTCTCGTGACAGCCGATCGATCCCTAGGATTATTCTCATTTTTTCCTCACGCTTAACCTCATGTGAACTCCAAGTTGCCCAGCTAATTAAGATAAATAACATGGGTGCTTTATATAAAATACAAGTATTTTTTGTCTGGACCTACTACAAGTTAGGCTTCCCATGCCCAGACGCATTATTTTTATAGGCAGAAGATAAAAGGATAATATAACAAGGCGATAGTTTCCTTCTAGGTACACTGCAGTATAATGCATGAATAAAATAATAGACAATTAAGGAATTTAATTTCTCTGGAACATATGAATTCAACAATCAGTTTTAATGGCACACGACATGTGGCTGCAGGTTTAGTGTAAAATATGTAAGACTCACTCACAGCCGTCTGGAGCGTATGGGTAATTTAGGTAATGGTTGAAGGCCCTCGTTTAATAAAAAAAAAAAATTCAAGAATAAAAAAGGTTTATTTGTTAATTGTACTTTATAAAATAAAAATTATATTCACTTCACAAAAGACTCAAAATAAAAATGAAAATTACTCAAGATCATATGTGTGTGTGTATGAAATGCATGCATAAATTCTATTTTTATTGCATTATGACTAATGGAAATCCAAGAATATGATCTATATGGATTTTTGAATTCTACTAAATAAGCGGCTTGTGTTGCACTGTAGGTCAAATTAATTTTTTTTCCAACGCTAGAAAAGAAATGTTCAAGCAACGATATTTCAAAATAACCCAAGTTAAATTAACTAAAACATGATCTGTGATATGAGACCGATATAATCCTAAAATAGAAACAAAAAAAATTGTAAAGTTTAAGGCTTAATAATCTAATATAAAAAATAAACAAAAAACTTCAAAAAATACAACGTCAAAAAAGAAAACCTGAGTTGGCTGGGGTAACTTGATAAACCTATAATTTGCGACATGAGATTAGCATAATTTTTTTTTTTTTAAAGAATGACCTAGTAAAGAAGCCAAAATTCGGTTAAAAAACCCTTAAAATACCTTGTGTCAATTCAAGTTAACTTTACCAACATGCTCTCATAATAAACAAACAGTAAGAAAAGTAAAAAAATGACAAATCTCAAGGGCAAATAATTTAATATAAAATAATAAAATTGAAAAAAAAATTGTCATAAAAAATTAAGGAAAATAATTGGCGTGTTGATCCGAGTTTCCCGATTCACATGTTTAACAAATTTACCCATTAAACCTGATATGTTTGTTTTTTAGTGTTTGATCTTTTATTTTTTCTAATTGTTTTTTTCTAATTTTATTTTTTTTCAATATTGGATTGATTGAGAAATGTAATTCATGGTTTATTTTTTTCTACTTTTTATAGGGTTATTACAATCTCAAATAAATATTTTTTTAGGGTTGGTGCTTAATTTTGCAAGGATCTAATTTTATCATAAAATTAAATAAAAATAATTTACAAAAACAACAAAGCTATTAAACTCGATGAAATTCATAACTTAGATCGCATGGTGACCGAGGTCGATTCAACATGGCATCGTTTGAATATTAAAAAATTATTATTTTAAAGTTTTTTAAAAAGTTATATCTTGTTTTTACTGATCATCTAAGTTGTTTTTTAACTTATTAAATTAAATTATACACTTTGAATTAGCTAATTTGAAACTTGAATTAGATAAAAAAAAATCAAGTTGATAAATTTTAATATAAATAACTTGATTAAATTTAATAAAACTTGTAAAATGAAGTATTCATGCTCTTAATATTGTTTTAAATTTAGAAAAAGAATAATCTCAAAAAATGTATTAGTTTATTACAATTTCAGTAGCAGGCGGCCAAAGCAAAATCCAAATCCAAATCCAGAGTCTTATGTGAAATTATGTCTTACATACATAATGAATTCCTCCAAGCACAAAAATATAAGAAAGCCCATCACAGGAAGATTCTCCATCGGAATGCAAAATAATCTTCATCAGAACCCACAGTTGAGGGGTGATTTAACACATATGGAAGGCAAAAAAAAGCAGAAGTATAACAGCATCGTCTCTCTTTCTTTAAGAAGGAAAGCTCAGAGCACCTTTTTCAGACCACTGAGCTGTCAAAATGCAATAAACCGGTGGCGTTTCAAGCTACGGAAGAGATACCGATACACTCTCACTTGAACCCCATCTTTAATTTATCGCCGTCTTTTCTCAGAAACTGCGAAGGTATAACCTCGGCTGATTGTTCAACATCGTGGTAGTTTTTGTAATTATAATTTTAAAAAGATTATTTTAAAAAAAATATTTTTTAAAAAAATTAGTTTGATATTTATATATGTTTGGTTAAAATTATAATTAAATTTGAGATTGAATAAAAAAATAATTTAATATATTTGGTTAAAATATTATTTTTCAAATTGAGGTTATAAAATAATTATTATATATATATTAATATTGATGGTTTTGAATTAAATAATGTAGATTTAACTATTGCAATTACATCATAAAATAAATAATACTTTATATAAAATATTTTTTATTATTCAATTAAACCATCTACAATTCCATTACATATGAAATACATTCGATAAGGACTGTAATTTCTTTGGTTTCTTAAGCGCGCAACAACATCAGATAAAATATAATCAAGAATAAAATTGAAATTGTGATTAATTCTACAAATGCTACGTCATCAATAAAATATAATTAAAAATAACTTCTTTTTATTGAGTCATATCCGATTTAATGCATTTAGCTTTGGATCGAACTCGGTCTAGCTGAAATTATATATCACTGTTTATGTGAATACTAAAGTTAAACTCCACTGTAAAAATATTCAATAGAGAGTTTCACTCTTTACTACACGCGTCTGCATGTTTGTAGAAAGCAGTTGGGAGCTGCTTTCCACAAAATTGTGTTTTTTTAAATATATATGAGTCCCCTGTACACAATAAACTGTATTTTAAAAAAAAACCAAACAGATTATGCCTGTGATTAGCTTCAAACATAAACACAACCTCCTAAACACTCTTGGATCAAAACCCATCAATTGCACCTTACACAATATTGTTTATTTGATATTTATCAGATAAAAAAAAAATATTGAATGTCTTCGTATGAAAAAAATATACGTGGTATATTAAAGATGTATTTTAAAATACACACGTTGATTAATCAACCTCTTAAACCTTTTTTATATATATATATATATATATATATATATTATTTAAAAAATGATTTCTTTCATTGAAAACACATAAAAATACCATAAAAAATATAAGTATAAAAACAGTAATGTAAAATATTATATAGCTCTTTTTAGTAAATAGAAACAATAAATAATTTAGTAAGGATCCATACAAATTGACATCTAACATCCTTAAAATGAAATAATTAAGGTTAGTTAGTTTTAAAATATTTAAGGTTGTTTTTATTTTTCATGTAAAACTACTTTTTTAATCTAAAAAATCACCACTTCTCATGCTTTTTTAAATAGAAATAATATACCTTTAAATTACTTTTATAAAAATCAACTTCCATTCTGAAAAATAAAGCAACTAATTTTTAAAATTCTATTTAAATACTTTTTTAATAAATTATTTTGTTTTAAAAGTTAGGAAAACACGAGCCAAACAGGTGAAACCCATCAAAATCATACCACCGTTTCTCTTACAAATAGATGGATCAGATTTCTTGATTGCACCAATATAAATTTGCTATGCGTTACACCAGATTATCAAACTCTGATCATCTTTTTAGCTCGTTTGCCTTCAGTATAGCAACAGTAGCAAGCAAAGCATACACTCCTACTAAGATCTATTAGCTATATAGCACAGCACGCATGACCCTCTCGTTTAGAAGAAGCAAAGGAAACCCATTTGGAGAGAGTTGAGGGGATGAGAAAATGGCTAGTGGGGGTGGATATGGAGACGCGAGCCAAAAGATAGACTATGTATTTAAGTTGGTGTTGATAGGGGACTCAGCAGTTGGGAAATCACAAATACTTGCTCGATTTGCTAGAAACGAGTTTAGTCTTGACTCTAAAGCTACTATTGGTGTTGAGTTTCAAACTCGGACTTTAGTTATTGATCATAAGAGTGTCAAGGCCCAGATCTGGGATACTGCTGGTCAAGAACGGTAACTATTCTTTCTTTCAGATATTCTCCCTGTTTTTTTTTTTTTTTTGCTTCAACGAGGAATGCTAAGAATAGTTTCGTCATTCCTATGTTTTTGTTTTTGGTTGGTCTAAAACTGTGGATGTGATATGGTTTTTTCGTCATTGATAATATGCTAGTATGCTTAGTTGTTTTTTTCTTGCTTTTCTTTGTTTTTCCGTCATTGATTGGATTGCAGCCTGTTTGTAGTTTTTGATTAGTGAATGTCAGACTTCTGGATGCGAATTGATCCGGTTTAAAGCTTGTGGCATAAGTATGGAAATGTATATGAATTGATATAATGTGATCATGCTGGATATGAGGCTGTTCTTGGTGACACATGTAAAGGTAGATCTTGATTCTCGACTCTGTCAAGCTGTAATGGGTGATGTGTCTTCAGGTCAGCCCTCGCTATTGCTGGCCCTTAAAATTAACATTTTTCCTTGCATATAAAGTGCCGATTGAAAAGTTTTGCTACATTATTAGCTTTTCTATATCTTCTTTGGCCACCTCTATTGCCTTTTTTGGTGGTTCTGTCGGGTGAGGATTTAAATTCTCATGTTTATAGTGCTGATGTTATGGCTGGAGAAAAGGTGGCCTTTTGTTTGATTCTTGATGAAAGAAGAATTATTTATTTTTCTTAAAGCTGCTTTCGGCCTAGGAAGTGGATCCGGCTTATGTCCCTATTCTTTTGTTCATCCTCAAAGAATAACACATCTATTGTGGGGTTTTGTCTTCCACTATATAGACTGTTCTAAGCCTCAGTATTTTTCGTAGTAGTTGATATAAGGTTGTTAGAGCATCGAGAATTTAGGAGTTCCAAAGAACTTTGTGCAATTCCGAGGAATTTCATTACATTGTAAGGTTGTGTTTAAATCTTCTTTAGTGCTTAAAACTTTATTGTTGAACAAGAACGATCGTTTATCTTATATTATCTTTGGAGCTATGACATAGCTTGGAACAATTCTTGAAATATATTCTGTATATATCAAGGTGCGCAGAGATGGACATCATATTTAATGACTAGATACTATCGTTAAGAATCTTTGGGATCCAGGCTGGCAATAATTTTTTTTTGCTATGAGAGAAAGGGAAAAACACAGGCGCCTAATGAGATCTTACTCTATGTGCTTTAACACAAAATTCCATGTTGTGTTCTTAATCTGGGAAGAAAAGGATACTGTATTTCATTGCATAGAATAGATATTACAATTTTATAATTCATGAACATTGATTTCTTCTCTGCTCACGTGGTTCAATGAACAGGTACAGAGCAGTCACAAGTGCATACTACAGGGGTGCTGTTGGGGCAATGCTGGTGTATGACATAACCAAACGCCAGACATTTGATCACATACCACGCTGGCTGGAAGAACTGCGTAGCCATGCCGACAAGAACATAGTTATCATTCTGATTGGGAACAAAAGTGATCTTGAGGACCAGCGGGCCATACCCACTGAGGATGTTAATGAATTTGCTCAGAAGGAAGGACTATTCTTCCTGGAGACCTCAGCATTGCAAGCAACTAATGTTGAGAGCGCCTTTATGACTGTGTTGACAGAGATCTTCAACATTGTAAACAAGAAGAACCTGATTGCTGGTGAAAATCAAAGCAACGGTAACTTGGCATCCTTGTCCGGCAAGAAGATCATCATTCCAGGCCCTGCACAAGAAATTCCATCTAAGAGCAAGTGTTGTAGATAAAGTCAATTGTGATTTGATCAGTCCTGGCTTTGAAACTGCATGCTTCTCTTTAATGTGCTCCCAACAGCAATTTTGTTTTGAAAGGCTTGATGTATTTATTTGTAAATCTTACCGTCTTATAGTTTAGTTTGCATTAGCAGCTGACTAGTTTCTTATTTTGAGGTGAATCTGAGTCGCATATTATCCTCTCAATCTCATTCTCGAAAAAAAGGTTTGTATTGTCACGGGCTGTTTTGAATACCATGTGTACCCCTCCTTTGAATTTGTGTTGTGTGGAAATGGCTTTGAAACTGCACGCTTCTCTCTAATTTCGCTTTAATTTGCCCCCGATAGCAATTTTATTTTGAAAGGTGTGATGTATTTCTTTGTAAATTTAACCTTCTTGTAGTTTAGTTTGCATGAGCAGCTGTTTGGTTTCTTATTTTGAGGCGAAGCTGAGTCGTATATTCTCCTCTCAATCTCATTCTCGAAAAGAAAAGGTTCGTATTTTCATTGAATGTTTTGAATACATTTTATACCCGTGCTTTGAATTTCTGTAGTGCAGTAATGGAAGGTGGAAGTGAAAAGGTTTATGGCGGTTCTCCTGTTACTTGAGAGGCTTTTTAGCAGTAGTTCCCTATTCTGAAAAAAAAGTTGCAACCACTGGTAGTGGATGTGTCTATTCTCTGCCCTCGGACTAGAGATGATAACGTTTTAGCATGCAGCCAAGTGGGTAAATTTTACACCTTTCCGTCATCTCCCCCACATCAGCTTTTTAACCCTTTTGTTTTGCTTTTCAGCTCTTCTTCTATGGTTTAGTCATTTTTGGCAGTCAATTGCAGTGACCATCACGCGCAGATTGGATCTACCTTTCCAGCAGCCAATGGCTATCGTTGAAGCATCCGCCTTGGTAGGATCTGACATGGCTTTGCTGTCTGCAATCAAAACAATGTCGTAAATAGTGAATACACATTTATCCACTAATAACCCAAACATGGTAGGTACTGCTACATACCTCGCATAACTATTACGCCACAACCCATCATAAGCTTTGATGCCTTCTCAACATCAGCAAAGTCTGCGAATTTTATTGCTTTATACTGCCACAAATGCTTGAAATCCACCAGGGATGTATATAGGTTTTTCAAACCATACGAGATCTTTATCTTTTTTATCTAAAAAGATTTCTAACTTTGAATTTCCTTCTGCTTGGTGATGTGCGGAAGAATTACCGGCAGATATCCTGAATGCACATGGGGTAGAGGTACCTTCTCTTGAAGTTTGTCGCTCCTTTGAAAAGAAAGAAAGTAAAAAGTGTAAGCAATTAAGAAATGAACAATTCTCTGTTAAATCAACCTAGGCAACCACCTTTTTTGGGTGAAAAGAAACATATAGAAGAACTGCACTCTAGCAATGTAGGTCATGGCACAGGGTTGTGTCTTGTAAGAAAGAAACTTTGGAGCCGTTCAATCAACACGAGACAGCACTAACAGGCCAGAGGAAGAGAGGGAATGGTGGAAATGCTGAGGCCGAGGCTGAGGCCGAGGCTGCCACCTAGGAAAGGAAAAACAATATAAAGAAAACAATACTGCCAAAATAGCATGAAGATATACTCACAAACATCTTCAGGCCGATATATGCTATCTTAAGTTGTTGGCCAACACGAAAATTTAACTCAAGGACATCCTTAACCGACTTCGAGACAGAAAATTCTCTTCACATGTTTCTTGTCACGATTTCTTGAGATTAAGTGGCCATCAAAAGGAAATGAATCATCAATCCCATAGAACATCTTTATGCTATTGATAAAAGCTTCATCTTTAAAGAAAAGAACAGGGTCCACCCCTTTCCATTTGCCTTGAGTTTGCAACTTTCTCTTCCATGCAGCCTTCCCTGAATCAGTTTCCCCATTAATTAGAGCTTGGGCTTCCTCTGAATCATTTTGGTCAGATATATTAGAAAGATCAGGTTCCATTGCAGCTTCATCTGGCTCATTAACACAATTAAATCTGCCTGAGGCTAATTCATAATTTTTTTCCACAGCAGCATCTACGGAGTCTGGCTCCATCCCACTATTTTCTGCAGTAACCTGATTCGATAATTTTTCCTGCAGTTTAGTGTTCTTGAACAAACTCTTTTTCTTACTGGGTTTCTCCTGAATGGCTGCAGGAAAATCATGAATTTGATATAATACAATGAACGCCTAACATGCAAAGCAAAAGAAAAAAGTGACAGACATCCTTCAAAATAGGTTGGAGTCATCAGTTATTTCAAGTACCGAGGAAGCATTTTGCAAGTGGGAGATGAGACGAAAGTGACATGAGCAAAGGAGCACCATCTTCAGAACACAGGAAACTGTGGGGATTAGGAGTAACCATTACTGGCTACAAGGTCCAACTAGCCTACCCTCATTCTCAACATTAACTGCTCAGATTCTTTATAATAACACGATGCATCAATAACACTAAAATTCACCCGGTAAAGGGGAGAGTTTCTGGAGGACAGCAATGAAAAAGGCCCCGCTGTTCTGATCATGAGGCACTATCCTCATACAGCGTTCCAGGAGGAGATCAGAAACTTCCTCAATTAAATCTTCAGTGGAAGCGTCCTCCATTGGCTGAAGCCCATCTTCAGAATTCACACTTTCACCATTCTCTTGCTCAAGGCCCTTTTTGGCTGGGGCACTGTAGCTTTTGCCTGAAGGAAACATGCTGGGAAGTATATGATATCTGTGTAATTTGGAGACATCTTTGTGGGAAGCTAGCCAGAGATCTTTGTCACGTACCTGTAGACCCCAGAGAACATGAATCATACCATATACAATTAAGAAATTGAGAGCAGAACTTGATTGTAAAATGCTAAACTACTGCCCATTGAACAATTTCATCCAAAACCTGTCACAACCCCAATATTAAACACCTTGTTTCCTAATAACACACTTTTTTTTCTTAGAACAGGGCAAAAGCTGGCTAACTGACACATTGAACAAAACCCAGCTATGCCTTTAGTAGGGAGAACGTTAAACAAGACAAACCAAAAGAGTACGGATATCCTTTAGTAAATATTGTAATGCACATAATATTTAATGACAGTATTTGAGAACACTCAAATATAAAATCCTAACCCAGCATCAAAAAACAAAGGAAATAGCATTATGATTGTTGATATTTTGTTAGAAAATGGAGTTCCTATGAAGAATATTGCTTTATCAGTTCAGATAAAGCCTAGTATTATGATTTCGAATCTGGAGAATTTGAAAAGGCTTGTCCAGAAAGCGAGTCTAATGGGATTTCATCCTTCCAAGTTCCAAGAGTCAATTTGTTTTAGCAATTGTGTTGCTGAGGTCCATGACCACATCCACATGTGAAAAAAAGCTTGATGTGTATAGGAGATGGGGTTTGTCTCAAGAATCAGCATTTGTAAGGAATCCTTGGTTTATGAGCTTATCTGAAGAGAAGATCACGGCAGTGATGGATCTTTTTGTCACCCAATTTCTATTAAATTGTTCCAAGGGCTTTGTTATTGCAATTTCTAGTTTCTAAATGCTTGGCTGAGAAGATTTTCAGAAGCACTGCGTTCTTCTAAATAGCTGAAAGTAAGTTCCGGCAGATGTTCATAAATCACCATTCTGAATCTACCCGGATATTGAAATTTTACAATGAAAAACTGAATCTTTCATCAGTTGTAAACTCTTCTACATTTTAAATCACAATGGCTCTGCATTTTCATTTGTTTTTTATTGTCTTCTCTGCCTTAGAATTTCCATAAGTTGGGCATTGTGCATTGGAATTACCTGTTCTTTTTGCAATTTAGTTTCTCTATTCTCTGATTTTTCTCGATTAAACCTTGAACCTTGTGCTTCGTGATGTTTTTACAGCCATCTGGCATACTGGGAGCTGCACTTTCCTTGCCTTCCATGATATATACTACTTACACTGTCTAGTTATTACTTGTGAATGATGTTCTTTCACTATGAGAGATGATCTAATCCAAGTTAGGTTTCACTTGGTAATTGCATTCATGAAACAGAGAGGTTAAAACTTCATTCTGCATTGGGACTGCGTAGAAATGGATGCTAATCCTGCTTTGCATATTAGATCTTTTCCTTTCTATAGTTAGTTTATAACTAATCGAAGTATTCATTCAAAACACAAAAGTTTGCCCCAGTATGGATTGTTGCAGGGTTTGGAATGTTTAAATGACTTGAGATTCTTCCTAACAAAGAGGAACATTTATGGTATGAAAGACAGATTTGATCACTACAAATCCTGATGCAAGGAATGTGTCGAGAGATAGTAAGTTCAAGATTTAATATCACTATACGGTGTTGATGAGTTCATCTTTAAGAGATGAGCACAATATCCTTTTTTTTTTTTTTTTTACATAATACTTGAACCATGTATGAATTTTTATTTGAAACATATATATTAATGAGCTTGAACTGTGTATGAAAAAAAAAATTCATTATAATTTTACAATCTATTTTTACGATCCAAGTTTATTTTATATTTTCCATATTATATTAAAAATATATTTTTGACAACCTTAATCCTTCCATTTCCTCCACATATCTGGAGCCTTGCGGAGGGTACCATCTCCACTACAGGGAACATCACACAACACTCGATCAAAGAGAAGCTGACTAATCTGTGGTTCGAAAGTCATTTCAGAAGCTTTAGGGCCATTTTTGTCTGAGCGGCACCCAGGGAAGTGCTGAGCTTCATTATTTGTGACTATCAAGTTGGCAGTGCACATCCAGATCATTAGCTATAACCTAGATAAGTAAATTAATATTAGTAATAAAGAATCAATTTCTCATTCTAACATTAAAACGAAGTGAATCAAATAAATCAAATAGGAGTTTCCAAGTACTGATACAATTCAGGGTAAAGAGATGATTAAGCAAAATGGAACAAGCAATACAATTGAGCAGAATGTGAAACAAAAAAGGAAAAAAAAAACCATTCCATCAGGTAGGAAAATCATTATATAAACCCGAAGGTAGACTTGCCCACCATGTTGACAGCCTCCTGTCTGGTGATGTTTCCAATTTCATTTTCTAGCTTTAAGAACTCATGGAATCTGAAACAATTATATCAGAATCACCATTTGTTAAACAAAGAGAAAGAAACCAAAATCAACAGCTCACACATATTCACACATAATGTAAGCCCTAAATATGAAAACCAACAAATCATATGCAAGTAGGTAGTGGAAAACCTCTTCCATTTGCAATCTCCCTCTCTAATTTTTCATTTCCATGGAAAACCAAAAAAAAAACTTCATTCGTCAAAAATGGGAAAGCCATTTCTCCAAACAGTTACCATACAAAATTAGGCATGAAAATTTCAAAGAACATAAAGCATTTTTGCCCATAGGAAATTTTATATATTGAAAATGGTTGGAATATCATGATTCTAAATGAAAAAAAAAAGGAAAACAACTAGATTGATTTTCAGAAATACATAAAAAAAAATGTTTGAGGTGTTTTCCAAGATCCAGAGAAATCTGATAGCAATAATTCCATTTCTCTGTAGGAAAATATAAATTAACTGAATATTATTGGTAGGAAATCGTTTACGGCACACAGTATACTTCAGTAGTAGTAAGTATAATGAATGCATTGCACAGGTCAATTGTATGCAACTGAAGATAGAAGAAGATAAATTAGATGTAAACCTTCTGTATAACAGATGTCCAGAAATAAGAAAGGGAAGAGCAGAATTAAGCAAATGTCAGCATTATCAGATAATTGTATTAGTTCAATAGAAAAGATAACAAGTTCACAACAACACTTGAACATCCAGTGATTTACAATCAGAAATTGCATGATTTACCTCTCAAGGGTTTGGTTCTTCCTTAGCTGCATCCGGGAAAAATTTGAATGCCAAGCAAGATTATCAGGGTACCAAGGCAATGGTCTGATAGCCTCCACTTCATCACCATCAGTGGTCTGTAAAAAAATGACAAAAAATTAGGGGAAAAAAAAAACAGTAGGCTATCATCTGTAACAACCAGCATTTTTTGGCAACATAATCATCCAAGGTGTTATAGTTTCAATATAGATAAATACAGGTTAACTCTGCTTTTAGAGAATTCATAAAGTCATTCTCTAGCTGCGATTTGATAACTTCACAAAACTGGCTCCTGCAAAATTGAAGAAAAAGATAAATCACAAGGTTGATAACTTTTTCCCATGCTGTAATATGCAGTTTCGAGGCTAAAGTTAAGGAAGAAGGTAGGAAGAACATAGGAGAACTTATAGATAAACCCTCCAGATGCAGTCCTTATGCTTGTAATTGCAGATGTCCAACATGCAGCATCTTAATTCAATCAAAAACTCGAGGGGAAAATGGACCTTATACCACAAATATCATTTCCCGCCATTTCATTCTTTTCCTAGGACCATATTTTTATTGCCCAATCACAGTCTACATCCCCCGTCTTTTCAATCCCTAAAGCAGCCTCCAATTGAAAAGGATGTCTGGTTTGACTTACATTGCTAAAATCAGCAGCTAAATTCTTCATCCACCTAATCACATCCAATTCATGTAAAACAGAACTGAATAGCAACCCTATATCGGGAGATTCATCTCATGTGTTTGTGCAATTCTTACCTATCCTGGCTATCACGAAAGTGCTTTCTTTGAGTTCGTGACCTGTTTCCTCTTCCTCTCCCTCCCCCCCTCTTTTTTTTTTTTGTTGTTGTTGAAGATACTCTGCTGATCATCTCCGTACACGACTGTGCCTGGGATTCTTGCTAATGGACTAGGTTTCTGTACAGGTTTAATGTTTTTCGGGACCGTTTGGAGGTTTCTGTACAGGTTTAAGGTTTTTCGGGACCGTTTGGCGCCGTAATTGAATTACTGTTTTGCTGTTTTTGAAATGTTTTTGTTTTAAATTAATGTTTTATATTTTTAAATAATTTTAATATATTAATATGAAAAATAATTTATTCTTTTAAAAACAATTATTTTAATATATTTTTAAAAAATTATATTTACTCCAGACAAACACGTGTAGTTTAGAATAAATCTCAGATTCAAACAAACGACCTGTCTTTTTCTCTTCAAAGCTTTTGAGTTAGCCCAATGTACAAATGAACCCATTTTTATAGCCCATTTTAAATGCTTATGTCTCTATCTGAACCCATTTTCAACGCTGATGTCTCTTTCTGAACCCATTGTAGCCCGTCAACATATTTCTTCTCCGGGCCGAAGTTGACGAGATTTGTAAAGCATGGTATTATAATAATAATTATTATAATTTTTAAAGTATTTTTTATTTAAAAATATTTTTAAATAATATTTTTTTTTAAAAAAATTATTTATTACATTAACCCATCAAAACTATTCAAAAACATTAAAAAAGTCAATTTTTTAGAAACGTGACCAGCTACGTTCGCAAACACCTTGATAGCATTTTATAATTGCCATCATGTTTCCAGTTTTTAGCTAGGGCTAGCAATCCAATTACAGTTCTGTTCTAAGCACCGACCGCTCCACAGATGTGAAAGGATTCTTCTGAATGAATGTATATGCATGGATTGAAAAGGTGTTAATATCTCCTCCTTGATGCGTGTCCAATTTTACAACACAAATTAAATAATGGTAACCGACCCGAGTGTTCATGTTCAGATTGTAGATCAATTTATCTCACGCCCACAGTTACTGAAATGCATTAATTCGAACTTGTCTATGTATGGTTATGTTAAAAAGGAATTTAAGTTTTGTTTGACGTTCTAGGTATATTTTAAAGTGTTTTTATCTTGAAAATATATTAAATAATGTTTTTTTTTTTATGTTTTTAACATTAGTACAATAAAAAATATTAATTTAAAGTCTTTTAAAAAAATTAAAAAATTTAGAAAAGTACGGTCCAACCGCACTCCCAACCGATAATTTAGGGGATGTTTGAGAATGTAGTAGTGATTGCTTTTCAAAGTTCTTTTTACTCGAAAATGCATCAAAATAATTTTTTAATATTTTTAAAAATTATTTTTGATATCAACACATAAGAACGATATAAAAACATAAAAAAAACTAGTTTTAAATAAAAATATTTTAAAAATCATGAAACACGTGTTGCCCCGAACCCAAATAAACCTTTCAAATTACTTAACCCCAAGATATATGATATCATTTACAAAGCTAAGTTCAACCCATAGCTTAGCATAAAAGGATTGATTAAGCAGAGTATGAACATGGGACGTGACAGGGATTTAACTTCCTGGCGTGTTAATACAGATGTAACAAGAAGTCGACAACAATTATATGCGTATAAAATAAAGTAATCCCAGAATGCCGTCTACTTGTAAGAAAAAAGAAACAAAATTGAACTATACTACTCATAGTAAAATGTTTTGCAGCTTGTAAATTGTGAAATATTCAGTGAACCATGGCAAGTTGTTGGCTTTTCGAGAGACATTTGGGTGCAGAGTCAGACGACTGCATAAAACATCATCTCGAATCCCTTCTCACAGACAAGCACCATTCCATGATACAAGAGCTAGCAGGACCCCATGAACACTGCTGTCACATGACAACAAATTCTTCAAGCTTTACTTGCTGTTGGTGGATCATTAAAAGAAGAAAATCTTGATAAACAATGATCATGGGTTTTGTTATTATTTAAATTAACTTCTAGCCTATGCTTAACACTGCTCTAAAAGCATGTTTGATTCTGCCACAAAGTAAGATAAAAAAAAGAAGGGTAGGCTAAAGAGAATTATTCCCCACAAGATATATGCTTCCTGCACTGCGCTCACCCCTCCCCAGGTATGAACAGTACTGAACTTTATTTAATTCCTTAGTATATGAGAAAGTCAAACCTCGTTTACTGCAAACACTTTCGGTCATAAACGTGTTAATTACTTTTTAATCGACATGACGTGTATTCCATTTCATTCGAGGATAAGGGTTGTTCTAGCACAAGAGGAAAGAAGATTGGATTGTTCCTGCAGTCTTTTTCCTAGATTTGTTTTTCTCCGTAAGATTCACGATGGATTGGCAATGGTGGAATTCAAATTGGAAACATCATCTCTTTTATATTGCTTGCAAGAGTGTTTATGGAGGTAGACTGAATTCTGGTTTGGATTGAGTCTAATTTCTTAATTATAGTTTCGGTACTGCTTTGAAATTTTACGTTTTTTAGTATGGTAAGCAATTGTTTTGATGTTCTTATGCTAAAATCATAAAACAAATTTATATCTTTTTAATTCAAATACAATAATTAAAAAAAAAAAAAACACAAACTGCAATGCTTATCTTCTTTCAAGTGGTTGCATGGTAAATTACATGAGGGCATACTTTAGGGCTTACGTACGATTTATAAGATTTGATTTCATAGCTATAGCTTCCCTTTTTCACAGCGCATGCCAGTTTTAACGAAGGTAATTAAAAACAAAGATAACATAAAAATATACAATTTACAGCCAAAAAGTAAAAAATTGATCGGTTTGTCCTCTACTGATCTAAAAGCTCCTAATTTACACAACCTGCTAAGAACTCTATAATCTCCAATGGAAAAAAAAATTCAAACTAAGAGCATGGGATTCTCATAATTTCTTGTAATCTTCATTTTTAACCGATTTTTGAAATAAATCAATAATATTAAGTTTGATTTTCATCTGAAAAATTTAAATTTTATCATGAATCACTGGCTTTGTATTGAATTTAGCATTTGAGTTTGAGTTTCATTTAAAAAATTAGAGAATGTTGTTATGAATGACTTATTTTTTTGTTTTGATTTTTTATATTTATTAAGTGTAGGGTATTTCTCTTACACCTTTTATTTTGTTTTATAAAACATAACAATAAAACATGGGAAGAAGAGGTAATAGCTGGGTTTCAAATCTCAAATTTCTAGCTAAAGAACAAAAATGACAGTAGTTTAAATTCAGTGGATTGCTGCAAGGTTTATATTGGAGGGATGTTTACACGCACACCCTTTCAAGATAGATAGATGTGATGTAATTTAGATGTGATGTAAGATGTGATGTAATTCTGAGGGGGTGTATACTGTCTATTTTGATTGATTAGATTTATAATTTGATTTTTAAAAATTATTAGATTGAATTTTATAAATTTAGTATGATTAAAAATTTATATAATTATTAATTTTAGAATTTATAAAATTAATCGAGATATATATAATTTGGTTAGAATATCCCGTTAATAAAAAAAAAAAGTGATGAAATACGTATATAGAAGAATCTTTTCTAAGCTCTATGTTATTATATATATTTTTTGTAATAATATGATAATACTTCAAAGACATGACATATGTCAACATCTCTAGGATGAATGGCCTCCATCTTGTTCCCCTGCCTTCGACACTTAAGGGGTATGTCTTGCAATAAAGACCGCTCCACGGGCTAATCCAATCAAGAGCAACAACGTCGCTGTTGGTTTTTTGGGCCAATTATTTCACCATGCTCTTCTATTCACAGAGAACATCTGCAGTCGATCTTCAGAGATCTCTCTCTATATTTTCAGCATGTCCTCGGAAGGATAATTACTTTCGTTTTGCCTTAGTATCTTAGCAATTTTGTTATCTGTGGGCATATGTTCTTATCCAAGTTAAAGAAATGCATAAATTAACACCTGATCTTTTGACAAAAATCACGAATTGTCGTGTGATTTTTCTTGTAGTATATGCGGAGTGGGAGGTCCGGGACACCACTGTTCCAGAGGACAATATGCCGGCCGCCATGAGAGATTTGATGGCTGGTAATTCAAAAACAAATGGGAGTCGAGCTTTATCTCCGGGCAAGCCACATGCCCCAACTGCCCTAGGCCACATCCATGGGTAACTTGCATACGGGGGAATCATCAAAGGGTAAAAAACAAAAAACAGTCCCATCAAAATGAAACTCCTGTGAGCAAGGTAACATGGGTGAAAGGGAACATGTTTCTTAAAATGTTTTTTTTATTTTTTAACAATGCCGAACAATTATTCGGGGCAACTTTACTTTGACATTTTAGCATGGAAATGCATAAATTTACTGGTGCCCATCCTTGTATTCTATGAAATTTTAGCATGCCATTAAAATCTTGTCCAGACGACAATCCCGGGGCACGAGTGAGGCCATTTCTTTCGGAAATTACATGGCCAAAGAAAAAGAAAAGAAAAGCTACGCCCTGGATCTCAGCAAGCACTAAAATACGTACATATATAGGCTATATATTAAGTTATATATCGAAAAAAGAACAAGAGAAAATGAAGTTTGATGGTCCAAAAGGACAAAAGAAAGCAACAGCTGAAAATTATTAGGTATTTTACGATGGTATGATCTTTTAGTGTTTCCAGCAGACATAATTTATTTGTTGACTCAGAGGCACACGACACCATATATAATACTTTGTGATATTTGGTTCCACTATGAATTCCACTGCCATATATATACAGATAGTTGTTTACTTTCCAGTCTATATATGATCATGCGAGAGAAATTAAAAATGCTCATATTATCCTCGCATGATTTTGAGCACGCCGCTCGAGTTATTGGACGTTTTGTTCTTGGAGAACATGTTTTGAAGTGAGAAAAACGAAGTATGGACAGTCGATGAGCACTATACAATACAAAATGGGTTAAAATATACATATATTCAATTCATCAATGGTGAAAAAGGGCTCTAAACCCAAATTAATTATGAATTTTCCTAAGAGGAAAGAAAGCCATTAAAAAAAGGGTGGCTGAGCCTGTTGATAACTTGATATATATCCAGGAAGATAAAAACAGCAAATTCCATGAAAGAAATGAATCCGAAGTCGGGAAGAAGGGCATCTTGGGTGTCGCGATTGTTGACGCACCCACATCAAGAGGTGTACACTTTCAGTTAGATATCCCTCTCACCCCTAACTTCAATACCCATTTGGCTTTTCTTGCCTCCCCTCGTAATAACAAAAACATGTAAATATCTAATCTAGATGAATAATTTAACGTTAATGTCTTGAGCTTATTTTTTAATAATTATAAATTTAAATCTTTTTAAAATTACTAAAATCTTATATTATCGTTAGTTTTAGAATCTGTAAAAGTTGAAGTACACATAAACTTGAGAGTCTAGTTGCTGTGGTCAATCGTGTGACTTGTTCCGTTTCCGTTCCGGGTTCGACCCTCTATGTATATGCCTGTTATCCCCGCGGTGCTTTACCTGCTCCTGGGCTTGCAGGATGTCCAGTGGGCCATGGAGAATAGTCGTGGTGCGCGTAAGCTGGCCCGGACACCCCATGTAAATCAAAAAAAAAAAAACATGTAAATATCTAATCTAGATGAATAATTTAACGTTAATGTCTGGAGTTTATTTTTTAATAATTATAAATTTAAATCTTTTTAAAATTACTAAAATCTTATATTGTTGTTAGTTTTAGAATCCGTAAGAATTGAAGCGCACGTAAACTAACCCGAACACCCACATTAATTTAAAATAAAAACCAATAAATTATTTTTCTTCTATGATATAAATTATTTTTAAAATATTTTTTAACATAAATATATTAAAAAAATATAAAAAATAATTAATTCCAAACTAAAAAAAATTAAAAAAATTTAAAAGCACGTTAGAACACAGTAACAAACAGTATTTTAGTGTAAGACGACTCTGTTTTTTTATAGACGGTTTAATAAAGGCAATAACTCGATGACAACAACATACCATACATAGACT
>Ga0325405_1002574_pt1 | contig 18642 bp, 17 predicted proteins | sample PopdelMetagenome_21_FD_205663 | JGI IMG/M metagenome (GOLD analysis project Ga0325405, IMG submission 205663) | Populus deltoides microbial communities from Bellville, Georgia, United States - Xylem-Control-R2 | ecosystem: Host-associated > Plants > Phyllosphere > Stem > Wood/Secondary xylem...
CATCCATTGCACTATAGATTGCAAAAGTAATCCAAAGTATTTTACTTTTTTTTTGAATTTTTGTTATGATTATTTTTTCAAATCTGTTTTTGTCGATTTCATTTTTTAAAATTGAGATTGTTGAGAATTTAACTTCGTAATTTACTTCTTTTAATTTTGACTTTATATGAGATTAACATTGTTTACGAATTGAACTTAACTTCTTAACTTTTTTTTAGTCTATTTTTTTCTTATATAATTAAAAAAAAAATAGTTTTAGAAAAAAAATCATGTTATTAAACTTTATAAAGTAACAAAAATTAAAGGATGTGAATAAACTATATTTTACCCACACGCATTGCACTATGAATGACAATAGTAATCCACAATGTTTTACTTTCTTTTTTTTTGTTGTTGTTTTTGAATTTTTGTTATGTTTTTTTTTTCAAATTTTTTTTTGTTGATTTTATCTTTTAATATTGAAATGGTTGATAATTTGTTTTTTATTTATTTTACTTTTCTATAAGGTTAGCATGGTTTTGTGGGTTTGACAGTGTAACTTGGGTTGCCCTAGTTTACGAGTTTGGTGGGGTGTTTTTTTTTTAATTGAACCTGATTTTTTTATCATCTATTTTTTATTATATAGTTTAAAAAAATAGTTTTAGAGAAAAGTTATGTTATTAAATTTTATATAGTCCATGAACCTATTCACATGTTTGATTGGTTGACTTGATTTGCGGGGTCCGACAAGTTTAACTCTTTTTTTAATTAGTCTTTTTCATTTCATCCTCGGATACTGAGTTAATTAGGAATTTAGTTTTATAATTAGTTTTGTTTTGTCTTTTATAAGGTTTTCGCGATCTAAAAAAAATCTCAGCATTGGGTTGGTGTTTGATTTTGTAATTATCTATTTTTGTTATCATATAGTTAAATAAAAAATTAGTTTTGAAAAAAAAACAAATTATAATATCAATGGAGCCCATAACTTAATTCACAGGTATGACCTATTAGCCCGGCTTACCTGATTTATAGGTTTGACGAGTTTACCCACTGATAGAATATGCTTTTTTTTTGTCTTTTAATTGTTTTTAAATTATTCTTTTTTGATTTCATCTTTTAATATTGAATTGGTTAAGAAATAGACTGTATTATGGATTTTTGTTTGCTTTCTATAGGGATAATTTTCTCAATTAAATATCTATTTTTAAGTTTGTGTTTAATTTTATGAGCATCTATTTTTCTTATATAATTAAATAATTTTTTTAAAAATAAATTATTAAACTCAATAAAATTCATAATGATGAAATAAAATTGATCCAATTTGAGCTTATATCTACCACTGTGCACAACTGGTACGTTGGAAATGTTATTAACGAGGTTATATCTGAAATCCTGAATAGACTGTCTGCTTTTGGGGTAAAAATATGTGAACAGAGACACCGAATATGCGGATTTTGGTAAAAGCTAAAAAAAATTATCTCTTGACATGGCCTATCAGGAATTAAACAAAGCATTGGGAGTGTCTCCTCTCTCTCTCTCTCTCTCTCTCTCTCTCTCTCTATATATATATATATATATATATATATATATATATATATAGGTTCCTAAAGGAAAATTCAATTTTTTTCAATGTATTCACCGATTTGTTATGATGGGAGTAATTTTAATTTCCTCTTCTGGTGATACACCATGTTCTTTAAAGAAGAAGAAGAAGAAGAAGAAGAAATGGCGTAGGAGAAGCTGCGATGCAACCTCATGCACGAGAACTTCTTGTCTTACAAACATCATAGGCTCTGAAACCTCAATCTGTAAAACTCTATCGGTGCTAGATTGTTGTGTTATCCATGCGCTTCGATTGCTGTCAGCTCAAAACAGTAGTTCGCCTTCTTCTTTTTAACGCTACTGACAAAACTAAAATAGGAAATAAGGAAACAGCACCCTACAGGAATCTCCTTAGAGGAAGCAGGCTGTTGCTGAACTCTTCTTTTTCGGCCATGAAAATTTGGTCTCATATACAGGCCATCATTTTTTAAATATCTTGTAAACTCGGGAAGGGGCTTGACATCACAGTTTATTTTTGCATTTAAAACTGTGATTAAATGTGTTTTAAAAATACATCTAACTTAAAAATTATCAAATTAATACTTTTTTTAAATGTTTTCTTATAATTTTAATGTGATAATATCAAATAAATATATATTATTTTAATTATTTTCAAGTAAACATTATATTTGTTATTTAACAAGCTTCTCATGCAACTTCCATTTAGCACAATAGATCAACTTAATAGTTTAATAGGGCAACCTAAAAACCTGCATTTTATTTTTAAATTGTTATCATTTTAGTTTTTTTTTTTAAATCATAACTTTCACTCCCTAGTCTTAAAACTTAATTTGCTTTCGCATTTTAAAAACACATTTAAAAATATACTTTAAAAAAAAACAACTACCACACTCCCGAACACTCTTTTAATCAACTCCCCAAACCCGCAACACAACCACAACCCAGGCTTGAACCAAGTAAGTCCCTAGCTATTAGCTCTTATAACTATCATTGAAAATCACCACAAAAATATCAGATGGAATTGTGACAACGTACATGACCACAGGTGGTCGTTCTACTGAAATAAAGGATTATATTACCAGAATCTAAACAAAGGGATTTTATTCATCCACTTAGGAAACTCTGAAAAAGGCAAATCTTTTATCTTGGAAATATTCATCATGGCTGAACTAAGTAAACGCTGTTAACAAACCAGCTGACGTACCACCAATGGAAAGACAGTGAGGTGTGGTTCAAGCAGTGAAAGGAGAAAAACCCAAAACATAGATAAACCCTATTTCATTGCATGCCCAAAGTCTTAACAGGTGGTATAACATACTCAATAGTTTACATCCCCTACAAAATTGGGTCAATGTCTAACTGTTTTGAAACAGAAAATTCTCTCCTACTCAGGCAGATTTCAACTTGGATGATGATGAGGCCAGGTGAGAGAGGATTCTGTGTCCAACAAACATCAGGAAAGCTCCCAAGAAACCAAGTCCTTTCAGTGTTGTGAATAGATCCAACTGCTCAAATTAAAAAAAGAAAAAAATTAAGGGTAAATTCCTCTTAACACCACAAATACCCTAGCAATCCAAATTTTCTCATTGAATAGAAGCAAAATAAAAGAGCATGATTTCACTAATATCCTAGCAAACAATCGAAAGCTGCATATCAAACATGGGTGAATACAAGCCCGGGAAATCTTGCAGGAATCACAAATTTATCAAATAGAGGTGAACAAAAAGAACAAAGTGGGAAACTGACCTTCAGCCAGAAAAGCACGTAGAGCAACAAAACTGCTGCTATGCCAAGATGGAAGAGGGCAGCGAACATGGCGGGAACAGATGAGGAAGGGAAGTTCTTCAAGTTCACCCCTAAACGCAATAGCTGTCAAAAGGAAAAGGCATGTTAACATATGCCACTCATTCCCATTCCCTATGTTGTCCCCATTTATAGAGAAGAGATGATGACACGAGAAAACTAGGCAGAAAGAATGACATAGAGCACTTGAAATCCTGACTATGTCGATTAGTGCAATGTGCAATACCACTTCCTGTCCTAATAAATAGAAAGGGGTGGTCTAAACTCCTGAGGTCACTTGGCAAGTTCCACCAATAAGATTTTACCCCAACAAGTTCAGCTAAGCAATTTCAACCAGAAACTTCAATCAAACACATGTACGCTAGCAGTGTCTACATTAACACAGATCAAAAGATCTTTCCAACATTAGCATTCAAATCCATAGACAAACCTTGATAATACTAGAAGTACTATATGGGGCATCCAAAGGCGAGACAATTTAGAAAGAGCCAATGAATTATAATGCTAACTAGGAAGGTTCAATTTCAATCAATTCCAGACATCATTGACCTCAAAAGAGAGAAATAATGTTAATACTCAAAGTTTTCAGAATTTCTGACAGATATATAATATAACACTCACCCCAAGTAAGAATCCAAGAAATGGCAAAAGTGTAAGACCCAAGAAAGTAAGAGAAAGCTCCTTAGGTGGAAGCTTTTCAGGAACCCTGAAGATGTGAGCTATCTCTGCTTTAGGACCATATATCAAGTTTGGATCAAGAGGCTGTGCTGGAGGCTGTGGTGCCTTCTCAGGTGCTTCGGGTAGATCCAGGTCAATGTGACCAACAGCCTTTAAGAAAGAGTTCTCCTGAAAAAGAGAAACAAAACAAATTGTATCATGCTCATGTTGTATAACCCATACAAAAATTAAAACCTTTGAAAGCAAAATCAAGCCTACCATAACAGCATCACCCACAGTGAGTTGAACATTATATCTCCCTGATAAATAGAAAAATTTCTCAACCAGTCCAAGGAAATCCTGCAAGACATTGCCAAATATGAGGAAAATAACAAAAGTTCAGAAGAAACAGAATATGGATGGTTGAATGATATGTTCTAGTGAGTCTGTTTCCAGCAATCAGCAGTGATGCACAGCAGGAGCATTTGAAAAGGTAGTAACAAATATTGGCATGTGCATAAACATTATAATGTCCAGCAAGAGAGGCTTAAACTGACTGCCACTCAAACTACTTCAGCTGGAGGTTTATTCATTTGACATAACATAAAGAGCCATTTTCATGGTGCACCTTAAAACAATACATGATTGTTAAGCAAATATTGAACAGTAATTTCATTGAAAAAATATTCAGTTTTATTTCTAGTAGATATTCAATAGCGTGCAATGTCTCTGGACAAGTATTCAAGTCCTGATTCATAAATCTTACTTTATTCAGTCTATAATTACCATGTGATAACAAAATTAACTTCATTTCAGGTAAGAGGAAAATTGGTCCGCAATACACAAATTTAAGATGGAAAATGAATTGCTAAGAACCAAGTTAATTGATTGTTGACAATAGTCAACCCAGCCAAATTTGAATTCAATGATAAATCCAAAAGTCAACATTTGGGCATATTTGATAGATTTTGTTCTTAACTATAAAGTTGCAAAAAACCCATCCATGAGTGAGGAACAAGGGGGAGCAACACATTGCAGAAGGAACTTACCAGAATAATCTCAAACTCTTTTCCAGAGCTCCCCATCAAAAAGATATGCTCAACCTTAGTCTCATGCGTCAATTTTAGAATTGCCTGGTAGCAAAAAAACTCTGAATAACTGAATCACAGATATAACAATTCTAGAGGAAGACAGGCAGAATTACAAACCTGATGTGGCTTAAATGCATGGCCAAGAGGAGTAGACAACTGGAAAGAGAGGCGCAGCTTCTGAAGGTGGTTTGCTGATAATGGTACAGTATTATCTCCAGCTAAATCTATCCTGCATGGATCCATGACTAGAATCATACTCAAACTCAAGTCATAAAGTTCAAACTCGGTAAAGCAGAGCTGAGTATTGTAAATAAAAATTTAAACACATCCCAAAAATGGTCACAATGACAAGCATCCAACATGGCATCAGTTAATAAACACCCAGTTTTGGAACTGGGAAATGTTAAAAACATACTTCTTCTTGGTTTCTATGCTCCCAAGATCACTATCAAGCACTGCAATTTCTGCAGTGTCAACTTCGATAACTCCAGTCACAAATATTGGAATCCGAGTTTGGCCTCCAGTGGCATATAAGTTTTTGTGGTCTGAATCATGAAGCACCGTCTGCAAGAATTTGGGCTTGTCATATATGGATGTAAAGAACGATGAAAGGCAGCATTTATGCATCAAAGAAAACAAGGATACCTCAAAAACAAAAGTGTATTTTCCAACATCAACACTCTTTGGCAAAGGATCCAAGGTATAGACAGCGTTTTCAGGGTCAAACTTGAGTTCCTATATCACACAATTAATATTGGTCATCCAGAAAATCACCAAATTGACTGGGCAGGCTACAATACCCAAAAGGTAGACAAAAGAATCAAAATGCACTCAACAAGGTAAAAAATGCAGAAAAAGGTGTACCTGACTCTCAGTTAACAAAGTATCCTTTGAACCAGATCTCAAAACTCGTAGAAGATTCACTGTCAACGGAGGTGGATTTGAACCAAGCACAGTATTCACCTTAACCTGGTTAGATTTACATGGAAAGTCAATTTAAATAAAATTGCGTAAAAGGAAAAGGTTCAAGGTGTGCAGAAACTTCGCAGTCATGCAAATCCCAGGAAATGTATAGGATGAGAATAATATCATTAACAATTTTAGCTTATTCCCAAAATAGCCAGAATACAGTAAGAAACAAGATGAAGTAATATGTAATCAAGCAAATATGAGATAACCAAAAAAGTTTAAGAACTTGCATGCACACGAGCGCACATATAGACACAAACACAAAAAAAAAATACTTATCATGCACACAGCAACACACCTTAAGTGCATCCTTCTTAGTCAATGAAAGCACTGTAGCCGGAAGCGATAGAATCAGTGGAATGGAAACCCTGCACCAGAAACCAAAACTGTAATAATTAGAAAAAAAAAACAAGTTACTTGCAAACTTCTTCAGTAAATTCAGCACTTAATATTAAACCATTTAGCCTCATCAGTTATCCTACTTGTTGCTTTTCTCAACCAAAAGAGAACAAGGAAAACATATAAAACTGAGGAACAGTAGCACCCAAACACAGCAAAATAACCACAATGTTCAAGTATATAAAAGTGCCTTCAATTTTTTCTTCAAGGACAAACTTCTGCTCCTAGCTGCAAAAGACAGCCAGCAGCTAATGAAACAAACTTTAAAAGTTTTTCATGAAAACAACACATTTTCTTCGAGCACCAAACTGATGCTCTCATTTTGAAAAATACACTAATGAAAAAGGATTATTCCATAAAATCTTCTTTTTTCTGGAACTGCTGTCACTGGAAATTTGTTTTCTTTTAAAAGACCAATCACATATTACAGAGTTCTTTATATCAGGAAAACAACTAAAATGAGCTTTACATAACATAAATATAAAATGAAAAAAGATAATCATAGTGAACTAAGTAAAGAACACACTCACGTATTGCTCTCTAGGAAAGCCAGGGAATCTACTTGGTTGAACAAGTCTTTGGCATCACCTGGAATTCCAATGGCGAGGAAAAATTTTGCCAAGCCCAATATTTTGCCACTTGGAAGCTGAAAATAAAAAAAGAATAAAGCAAGCAAAGAAAAGAGCATTAAACTCTTTTTGTGATAGAGAATTACAGGCACAAAGACCAGCAACACCAACAAACCTAACTCACATTCAAGCTTCCTGAAGTCACAGCTGCAAATGCTGTCAGTCCTCTAACAACAGAGGATGTAGTTGAGAGAGCACCTTGATGTTCACGTGCACCAACCAGCTTCTCATCAAAGTAAAAGGCCCCATCATCTACAATAAAGAGTTGCAGCTAACTAAGTAAGTTCTGGAATAGCATAAAATAGCAGCTGGCAGCTAGGTGAATGGAGCATGGCCTACATGTAAAGCTGGTGAAGTTTCCATGTTTGAAAGGATTTAATTTTTGCCAAATTAACTCTACGACATGATAGATTACCAAACTGTTTCTTGACAACTTCATATCAGTAGAATTAAAAGTTCTGGCATAAGCAAGATAAACACAATTGCCACCATACTAAGAAATTGTTCCGGTGCATAAGCACCAAAAAATTATAATGTACCAGAGAGAGAGAGAGAGAGAGATGCATACCATACTTCTCAATGCTGTCAAACAGCTTCAATATATCATTTTTAGTTGTGCTGATCTGCCCATGGTAAGCAAATGTAAGAAACAACATATTACAATGAACACCACAAGACAGCAGAAACAAGTATATTGGAAGATACCATATATTATACAATAGAAACAAAAACCCCCTCATCATAACCAGAAAATTGTTAATATAAGTTTATACAATTAGATAAGCCAACAAGGGAAAAGTAGATTACATAGCATAAAAGGAAGTTCTATGCAATGGGAAATTGTAGCTATGTTTCTAAAAGGAAATGCTATATCAAAATCTGGATAGGCTAAGCTATGGGTGCATTTTCATAATGCAGAATCTATTGCAGACATAAATCTGCTACATAACCTGAAGCACTAGCACTAAACAAACTAATATAGACCACGCACAAACTTGAAAAATAAAATAAAGAGGAAAAATACGGCTCAGAAAAAGAATGTAGACTAAAATCACCAATAAGCATATGCTTTAAGAAAAAAACAATCATATAACCTATTTCACCTACAATCACTAATTATGGAGTAACATAAAATCACCAGATACCAACATGTTTGATGCTGATAATGAAATAAACAGGAAGTGTCCTTATTCTAAATATAAGAGAAACATTGGTGATAGTTTCTGGATCAAGAAAAAACTAAAAGTTCTATTGGGGCAAAGTCAGCAAAACTTCCAAATTACCAGAGATTGATCTATCTCGGAAGATGATAATGAGACAATACCAGCAAGTGCTTCAAGTGCTAGACCTGAAAAGAAACATGATCAAGCAAATGGATATAAGCCAATGTAGGTGGGAGAATTAGCATGGCTTAGAGTGCTAATTTCAGCAATACAGCACAATTTACACATTTAATGTAAAATATGATACACTCTCCATTCAATTCTTTCCTTCCCATTTTCAGGATGTTCCAAACTCCTTGCCCATTACTATTTCTAAGCACGTATCCTTAGTTATGTCCACAAATTTATGCTTAGATAATTATAAAAACAAAACTTGAGCAAGTATTTATGTGGTTTCCAAGTGTTAATGTGACAATCGCATATCCCCTTGCAAGAAAAGCATAGAATATATATGACAGGGCACAGGCGCTAGAAAAGTCATTGTGGTGTACAAAACACTTATAGAACATACCAGCAGCATGGGTACTAGACTCGGGATTATTAGAATTATAGCGCCATCTTCCATCACTCTGGCTCAGAGCCTGCCAATAATTAGCAAGTCAACCATTACATGTGCCGAAAATTGTATTTGAAGTAGGAACAGAAAATTCAAACCAAACGCCAACCAAAACATTGTGAAATAAACTTCTAAGCAGACCAGTGCTGGACCTACACACCCACCAACTCTGACCACATCAGCAACTAGTCCCAAAAGGGCCCTGCTCAATGTGGGAGAGTTCCTGGCAAGGGTGGTCCACTAATGAGTTATTTTTTTCACACTCATACAACAGTCCACTGTCAAGTTCAAATCTTCACTCTAACAATAACTCCAAGCAATAATAAACCTTGATGGACTGAAAAACTCCTTCAGCATCAGCAAGATAAAGATCATCTTTGGTAGTTTGACCCTGCATTGAGAAAAATATCAGCTTCAAGCTTTAGTAAAAAACTGGCAAGGCTTCTGCTACATGACAACAGCTTGAAAATCGTATTCTCTATCAGGAAGTTGAGTAAATAAATACCTAGCAATTAACACTGCTGAAATTTCATGATTTCAGACAAAATCTGCTTACAAAAGTTTCAACCTAAAACTTATCACTAATTACCTCTCCCTTGCATTGTAGAAAGAAAAGAATAATACCCAAATTAGCAAATGCATAAAAAATGAGAATCAAGCTCGAAACCCATAACATCTAAAGGTGTTTATATATATTAATTACCTTGATAAGAGCTAAACCTCCCACAGAATAGTAGAAATCAAGCAAAGCACTTGCACCACTGACAGCAGCTTGTAGCCTTGAAGCAACACCCTTTAAGAGAGAAATTAACCCATCATCACACATTGTTAGCAAGTTGTCACATAAAGTTAATACCTTTGAAATAAATATAAAAAAAAAAACAGCACAGAACAAAACGATACCTCAAAAACATCCTCTTTGATGTCACACTTTAATATTCCGTTGACTTTTAAGGCGTAGAATAAATCCTTCAAAGTAGAAGACGACGACCCAAGGATTTCCGATACAGACTGGCAAGCAGCTGTGCTGATATCAGACCTTTTATCAATTCCAAGAACCTCAAACGTTCTAAGTTCCTCGTACGTTTCTTCTACGCTGTTAGCACACACAACATCCAGTCAGATCACTCTTTCTTGCTTAGGCCGACACGAAAATGTAAACGAACACAGGCAAGTGCAAACACCAACAAGGATTACCACAAGAGACAACTTTTACCATTCTCTCATCATCCAAACAGGCGTAAGAACCAATTTCAGTTCTATAGACTAACCAGATCTCATATAGCAAATGAACAAAGGAAAGCTTAAATTCAGTAATTAGTAAAATTTTGATATCTCATGAAAATCAAATCCTGTTCCTCTAATTAATCAGCAAAATAAGAAATTGAGAGGATTAAAGGGGTTTTTGAAAACCTGGGAAAAGATCCACCGAGAGGATTGAAGAGCTCTAAAGCAGCAGATCGGTGTGAATCGGAGATCGGTTGAAAGATATAAGAAGCGAGGGCGGATGAGTAGATCAATGCCGCAGCGATCAGAACCAGAAATCCTCCAAGATTTCTTGCCATTTTTGTGCAATAAAAATTAAACGAAAGCTGCTTATAAAAGAAATAAATTGTGTTACAGAGACATTGACACTCGCGTCTGTGTATAAAAATCTTAAGCGGTTTGAGTCTGCGGGTGCGTGGACTGTAAAAGTCACCGCCCTCTCTTCTCTCCTCTATTCGAGCCTGGACTCTCTCACTCGGGACTAGAGACCTTTTTTTTTCACTTGGTTCCGAAAGTGCCCATGAATATCTCAGGAATACCCGTTATGTACACAGGGTTGAGTAGATGTGGCGTATCAAGTGTTGCCACCTGCCTGATCTCGTCCAATCAGAGGGCTTTGTGTGGCAAGATGAGTCACCATTGGTGGGTGGCCTTCGGGCGTTTTGGGTATTCAATTAACCTGAATGCAGCCCAGCGCAAAGCCTAGGAGAGAAAAAAAGAGATCGAGATAATTTTTCGGAGAAGGCCCAAAGAAAGAGGCGTGGGACTGCTAGGGCTACTAAAAGTATTTTTGGATTAAAAAGGATTAAGGTAATGTTTTTCTAATGTTTCTTTTTATAATTTTGATTTGTTGATATTTAAATTAAAAAATAATAATTTAAATTTATTTTTAAGTAAAAAATTATTTTAAAAACTATTTTATATTATAATCTCAAACATCCTAAAACCAACTTAGTTGATGTTTTAAATCATTAATTAATGTCACAGATTTATCGATCAAATCACGTAACGAGTGAATAATAATTATAAAACCAATTCAAGTATGGTCAAATCATGTAACCAGTGAATAACTTGATTGGGTGAACATTTGATATTGCATTTCTAACCTAACCATGTGTTTTTACAAGTATTTTTGTTTTGAAAAAAATATTAAATTAATATTCTTTTTAATAATTTTCATACATTAATGTAAAAAAATATTATTTTAATATATTTTTAAATAATAAATACTATTAAAAAACATGTTGCCTGGAATATCAAAATAACCTTGAATCAACCTCTCATGGAGGAAGTAAAACAAATTGCCGCTGCTCTCGAAATTCGGTTTTTAATACACTACAAAACCCACCATGCATTGAAAGGGTGAAGTCTGCGGCATTGACACAAGCTTAGGTCGCCATGGGAAATCTAGCTGGTCAAAATAATATTTTTTAATTTTTAAAAATTATTATATTAAAAATATTTAAAAACATAATTTTTTTTCTTTTTAAAAATTACAGAAAGGGTGATGATTCAAAATATTTTTTTCTTAAAAATATATTAAAATATTTTTTTATTTTCTAAAAATTATTTTAGCATATAATCTAAAAATATATAAAAAAATTTATTTTAAATAAAAAATAATTTAAAAATTTTAAAAAACACGTTCCCAAACACATCCTTTAAAAAAAAACATGCAGTTTCAACCGCAAATGAAACCCAAACAGCCCATTAATAAGAAAAAAAGCACGACATTGCCTTGGTGAGAAAGAGAAATATTATGAAAGAGGTTTATAGATAGTGAAAACTTAGAAGACAAAATGGTGTTCATACCACCAGGCTTCCATCCATGCGTGTAACTATAGGAAGGCGAGCATGTCTTTTAGCAGTAAAAGTTGATCAAATCCAGGAAATATTGTTAGCACCTCATGGTTTCACAAAAGATCCATTTAGACGTTTTTCTTTTTTTCTAACTATGAATAGAGGCTACATCTATTTCTGCTACCATAGGGTGGCAAATAACCTACATTCAGCAACCAAAGAAAGATGGAAAGCTAGAGCAACCTTCAGCATCCGCAAAGGAAAGCTCCAACGTCAAACACTTCACGAGGGAAAACTAGATGCTCGCAATAATCTTAGTACTTCAGAGGTGACTGTTGGGTTGGCAACAATCCAAAGCGCTTCTTCAAAAGAAATCTTTGCCTTGAGTATTTGTCATCGGGGGAGAAGCGGGCTGCAATTTGAAAATGGAAAAGCTCAATAAAAAGTGAAATTTGTATAGAATGTACTAACTAAATAGCGATAGGAGAGGGTTATCCAGAAGTGATGATCAAGCTCAATACATGTAAAGTCTTTTTGTCAGTAAAATTCTAGAATAAACCATATAGGCAGGCCATAACAGTTCTCACATTCATGAGGCAATAAAGAAAAGTCACCGCATGCATCTTTGAACCAATTTATCTAGTCACCACTCAACTGGACGCATCGATCAAATCCAAAATCATTTGATACATGCAAACACAAACCTTTAAAGAAATTTTATCAGGAGTAAAACCAGTTGTGACATTGTAAAAATAATTTGACTTGCAAAAACATTAGTAGATGTGAATTTGGGAAACGATTTCCAAAACAGCACATCTGAAAATATGACATCGAATAACACAAAGCAATTAGCCCTGAGAGCTTCTTCCAGTTACATAACATTTACATTTTCGTTGGTACTTCTGGCATTATTGAAGTGTAGAATTCATAAAACAGAGAGTACTACTGTTTTAAATAAAAAAAAATAGAACGAATGAAAGAAATACCCATGCCTAGAATATGCAGAAATGAGGAAACAAGGGATGAAAACAAATGACTACCACCACCTAGACAAAAATCCATTTGTGAAACTGACACAAATTTATTATAGCATGTTAATGAAATTTATTACCTGGATGAGCAGATTCAGTAGGCAACCCCAATGGTGATTCTTTCTGCACAAAAGAAAACGCAAATCAACAAAAATACAAGAAACAAGAGGAAAAAAAGACTAAAACTTCAAAAGTCTACACATGATTTTCGCAAAGATCCAACATATGGAAGCCAGCATTGGCAGAAACGCAAGCCGCCACCCTATTACTAACTAGGCAATAAAAGGGGAGAAAAAGGAAGAAATTTTCTCAAAATTTCACCTAACAGTATCACAAGCAGCATGCTTCAAACAACGAACACCAAGTTCCATTACTTTCCAATACAACAAAAGTAAACCTTAAAAATACATAAAATCTCCAAAGATATAGACTTCCAGTCTAACTCTTCAGTCTTGCTTATTTCACTATTTAAACAACTAAAAATTTCATACCTTGGTGGTGTAGACTTTGTCACCATTATCGTTTATATAAAACTGAAGATACATTGAAGCAACTCCTGAACAACAAAGTCAAAATCACAACGTGTCCAGCTTTACAAAAATCCACAAAACATAATTTAAACTTGAAACAAAAATTTCCCAAGAAAATAAAACCCATTGAAGAGTAAAAACTAAAGAACCCACTTCATGACCATACCTCTCTCGGCTCTTCCTGCAAGGGTTTAGAAACAGCCTCCTAGCTTCGAAAGAGATGATTGTTAAAAGAGAGGGACTAGGGTTTCTGACCTTATTTTATAAAGTCACGGACCAGGCCCATATACGTTGGGCCATTGGGCTCATCCACTCAGGCCGGCAAAGCTTTAGAAAACGCGTAAAGCTATGAATAAGGAGACAAAGGGCAAATCAGTAATAACGCTTCGAATCCACGTCTAGCAACCTTTCAAAGCTTAAAATCTCTCAGCATTTCGCTTAAAAACTATATAAAAAACTCCGTCAATACCAAAACAACAACATCAAAAATGTCGTTCGAGGAAGACGACGAGTCGTTCGAGCACACACTCCTGGTGGTTCGCGAGGTTTCCGTTTACAAAATTCCCCCTCGTTCTACTGCCGGCGGCTACAAGTGCGGAGAATGGTTACAATCCGACAAGATCTGGTCGGGCCGGCTTCGAGTCGTATCCTGCAAAGACCGTTGCGAGATCCGATTAGAAGATCCGAACTCCGGCGATCTATTCGCTGCTTGTTTCGTTAACCCTGGACAGCGGGAGAACTCGGTAGAGACAGTCCTCGACTCGTCCCGGTATTTCGTACTTAAAATCGAGGACGGGGGAGGTAAGCACGCGTTTGTTGGTCTAGGGTTTGCAGAGAGAAATGAAGCGTTTGATTTTAATGTGGCGTTATCGGATCACGAGAAGTACGTGAGACGAGAAAATGAGAAAGAGAGTGGCGAAACGAGTGAGAGTGATGCTCATATTGATATTCATCCTGCCGTTAATCAAAGATTAAAGGTAATTAACAAAAAAAAGTTGATCTTTTTATTTTTAATGTTTCTATAATGCTTGAATTGTGATGATTGTGGTTTGATTTTGGTAGATTAGTGGTGTTTTAGTTAGGTTAGTTAGGGGTGATTATTGAATTGTTTTGTTTGTTTTAAGGGATTAAAGATCCATAGTTTTGGATTATAGGAAGGGGAGACTATAAGAATCAATGTGAAGCCCAAGCCATCCGCTGGAGCTGGAATGCTATCAGCTGCAGGGCTGTCTGGAGGGGTTTCAACAACTGGAAAGCCTAAACCTTTAGCAATTGCGCCGCCACCAACTGGAGTGGGGAAACTAAGGTCTCCGCTCCCACCACCACCCAATGATCCAGCTGCTGCTCGAATGACGGCAGGGAATCATGGTGGAATTGGTCTTAAAGTATCACCCAAGGAATCTACTCGATGGTCTACTGATTCTTTATCAGATTTGTCTCCGCTTGAGGTATGTCTGCTTTCCGAATATCCTGTTTGTGTTCTTGAAGATTGCATTATGTATTTGAAATGCTACGCTAGCTAATGTTGATCAATGAGTTCTTTAGAAATGTGAAAACATCACAGTTGTGCCGAAGATCTGTGTTTGATAAGGTCCTGGACTTGTGTTCCCCTGTTGATTATCGGTACTGTGATATGTGAATAAACTGCTCTGAACTGTAGCCAGGATAGTAAGGTCATAATAATAAAACTGATTACAAGTTCCTTTCTGAGATCCTGGTGGACTCTTAAATGAAATGAGGCAAATCTACTTCTACTTAACTACATTTGTCGTTTTACCCTTTCTGAGCATGTGAGAACGCAAATACTACAATGCATCCAATCTCTGTTTAGCACTTCAATTAAATGTATACTGTCTTCGCCAGTAGATGCATGTATGTTATATAGTTCCTTTGCTGTTCTGCATCTGCAGAGAAATCTTCCTTCAACAGCATCAGGATCAACCAAGACAACTGCATCAGGATGGGCTGCTTTCTGATTGTGTTGGGGATTTGTTGAGCATGATAAAGGCATTTGTTTTATGTGTTTATTGTAAAAGCTGAAAAAATGAACGACGAAATTGAGAAATGCAAGCAAGCAGGAGCTACCAAATACCATCATGTGTGCAAAATAATGTTATATGAAATGTATCAAATGCTTCTCTTCTTCATACATGGATTGAGTTCTTATTTCTACATAATAGAGAAAAGTTTTGTGTCTCTATCGTTCTGGTTGTCTGATGTGTACTGACCGACCAAATATGGTTCATCTGTCTTTTTTCTTCCCCTGAGCTACTGCACATGTTTCGCACAGTAGTCCTCGGCAGCTAGACGTATCAATCAAAACCTTAAACGCTGCCAAGTGCTAAGAAATATGAGGATTTAGGGGAGGAGCAAGTTTGGAATTTAAGTAGGCTTCCGAGACTTCCTTGCTTATTTTAAGTTGCACGTGTCTCCAGCCCCATTCATATCATCAAACCTCAAATCATTAACTTGTTTTTTAGTTTTTTTGGGAGACCAGGTAGATTGACTAAGTTTGCATAGGGTTTAAAATATATATATATATATATATATATATATATATATATATATATTATGATCTAAGATGGGGAGAAGTAGCTATAAGTTCGCTTTTTCACATGCAATTTAGGAAGTTTTACTACACAAGGTATTCTTTTTATCATCAAACTCATCTTAGAATTTTCTCCCTTTTTTTTTTCCTTTTCAAATAAGTTCACTTGTTTATGTACTATCTAAATTATCTTCTAAAATCTTAAAATACTAGAATTTTATTTTATGAGAGAAGCCCCAGAAGTTATAGAAAAAAATATTTTGTTAAATAATTAAAATACTATAAATTCTCAAATATATTTTAAAAAAACAATTTGTTGCCTAAAAAATCTAGATCTAAAAACCCAAAAAGAATTATTTTATTAACTGGAGAGTTTAGCTTAGACTTCATGTCACTTTATAAAAGTAATGAACAGCCGACTGTGAAACCCTAAGAAGCAAGAACTAATGCTATGTGTGTTCATAAAGTTAGGCGGAGGAGGAGAAATATACTTCCTTCTAGTTAAAAAATGATAATTGCAACTTTTCATAACTTCGTCTTTCAACTAGAGAATTATACTGGTTGCATTTGAATTTGTGAGAAAATTAATAACTTAATATGTTAAGAGGAAGGTTATAAGAAAATTATAAGGAAATAACTTTTTTTCTGAAAGAAGATTTAAAGATAAACTCAACGAATAAGATATATTACAATAGTAATTTTCTTGTTAAATCATGTTTGATTTGAGATTAAAAACTAAAGGTTGAATATATATATACATAATCAGTGGGTCCCTACCAATTGCCAAGCATTCTTGACCCGCACGCTTCAGTCATATTTGCAGGATTTCCAATGATTCCTTTCCTGTATTGATTTGATCAGTAATCCACGACCATTAGATGGGCTGGGCTCGTATTATTAAGAATTGTTTTATTTTTTTTATTTTTTAAAGTATTTTATTTAAAAATATATTAAAATAATATTTTTATTATCTTTAAAATTTTATTTTTTATTAATTTTTTTTAAAAAATCAATTTTTCAAAATCATTTTCACACAGCAAAAGCAAACACAAACGGTGACTTTAAAACCACTGCTTGGTGGCTTTGAGTTGCACTCTGAATAGAGATGAAGAGGAAAGGGCAAAAACCTGAAGAGAGCAGTGTTATACGCCTGGCTAGCAAGATAACCTTTTGACATGGGACTTGGCTCAAGGCATGAATTAACTCAGGTCAACCCATCCAGCAAGCCACTTGATTTTGTCCAAAGCTTATGGTTGAGATCGTCATAAATTTGATTGTATTCCTCGGTGAACAGTCAAGCTTGATTGCCCCTCGCGAAGTACCATGCATTCACTGTACAAACTACTAACAATGCTGTTCAAGAAAAACCCAAGTCACCGACCCTGCTGCTTATCAGCCTAGCTAGCACAATAACATTCGTTAAAAATGCAAAATAAAAAGAATCAGCATCATCGAGGCAACAGGCAGTCCATTGAATAATTCTCGGAGATGAGTGGCGATATTTGTTCTGTAACACTGTAACTGCCCTTTCATCTCCACATAAAAATGATTTGCATGTAGATAAATGAGTGCTTCTACCATACAGCAGGAACAGCACAGAAAAATTTGGACTGTGAAACCTTCTTTTATGACATCCGTTGCTGGATTAGACTGACCATGATCGAGATCTTAAAATCCTACTATTTTCACCTGTAAATGGGATATATTACAATGATTGTTGCACTGTACAGAGAATCGCTTAACGTTTGGTTTGGTTTTGACATTATAGAAAACGCCCCGTGAATTGACAGAAGCAAAAAAAATAAAAAAGGGGATATATGGTATCCTTTGTTCTACAAAAAAACAGCTGTCATCTGCAAAAATGGAGGAAGCCCAGAACAGAAAGTATAACTCACTTGGCTGGGAAATTATTGCTATTGATATTCGGGTTTAAGAACCCATTGTTTTCCATTAGCGTCTTCCCTCAGTGAAGCTATTTCCTTCAAAAGATTCTTGAACAAGGGCAGGTCCTTCGATGGTATCCTGTCTTTGAAGTGCTGGACTATGCTTGATGAATCAGAACTTCCACCTCGTCCTTGTATAAATGTACAGATCTGGCGAACCAAAATCTCAGGCTGGACACTGGATAAAGTTTGAGGTGGCCTAGATGCTCCGCTATTTTCAGACATTGCACTGGTACCAGAACTTGATGCAAATCCAAACTGTTGGTCAAGCCCGGCACCAACTGCTCTTTCTTGATTTCCCCGAATTCTGGCAAGTAGTTCCGCCGAGGATAATGCTTTTCCTGCAGAAGTCCCAGCTGCTATGCCTTTCAGGTTGCTTGTTTTATTGCTGGATGATGAATCAGAAGATTTGATCAGCTGGGAGTTCACAGTTGATCCAAACTTTTGACGAACTGATGATGGTGCACCAGCAGTCCCTGATTTGCCTGTCCATGTAGGGACAGATACACTATCACGACTACGGAGCATTCGAGACTGGCGTAATGCTTCTGCTGCTCTTTGTGCAACTTGAGAAGCTTGTTCCTCAAGCCTCATCTTCTCTCCATCATGTGCATTCATAATAACATCATGGTTCATGGCACTCTGAAGGAAATGA
>Ga0325405_1002581_pt1 | contig 18633 bp, 21 predicted proteins | sample PopdelMetagenome_21_FD_205663 | JGI IMG/M metagenome (GOLD analysis project Ga0325405, IMG submission 205663) | Populus deltoides microbial communities from Bellville, Georgia, United States - Xylem-Control-R2 | ecosystem: Host-associated > Plants > Phyllosphere > Stem > Wood/Secondary xylem...
TGTTCTCCCTAAGATTAATAACGTAGATCCGCCACAATTATTAAACTCAGTTGCTTCACAAGTTCATATACCACAACTCCGGTTTTGATATCAAACTTAGCAATAGATTGTCTATAATAATAACTTAGAGTCCGCTCTAGCAATTAAAATAAACAATCATAGGAAAAATAAGCATAGGAGAACAAACATATTCATCATATAAACTGAAAAGAAAAGGTAAAATAAATCTCACAGTTCTTGAAATCCGAAGGTTTCCGTGTCCTTGCAACCAAGAAAAAGTGTTTAGCCTTGCATGTTTGTTGAACAACTAATCAAAAAGAAGGAAGAATGCATAATTTAGGGTTTCTTAGAGGAAGGGGGCGTTTTTCTCTTCTTGGCTGGCTGCCCCCCTTCTCTTCTCTCATTCTTTTTATATCTTAGGAAACCCTAGGTCTCTATTTTACAAAATAGTCCTCCATTAAGTAGACTGTTTACATTTAAGTACTTCAATAACTATTTTCCTAAAAAAGGAGAAATAGCCTTGCATGAAATCTTCAAGCTTTGACTTAGAGGAGCTAAATTGCTGAAATAAAAACTTGGATATCGATTTAGATGCTTCAGAACGTAATTTGGACTTGTTTCTTCACGAAACCTGTTTGCTGGCAGAATTCAGATGTCATCTTTGAAAAATCATATCGCCCTCATATAACATCGGTTTTGGCTGACATTTGGAGCGTTTATAGACCTTTGAGTCATGAATCCAAAAACATTGAGTTTGCATCAATTGGACTTCTATAGCTCCAGATATTCAAGTTAGAATGACCGAAGGTCAACACTGCCAGATTGCGAGATTTGACTTTGAAGGCTGCGATTTCCATGCTCTTCCTTATTTTATTTTCTTGCCTTAGATGTCCAGAAAGGTATGGATGTTAGCTTTTTAATGCCACTGGAATCACTTCATTTCAACCTCCAGAGCTCACGCTCTGCACAAAACATCAACTGAAGGTCAAATCTGCCAATTATCTCAAATTTACTCCTTTTTGCATCTTTCATCCAAAAGTGCCTTCAAAACATAAAACAAAGAATATCAAGGCATTTTATATATAAAACATAGGCAAAACACTAGTTAAATGTGGGTGAAACTATTGAATAATATGGTTGCATCATATATATATATATATATTGGTAGAAAATCAACAAGCAAGTGTAAACCACAACAAACACAAAGAAATTCAAAGAAAGAACTTGAGAAGGAAAATTGCTACCAAAAAGAAAATTAAATTGACCCAAATGTGGAAATTAAAATAGAAATCATATGCAAACTAAGTTTTTGAGTTTCTAATCAAAGATATGACAATGGAATATTCAGGATAGATCAATTTTTAATCATGATTAATGACAGAATAATCAACATAAGTGATTTTAAATTCAAAACTCATGCACAAAAATCAATTTTCATGAATGTTGAAAACAAAGTGACAAGGTGTTTGAGAGTATGGTAGCGGTTGCTTTTCAAAGTGCTTCTCGCTTGGAAATACATCAAAATAAAGTTTTTTTTATTAAAATTATTTTTAACATTAGCACATCAAAATGATTTGAAAACACTAAAAAAATATTAATTTGAAGCAAAGAAAAAAATAAAATAAAAATTCAAAAGCTCTTTTGAAACGCAAAAACAAACTCAATTTCAAATTTGAACCCTCAACTCAAAAATATAATTTTTCTATGAAAAATTTAAGCTAGATACCATACCACACACACACACGAGTTTGAATTAGAATTTAGAAACTAATAATGTTGACTTCACATGAAAACCTAAATTCGCACAACAATACACATACTCACAACTTCGATTTCAATTAACTTGATGTAAAAACTCACTTCTAACATATATTCAATATAACAAAAAAAACACTAGCATTAAAAAAAAACATGCAATAAGCAAAAAAGAACAACACCATAACATACTTAATTTAAGAAGAAATAAGGTAAAAATGATTTTCATATACAATTAAGAAATGACACAACCACAAACTAGCTCATAATTTCAAAGCCAATAGTAACATCACAACACTTAATATAAACACAATTTCACAAACCAACAACCAGCAAACATACTATATATCACATAAATCAATGATAAAATTCATATCAAGACCCAATCATTATGTATCATATAATATAAATAACACATATCCTATCCTTCTAACCTCATAACAAGACATTGACATCATCTTATTTCTCTATGAAGGTTCCTCATGATCTCCAACCTTGAGACGTTTAAACTAGCGTGACCAAATACTTCAATCATATGCAAATAAAACCAACCAACAACATATAAATGATATATATTGTAAACACCCAAGAAAAAAGAAGAAGAAAATTAAAGCTGGAAATGACTCCACCATCGTTGTGGATTTCTAAATCGGCAGCAATACTGTTCTTAGCTGCTGACTTCTGAATCAACAATATCATAGTTCTTTGCTGCTAATGTAAACACCCTAAAAAAATAAAAGTAAAAAACGACCCCATTGTCATTGCCGATTTCTGAATCGGCAACAACGCAATCTAACTAAAAGTTTAGGGAAACAAATCAAACTGTCTTAAAGAGCTAGGAGGGAGGGCAAAAACTGGTTTTGGAGAGACCAAAATAAGGATAAGAACACATTTAAACCAATCTCAAACACCCCACCTCATTTAATGGAGAGTATAAATACAAGGAGAAAGAGAAGGTGACCCTTCCTCTTCCTAAAATTTATCTGCAGTACAGTTCTTGGCTGCTGACTTCTGAATCGACAACGTCATAGTTCTTTGCTGCTAATGTAAACACCCTAAAAAAATAAAAGTAAAAAACGACCCCATCGTCGTTGTCAATTTCTGAATCGGTAACAACGCAATCTAATTGAAAGTTTAGGGAAACAAATCAAACTGTCTTAAAGAGCTAGGAGGGAGGGGGAAAACTGGTTTTGGAGAGAAAAAAATAAGGATAAGAACACATTTAAACCAACCCCAAACACCCCCACCTTATTTAATGGGGAGTATAAATGCAAGGAGAGAGAGAAGGTGACCCTTCCTCTTCCTAAAATTTGTCTGCAGTAGCTGCATGCTTCTCTTCTCTTACTTCTTCCCAACAAAAATCTAAACCAAACCAGCAAAAAGTGCCTCTTTGAACGTGTGTGTGTGTGTGTGTGAAAGAGAGAGAGTGAGAGTTGAAAACTTGAGAAAGAGATCAGACAACTACCTAAAGGGAAGGAAAAAACAGCTAAAACTGAGAAAGGAAGAAGAAGAGAAGGAATACTATCAAACTTCCCCAAACCTACTTAGATTCGAAAGGTATGAGTCATGTGACTTCTTTCAATGTGTGTGTGTGTGTGTATGAGAGAGAGATAGAGAGAGAGAGAGAGAGAGAGTTAAGAACTTGAGAAGGAGATCGGACAACTGTCCAGAGGGAAGGAAAAAGGGGCTAAAACTGAGAAAGGAAGAAGAAGAGAAGGAATACTATCAAACTTCCCCAAACCTACTTAGATTCGAAAGGTATGGGTCATATGACTTCTTTCCTTTTGTTCTTGAGACCCCAAAAACAAAAATAAAGAAAAAGACCCTAAGAAAATTGACCTAGGATTTTTATGCCAGCTGTGAAGGAAACCAAAATCAACTAGAAGAACAAGAAAATAGGGACAAAATTTCAGAACACTTAACAAAGAAAAATGAATAAATGGAATGAACAAACCATGAAAGAGGGTCGGCCATAGCTGAAGGATGGCCAAAGTACATTGTGTGATAAATTGCATGTAGTTGTTCATGCTTGAAAATATATGATTCTGCCAGATTTTTATAACAAACTGTGAGTTGGAACTGAATTGCATGTAGTTGTTCATGCTTGAAAATATATGATTCTGCCGGATTTTTATAACAAACTGTGAGCTGGAACTGAATTGCATGTAGTTGTTCATGCTTGAAAATATGTGATTCTGCTGGACATTTATGACAAATTGTGTGCTGGAACCAAAATGTATGCAGATGTTTCTTGTCGAAGTGTGTTGTCGGTAGCGAATTAACGTTCGTTACCAAATTTATGTTGTCCATGGCGAATCAGGTTTTCGCTTCTGAAATTGTATTGCCTGCAGCTAATTAGCATTCGCTGCTGAAATTGTGTTGTTTACAACAAATCAGCATTCGCTGCTGAAAGTTTGTTGTCTGCAGTGAATTTGTGATTCGCTGCCCAATTTGTGTTGTCCGCAGTGAATCAAGTTTTCACCGCTGAATTATGTTGTCTACAGCGAATTAGGTTTTCGGTGCCAAATTGTGATGTCCGCAGCGAATCAAGTGTTCGCTGCTAAATTTGTGTTGTCCATAGGGAATCGATCTGTCGAATTGTGTTGTCCGCAATGAATCAGGTGTTCGCTGTCAAATTCTGTTGTCCGCAACGAATCAGGTTTATGCTATCAAAATTGTGTTGTCTGCAGCGAATCAGTGTTTGTTGCCGAAGAAGTGTGTTCTGCAATGAATTTGTGATTCGCTGTTGAAATTGAGTTGTCTACAGCGAATTAACATTTGTTGCTGAAAGTTTGTTGGCTGCAACGAATTAGCAGTCGCTACCGAAGTTGTGTTGTCTTGCAGCGAAAGTGTGATTCACTATCAAAATTGAGTTACCTCTAGCGAATTAACATTCGCTGTCGAAAGCGTGTTGGCTGTAGCGAAGTAGCATTTGCTATCGAAATTAAGGCGCCTGCAACGAAACAATTTTCATTGCTGAATTATGGGGTCGGCAATGAACCAGTTTTCACTGTCGAATTGTACGGCCTTCAGTAAATGAGTTTTCGCTGCCAAATTGTGTGACCAACAGCGAATCAGTTTGGCTGCTGTTTTTCTACAATAGACCCCCTGAGCAGAAATGACTTAAATGCTTGTAACAACTTCATTGTATGATGGTGTAAAATGTGGAACACTTGAATGTGAACATATGGACTCTTGAAATAAGTATAGTGATGAATGTGATTCAAGGATGCAAATGTACTGATTTGTGGCTATTGATGTCTTAGGTGTTGCGGCCCGGATCAGACCATTGTCAGGACAAGGACAACCCATAGGTGGAGCAGGTAGGTGGTTTCCACCTTTTTCTCGTATGATGTTAATGCTTTGAAATGATTTACTTATGAACAATATATTATTGAATCCTTGATAAATGATGAAACAATGATGAAATGTTTGATTGAATTCTTGACGAATGTTGTAATGACTATGAAATGTTGATTGAGTTCTTGATGAATGTTGAAACGATGATGAAAATGCTAATGTTCAGAAATGACTTATTGAGGAGGATATATTATTGTGTTGCGATGAATAACAAACCGACTGTGAGATGTTAATTAAGCTGTTATGAAATTGGGCTGTTAACGAATGTCAAACCAATTATGGAATGTTGATTGTGATTGTTGATTAACTTTGGCTAATGGCATTCAAAATGAATGATTGGGTTATGATTGTTGATTAGCTTCGGCTAATGGCATCCGGATGGATGACCGGGTTGTGCTTGATGATTAGCTTCGGCTAATGGCATCAGAGATGGATGACCGGGTTACCGATCTATATTGCTCGCCTTTAATCAGAAAGGGCTTGATTGGGCTTGCAACGTAGGCTTGGGTTCTTAAAGAAAAAGGATATTTATAGGCTTAAAAGGTGTTTAAGGGATTTCAAGACTAAGGATCACTAGTGCTTGTTTCCCGACAATGTTTTTGGTTCATGGATTTTCTGAACCTTGGAATTGATTTGCAAAGTGGTCCATGGTGCCCTCTAGTGTAGGGTTTGGGCTTTTTCTTCTTTTGATTTTGAGCATCATCATATTAGTTATTTTTGTGATATGCTCATATCTTTTTTATTCTTTGGACTCTTTCATGCCCCTCAGCTTTGTTTGGGCACCTTTAATCATTGAGGTTTTTTTTTTCTCTCAGTTGCCCTCTAGTGTGGGGTGTAATCCTAGCTAAGGTTATTTTTCTCAAGAAAAACATATTAGGCTCAAAAGGGGACTGCAAAGGATTTTCAAAGAAAAACATGTAATAAGTCTTGTGAAAGGATTATCAAATATGATCTTTTCTCATTTCAAACGCATGCACTTAGGATCAGTAAGCCTTGCTTTTTTTCATGCGAATATGCAAAATGGTTTCTCATTATCCATGCAGCTAAAACTTAATTTTTGAAGTCATCTCATGATGTTCGGGTTGTTCTTCGGGTTTTCTAGGTGTATGGTTACCATTCTAGGATATCACTTGAATTTCCATAACTTGTACACCAATTTGATTTCTATTTTATACTAAACTTTGATTTCCCAAAAATTCTTTTGAAAACACAGGATTACACATAATTTTTGAAGAAAAGAGGAACATGCCAAAGAATTCTTGGTACAATGGTTTTGTGAGTAAAGGGTGTACTTGTGTAGGTGTGTTATTTGCATGAAACGACAACAAAAATGAAGTTATATCATGAACACAAGAAAACACATGAATTTATTAACAAGAAAGACTCATTTGACAAAGAAAGTCTTTTGACAATATGAGCCAAATTACCAACAAGACTAAAACAGGTTGAAACAGACATGATCAAACAAAAGGCAATAATAGGTCAAACTCCATCCTCCTATTCATGTATACTTTCTTTTTATGGCAGAACTTCATCCTCTATCATGGACATCCTCAAGAATACACGTTGCCTTCTCTGTACCCTGTTATTTTCATCGGTGCTTTTAGGTTTCCCGGGCATTCTTCCTCTAGTGCATTTACTGATCCACTACTTCTTCCTCTAGTGCATTTACTGATCCACTACCTAAAACATGATTGGGTAGAGGGTTCATATTCATGTTTGGAGTTTCTTCAAACACTATCCACTTAGCTTTAATTAATTGCATGAGCTTCTTCTTGAAGGCACTGCTGGTATGAATGTTGTGTCCTACAGCACCAACATAGTACTCGCACGTGAGGTTGGGTTTGTACCAGTTGGGGTAAGGCGACTATAGAGGCGTAAGTGGTTCTGGAGTTACTTGTCTGATGCTTAGTAGCTTCTGGTACATCTCATTTAAAGACAACGATAATAAAGGTAATTGTTCATGAACCCTTTGGTAATTCTTCTTCGGGGCTTAGGTTTTTTGGTAGGAAATGGAGAGTTGAGATTGATGTTGGCAATTTGGGATAGAGTGTGATAGTTTTGGTTTTTCTACCCCTGTAGCCACCTTCAAGATGGTCGATCTCCCTCCTTTTCCCTTTGAAGCCTTTTTTCTTGGTAGGCATGGAAATTCTACCACTCCTAATTCCTTACTCTATACACTCAGCTATTGCCACAATGTTAGTAAATTGCTATGGCAAACTAACAATCACATGCTCGTAGTACGGTGCCTTGAGCGTGTTGGCAAATAGAGTAACCATTTCTTTGTCCAAAAGAAAGGGGTGCACCTGTGCAACTAGATCTCTCCATCTTTGAGTGTATTTCCTTATGCTTTCTTTATCCCTTTTCTCCAGATTGAATTAGCTGGTTCTATCAGGAGCAATGTCCATGTTATACTTGTATTGCTTGACAAAAACATCCACCAAGTCTCTTCATTTGTTGATCTTTATGTTGTCAAATCTTATGTACCAACTCAATGCTGCCCTACTTAAGCTATCCTGAAAAGTGCACAAGTAGTTTCTCATCGTGTGCTACTTCTATCATTTTATTGCAATAGGACTTGAGATGATTTATGGGGCATTGAGTTCTAGTGTATTTGATAAACTCAGGAACACAGAACTTCTTTGATACAACCATATTCGGGACGAGACACATTTTCGCAACCTGTACTAGGTCATATAAGTTTACCCTTCAATAGCCCTAATTCTGGCTTCAAGTGCTGCCATTTTATCTTGATCAATGCCATCAGATGACTTGGTCTTATGGGACTCATTGGCGAATGCATCAATAACAAGGGCTAGTGTTGGTGCTGCTGATTGTACAAATGCTAGATTATATTGAGGCTCTTGACCATGTTTGCTCATTCTTTCTTCAAGCTGAGTTGTTGTCTAGGTTTGAACAAAGATAACAGATCAGTTGGAAGGACCTTCTCCAGAGGAATTTCTAAGTTTTTGCTCGAGTAAGCCAGTGAGGCGAGCCATGCTTGCCTTCAGAGACTCCAACTCTTCTTGGAAATGAGCATCACGATGAGCACGCTCTTCATCTTTCATGTTTCTCGCTCGGAGTCGGGTGTTATAGACTCTTTAGGGACCTATGTTTCATCTTGATACATGTGTGTATGTTATTTACAATGGATGGATGTATGTGTATAAATGCAAATGTATGTATATGCATATTGGGTATGGATGGTGAAAACCCATGCAAAATGAATATTTATGGAGTCCATACTCTAAGGAAAGGTTTTAGGCCATTATATGATGATAGGCTTTCTACCTGGTCTCAAAAAGGTTTATGAACTACCCAGTGACTACCTTACATGAAGGCAGTATAGGGGTTTACAAGGAATGGTTAGGGCATAGTGTGACTGCTGTTACCTAGTAAACACTCAGTTTATAGTTGAATGTTTCACAAATCTGAACCCCGACTAAAAGTTATGAGGCAAACCGCTACTCCCCACCTAACATAGAATTGAGTCTACTTACGAAATTAAAATGCATGAGGGCATTAATCCATACCCGATGTACTTATGCATGAACATAAAATAAAAATGCTAAAGTAGTGAAAATATGAGCTAAAATTAAACAGACGAAAACAATTAGGCAAACAATCAAACAAGCAAAGCTTAGTCCGACCAAAAAAGGTGTTCCCTAGTGGAGGCGTCATCTTGTCGCAGGGGCGATATCGGGCACTGGCGCGCTATCGTGCCTCTTGAGAGGTATTGTTGTTGAGAAGGAAAGGGTTTTAGATTTAATCATAAAGCTATGATTAAAGTTTAGGAGTCACCACCTAGTATTATGGTTACTAGGAATTATATGGTCTGTGAGAGTCTCGGTAAGGGATTAGTTGTGCAAGGAAAAGATGCATCACCTCTAGTGCATTCTACCTAAGATAAGTTGCAGAGGAATGGTGGTTGGCATTGGTCATAGGGGGAAGAAAAAGAGTTTTGCAGAGGAGAGAGAGAAAGAGAGACATTCACAGTGGCTATTCCAGACGTGGGGGTGGCTGACTGGTGGTCACGCTAGTTATGCATGGTGGAGCTGGTGGCAAACAAACTAGTGGAGAGGCAGTTGGTGGCTAAAAAGGCAGCGATGAGAGAGAAAGAACAAAGAGAAGTGTCGGCAAGGAAGAAAAACTAGTGGGGGAGGTTGCTTTTTATCAATATTGGACTTGATTTTCTTCATGATCAAGCATGAAATCTACCTTTATTTATAGGGGGTAGAAGATGGATGTTTTGTCTTTAATGGTACCAAATCTTAGCCCTTGGTTCAGTTAGGAAAAATCTCAACCGTTGATTCAAAGTAAGCACCATAAACTGTCATATCTGCCAGTTGCAGACTACCTGTGTTGGTCTTCATGGCTGATGTGTTGTCAATCAGCTAGAAAAGACCACACCGGGGTGAAGTTAGATGTCAGGTGATCATTTTCGTGCAAATATGAAGGGTAGAGGCATTAAATGCACCTACTAAGGAGCCTCTCTAAGCAGTCATTTCAGAGAAAAATTGAAAAAGAAAATGGATAATAACCAAAACAACATTGTTTTGGTAAAGTTCATTTTAGTCCTTCAATTTATAATTCTCTCAATCACACCCCTGATTGGCTAAACACTTTTAATTTTATGCAATTTTACCCCTGACAAACTTCTATTTCAACCCTGGATTTTAGCGCATTTTTCACATTGATTCTTGGTTTTGGATTTATGCAATTTGACCCAAATTAACCATTAAACTTTCAATTTTCTTCAATTTCACCTCTGATCTCAATTAATTGGGTCCATATATTTCAACTCCTTTTGCATATTGGTCCTTGGCTGTGAATTTCTTCAATTTAACCCCTAATTGACCCCAAAACTTTTTTTTAATGATTTTGCTCTTGATTTCAATCAATTGACATGGTAAAAATTAAATTTGATCTTCCTAAAATTTCAATCTTCTTAATTAAACCCAAATTGGGCTTCTAAACTTAATGTTTCACCAATTAAGCCCCTAATAAAATTTATTTGACCCATTTAAAGTATAATTAAGTCATTGCACTTAATTGAATCCTTCCATTGAACCCAAATTAATTCTTCAACATAATTAAACTTTAATTGGCCCATAATTAAATCAAATTGGCCTCTTAAAAATCTAATTATGTCATTGGACTTAATTTTTATGTAAATTCATTCAATAATCATTTAATTTGACATTGAATATGCATTATTTCTTCAGTCTTGGATATAATGGGGTATAATTAGGCTTCAAATTTCCTTCAAAATTGCAGCTTGATTTTCCTATATGTTTGAAATCCTTCATGGCCTGTTTCTCCATGTTACCAGCTTTTATTTTATTTTTTATTTTTATTTTGGAAGAAAAAGAAGTGAATTTGAGAAATAACCTAAAAATGGGTTATGACACTCACATAGTTCTTTTTCTAAAGATTGTTTTAGTTATTGTTGTGTTTATTTTGGCTCTAAACAACACTTTAATTCATAAGTGTTTTAGAAAATTTAGCCATTTGAATTTCTCGAAGAAAATATCACATTTCTCATTCATATAGTTGATATCTCATTAAAAGTATTATGCAGTACTCTACTAGGTAACCCAAGATATGAGAATCATTAAAAGCATAACTCACTCTTGTCATGTTGTAACTAACACCTTTTTTTCATCATAGAAATAACAAGAAAGTATTATTTTCAAGTGCTACTAAGAGTGTCATATGACTTGTTTTCCTCTTTAAACCTAAACTTAGGATCTTCAGACAACTAGGTAGGATTATCATCATAATAATTGTTTTTTTTATTTTTAAAGACTTTGAGCCCACTCCTCGTTGAAAATACACACAAGCTCTCTTGTTAAGCCTTTAATAAGTAAATTAATAATATTTTATTTTGTCATTACATAGTTAATATATCACATCTATGATGCATATATATAGACTTATTATTACACATACTACTTTATGCCCTTCTAATTACTAACTAATTGTCGCAATGGACATAGATTGATAAACTGGCTTTCACCAACATGGAATAATATTCTCTAAGAAACTCAATGTCACTCGACTTTCTCTTTAACTTTATCTAAAGTAATAGACTTTGATTTCATCATGGATCTTATGATGCATGTTTGTTTAGAGGATTTCCAAAATAGTTGTTTCTTCGAGCATGAAAAGATATTCACTAATGGATTTTAAATCCTTAATATTGAATATCCAATTTGCATCACTATAACCCTCAACTATTCATGGGCACTCAATATAGTGTAGTTCATGGTGTAAGATGTAGCTTAAATATTTTATATATTTCTTTTCAATAATCCACACTTAAATTATTGGTAAATCTATATAGATTGCTAATCAAGCATGCAATATTTGGTTTTGTGCAATTAATAACATACATCAAACTTATAATTATTCAAGAAAGTTCTAATTGATGTATTCCTTCACCTTTTTATCTTTAGATAGATGTGCACTTATCTTTGTTGGTGTTTGATAATGTTATTATCACATTTAAAGAAAAATGAGAACTTTCTTCGAGACAATATCAATCCATTATATGTTCTAGATATTTTATTTTCTTTGTAACATCTACAACACCTAAGATTTTCATGTTAAATTCACTTGTTGACATTTTCTTAATAGATTTGATCATTTGTTTATTGTTGCCTAAAATTAACATGTCATCTACAAAGAGATATTTAATGATATAATATTTATTTGTATTTTTTACATAATATTTATCAACTTCATTTGTTTTAAACTTATTTGACAACATAACCTTGTTAAATCTTCCATGACTTTGTTTAAGAGCTTGTTTCAAACCATTTAAAGACTTGATAGGTTCACAAAATTTCATTTCTTTCATTTTAATGACAAGCCCCTTAATTTGTTCTACATAGAACTCTTTATCAAAGTTATCATTTATAAATGTTGTTTGTAATTATGATGTGATATAAACCACGAGGATATAAATATCCAAAAATCAACAATCAAATTGACCCTTACTAACCAGAGAAATCTCTCACAACACACAATAATAATTATTGAAATCAGAGTTTGTAAAAAAACCTAATACTAGGTAAAAACTTCCTAAACAATACTGGAAAAATAACAAAAAAATTCTAAATAAAATAGAAAAAAAATCCTTAATTAACTAGAAAACGAATACAATTCTTACATAGTATCTTCCGGACCTTATCGCAAGGCCTTCCTAATTTCTAATTGACCTGTAATTTTAACATAATATAAAAAAAGCATCTGGAATATGCTAGTAAAATTTTATTATGATCCAACAGTTAAATAAAAAATTATATTTATTAGAGTAGAACTATGTATTTGAAGAAATACGCCTGTAACTGCCAAAATTAATTAATCTATAAAGTATATGGATCAAGCCCCTCTTGTATATAGATTAAGTTGACTAAGGTCTAATCATCACTTATTGAAGATATAGCCTCTTTGAAATTCATCTTGCTCCAAATACTTTGAATAATCTCATTGAATGCATATTTGAGTTTCTTTTCCCTTAATCTTATAATTGACCCAATTGAAACTTGCAATGGATCTTCTGTTGTAGTCTTGATCATATCACCCCTCTTTCCTCAAAAAGATTCATCTGCATCAAATAGAGAGAGATTATAAACATTTAAAGTAGCATTAACATCATACTCACGTGGTAGATCCACTTTATAGGCATTATCATTCATTCTTTCAAGGATTTTGAATGGCCAATCTACTTTCGCATCAACTCAGATCTCTTTTGTTAAGGAAGTCTTTTTTTTTTCATATATACACTCAAACACAATCATCTAGTTAAAAAATAACTTTTTTATGCATGTTGCTCCTTTTTTTTATCTACTGCTTTATGTTCTCGTGAAGATCCTTTACTATATGTGCTTTTATATTATCATCAAGACTACCTCTTTTATCAATAGGTAAAAGAATCAAATCCAAAGGAGTCAAAGAATTAAAGCCATACATAATTTCAAAAGGAGAATAATAGAATGTATACTTCTATTATAAGCAAATTCAATAAATAGCAAGCAATCTTTTTAATTTTTCAAATTTCTTTAAATGATAGTTCTTAACAATGTAGTTCAAGTCTTGTTAGCTACTTTAGTTTAACCATCTATTTATGGATGGCAAATATTAAAAATAAGAATTTTGTTTCTAATTTCCCTCATAAAACCTTTTAAAAGTAGCTAAGAAATTTACATCACAGTTAGACACAATGCTCTTAGGTACCCCATAGAGTTGAACCATCTCTTTAAAGAATAAGTTTGCTATTTTAGTTGCATCATTGGTTTTATGAAAAGATATGACATATGTCATATTAGAAAATTTATCCACAACTACAAAAATAGAATCCCTAACCCTTTTTGACCTAGGCAAACCCAGCACAAAATCCATAGATATATCAACCCAAAGTTTTTGAGGCACTGGTAAAGGAGTATATAAATTATGAGGTAAAACTTTAGACTTGATTTATTTATATGCTATACATTTATCACAAATTCTTTACACATCTCTTTTCATCTTATGCAAAACATCTGAAGTCTTAAAAAACCTCAAAATATCCTATTAATCGGCCTCATGAGCTTCATGAACTAACAATTCATGCATAGAACAATTAAACACACACAACTCTTTTCTTTAAATAAATATTCATCAAATCTATAAAACTTATCAAAGGTTGAATGTTCACATACAATATATACTTGGCCGAAATCAAAATCCTCAATATATAAATCTTTCACATACTCAAATCCTAATAGTTTAGTGTTTATAGTTGAAAGAAGTAAATGCCTTTGTAATAGTACATCAGTCACTATGTTTTCCTCACTTTGCTTGCAATTAATCATATACGAGAATGTTTCAGTGAACTCTACCCACTTGGTATGCTGGCAATTCAGCTTTCCTTGGTCCTTAAGATGTTTCAATGACTTACGATCAATATGGATTATGAACTCCTTAGATCACAAATAATGTTGCCAAGTTTTTTAAGTCCTCATGCGTAAAGCTCTTTATCATAAGTAAGATAACTCAACATAGCATCATTGAGCTTTTCATTAAAACAAGCTATTGGTTTTTTTTCCTACATTAAAATAGCTCTATTACCTATTTCTAAGGCATCACATTCAATCTTTAAAGTTTTTGTAAAATTAGGCAATGATAACAATGGAGCCGAAATTAATTTTTCTTAATAAATTAAAAGCATGCTCTTGTTTTATACCCCATTTAAAACCCATATATTTCTTAACTATCTCAATTAAAGATACGGTTAAAGTACTAAAATTTTTAATAAATTTCCTATAAAAACTTGTTACGTCAGTGATTGATTTAGATGGAGGTCATTATTGGATAGCCCTAACCTTTTCCTCATCTGACTTAATACCTTTTGTACTAACAATATATCCAGGAAATACGATCTTTTCCATGTAAAAGTCACACTTTTTTCATATTAGCCTATAAATATTCTTTCACAAAACAAAGAATACATTTCTTAAATGTTCAACATGCTCATATAAACTCTTACTATAAATCAAAATATCATTAAAATAAACCACAACAAACTTAACTATAAAATTGAGCTAAACATGGTTCATTAATCTTATGAAAATAGTAAGTGCATTGGTAAGTCTAAAAGGCACGTAAAAAAAAATTATTCTTAATCTCACTCCTCTTTGTATAAAAATTAACATGTTTCTTTAATTTTGCCACACTTTTTTTCTTCTCAACCTTCTTTTCCTCTCTCCTCTCTCGGTCGAACTCCCATTAATTCTTATTTTGGCTGAATCTAAATTTTTTACCTCTTTTTGATCATTTTATTTTCACTTTTCCTTTTATCCTCACATGGTTTGTAACACCCCACCCCACTAACAAGATATTCTCCGCTTTGGGCCTCCCAGTCCACCCAAATCCAGGGCTTCCACCCAGGTCCCCCTCACGGATTTGTTCTTGGCAGCCACGTATGACCTCAAAACGCATCTTACTAGTCGAGGTGAGCATGCACTTATAAGGCCCTGGCTCTGGATGCTTGCTTCCGATGTGGGATCTTACAATCCCCCCACCTTAAGACTAGCCGTCCTCGGCTCTGATACCAAATGTAACACCCCACCCCACTAACAAGATATTGTCTGCTTTGGGCCTCCCAGTCCACCCAAATCCAGGGCTTCCACCCAGGTCCCCCTCACGGATTTGTTCTTGGCAGCAACGCATGACCCCAAAACGCGTCTTACTAGTCAAGGTGAGCATGCACTTATAATGCCTTGGCTCTGGACGCTCGCTTCCGATGTGGGATCTTACATGGTTGATATTTTTCTTCAACTTCGCTTTTTTCTTTCAATTTCAAGTGGTCTTCATACACTTGTTTAATGGATAAGGATACAAGTATGAATATCTTTCCATCATTCTCAAGAGAATACATGTTCTTTAACTCATCATACTTGGCTTTCTTTTTTATCAAATTACCAAAGTCTCCCCAACAATAAATGAGTAGCATGCGCATAACATCACATAAAATCTCATCCTTATATTTTCCAATAAAAAAAAAACCAAAACCTGATTAATAACTTTTAGTTCTCTACAGTCATCAAACCATTGAGGTTTACAAGGTTTTTCATGTTTAATAATGTTCATATTCAAATGTTTAACAAGTATAGTACTAGCAATATTAACACAACTCTCATTATCAATAATCACACAACATACGTAATTATTTATCTGGCATCTAGTATGAAAGATATCCTTCAAGTGTTACTCTACGTCATCCTTCTTAATCTAAACATTAAGTGATCTCCTAATCACCAAAGTCTCTTCATTAATTGAATACTCAATATCACTATAGGCCTCAAGTGGTGGCATTTCATCCTCTTCATATTTGTTACTTTTGGATTTAATATCTTTATACTCCCTTATAACCATAATCTTTTTGTTTAGATATTGTGAAGCTATATGTTCACTCTTTAAACACCTAAAATACTTAATATCATGATTACGATTAGATGGGATCTCGAGTTTACCTTTTGTTTTAGTGGTCTAATCTTTCCTCCAAGCCTTAGATGGTTTGATTTTATTGCCCATAATATTTGGCTTTGATGTGACAGCCCCCTCTCTCCTATAATTTGCCTCTATGCTGAAAAGAATCTCGAATTACCTCATTGATGTATACTGCCCTTTCTTTTCAAATGCCTTTCTACCTTGGTAACTATATGAACCATATCTTTAAGCTTAACATAGTGTTGTAACTAAATCACATTATTTATCTCTCTATTCAATCCATCCAAGAACCGTGTCATTATAGCTTCTCTATCCTCCGTAACATTAGCTTTAATCATGGAAATCTCTATCTCCTTGTGGTAATCCTCAATATTCCTAAAATCTTAAGACAAACTCTACAATATTTAATATAGTTCCTTATAATAATTTCCATGAACAAATATTTTTCTCATGACTAATTTCATCTCATCCCAAGTCTTTATGGATCTCTCTTCATTCCTCCTCTTACCTAAGACAAGTTGATCCTACCAAATAATATCATAGTCAATAAACTTAATAACAAAATGCTTTACTTTCTTTACCTTAAAGTAATGTTGATAATAAATCAATAACTCCATTTTCTTTTCCCACTTTATTTAAGCTTCTAGATTGTTTTTACCTTGAAAAGCCTGAATCTTCATCTTAACAATGTACAAATCTTTATCTAAACCATCTCGAAGTCCATTCTCCCTATCTACTCTCCTATAATTGAATTGCTCAAGTGGTCAAACTCCCCTAGGTTTTTGGTTTCTATATGACTAAAACCTACTATCATGGTTATCATCAAAATCCCTGGCCTCCTCATCTATATTCTTGGCTATAGATTCTTTTAAAAGTTAATTAGCTCATCTCAGATACCTTTTTCCTTCAAAACCTCTACAGTCTAACCCATCTCGAAAACTAGCCGCTTTGGTTCTCAAATCAGTCATCCCCTCATTATTTCGACAAATCTTGTATTCATAAACTCCAACTATTATTGTATGGCTAAATACCTCCATTCAAGATTATTCATATTTTTTGGTGGTGATGATGCACTCTTAATTAACATCGTCAAGAGTTGAAAATTTAGTTTTTTTTTACATATATGTATTATATAATAATCACACACACTCTCTCAAATGTTTACACTCAATAGATGTTACTCCTCAAGTTTTAAGTATTTTTTTTTATTTTCACTATGATATGCTAACCTTCATCTTTTACCACTTAATTCTCAAGATTTCAATTCTTTAAGGAACTAGTTCACAACAAATCAAATATTAATATATTTAATGGTGTGATCAAATAATGTAAAGACTCGAGAAAAAATAAAGATAAAAAACTATCAATACAAAACTACAAATATAAAAATATGAATATCTATACAAATTCATTTGAAATATGAACAATATGAAAATACGGAAAAAAAAACTATGAAAATTTAGAAACTAATGGAATAAGATTTAAAGACTCAAATAACAAAAGCACTTTCATTTATGTGTGTGTGTGGGGGGGTCAAAACTAGAAAAAAAGACAATGACGCAAAAAAACTATCTTTTTTTTTTTGTGAATCTCAAGAAAACCTACCCAAGTAAATCTAAAATATCTCAAATCAAGATTAAACTCCAAGATACCTCAAGAATCAAGATTTTTTATATTTAAAGAAAAAGTGTTTGAATTCGATGTTTCTTGAATTAAGATTTGCGGCAAACCCTAAAATTTTCTTTTCTTGTGATTTTCTTTGTTATTTTTTTTAAAAAACTTTATTTAATCAATATTGCAAATAATTTCTTTTAAAAAAGAACTTGATGTTGCAACTAGTTTTTAGAGAAGATAAAGAACTCGACAACAATATAGCATGCGAAAACTTGAAAATAAAAGGGATATAACCTGATTTAGAGCCTTGTTTTGATACCAAGTAATGTAAACACCGTGGATATAAATATCTAGAAACCCACAATTAAATTGACCCTTCTCAAGAAAACTAAATTCATGCTTGTGATTGAACTTGACACAACTATAATCTATATTGAGACACCAAAACTATAAAAATTGTTGAAACCCTCAATTAAATTGACCCTCCTCAAGAAAACTAAATTCATGCTTGTGATTTAGCTTGACACAACTATAATCTATATCGAAACACCGAAACTATAACAATTGTTAAAATCAAAATTTGTAAAAAAAAAAACTAATTACAAGCTAAATACCCTATTTATACTAGGTAAAAACTTCCTAAATAATGCTGAAAAAATAACAATAGAGTTCTAAATAAAATAATAAAAATAATCCAAAATTAACTAGGAAACTAATACAATTCTTGTGTAGTAGCTTCTGAACCTTATCATAAGGTCTTCTTGATGTCCGATTAACCTGATATTTTAGAATAATATAAAACAAGACCTATGAAATCTTTTGGTAAAATTTCAGTCTGATTCAGTGACAATATAAAAAATTATTCTTGTTATAGTAAAATAGTGCATTAGAAAAAAAAAATGAGCCTCT
>Ga0325405_1002584_pt1 | contig 18628 bp, 12 predicted proteins | sample PopdelMetagenome_21_FD_205663 | JGI IMG/M metagenome (GOLD analysis project Ga0325405, IMG submission 205663) | Populus deltoides microbial communities from Bellville, Georgia, United States - Xylem-Control-R2 | ecosystem: Host-associated > Plants > Phyllosphere > Stem > Wood/Secondary xylem...
CCCAAACCCCAAACCCCAAACCCCAAACCCCAAACCCCAAACCCCAAACCCCAAACCCTAAACCCTAAAACCCTAAACCCTAAACCTTAAACCCTAAACCCCTAAAAACCTAAGCCCTAAACCTCTAAAAACCTAAGCCCTAAACCCTAAACCCTAAACCCCTAAACCCTAAACCCTAAACCCTAAACCCTAAACCCCTAAACCCTAAACCCTAAACACCCTAAAAACCCTAAACCCTAAACCCTAAACCCTAAACCCTAAACCCTGAACTTTTTTTTGAAAAGGTATATATATATATATATATATATATATATATATATATATAAGAAATATTCTTTACATTAGTACGAGAGGCATACCCCAAGTATAATAAAAGAAGAGCCGGCTTCGGCTAACAAGAGGGAAAGAACCAAATAAAGGGGAAAAAGAGTAATGCATGGATTCTGCGTGAACAGTATCCATGAATTATTTTTCACCCAAACGTTACTAAGAAAAAGAACGTAGATAACCATGCAAGGTGTCTACGTGAAAGTTGCTGAACAGTTGATAAAAATTGCATCGATTGTTGCTGGCAGTACCGCTAGGAAGCTGGTTGTACCTGTCTCTGGCTGCTTTGACGAAAGCCCCAAACATTCTCAACAGCAATGGGAATTCTGTCCTTATGCTCCATAGTAGTGATGTGCAGCCTTACATGTTGGAAGATTGCCTCAGCTATACTTTGAGGTGATTGAAACGTGTTGTTGAAAACACAATTGTTTCTCTCATGCCAAACAAAGTATACTGTTGATGATAGCAGGAGCCTTGGTATAAGATGAGTGATGTCATTCTTCTTTTGATAGATTGTTGAAGCCTAGCGTATGAGATGCTGCCAGGGACATATCGACCATTGCAAATTGGCTTTTGCATTGACTGTTTGCCAAATAAGCAGTGATGTTGTGCATGTAAAAAATAAATGCTCATGTGTTTCGGCATGATGGCTACATAATATGCAGATGTTGTTCTCTATTATCCTCACTGAATTCAGCCGGTCCATAGTCTGTAATCTGCCAAGGCATGCAAGCCACAGGATGAATGATTGTCTTGGTATGTGACCGGGATACCATAACAGGTGGTGCATGTTGGTGATTGGTCTTCTTTCTCGTAGTAATTCCCAAGCTGAGGCAATGGTGAATATCCCTGATGAGTGTCCCTTCCACACACATAGATCTTCTGTGTGTATTTTGGGATGGAATATAATGGAGTTCCATGTTGCATGCAGTATAGATATGTCCCAAGGGAAATTCCAGTGCCCTTCAATGATGATGTCCGAAACCTTTGCTGTCCATGGTAAGCCTGTGGACGTTAGAGTTCGTATGGTATGTGAATCGATGAACCTTGCGCCATCCGGAAGCCAGTAATCATACCATAGAGATGTTGATGATCCATTGCCAATACTTGTGATGAACCAGCCTCTACAATAGTCACGGCTCTACAGAATTTTCCTCCATGACTAAGATGGGTTAGATGGAATGTTGATGTGCCAAATTGATCTGTCCCGAAGCAGGTGTTTTTTAACCCATGATGTCCATATGGATTCTCCATTTGTGAGCAGACGCCATATATGTTTGATGGTTACTGCCCTGTTCCATACTTTTAGACGTTTGATTCCTAATCCTCCTTCCTGCAGAGGATAACAGATGGAGCTCCAAGAAACTTTTGCTCCTGTTGGAGATAATGTAGTGCCTTTCCACAGGAAAGCTGTCAAAATACTCTCAATCTTTTTTATATATAGTTGCACCTGGAAGTATGAAGATTGATGACCAATATACTTGAATAAAAAACAATATGGATTTGATCAACTGTAGCCGACCTACATATGTTAGAGAAGTAGATGTCCACAGCTTAATTCTTGTTGTTATTCGCTCAACCAGTGGGATGCAATCAGCATGAGTAAGTCGGGTTGATATAAGAGGAACACCTAGATGTTTGACAGGCAGAGTTGTTTCTTGTATGCCTAGCTTGTCTGCAATTGTGGTTCGCAATGCTGCATCAATGCCAGACATGTAAAGCTTGCTTTTTGCATGGTTTATTGTTAAACCCGAGAGGGATGAGAACTTGGATAAGCTTGTTTGCAACACCTCTATGGAGCCAACATCAGCATGACAGAATAGCATTAGGTCATCTGCAAAACTAAGATGAGTTAAATTAGTTGGTTTGCATCTCCAATGAAACTTGAATGTGGGAGACTGAACTGCACGGTGAATTATGCCTCCAAACCCTTCCATGGCCAAGACAAAGAGGTATGGTGACAGGGGATTGCCTTGACGAATGCCTCTTGTGGATTTGAAAAAACCATGCATTGTTCCATTAAGGCTGATGCTGTAATGAGCTGAGGTAATGTAAGTTGTAATCCAGTTGATCATTTCCTGTGGAATGGCTATAGCATTAAGGCTGGCAATAATATAGTCCCAACTGACAGTATCAAATGCTTTCTTCAGATCAATTTTCAGGGCACACCGCCCTTGGCCTATGTTGAGATGATAATTGTGCATTAATTCCTGTGTGAGGAGGATTGCATCCGAAATGCTTCTGCCAAGTAAGAATGCAGATTGAGAGAGACCAATCACATCAGTGAGAGCTTCCTTTAACCTATTTACAATCAACTTGGATATGCATTTATAGAGCACATTACAACAGGAGATGGGACGAAAATCATTCATGCATGTAGGGTTTTCCAGTTTTGGGACCAGAGTAACCATTGTTGCATTAACACACCGGGGCAGAGCATTGTTGGAGAAGAAATACCTTACTACAGCAAGAAAATCAACTTTGATAATGTCCCAACATTTTTTGAAAAAGAGGGCATTATATCCATCCGGGCCAAGTGACTTATTATCAGGGATTGAGAACAAGGCTAATTTAATATCATCATTGGTGATAGGGGCCATGCAAGATGTGCTTGAAGCTTCTGATATTTTGTTTGGGAAGATGTTCATAACTTCAGCCGGTTGTGTGCAATGTGGAGCTGTGAGCAAACGTTCAAAATATATGAGCTGCAGCAAAGTCCATAAGCCATTTATTGTCTGTGGCATTAGAGGTAGAAGTGCAGTTTGTTTTGACTGCATGAGAATTCAAGCGGGGGTATGTCTGAGCCTTGTGTCCAATTTGGTCACAAAATTGGCATTTGGGCTAATACCTTTTTTGTGTTGCATTGAGCTGGCCGAATGACTTATTATTGTATCGGTTTTCTCTGTGGGGACCCTGGTTTTATGAGAAACCACTGGCTTTTTTATTCTTCTAAAAAGAGTTTCCAAAAGACTTCTTGCGATTTATATAATTCGTCGATGCCACAAGTTGATGGGTAGCTGATTCCAGCTGCCGAAGGTAGTTGTCATGACCAACCAGCAGATCATGAAGTTCTTCAAAAGTCAAGGATTTCTCCCTCGCACGAATTGGTGCAGCAATTTCCCTGAAATCAGAACCCAAACCATGAAGAATATAAAGAGTTAGATCATCATTAGAGATGGGATGATCGATTAGAGCAATTTCATTAGCCAACGCTTTTACTGCGTGGAGATACTCCTAAATCAATCGATTTCCTTTTTGAATCAAGGTAAGGTCTTCCTTGAGTTGCATAGCTCTCATTCGAGATCGACTAGCATACATGTGATTTAGTTTTTTCCATGCCTCATGAGATGTTTTAATGGTGGTGATGAGGGGAGTAATTGAGGTGGAGGTGGAAGCAAGGATTGCATTGAGAATTAATTTGTCCTGCTGAACCCAATGGGTTATTTTCAAGGCAGATTGGGAAGTGCCATTAGATGAAGGGCACACTGAAAGACCAGTGACGTAGTCCAGTAGATCATACCTAATTAGAAGAGCTTCAAATTAGGCACGCCATTGTGGAAAGTTGGAGGGGATTAATTTCTCGTTGACTTGAGCTGTAATGTTGAGAGCAATCAGTGGATTCTCTGTGTGGGAGGTGGGTTGGTTGGTCGGTCAGATTTTGAGATAGAGACATGTCGGAAGTAGGCATCGTAGTCTCGTTTGAGTTATGGTGCTCTAATACCATAAAGCAAATTATAACAAAAAGAAGTATAATAGAGTTTTTCAACAGAAATTTTCCACACTTTATTATTGTTGTTGGGCATTAGATTTATACACAATGTATGCTGAAGGTAAGGAATTATAGAGAAATTACAGTAAGTTAAATATAGAATGATTTGTAATTTTTTTTCTAGAATGCTGCTGCATTATCTGTTTGCATTAATATACATGATTCTCGGTTAGGAGTCTGGTGGATCTGCTGTCTTAATAGGTCTTGGACATTACTCAATTGGAGAGTTTTAGGAATCAAAAGTTAACATTCTATGAAGAAAATGTGTTAATTTTATTACTTGAAATTAAGTACATATAAAGCCCATTTGAGGTAAAAATTCAGAAGTAAAGCATTTAGGCTCAAACAAACTAAATAAAATACAAATTCATAATTAATCTCAAGGTACGTATTTTGCCTAAAGATTTAATTAAGAACTCTAAAAAATGCAATACATATTTCAAATCTTGCGTGTTGTTTTTTTGGTTCATTAAATTTTGAAGGTTTTGATTGCTAATTGCCTAGCTAGCAATGTGAAGTGACTCGATATTGATCCTAGCAAAAATAAAATATATATATTGCTTTAAAGTTGCAAGAAAAATATAAGCATACATTCACAAACGATACGATTATTCAGTCATTCTCAATAATCCTTGCGATTTGGTACTCGAGCACACGTACCTATCTAGCACACAAACAATTAATTGTTTGAAAAACTCTTTTTTATGTTGTTTTATAATTGTAGACTATTCTTCGATCAGCTTTTAATTACACATCAGAATTAATTAATTATTTCCTTAGAGTAATGTTAAAGATGGTTGCATAATTAAGAAGCAAATGCAGTCACAACGTGCATAAAGAATTTGGACATAGGATTCTTTTATCGTAGGAAGAAGATTTCTTTACAATTACTATGAGTATGAATGGAGTTGCAGTACGTGGGACCCATGAACACGATTACTGGAGTTGCAGAAGGAGGGAGACGAAGGTTTTCTCTCTCTTCTTTGGGGTCATGCTCATGCGGCATTAAGCGTGCGCTCTCCCTCTCTCCCTCCCTCTCTCTCTCTCTCTCTCTCTTTTACAGAGACAAGAGACTCTTTACGGGATCACGCCACTGGACTGTCCTCCCATTTCTTTACACTCTTTTGCCTTTCTCTTTTTAATCATCATTCCCTTCCCTTCACACCTTATATATTAGCCTGTTAATTAATTCAAAATTACCCGGGAATTCATAAAAAATCAAACCCCCTATTATCTTAAAATTTTGTGTACCATATCATTTGTAATTAATAATTAACACATGTCTTGGAAGAAATTGAAAAAAAGAAATCGATGCCCTAAAAAAGATAGTGTTTTGCCCTTTATTTGGTTCTATTTCAACGTGGCCATCAATTGGGAGATGATTGCACTATTATACACCAATTTTACATCATTTCTTAATTGAATACATGAGCTTAATTTTATTTTTTTGGGAGTGCATTGAATTTTCTAAAAATTTAAAGAAAGTAATTCCATGCACTTTGCGTTAATGCTTCTTTTATTTTATGACATGTTGCTTGTTCTTAAGTTGTTATCGGGAGTGCATGAACTTTAATATTTTATTTTTGATGCACCAATGTTTCTATTATCTCAATTAACTTACAAAATGGGCAGCTATTTTCAATGTGAGAACTTCGTCATCTATTATGTCAGTGTTTTTATTGATGATAGAATATTCCAATATTATTTTTCAATTTTTTAATAGAGATTTTAAAAAATAACATGTCAATAAACAATGTAAAACAATTTTTTATTTTTAATTAATTAATTTTTAGTTGATTTATTTAAAAAAAGTTGATTTATAACTTTTTTTTTATCAATAGAATGGTCTTAATTTTCTCCTCTTTTTTTTTCTTTCTTTTTGATGAAAATAGTCTTAATTTTCATAAGCAATGGTAGCATGAACGGAAAAGAGAAAATTGATTTTCCCTTTTTTTTGACAAATTAGTATGCAAGTCTTTTATTATTTATTTCTTTTTCTTTTTTTTTTTTTTTTTAGAAAGCTGTCAATTTTATTATCTGAGAGAGAGAGAGAGAGAGAGAGAGAGAGGGAGATGAGATCTCATGCTCAACCTCATTTAAACGCAAAGAAAGGGAACCTTGAAAAAAACAAATATTCTAACCAAATTAAAGACCCGCCACATTGAGAAACCACATGCATGGGTTTTACGGGCTTGATTCTTTATAGCTGACACAAGAAGAAAGAACATAAGAATGAGGAATATTCATAAAATAAAATAAAGTTATAGTCAACCAATGAAATAAACATTATGAGGGATATATCCAGCAACAAACTATAAAGTAATCCAAGATAAAATGCTTTTCCCTTGGCTTCTTTAATTTTTTTGTTATAATACAATATGCTTCCAACCAAATATTAGAAGGTGTTTGTGGGGCATGAGAAGGGATACTAATGGATTGTGTAAAAGGAAAGGCGTGTGGTCCTTTTCTTTCTTGTTGTTTCCTTGCTTTGAATCTCATGCCATACGTTGGAGAATGTTGTGTTGGTGCCTTAATTAATTATATGTGGCCTTCAAAGTCTAAGTTCAGACAAAATCGAAAAGTTGGGAATGTTCCCAACGGCTAGTCTTTCTTTTGTTTTTTTTTTATAAAATAAAAAACAAAGCAAAATTAACAAGTTTGTAGATTCTGATAGATCATAAGGTGAGGATCCCAAAAACTTAAAGCTTTGCCTGCTTGTGGCTGAAGTAATGTATTATCAATGTGGAAATAGACGTACACTACTTGTTGTGTGTGTAATTTTTTTTTAAAAAAAAAAAACCTATAGGAACTAAACTTTTCATCTCCAAAATATTGTGATTAAATAGTCTCCTGTATAATATATACTACTCCACAAAGCCATTGAATTTCATCAACTAGTGATTATTAATTTAGAGATGAATTTTTTGCTAATGTTTTAAAATGTAATATGCTTAAGAATGAGGTTATTTGGTGTTTAAATATTGATTTATCACGCGTTAATGTTAATTTTCTCTTCTTTGAAGCTCAGGAAACAGATGATTGGTGGTAGAAAACCCAAATTAAACCTGCAAAATAATTTTTTTTGAGAGGTTTAGGGACTCTCATATTACAAAGTCATTGAATTTCAAATAAAGGATTGCAATAAATGAGAGAATTAGCTTTAAATTTCAAGAACAAGTGTGTTTGTTCTTGTTTTTATATGACAAATACTCTCAGAATTAAAGTATGAATACTTAGAAGAGGGAAATTATGAACCTTTTACCTTGATGGTTTAGGAGGTATTAATAATCCTTGAACTTTGTCGTTTTGATGGAGTAAAGGGGTTAGAGAGTTATTTTCTCTTGATGACATTAATCATGGATAAAAATCTCTTACACATCATTAATGAGATGAAAATATAGTAGGCTATTGGAAGAATTTTTATACAACTATGGATGTTGAGAGAAGAATATCCCTAACATCAAAATTTCATGTTAAAAGTCTTAAGAATAAATAAACAGAGTGATCTTATGGACCTAACATATGTCTATAACGACCTCTAAACCAATTAGGCTTGTCACATAGCCAATCTCAGGGGCGATGGGTCTAGCAACTCGTCAAACCCACATTTATTTGGACTCAACATGTGGCTGACCCAAAGATGTTGGGTTTGGAAGCTCACTAAACCTATGTTTACTTGTACTCAGCACATGGTTGAACCCAATTATGTTAGGTTTGGAAGCTCGCTATATATTCTTTATTCATCAATGATAGTGAGGTGGTGGCCAATATAAACCTTCTTCTCTCCTAATCCCATTTTTTACTTTTGATAAAAACTCTCTCTAAACTTTCTGTAACAAGAGCCCTAAATGAGAAGATCAAGTCTCTTAATCATCTAAAGAAGAGTTTTCTTCTAGGTAAACACAAAAATGCTCTATTTTGTTCTTCCTTTGTAACATTTTATTCTTGTTAAAAATGAGTTCTAGAAATGTCAAGAAGATTGTATCATATGAGGGAGATTTTAGTTTCAAACCTGAAACTGAAATTGCTCAGTAAGGGTCAGTTGCCATTAGAATAGGCTCTATACCAAATTGTGATTATGTTCAACCCTTCTCTACTGGGAGAGGATATGAGATTATCTCTAGAGAGGTTGCAGACCTGAAGGGACAGGTAAGGTTACTTAGGGCTCATCAGGATAAGGAAAAAAGAACAGTATCGTAAAAACAAGTGTCCTTCTCCAACTCTAGGCAACCAGGAGACCTTATGGTGTTGTTGCATGAGATGAATGATCAGGTTACCCAGGTCATCAACAAACTTGTTGGGAGCATTTTTATGATTACTGCCTTTATATGTATATACGAGTTTGGGTACTTGTTTCCCTTACAAGGATTTATAAGGGATGGATTTCGTTATTATAATATGAGTCTAGCCCAACTCCATCTCAATAAGTAGACCACTGTATCTGCTTTCGATAACTTGTTGAGGGTACTCAAGAAGAAGCCATCAATTAATATATTCAGACATTGCTACACATTGATCAATAATGTTGATGAGGGGCCTTTCATCCCTTAGTTCTTTACCTTTTCCACTAAGACAAAAAGGCCTCTAAAAGGTATTTTTCAAGAAAAGTCCTCTCATGTAAGGAAATGGAGGAGGAAATGGGTATTGGTAAAATTTGACAGTATGGCTAAACCTTATTTAGGCTATGTTGTTATTTAGGGTTGCTTCCACTTTTAGAGAGTGCCCTATGTGGTTGTAACAAAAAACCTAGCCTCAACAAGAGAAAGAATAGAATATGCAGTAAGGTACGTCAGCACTATACATAATACAAAATCAATTATATGGCTTAAGGACTTTCTCGCCCTTCTTATACTAGTATGCCATTTTCTTAATCTTTCATTTTAGTTTAGCATATTATTCATCATTTGAATTTTTTTCTTGTGCATGATCCTCAACAAGAACAGTTGACTCGAAGTTCAATGAGTCCATCCCCTCTATACCTAGCCACGTGACCATCCCAACACCTAGTTATACCTCTTTGTTCAAATATCTTTTTATCTTCCTTTTAGAGTAAGTCCTTGTATCCATGAAGATGGATGTAAAAGAAGCTCTCATTAAGGTTGAGAGGCTTATTATGGCTGAGTTTTCTCATCTAGGAGATGCTCCTCCAACGAAGTTAGGGGCCTAAATTACTGTAGTAAAGGGTCAATCTCTTATATTATGTCACCATAAGATACTTATCCCTACCTAGGTTATCCTTGATGCTGCCTTCTGCTAGAAGATTTAGAGGGTCTTAGTTACTTTTAACTTCGATGTTGAAGTGATTGTGCCTTTGACTAGCATTTTGGCTCCACCCAGCCTAGTTTTTATGTCGCTTAACCTTCTAGCCAGATCATACTCCTCTTTGCTTTCTTAATCTCAATAAGGAGAAGAGAAAGATAATAGATGCAATCCTACAATAGAGGTCCACCTTGGGCTTGATGGACTAAAGGTAATGGATACCTTGGATAAGTTGTTAACGCTCTTACAAATGCTAGCTACAAGTACCACATGACTATAACTAGGTAGATGACCTTTCAGGTATAAAGAATCTTTTTATACAATTTTCTTTAAGTTTCTAAGAACTAGCATTTATAATAAGAATTTATCTAATTTTGTCATTTGTTGTTGTTTAGACCTTCATGATGTGCGCTCATTCGAAAAGTTAATAGGTTGAGGAGAAAAAAGTCATAGAAAAAGGTCATTATGCAATACTAGGCTAACATGACTAAGGTACGTAGATTAGAAGAGGAGAAGGTTGCTTAAGATGTTAGGCTAAAAGTTGTCAAGGCTACCTATGCTCAACTGCAGGGGGAATTAAAAAGGCATACCTCCATTTTAAGCTTTACTAAAAAGAAACTTGGAGAGGCGTACAACCAAATAGACTTTTTGGAGAAAGAGATAGCTAAACTTAATGAATCAAAAGAAGCCTTAAGAGAGGAGCTAAAGATAGCACAAGAAGAGACATAGTTTTCTCATCGGAAGAAAGAGATATAAAATAATTTTTCTCACGAATTTTATATTAAGTGTGGGGAGTCTATCTTTCTAATAGAGACCATTGGGGACAAACTCTTTCTATCCATGTCTAACTTGTATTTTGTTAACCTCTCTAAAGGAATACAGATAAAATTCAGTGAGTCCTTCCTTAATGGTTAGGTCTCTGACTTTAAGGATGTCTTCCTTACGAAAGCTGCGATGGCCTAATATGGTGTCTACCCTGCTTAAAAGTCAAGATTGAACATGTAAAAGTTCTTTTTATAGAAGTAATAATTAGTATTTCTCTTTTTGCCTTGGTCCTGTAAGGCTTTTACACATGTAACAAATATTGTGGCTTTAAGCCTTGAATTTGGCCCTAATGCCTTGAATTATTATTATTTTTATGTTAATTTATATTGTTTACTATCTTTTTTCTATTCATGAATATTCCTTTGTATGGATGTAAAACCTTTTGATACATTTAAGACTTCTTTAGGTAGTCTATATCATTGTATCCTTAGATAACTTAGATGGGTCCAACGCCTTAGAAAAATATAAGACTTTTTTAGGCAATCTGTATAGGTTCAACTCCCATACTTAGAAATATTTTGAGATTTTGGCGAGTTTAAATGTTGTCTATCCTATATTGGTGGAACTCGCCCCCTACTTGAAATAAAGAGGAAATCTTGGTTGTATGTACACCCACAATCAAGAATTCATTTTCCTTTATTCTAACTATTTATAAAAGTATCCCTAGTGAATTTATGAGATGGCAATTGGCATCGCTAAGAGAATGTGTTAGGTTATAATTGTATTGGAGAATGGGAGATTCGAGAACAATCATTGGTGAATTGGTGAGAGGCCCCAAGGCATCACCTGGAGAATAGTGTTATTGCACTATAGAGGCTTCAAACTCATTCCTTTGAGATTAAAGGGCTATTGCTCTAAGAAGACCAAGTCAATCCCTTTAAGAGTTAAGGAGTTATTTTCCCAAGGAGATCTCATGTCTATCCTTTAGAGATTGTAAGGCTATTGCCCTATGAAGATCTCATACCCATTTCTTGGAGATTATAAGGCTATTTTTCTAAGGAGATCTTATACCTATCACTTGGAGATTGTAAGGTTATTGCCCTTGGAATATCTCACACCATCCTTTAGAGATTCTGGGGTTTTTACCCTAAAGAGACCAAATCAATCCCTTGGAGAGTTCATGATAGGTCTGTAAGCATTACCTAGAGAAAATGCGAATATATTGTCATTTTGAATAAGACATTCATATATTATAAACTTTTTCTTATTAATTATGATATATTTTTAAATGATTAGAGTGTCAGGCATAAAGGAGACTTTTTCCTTCCATATCTTGCAGATGATAAGTGTTTGCCTTATAAAGGGACCATCCCACTTTAGATTCATCTTTCCCCTACTTTCTTTATGTCTCAGAGCCTCCAACTTTCTTAATACCAAATCTCCAAACTTAAATCTTATATTCTTGACACTAGCATTGTGATATTGAGTAGTACTATACCGTGTGAGATTCTTCTAAAAAATCTAGATTGGCCCTAAGGCCTTATCCTTGCCTTCTGAGGTATAATTAATGAACTATCATATAGTTTGGACACTCAATCTCAGTTGGGATCATGGTCTCAATTCATAAGTGAGGAGAAATAGAGTTTTACCATTAAGCAAGACTTTGTTAGTCAGTTTACCTTGACCATTGGTTTGGGAATATGATACTAAAGAGAACCTATAGTCAATGCAAAGCCTCTGTAAATGCTCTCTCATCTTATAGTTGTCGAACTATATTCCATTATCTATTATCAAGATTTTAGGAAGCCCAAATTGATAAATGATATTTTTCTAGAAGAATGAGATTACTTTATTACTGGTAATCTTTAATAAAGCTTTCGCTTCTACCAATTTGGTGAAATAATCAATAACTACCAGGACAAACTTTTTTTTCCTATGGACTTAGGGAATGGACCTAGGATATCCACTCCCCATTGAGCAAAAAACCACGAAAAGACTATGGCGATCATTTCTACATAAGGCTAACAAGAGACCGAGGTAAATCTCTAACATTTGTAACATCTCTTCATCTCTTCACCAAGTCTATGGTATCATGAAGTATGGTTGGCCAGTAAAGTTTGAGCAGCAAGAGCTTTAGAGCCTGTGTGCAAACCATAGATGCCCTCATGTATCTCACTCAAACATAAGTGTTTTCTTCATGATATAAGCACTATAAAAGTGAAGTTGAAGTGGATCTTTGATACAATGTTATCAATGATACAATACCTTATTATATGTCTAGTTAGATAGATGACTTCATTTTTATTTAAGGGTAGCCCCTAGTAAAAAGTAATGTTTGCTAGGGGTTCTTTAAGTTTCCTCAATATTAATGGGAATAACCATAAGCTCTTCATCCATACTTGGTTTTTTCAAAACTTTAACCCAGACATCCATAAGGAGGTCTACAGGATTAGAGCTTGCTAACTTAGACAAGAGATCTACCAGGTGGTTGTCTTTCCTTGGAATACAAGTGATTAAAATGTTTTTGCCTTTATCTTTCTTTGAGAAATAAAATTGGACCATCTAAAGACATTGTTGTATAGTTAGTTATCTAACCTCATATATTATTTGTCATTGATCAACCATCAACTGAGAGTCATTATAGACTCAAAGAGGGTATACATTCAAGGTCTTTATAAGGCCTCAATCTCTCTATGAGCTGCTGGACCTCTTTTACTGACTAGTGAGGATTTATGTCTAGAATGACTTGAATCTTTTTTGAGTTAGGCTTAATTCCTATTCTACTTATTAGGAAACCTAAATCTTTCCTTCTTTAATGGAAAAAACATATTTGAAAAGATTAAGCTTCATACGATGATGGCCACGCACAAAAAAGACCTTTTCTAGGTCTAGGAGATGTTGCTCAAAGATCATGCTCTTTACTAGTATGTCATTACTATATCACTCCATAATCCTCCAAAGTTGGTTCTTAAATACTTTATTTACCATCCGCTGGTAAATAGCCCTAGCATTTTTAAGCCCAAAATAGTATAACTTTGTAACAAAATGTTCTCCCTTCAGTTATGAAAGTTGTTTTTTCCTTATCATCTGGGTGCATGGGGATTTGATGATATCTAAAATTAGAATCCAAGAAGGTTAGGTACTCAAAACCTGCGGTGGAGTCAACCAATTGGTTAATATTAGCGAAATGATAACTATCTTTTAGGCAAATTTTGTTCAAATCTATGAAGTCCACACATATTTGCCACTTGTTGTTGCTTTTCTTGACCATTATCAATTTTTTTAGCCAGGCAGGGTACATCACTTCCTTAATAAATCCAGCAGGCAAAAGCTTATCCATCTTTTGTGTTATTGCTTTTTGTCTTTCACCCTTACAATTCCTTTTCTTTTAGTGGACTAAGTAAATAGTTGGGTCCACCTTCAATTGATAGGTGACTATTTTAAGAATGATTCCTGACATATTGGAGGTGCCTATTTCAAAATTAGATCTTTGGATATGGAAGAGCTCTGCCAATGATTGTTATTGTATTGGTGTTAGGGTAGAGCTCACTCTTGTGACTTCATTTTTTCTTAGAAAGACATCCCTCAACTCTTCAACAACTTTAGTTCTAATCTTCACCCTTTCTTTCAAGGACCCTTGCTAGTCCAGTGCTTAGGCCTTTTTACCCTTCAAGCATGTAGAGGCACATTACTTTGAGGTCATTTGATTCCTTCACATTATATCTACTTTTTTCTAAGTTAGAAACTCTAATGCCAAATACCTAGTGTTGATTGCAACATCGATCTAACATAAAAAAAAAGGTCAACTTAGAATGGAATTGTAAGCCAAAGCTATACCAATAACCAAGAAAGTTTGTTAGAGGGAGGCACACTTAGGGAGCGTGCCAATAGTAACTTAGATTTCTAATGCGCCTTTTATTGGCATGCCCAAGCCTTCTATCTTGATGAGGGAAGTCTTCACCAGAGCTAGTCTTGAAAGGGGTATCCTTATTTGTGCCATCACTTTGTTGGAAAGGATATTGACTACATTGTCATCATCCACTAACACTTAATAGACTCGATGGTTTGAAAGGATTAAGGAGATGAACAAGGCATCCTAATATATGAAGGTTACTCCATATCCATCTTTAAGGGTAATGGGCTCATTTCACTAGTTCTGAAGACGAAAGTTTGTAAAGACCTATCTTTCAATTTTCTCTTTCTTGTAATTGAATCACCCCTTGTTGAGATGCCACCCAAGATCATTTTAATTTTAAGTAATGCCTGTGTAGATTGGCTGGGCTCTTCCCTGCTTTGCTCAGGATGGGAATTCCTTTTCCAAAACTAGTGGAGATAGCCTTTAGCTATCAATATTTTAATTTTTTTTTTAAAACATAACACTCTTCTGTGTCATTTCTTTTATCTCTATGAAACAAATAATACTTTTTAGAAGTTCGAGTATTGGGTGGAAATCTCATGGGTAGAGGAAAGTATTGAACAAATTTTATACCTTTTATGATAATGAAGACTTATATAAAGGTGGCATTTAATGGTGTAATGTGTATTTTAGGGTAGGTCATCCGTTCACTAACTGGTCTTTTCTGATTTTTCCTAGGGTTATTTTCCCTCCTAAGAGAGCTATCCCACTTGGGAAATCTCTCTAATAATTTTTTTTTTAGAGAAACTAGAAAGCCCATGGTGCAGTACACCATCCTAAAATGGTGATCTTTTATGGTATACATGAATTGGCTCACTGAATTCACTGCATGTGTAATATCCGGCCTGGTGATTGTTAAGAACTGTAATGCACCAACTAAAAAGTGATAAGTAGATAGGGAATGAAATAGAGAACCAACAATAGTTAAGTAAGTGGAGACAACCATTGGGTTTGTAATTGGCTTAGAATCAAGTAAGTTAGCATGAAGAAGAATATCTCGTGCATATTTTAGTTGACTGAGGAAAATTTTTGTTGCCGAGGGAGTAACTTCTAGTCCTAAAAAATAATTTAAGTTGCCAAGGTCCTTTATGGAGAACTTGTCTCGTAATTTTTCAATAAGATTGCCAATGAGTGATTGGTGGCTCCCTGTGAGAACAATGTCATCAACGTATAAGAGTAAGTAAAGAATACCATTGGCCAACGAATAAACAAATAGGCTAGAATCTAATTTACTGCAACTAAAACCAATAGAGAGTAAGAATGTGTTGAAACAATGAAACCATGCTCTTGGGGCTTGCTTCAAGCCATAGATTGCCTTTTTGAGATGACAAACACGATGTGGGTAAGAAGCATCAATATATCTTGGTGGCTGCTCCATATAAACCTCTTCTCATAGAATACCATATAAGAAAGCATTTTTAACGTCTAGTTGATGTATAATCCAGCCATGAGAAACTGAGATAGATAGGATAGGTCTAACTGTTGATGCGCGAACGACTAGGCTAAATGTATCATTAAAGTCAAGACCATAGAGTTGTGTATAACCTTTAGCAACAAGGCGAGCTTTGAGTTTATCAATAATTCCATTCGAATGATATTTAGTACGAAAGACCTATTTGGCGCCAACAACATTTTTGGCAGATGGTCTTTGAACTAAATCCCATGTTTGATTGAGTTTGAGAGCATGAATTTCTTCATTCATTGCAGTACGCCATTCTGGAATCTTAGTAGCACTTTTGACTCCCTTTGGTTCCTTCATTACTATAAGAGAGCATAGTAAAGGAGAGGATGGAACTTGACAAACATAATTGGAATGTTTAGTTTTGGAGATACTAGTTTTCCCACGAGTGATCATAGAATGAGAGTTCTGAGTTAAGGGGCGCAGAGTTGATGGAGGTGACATATCTGATATAACTTCAATTGAGGAAGTATTTGGAGAAGGTAGAGGCAGTGCTGACACAGGAGAATTGTCCAACTCTAAGGCACAAGATTTACATGGCGGAGACTCAGATGTGTGTGGTAAGGATTGAGAATCTGCAGAAGAATTAGTGCCAGATAAGAAAGAGTTCGATATGCAAGGATCATGAAAGAAAATGAAATCTGAAAGAGCTGAAGAAGGCTACATATTAGAAGACGAAATCGTGCATGCTTGGTTACAAAAACTCAATGTGATGTAAGATCTAAATATCGAAATCCTTTATAGGAAGGAGTGTATCCAAGAAAGATACAAGGAACACTGTGTGGTTCAAATTTTATTTTAGCATAATCACGTAAATATGGAAAACACAAGCAGCCAAATGTGTGAAATATAGCATAAGCAGGAGTCTTACCATACAGAATTTCAAATGGAAATAGTTCATTCAAGACAGGTGTAGGCAAACGATTTATAATGTATATGGCTATACTGAAGGCTTCAACCCAAAACCAAATAGAAGAATTAGCATGAAAAAGCATTGTGAGACTTGTTTCAGTGAGGTGTTTATGTTTCCTCTCAGCTCTGCCATTTTGAGATGGTGTATAAAGACAAGAAATTTGATGATGAATTCCACCATCACTTTGAAATATTTTTATTTTCGTGAGAACTGATTTTCAACCAAGGTTTGAAATTTGATGAAGGTGGGATAAAAATCAGCTTTGGTTTTCAATGGATAAAACCAAGTGAAGCGCGAGTGATCATCTATAAAAATGACATAATATTGATATCCTGAGATGGAAGCTATAGGTGTTGGTCCCCATAAATCGCAATGAATGAGACCTAAGATGAGGTTTGAGCGGCTTTCACTTATTTAAAATAGAAGTTTATGGCTTTTAGCCTTTTGACAGCTAAAAAGACCTTTTTTATTGAGCATAGAAATTATTTTAGAGGAGACATGACTCAAATGAGCATGCCAAATATCAAAGGAACGACAAAGATTATGTTTTGTAATGACAGAAGAAAGAGCTTGGTTGCCACATTTCAGTGCGTAAAGGTCATCTACACGATCACCGCTTGCCACAACCTTTCGAGTTTGAAGATTCTGTATGATAAAATAATTGTTAGTAAAGGAAACAGATAAAGGAAAATCACTTTGTAAGTTTGCTGACAGATAACATATTTCTGGTTATTTGTGGAACAAAAATAACATCTTTTAATGTGATAGAAGGAGTGGGAGAACATGAACCCATATGTGTAATAAGTATAGATGATCCATTTCTAATAGTAACTTTGTCCATACAAGTGTAAGGTTCCACTTTGTTAAGTTGAGACACATCTGAGGTCATGTGTGTCGATGCTCCTGTATCAGTATACTAGTCAATAGTATCATTGCTAAGTGTGTAATTTGCAAGTGCTTCAGCGTGCGCATCATATTTTGTGTATCTGTGTTTGCAGTTTGTGGCATAGTTTCCTTCTTCACGACATATTTGACAACGAGGAGGGTGTTTATACTGTTGTTTGCCATGATTTCCTCCTTTGAATTGGGCTCCCTTATATTTCTGGTGAGAAGTGTTAGGCTTTTCATATCGGTTGAAAGAGGAGGCATTAACAACATAAGCAGAGGCACCTGCATTGTTGTCAATGGTCTTGAACAAAATATCAATGCTTTCAGCCTTAGAGACAATATCGTTGAAACTTGAGATTGGGGTTAAAGAAAGTTGAGTAGTGGAGAAAGTGGAGAATTCATGGCCTAGACCATGTAAATACCAGTGAACTTTGTCAGCATCTTCAACTGGTCGTCCCATTGCTGATAGTTGATCACAATGAGATTTGAATGCGCAAGAGTATTCTACAACACTACGAGAACCATGCTTCATGAGATGAAGTTCATCCTTGATTTGAAGCTCACGAGCCTTGGATTTATGGCTTAAAGCAGTTTCAAGGGCAGTCCAAACATCTTTTGATGTTGTAAGGCCAATAACTACAGATAATGCTTCCTCCGTAAGAGAGGAAAGAAGAAGACTCATAATAAGCTGGTCATTTTGTTTCCAAAGATCATTAGTTGTGGGATCAATGGTAGCGGAAGGCATTAAGGTTGAACCATCAACATAACCATAGAATTTTTGGCATTGCAGTAGAGGTACAACTTGACTACGCCAGAGAAGAAAGTTTGTTGATGATAATTTGATTGTTACCATGTGAACCATGGTGTTGAAAGTGAGGGTAGTGGTAGAAGAATTGGTTGAGGCCATAGGATCGGTTGGAGTTAAGTCCTATAAATGCCTCTGATACCAAGTGAAGATTTAGACAGTATTGAAAGGATGAAAGAAACCACTGCACTTTATATATGGCTGGAAATTCATTTATATAAAAATCTTTACAAACTCTATTTAAAGACACACGTGTTATACAAGGAAATATAATTATACATTCTATAACCAGCACAAATCAATTCCTATATCTATGATCTTTTCTATTGCAGTAATTATTTTCTTAACATATATGATTCAATAATTATCTCCTTGACATATTGTTTTCTTGATATTAGCCTTGTTTTCTTGATATTAGCCTTGATGCTCTATGTTATTGCCAACACTCTCTACCACACACAAGCTCTTGCTTTTATCTATAATTTTCAGTTTCTGCATCTTAAATTTATTTACTAAACTAAGTGATC
>Ga0325405_1002587_pt1 | contig 18601 bp, 8 predicted proteins | sample PopdelMetagenome_21_FD_205663 | JGI IMG/M metagenome (GOLD analysis project Ga0325405, IMG submission 205663) | Populus deltoides microbial communities from Bellville, Georgia, United States - Xylem-Control-R2 | ecosystem: Host-associated > Plants > Phyllosphere > Stem > Wood/Secondary xylem...
CTTGTTCATTTCTGCAGAAATAGAAATACATTTCACAGGTAGCATCACATCAACAGTAGGTTTCAGACAGCATGACCTCAGTATAAGCTTTGAATATATGTACTACAGACACCCATCAACATTACAGTGCGAGGAAATAAAGCCTTTCAAGGAGACGAGCTACTCAAAGTGGTCCCAGCACATGTAGACCTTAAATCATATATTAGGTTTATCGAGTCATCAGACAGCCAATCTTAATCTGTTATTAACATATTGACGCCAGATGAAACAAGTGGCATTATTAGCCTGTTGGTAGTTTGAGAAATTTAGACAACATGGAGTAAACATCAAACATCTAGCCAGCATAGAAAGCAGCCTTAGTGCATCAACATCTTTCAAGGAAATTAATCCATCAAGAGTCAAGATAGACTGCATATTTCCCCTTGAGACGGGTGTGTCAAGATTAATATGATTTTTCTACTATTTTCAAAAATAAAAAAAAGCAACTGATATTTTGCTTCTTACCCATTTATGAGACAATCAAGCAAAAGCGGATATACACCATTGTCAATAATCAGCTGTGCAGCTAATACGGTTTCATCAATATTCTCCAAAAGACAAGAGACCTGCCAATAACATTTGACCTAGCAAATTATTATCAAAATTGAAAACATAACAAATTTCAAGTATTTAAATAAATCCATACCGTTTTGCAAGCTAAACACCTGACTAATTGAGAATCCGCCGTCAGACCTACTTGCACAAAAGGCTGAAATGAAAACACACAACACAGAAAAAATAAAAAAAAAATAACCCATCATAAATTCAATTTATAATAATAATAAAAAAAAAAAGAAGCAAAACACCCATATTACATACCATATAGTGTGGAATAAGCGATGCACCACACTTAGTTTTAAAGATTCTTTCTAAACAAGCCACTAAAGTAGCTTCTAATCCAGGCACTTCTGATTTTGTTTGCAGAGCACTGAAATTTCAATTAAATTAATTAATACAACCTAATTTAGAAAAATAAGCAGTTTTTTTCTTAAAGAAAGAAAAAACAACATTCGTGAATAATAAATAGGTAGCTATAAAAATACTAGTAACTTACTTGATGATGACTGGAAGCGGAAAACGATCAAGAAATTCCTTGGCTGCGACGTCATTTGGAACGCCTGGATTTTTAAAGACAGCAGATGTTAAAAATAAGCTCAAAAAGAGAAAATAAAATAAAAAATAAAGAAGGGTGAGTAACCTGGATAGTTAGCAAAATCAGAGGCTGATTGAAGTAGCTGTGAAGGGTCTTCCATTGAGAATTCTTCTCCGTCCATCACTGATGCTTTCTTTTGCTTTGCTTTGCTTGCCGCGAAAGTTGAAGCTCCAGCAGTGAAGAAGACGACGACGAAAAGGAAATTCAGAGGGCGAGGTTTATAGTAAATGGCACGTGGCTACTTTATTTGCTTCGTGTCGGGTTGAGATTTGAGAATCCGAATACCCGGGATAAGGTTGTCAAGTGATAACATCGCATCTTTTGAATAAAGGATTGGCTTTCCTGGTCCTTTACTATTAAACAATGTTTTCTTACCATAACCCGTTTGGCATTCGATCTAATGGCGTTTTTTAAATATTTTAAATATTTTTTTATTTTTATTTTTATCATTTTAACAATGTATTTATATTTAAAATAAATTTTAAAAATTAAAAATATATTTTAATATATTTTCAAATAAAAAATAACATTTATTATATTCTGACACGTGTACTTTTATAACAAAGTTTTTATTAATATCTATTATTTTTACATTGATGGTGTTCACAATTAATGATTGAATTCTATCATGATATATAATATAGATAAACTTGAATCGTTTTTTTAATAAAAGTTTCATTTTTGAAAAAATATCTAATAAATTTTATCAAGTAAAAAAACAAAATATAATTATATATATTCCACACACAAAAAAAAGTTGTATATTCTTGAAATTATATGTCAAATTTTTCTTTCTTTTATTTGACAAAGCTTATTTAATATTTTAAAAAAAATATTAATAAAAAAAATTAATCCAAACATATTATCGTAATATCATTCATTACAAAAAAAAACTAAAAGTCATTATTAAAATACGGAGCCATAGGCACATTTCACTGTTTATTAGAATAGCAAAGATGACAAAGAAAAATCTAAAAGCCATTAGTAAATATTTTAGTCATAAATATATTTCATTGCTTATTGAAATAGTAAAATGACATTTATATCCCTATAAATTGCAAATTTAAGAAGCTTCCAATTTGGAATATAATTGTTTTTCCTCATGCAAATTTATTATTAGTGATAAGAAATGTTAAGTTTTCAATCATGGGCTCTTTTATCTTTTCAAAAAATATTGAATAGTAATGTTACAATCATACTTTAGGAAAGAAAAAAAATAAACATGGGATCTTCTTCTTTAATATTTTGTTAAAATAGTTAAATTACATAATTACTCTTAAATTAAAAAAAAACTAATGTTGGTTCCAATGACGTTTTAGTCCTTTCATTTTTGTAGTTGTTTGGTAATTTTAAGTAATTAAATATTATTAAAAAAACTCGTGTGCGCATGACAGTCCTCATGCCTTTTAGGCGGTGTGTGTAGAGTCATACGGTTGCTAAAATCTTTCATCCGCGGTGGCTTTGGGAGCGATCAGTCATCCTCTCTTCAAAAATATAGTGCGTGCTCACGGCTCACGGCTAAGGTCCGATTGAGTTGAAATATAATTTTTTTCTTTCCTCTCTCATGCCTTTGAAATTCGCGACAACCTTTCTAAAAAATAATTGTGTCCTCTAGTTTGTAATTTTATTGATTTTGACCCTCAATTTTTTAATTACTATTTATTTTGGTTTTGATACTTTTGAAGTTTTGCTCTCTTTTTTTCAATTTCATCCCTGGGTATTTTATTTCATTTGATTTTATATCCAAGTTGGTCCTCATACTTTTGATTACTCTTGTTCTATGTTTTATATACTTTTCCTCCTCTCTTTTTTCAATTTTATCCATTACCATTTTGTTGCATTTGTTTTTTAAATCCAATTTTAGTCTTTATTTTTTTATTCTTTTCTTGATTTACCTTTTTTTTTCCTCAACGTTTTATTTCTTTTTGTTTTTTATTCAATTTTGATCTATCATTCTTTCAATTATATTTTTTATCCTTTTTTTAATGTATTTTGTTTTTCAAATTAGCCCCCAATTATTTTCTTTCATTTTGTTTTTATATCATATTTGGTCAATATTGTTTGAGTTTGAAATTTTTTTATGGTTGGGGGTTTTACTTTGTTATTTTTTCATGATTGCCTTTCTATAGGGTAATTTTTGTCTTATGACCGGGCCCAATTAAATTCAGGTTTTTTTTTGTTGTTTATTATTATTATTTTCAAATTCATCATTTGACATTTGATTATTAGGCCATTGGCTTCATTATTTGTTTCATTTTTCTTTGTTGATTTATCTTGATCTCATATCCCGGCTAACGGGTTAGTCGAGTTAACCGAGGTTGACTCAAATTGTTTTTCTTATATTTTTTATGAGATTGATTTTTTTTTCTTTAATTTCATCATTTGGCATTAAATTATTGACCTTGAGCTTTGTGATTTTTTCAATTTTCTTTCTACTAGGTTATACTGAGTGCAAGGTAGTCAAGTCAGCCCGAGTTAGCTTTAGTTTTCTTTTTCAATATTTTTTATTTAAAATTTAGTTTTTTTTGCTAGGTTCTTCTTTTGAAAGTCTCATTTTTTTTTCAATCACATGTCGTGGGTGGCGGCTTAATCGAGTTAACCAAGGTTGACTCATGTTTTTTTCTCTCAACTTTTTTTTATGACATTAATTTTTTTTTTAATTTTATCATTTGACATTAAATTATTGACCCTTTACCTTTATCATTTTTTACTTTTCTTTCTATTAGGTTATCCTAAGAGTGGATAAGTAAAATTAACTTGAATTAGCTCGGTTATCTTTTATGTTTTTTTATTGAGCTTAAGTCTTTTTTTACTAGGCTTTTCTTTTGAAATTCTATTTTTTTTAATCTCACACTCATATTGCGAGGCGTGAGTTAGTCAAGTAGCCCGGGTTGACTAAAGTTTTCTTCTTCAAAGTTATACTTTTTTAAATTATTTTTTTTTAATTGTATGACATTCAGTTATTTGGTCTTGAGCTTTGCAATTTTCTTTTGCTTTCCTTTCTACTGGTTATTTTAATTTTATATCTTGGGTCACGTGTTAGTAAAGTTAATCTGGAATTTCTCAAATTATCATCGCCTAGGCTTGCTTTTTTTTTTTTTACGTTAGAAAAGATTTTGACTTGGTTTGTGTCCACTCGAATGATAAACTTGTAAACCTGATAATTAGAGTTGAGCCAACCCAAGTTATCTTGTAAAATTTGCAACTTAGGTTATGAAATTGGAATAATTTGATAGAGAAAAAAAAACATAGAAAAATAACAAAGTTCATTTTCTTTAAAAAAAATATTGATGTTGAGCGATGAAAGCAACAAATAAAATAAGAACAAAAAACAATTTCAATTAACGTTAACTTTTCAAACCTGTGGCTCGGGTCATTAATCCAGAAACACCTTATTTGGGAAACCATTAAGTCCAATTACTAATCAATCAAATATTAAATGATGAAATTGAAAAAAAAATCAATTATAAAAAAGGATTCAATTTTTTTAAAAAAACACAATTAAAAAAATGAGGATTAAAATTGAAATATAAAATAAATTTTATTTTTGATTAAAAGGTGAAATTGAAAAGAAAAATCAATTTAACAAAAGGATCCAAAAAAAGATTAAGACAATCAAAAGAATGAAGATCAAAACTGAAATAAAAAATAAAAAAATATTTTTTTTATTAAAGGGTGCAATTAAAAAGAAAAAAAACAATTTAACAAAAGGAGCAAGAAAAACAATAAAAAAAGAGGATCAAATTGAAAAAAATAACATATCTAAATTTGGGATTTAATGATACGGTTGAAAACAAATAAAGATTTAACAAAAGTGCCAAAAACAAAATTAAAAATCAGAAGAATAAGGATCTAAGTGACAATGCCCATAAACCAGAGTATAACTTTGAAATTTTGTATGGCTAGTGCAAATTTTAAAGGGAGAAAAGAGAAAAAAAAAGAAAAAAAACAAATTATTGTTGGTAATAAACCATATCACCACCGACCACATGTGCGTTTTTAAAAGGAAGAGGACATTGTTGTGCTTCCAACTACACAATAGAAATGAGATTTTGATTGTTATGAGCGCCACTCATGTTGCTTGAAAAGCGTGGGCATCAACTATTTTTTATATTTATTAAAATATTAAATTTTCCTTTAACTGATCTGATAATAATAAAAAAATTATTGAGAAAATAAAAAAAAAGCTTTTTAACACCAAATTTTAAATTTTTTTCTTTCAAGGGAAATTTAGTTGTTTAACAATGCTTTTTTATATTTATTTAAATACCAAGTTTGCCCTTAGCTAACATAATAATAACGAAAAAACCATTTTAAAAATAGAAAAAATCCCCTTAATGCTATTTTTTTTGGTCGTTTCATTGTATTTTAGAAATGAAAAAAAATATATTTATTTCTAGTTAATTGTCAATTTTAAGTTTTTTTTTTATAAGAAAAGCAAAACCATGAAAACATTATTCTGGTAAACAATATTTCCACTCCCAGTTTACAGTTATATTGGTAAGGAATTTAATAAAACATTTTTACTAATAAAGGGAGTAACTATATTGAAAGCTCAATCAATAATTATTAAATGAAAAAAAATACTCTTCACCTCACCTATTAGCTCAATCAATAATTATTAAATGAAAAAAAATACTCTTCACCTCACCTATTAGCTCAATCAATGTTACCCTTTTAGAAAATCAATTTTGTTCTTATTTTATATTACTCTTTTCGTCTAGTATATTTAAACAAGAATATTAATCGATCTTATATTTACTCAATGCATATCAAATTTAATTTTCTTCTTCTTATTTTTTAAAGAAATATTAATGTATTACTTAATTTTGTAATTTTATTTAGAAAATAACTTCATTAAAAAGTAATAAAGGTTCAAATAGTACACAATTCAACTCTTATATTATTATTATTATTATTATTATTATTATTATTATTAAGAACTTGAAAGACCTAGATATAGATTTATTGGGTTTAAGAGATGGTTTTCTTAGTTTTTTTCTTTTACTTCTTACTAAACAATACTCAATATATATGCATCTTAAATAAAAGATTATGGTATGAGCTTTTAATTGGTATAAATAAAAACAATTTATAATAAACTTATGCTACGAAATTGTAATTCAAATTTTTTTCTCATATATTTTTTAATTTGATAATGATGTTTAAATTTTTATTGTTTCTACTTACATTTGTGGCAAAAGGAATTTGTTTTATGAATTAATTTTCTAATAGATGAAAGATTATTATTGGTTAAATTTAAAATATATTGACATAAGCAATTAATGTCTTAACTATATAGCACTTAGAATTGCATCTATTTTACTATTATATATACTAGTCAAAAGACTCGTCTAGTGTTTTTTTTAATTTATAATTATTTTTTTAATAGTGTGTGTGTGTGTGTGTGTATATATATATATATTTAATTTGTAATAAGCATATCATCTACGATTTATTTCATAACCAATTTACCTATCATTGAAGTTTGATTATTTATAAATAAAAAAATGTTTTATTTTATTAATATTGTATATGGTGATCTTGTAAAAAATTATGCTAATTGATATCATTGTTTTTTATTAGTACAATTCTAGTTGTGAGAATGGTAAAAATACGATACTTTAAAATATTGCTAAACCAAATTTTATAATTTATATAAACGTATTAACAACCTAAATTATTTCTTTATTAGATAAAAAAATATTTTATGTTACACCTTTTCAATTCAAACATATTCATTCATTAATTAATTGATATTGATTGAAATGAATTAAGAAAAAAGTAAATTATTATTATAAGAAAAAACAAAAATAAGTGTTTTGGATATGTGCATGTAATATATTCTACATGCTCAATGATTGGCTAATAACGAGTCCCTTGCACATGTGAGCACATCCACGCGCCAAAATCAAAGATTTTACTATTATATATTAGTTTATCTGGCAACGTTATTGCCGCGGATCGTACATAAATTTTTTAAAACATTAAAAAAAATAATTAGATTTTTTTTAATATTATCATTAAATTTAGTATAACAATTTAAAATTAAAAAAATATGTACCAATTACTTTAATTAATATTTATTCAGGTTGCTAATCTCACAATCTGGTTATAGGATTGAATTGTTTTTATTTATTTATTTATTATATGATAGAAAATATTAAAATTAATTAATCATTAATCCAACAGTAAAATGATAAAATTTAATAAAATCCCAACTCTAAATTATAGAATTGGCATAAAAAAAAAAACCTAAACATATTAACAAAAAATTCTAAGAAGTCCCAACTCAACTTTTTAATTGTTATTTAGTCAACTCATAACTCAGAGTCAACTTAATTTTTTAATTTCAATATACAATAAAAATATAAAAAGTAAATTATTATTAATATAATATTAAAGGATAAAATTAAATAAAAACCTCACTCTAAATGTTGGACTTAAAAATAAAACAAATAAAAAAAACCCCTATAAAATACAATAGCTAGAAAAAAAAGCTCAATCACGCTAGGCTAGGCTTGTCATAAAAAACTAGGCAAGTGGGCCTTAGAGAGGCCTATGCGCCAATCTATTTTTTTTATTTGTATAAGAGATGGATGACTTGTTATTCATTTTTTTTATCTGAGATTTGAATAATAAACTTTGCTTGGTTAATTTAATCTTTTAATTTTATTATATTATAAAAAATAAAAAATAAAAAAATTATTAATTTAATATTAAAAAATAAAATTAAACAAAAAATTTATTCTAAATGATGAATTTAAAAAAACCAAAAAACAAAAAACACAATAACTAAAAAAAAAAAGCCTAGTTATACTGGGCCTAACAAAAGAGCCAGGTATTTAGGCCCAAGGAAGGCCCGCGTGCCTGACCGCCTAAGAAAGGCCTGCGTGCTTTATTTATTTATTTGTTTTGTAAAGGGACGGACATGTTGTTCGCTCCTTCCTTTAAAAAACAAAAAAGAAAATGCAGATGATAAATTGTTTGTGGTTGTTTTAAGGAAAATGTGCTCCTGCAGGCCTCAAAGTCAAACTAGCAATCTCAAAGTCTTTCCTCGTGTGCCCTCACCAATGCAGCCACCACATGTACTTGATATGAAACACATTATTATATTATACATGGGATGCATGCTCGCGTATTATCGTGAGTTTATAAACAAATATATTTAATAGTATTATAATTATGAATCAACACTAAATAAGTAATAGAAACTAAAGATATGATAGAGCTAATATTTCATAATAAAAAAAAAATTATGTTAGTGATCAAAACTTAGAGATTGAATAAAATGATTTGTAGCAATCTACAGTGTTTTGGGAGGAAAGATACAGTGCTTTCGCCACATGATTTAGCTTTTCTGTTAATAAAAAGCCAAAAAAATTACAAAGCTAAATTCTCTACCAACTTAATATTAAAAAACCAACAAAGATAATTTTAGAAGGAAAAAAACACATGAGAAAAACGTTGTAGCAATTGACAATATCTTGTGCGGAAAACTACAATGCTTTCCCCAATAAAATAAAATAAAAAACCATTTAGAGAAATACTGTAGCAATCCATAGTGTTTCGTGAGAAAAACTACAACGCTTTTTCCATATGATTTAGCTTTATTGTAATTATAATTCTTAACCAATTCAATATTTTTTAAAAAATGGACAAAGATAATTTTGGAAAAAAATAATAAAAAAATCATATGGAAAAACACTGCAACAATTCACAATGTTTTAAAGAAAAAAAATTACAAAGTTAAATTCTTAATCAGCTCAATATTAAAAAAAAAAATCGACAGAGATAATTTTAGGAAAAAAATATTAAAAAAAACAAAAAAGGGAAAAAAATCATGTTGGAAACACTATAGCAATTCATAGTGTTTTGTGATGAAAGCTACAATGTTTCCCCACATAATTTAACCTTATTTGTGATGACTTGTAATTGTAATTTTCAACAATGTTTTGTGAGGAAAGCTACAGTGCTTTCCCCACATGATTAAGTTTTGTTACAAAGTTAAATTCTAACAAACTCAATATTAAAAAAAATAAAATCGACGAAGATAATTTTGAAAAAAAATATTACAAAAAAAAACACAAAAGAAACTAGAAAAAAACCATATGAGGAAAAACTGTATCAATCCATAGTGTTTTGTGAGGAAAAACTTGTATTTACTTGTAATTGCAATTCTTAACCAGCTTAATATTTAAAAAATAAAATTGACAAAGTTAATTTTAGAGAAAAACATAACAAAACAGAAAAAAACCATATGGGAAAAAAGTGTACCAATCCACAGTAATTTGCGAGGAAAGTTACAGTGTTTTCCTTACATATTGTAACTGTAATTTTTAACCAGCTCAATATTAAAAAATAAAATAAAAAAGATAATTTCAGAGAAAATCATAAAAAAACAAAAATAAAAAAAACCATGCGGATAAATTGTAGCAATCAACAATGTTCTAAAGAAAAAAATTACAAAACAAAAATCTTAATCAGCTCAGTATAAAAAAAATCGACTAATATAATTTAAAAAAATATAAAAAATAAAATAGAAAAACTATGTGGGAAAACACCGTAGCAATCCACAGTATTTTAATGGAAAAAAATTACAATGCGGAATTTTTAACCAGCTCAATATTTAAAAAGTAAAATCAACAAAGATAATTTTAAAAAAAAATTAAATGGAAAAAGAAAAAGCAAAGTTGGAAAAAAAAGGAAAGTAATTTGGGAAAAAAAATAAAAAAAAGGACAAAAAAGGGAAAATTGAAAAAAAACAAGAAAAAAAAAGGAAAAAACACTGTGAATTACTGTTGTAATCCACAGTGATTTTGGTGTGAGGGAATAGTGATTCCCCCACACCATTTAGATATTGTTAATAGGGGAATCACTTTTCCCCCACACCCAAAAGCACCGTGGAATAATCCACAGTGCATTCCTTTTTTTCTTTTTCTTTTTTTTTTCATTTTTTTTCAAACTTTCCTTTTTTTTTTTCTTTTTTTTTTCAACTTTCCTTTATTTTTTTAAATTATTTTTGTTGATTTTACTTTTTAAATATTAAGCTGATTAAAAATTTCACTTTGTAATTTTTTCCTTTAAAATATTGTGCATTGTTGTGGTGTTTTCCTACATAGTTTTTCTAGTTTATTTTTTTTTCAAAATTATATTTGTTAATTTTTTTAATATTGAGGTGGTTAAAAATTTTGCTTTGTAATTTTTTTTTTAAGATTGAGCTGATTAAGAATTTAGTTTTGTAATTTTTTTCTTTAAAACATTATTGATTGCTACAATGTTTCTCCGCATGGTTTTTTTTTTATGATTTTCTCCGAAATTATTTTTTTTGATTTTATTTTTTCATATTGAGTTGGTTAAAAATTACAGTTACAATATGTTAGGAAAGCACTGTAACTTTCTTTACAAATTACTGTGGATTGCTACAATGTTTTTTCCCACATGATTTTTTTCTGTTTTGTTATGTTTTTCCCTAAAATTACTTTGCTAGTTTTATTTTTTAAATAATAAGCTGGTTAAGAATTGTAATTACAAGTAAATACAAGTTTTTCCTCACAAAACACTATGGAGTGATACAGTTTTTCCTCACATGGTTTTTTTCAAATTTCTTTTCCCCTTTCTTTTCTCTCTTCTTCTTAATTTCTGCGTTTGACACTTCAATTTTCAAAGCACCCGTCAATTTATCTCTTTTTCAAATCTAATATCTATTCTTTAGTTATTATTCATTTAATTCGAAATAATTTATAAAATTAGTTTTTTTTTCAATTTCACCCGCCTTTAATCTTTTATTTATTAGATTTGGTTCTCATTCTTTTGATTATTATTTGTTTTATTTGATATAATATTTTAAATTGATTTACGGTTTCATCCTCCAGTTTTTTTCCTATTAGATCTGATCAATTTTGCTTTTGACTGTGTTTTTTTTAATGACATATTTGTTAAATTGATGTTTTTTATTTATTTTATCTTTTGACATTAAATGGGCTGCGAATTGAGTTTTTTTATTGAGTCCAAGTCTTGTATTTCATGGGTTGTGGGTTGGGGACATTAACACAGGTTTAAAAGATTTTTCCATGTTTACTTTCTATAAGATTTTTCTTTAATTTTAAAAACAACTCGGGTTATCTTGAGTCTTTTTATTTGTTGTTTTTTGATAAATATAGCTTTTTCAAAAGAAATTTTATTTTTTAAAACACCGTGGATTGTTACAATGTTTTCCCACATGATTTTTGTTTTGCTACAGTGTTTCTCACATGTTTTTTTTCTAAGATTATCTTTGTCGATTTTTTTTGTAATATTGAGGTGGTTGAGAATTCAGCTTTAACTTTCCCCACCTGTTTTTTTGTCCATTTTTTTCATTTTTTTTTGCTTTTTTTTCCACAATTGTTTTTGTTGATTTTATTTTTTTAATATGGAGTTTGTTAAAAATTTAGCTTTGAAGTTTTTTTCTTTAAAACGCTATGGATTGCTACAGTGTTTCCCCACATCGTTTTTTTCATTTTTTATGATTTTTTTTTCTGAATTGTCTTTGTTGATTCTATTTTTTTCATATTGAGCTGGTTGAGAATTTAGCTTTATAGTTTTTTTTCTTTAAAACACTGAGGATTGCTACAATTTTCCCCCACATGATTTTTTTTTTGTTATGATTTTTTTCAAAATTATCTTTATCAATTTTATTATTTTTAATAAAGCTGCTTGAGAATTACAACTGTAGATTTTCTCATGAAACACTATAGATTGCTACAATGTTTCCCTGCATGTTTTTTTTCCTTTTTTTATGATTTTTTTCAAAATTTTCTTTGTTTATTTTATTTTTAAAATATTAATCTGGTTAAGAATTTAACTTTATAGTTTTTTCCTTGAAAACATTGTGGATTGCAACTGTTTTTCTCCATATAGTTTTTTTTTAAAAATTTTTACCACAAATCCACAACAACGCACAAACATGCCACAAGCCCACGACATCGTGCGGGTATGACATCTATTTAATTACTAAATGATAAAGCAAGTGTTTACGGGGTGAAAACATAATTTTCTTCTTTTATTTTCATAACTTAATAAACAAACATGCATGTAACAAGAGCAATTAACAAATTTTTTTTTTTGCTATTTCTTTTTATAGATATTGGATTAAAAATGACATAACAAATATACTAAAATGAAAGGGGATTTTAAATAATGTCTTTACAAAAATATGAGACTCAATTTATTATAGATTTTAACAGTAAAATTTTTATTATACCCTTTAATTAAATAACATTTGGGTTGCCTAGTGGATTATTTTACTTTTCAATAAACAATAAAAAAACTAAAGTGCCCTTAAGAAGCAAAAAAAGATTGTTTGGCATCTAGGTGTAGTTTCAGTATTTCAATTTTGAATGAATAATTAAATTATTTAAATGCTCTTAAAGTAAAAAAAAAAAAAGGCAGCATTCAGTCATGGGCTATTTTTTTCTTTTCAAGTTGTTTTTTTTTTGTTATTTACTATTTTGTTGAGGGTATTATGGTCCTTTTCACCCAAATTAATTATTATTACATCTTAAAAAGTTGTTGGTGCATGCAACTAAAAAGCTCCTGGTAAGAGATGCATGCACTATTGTTCGTTGCCCATGCCAGCGTGTGGAAGATGCATGCGCTCTTTGATTGGAGTGCGTTGTGCCTCCTAATAGTGGAACTTTCCCTTTCACCATGTTGGTGGATGTGTCGCCATGTCCTTTTCCTTTTGATACGGCACGTGTTAGCGGCAAGTGTGTGGTTTGTTGCCATTGATCTTTCTTTCTTTTCTTCTTTTCTCTCTCCTCTCTCATGAATTGCAGATTGGTCTTCTTGGTTTTTTAATATTTCTACTTTGGCCTTTTTTTTTTCTTTTAATTTCTTAGTTTTGTCTTTAACCATTTTGTAAAAGTTTTATTTCTTTTCAGTTTAGTCCCTCAATTCCAATTTGTCTTGTTTTATTTTTTTTCAATTTAATTTTTATTCTTTTAGTTTTTAATTTTTTTTCTTAGCATTTTTATAAAAGTTTTATTGGTTTTCAATTTCACCATTCAATTCAAGTTTATGTTGTGCTATTATTTTCAATTTCTTCTTCATTGTTTTAATTATTTTTATTTTTATCAGAGTTATTTCTCTTTTTAATTTATCCCTATAAGGACAAGCCTCAAATTAGTGTCCAAAGATTCTGAAAATTCACAATTAAATAATTCCATCCATGCATGAACGAATTACATCCGTGTCAAGTATCTTAGCGTGCAAGGGATCCGTGTAAAGAGTTTGTGCGAGTATATCGTTTCCCATAAGAAACAAACAAAGAGTATTTACTATTTATTAAAATTACAATAAATAAATAAATAAATAAAAGTCGTCAGTCATTCATGGCAGCTTAAAACTCATGCTAATGTGAATTGAAACAGTAAAGTGATTATTTTTTTTATTGACAAACAAAAACAATGAACTAACCATTAGGATTAAAAAAATATTTTTCTTAGGATCTATTGGTCAAATCGATCTTCTCTCATTTTTTTTAATACAATAAAGTCATTGAATTGCCTTTAAAGGAAAAAAAGTTTTAAAATGGCTTCCAATGACTTTTGAGTCTTTTCACCATTTTCAATATAGTAAAAAAAACTAAATTACCTTTTTTTTAAATTTTTTTACTAAACTAGCTTTCAAGGGCTTTTTTGTATTTTCATCCCAGTTTTTTTTTTTTATAATCAATTTGAGGAGCAATTAGATAATTCAATAAAAATAAAAGATTATTTTTAAAAAATAGTTGATGCGTGCAACGAATGTTGAATGTTTTAATGCACGAGTTGCTCCCCTCATCTATAGAAAGCTCAAGGGGAGTCCTGCGGCAACCAAACAGTGACTTTCAGTATAGCGTTCAAATCTTCTTGGCGGACCCTTAATCATTGGGCAACGTGTGTGGCTAATGGACCTCCAGTTTAGCGCCGATAATCTCTTCTTTTCCCCCCTTCTTTTCTCTTTTCTTCTTGATTTTTGTGTCTGACACTTCAATTTTCAAAGCACCCGTCAATTTATCTTTCTTTCAAATCTAATAACTATTCTTTAGTTATTATTCATTTAATTTGAAATAATTTATAAAATTAGTTTTTTTTTCAATTTCACCCGCCTTTAATCTTTTATTTATTAGATTTGGTTCTCATTCTTTTGATTATTATTTGTTTTATTTGATATAATTTTTAAAATTGATTTACGGTTTCATCCTCTAGTTTTTTTTCTATCAGATCTGATTATTTTTCTTTTGATTTTGATTTTTTTTGCTGACATATTTGTTAAATTGATGTTTTTTTTAATCTTTTGACATTAAATGGGCTGTGAATTGAGTTTTTTTATTGAGTCCGAGTCTTGTATTTCATGGGTTATGGGTTGGGGCCATTAATTGTACAGGTTTAGAAGATTCTTTCGGTTTTGCTTTCTATAAGATTTTTCTTTGATTTTAAAAACAACTCGGGTTATCTTGACTCTTTTTATTTGTTGTTCTTTGATAAATATAGCTTTTTAAAAAGAAATTTTGTTTTTAAACTAAATTAAATTAATTGATAAAATATAAGTATGAGATGTTTACTTCATGATATTTTGTTTGGTTTGCTTTTCAGGTCGTTGCTCTAACGACACGTGCGGCCTCTTTTGGTGTCATTGTGCAGCCTTTCATAGTGGTGTTAGAATCATCTTGATGAGTTTTTTTGGTAGTGGGGGTGGTGTCTATAGTGGAGCGATGATAAGTATCAAATGAGTTTTTCTTTCTTTTCCTCCTGCATATGATATTGACAACTCATTTTTTATAGTTAATTATTGTTATTTTCTTAGTTCACTTTATTTGTTGTGGATTTTTTTTAAATTCAATTAAATTTATTAAACCTAGTTAAGTCAATGACCCGAGTCTTATATTTTATTTTTTTATTTAAAAATATTAGTCTCATCCAATCATTTTGTTTTACTTCAGAAATTTTTTTTGACCTAGCCTCCAGTGTACTGGATACCACTTATCTAGTTACTTACCATGTCTTTTCCGGGAGAAAAAAATTAGGTTAAATTGTTGGGGTTAAAATATCATTGTAAGCTTATTTATTACCTCCGTTTCGCTTGGGCATAAAGGCCATTCAAATTTCAAGCTCAAGCGAGCTCCAGCTGGCCCATAAAACCATCTTGAATGAAATTAAAGGCACAGTCCATAATATTTTTTTTTTGGATCAGACAGAACCCATTTGAAAGCAAATAATGAAATTAAAAATCCTGAATATAAGACAAACTATCCTTTCAATCTGCAGCCAAAATGTTTGTCCATCAGAAATTGGCATGGCCCAAATACATTATGTCCAAACTTTGCACCAATTGAGGTGCTAGCGTGCTCTGCCATTTCCACGCACAACTAGACCCGACTCCACAGGTCCCTACGCAACCCAGAATGTTATGCCACTGAATGCGTTGCCCATCATGAACAGATCATGTGCCCTATTTCTACCTTAATACACAAAAAGATGCTGACCATCCTCATCATCACAGTTCACAGCCCATCCATCATTACTTCAGAGTTCTTTTGTGCACTCAATTGGTCCCAAACAAATTTGACCCTCAAAGCTATGTAGCGTTTGTAACTGTGTGCAGCTTTCTTCAAACACAGTGACCTAGTGTCCTTGTTCAGTCTGTGACCCGTGAGATAAGGCATGCCATGAAATCCTTTTGAAGATGGACGCCGGTGGTAGTCTAGTGCATCTCTCTCAGGGCCACGCACTCGCGTACGTTTTCTGTCGCAGAAATTGTAAGGTCTGGTGACCGGAAAGCAAGTTTTAAGTGGTACATCTTTGTGCAGAGCGCTTTCCATGAGTACTGGAAAACCCTTTGTGTAGGTGAGACCAACCCGGGAAAGATATTAATTACCAATTTGACTGGAAGAAATTCTGTAAGAAAATCTGGTTTCTCCTGCTCAATTTGACTTGCTACTCCGCACTTCCTTACATTATTAGTACCCCAGTACTAGTCTTCTGCAATGGTCTCCCACAAATAGTGCTAGAGGTTGGAAAGATTCAATCAGATGGTAGACTATTATGGACAGCTGTTGTTGGTCGTGATAATTGGTCACAATCTAAAATAGTGCTGCATTTCATAGATGATAGGTCCTATACACTATATTATCGACAGCATGTTTTCCCAGAAGTAATCGATCATGCAAAGCACTGGCAGCCAGGGATCCATGAATTGGAGAATAACTTATTTAATTGCCTTAAAAGATGAAGAACTCTCTCAGATAAACGATTGTGGTGACAGATTGAAGTTCATCAGCATAATTTCAGCTGGCTTCTCCTTTTCTCTTTTCTTTCAAGTTTCGTTTAGAATTGTAGTAACATTGTTTTTAAAGTAAAAATACATGAAATCTTACAACACAGTAGAACAAAGGAGGAACACAGTCATGCCAGCAACGTAACTTGTCAGCTGGAGGAAGTACCATTTACTAGGACGCATGCAGGTGGATAGACTGGTCCTTGCCTACGCTGACACAGAAGGGAAACAATGTCAAAGGAAGCATTAAATGTGTCCCTTCTACAAGTAGGGATGGGGCATCCATATTCTCCAAGTCCCTTCCTAGACCAGGACCATGTGTGAAAGGTGAGCTCCAAGTTTCGAAAACCCCCCACCAATCGCCACCAAATTCAATTATCATTTATACAGTTTATTTTTACGTTTTAAAAATATATTTTTTTTATTTTAAATATTTTAAATTGTTTTAATGAATTTTTCTCTTACTTTAATTTTTTTTAAATTAATATTTTAAATTTTCTCTAATCACTTAAATAGAAGGAATAAAAATGGGTGCATTCAAATAGAAATAAAGAAAAATACATACACTAAGACACAACTCGAAATAAAGTATAATGTTCATACCCGACACTTGATTTGAAAAATAAAATAAAATTAAGAACACACAAAATAAAAGTTGGTGCACTCAAATAAAAATAAATAAATAAAAGTTTATAATTAGCTCAATTACTGTCCTTTCTCCTTCTTCATTCATTGCAGGAAAATAACAGTAGAATCTGGCGTTATCTAGTTAGGGTTTTTCTTCATTGATCAGTCAGCAAGTATCCAATTTTCCCATAAAACATACCAGCCATAGTTTTGTAATTAATCACTTTAGCAACCTAATATAAACTTAATATAACGAGTACTGTTCATCCACATGTGAAACATCTTAGTGTTTGGATATTGAGTTGAACTTGATTTTCAATAAAGTTTATTTTTTTTTATTTTTTTTAGTGTTATTAGATATTTTAATAAACTACTATAATTAAAAAAAATTTTAAAAATAAAAAAATTATTTTAATCTATTTTCAAGTAAAAAATACTTTAAAAAATAAATTTTATTAATTTTTACTACAAATAAATAGCTGCCATATTCCATAATTAAAGCCTACTTGGAAGTATAGTAAAGATTTATCTTTAAAATGTTTTTCTTGAAATATATTAAATAATATATTTTTTAAAATTTATTTTTATATAATCAAATAAAAATAATTTAAAAACAATAAAAAAATGCTGAAACCAAAATTTCAAAAACACAAATAGGCTGCGTTTGTTTACTGGAAAGTGATTTTCAGGAAATCACTTTCCAAACTTTTCTGTGTTTATTTGTTATTAGAAAAGTTGGTCAACAGAAAATATTTTTCAGTTAAAGAAAAATTTAGTTTAGTTTCCAAGAAAGTGTTTTCTTTTTATTTTGGGCGGAAAACATTTTCCGGAAGTTGTGAAAAATCTAAAAATATCATATTATTTGTTGATTATATCAAATTTGGTCCTCAAACTTTTGATTGCTATATATTTTGTTTTGAATATTTTTTTTCAATTTCATCCCTTAGAATTTAATTTTTTTATTAATTTTGGTCCTCATTTTTATAATTATTATTTGTTTTTCCCTTATCATTTTTTTAATTGAATATTTTAATTTCTTCATCTTTCAATTTTTTTATTTTTTAGATTTGACCTCTATTATTTTGATTATTATTTATTTTATTTGAGATAATTTATGAAATTATTTATATTTTTTAATTTTATTCTCATTCAACTTTTTAATTTGTAAGATTTGTTACTCATTATTTTAATAAAATTTTTAAAAATAAAATATTAATAAATTATTTTCTAACTTATTTTCTATTACACAGTATAACATAATCAAATACCATAAAAGTTTGCAACTTATTTTTCATCACATTACCGAACATAAAAAAAAAATAATTTATTTTTCTAAAATTTACTTTTCTAACATTTCCTTTAAAAAAAAAAAAATTTCCAGCAGTAAACCGGCCTTAGATTAGACGGCAATGCCGGACAAGTTAGTGATAAAAAAAAAACCCGAAAAAGAAGAGAACATAACATTAACGATGATGGGACATTACA
>Ga0325405_1002590_pt1 | contig 18594 bp, 8 predicted proteins | sample PopdelMetagenome_21_FD_205663 | JGI IMG/M metagenome (GOLD analysis project Ga0325405, IMG submission 205663) | Populus deltoides microbial communities from Bellville, Georgia, United States - Xylem-Control-R2 | ecosystem: Host-associated > Plants > Phyllosphere > Stem > Wood/Secondary xylem...
AATTTGCAAACTGTAAGAAGCTTTCCTACCTCTTTCTCCCATGTTTCAGTACACTTGAAGTTCGTGAAGAGCTCTATCTATACCACCATTGGATTCCACTCTGGGTATCCTCTGCTATTCAATCTCTTCGTGCACACACGCATCAATTGATTGGAGATCACGTTTTGCACTGTAATTTTGTAAATTTTTAATTCTTTTATATTTTTAAATCCATTGATCTCAAGAATAAATTTAAAAAATTATTATTTTAATTTATTTCTAAAAATAACACTTTAAAAACAATTTTTGTTAAGGCCTATTTAGGTAACGTTTGGGAACGTGGCTGCGGCTGCGTTTCCAAAAAATTTAAAATTTTTTTTGTTAAAATTTAATATGGTTTGTACGTTTTGGATCGTTTTGATGTGCTGATGTCAAAAATGATTTTTAAAAAATGAAAAAACATCATTTGCATGCATTTTGACACGAAAAGTTATTTGAAAAGCATCCGCAACCACACTGCCAAACACGCTTTTAGAATTGTAGTTATGGTTTAAGTGCTTTTCGTTTATAAATATATTAAAATGATATTTTTTATTTTTTAAAAATCATTTTAAGATCAGCAAATTAAAATAATTTAAAAACATAAAAAAAAATTAATTTTTTTAAAAACCACCATATCTCATACTTCTCAAGCCCGCTCAATTTATCCAAATTTGTAAATCACCGAGGAATATGAGTTGCCCTTTTAACCTTGAGTAATTAAAGTTGAAGACTTGCTTTCATTAATTGCATGTTGTTTAATACTATAGAAGTAGTAGCAGAAACATATACGTAGGTTGCAATAAAGCTTGAAAAGAATAGATTATCAATTTGATTCTCGGACATGTGGTGGGGTTGGGTTTGTTTCAAAGCCAAGTTGTTGATTTCATGCAATTTTAGACCTTATAATTCAATTTCCATACATGTCATTCATGTATACTACAATTAGTTTTTTTTTTATAACTAGATTAAATACTAAAAGGTTATTATTTTATTATACTTTTCATACACAAGTTAAAAGGTAATTGTTTTATTATTATAATAAATACTAAAATGTGTGAGAAATACATTGTGGATGTACATAATGTTTTTCTCATTCTACCCCTCTCAAAAACACCCAATTAAATAGCTTTTAGGGTATTTTATAATTTCACATGGGTTTATTTATCATTACCACATTTATACGAAATAGATCAGTCCTTTTACGTATTTTATGCATAGTAAAATGACTTCACCACACTTTGAATATATTTTTTTTTAAATTGGTGTCAAGGGACATTTTTATCCTTTTGATTTTATATACACAATAAAATAACTAAATTACCTATAAAATATTTAGTCTTATTTAACTAATGATCCGAGGCATTTTGGTATTTTTAGAATGGTGTTTAACTCGGTGGAGGAGCTTCATTGAAATTTTAATTTTTAATGTAAAATAAAGTTACTTAACTACCCTCAAGATAAAAAAATAAAATAAATTAAAGCTTTTTTGCAAGGATGTTTTTATCTTTTGATCTCTATCTTTTTTTTTTTTTGTTATTCTCGGAAGGGCTAAAGAGCCCTTTGGGCTTTTAGTAAAATATAAAATATTAAAAAAGAAAAAAAAAAGAAAAAAGGTTGATAGCATGTGTGTGGCACGCATAAGGGAGTAGACGACACGTGCAACAGTGTCCTGTGGTCAAACACTGCCCTCAAAGGTGGCATTGAAAGCGTGTCAAAGTCCTCTATGTTGTGGTGTGACATGTATGGACGACAAAGCTTTGTTTGGGCTCTAATAAACTTTTTTCTCCTCCCTTTTTTTTCTCTTTTCTCCTTGCTAGAGTATTGGTGTGTCATATCATTTATTTTTTATATCCAGTTTAGTCTCTATTTTTTTTTATTATTATACGTATTGTTTTTTTTTATCTTATTTGGTTAATTGTTTTTTTCATTTTTCATGTCAAGTTTGGTCCTTATTATTTTGATATTTCATTTTCCTTTTACTATTTTTTTTAAATTCATCACTAAGCATTTGTTTTAAATTTATTTTTATGTCAAATCAGGTCTACATTGTTTTTATTGTTATTTGTTTTGTATTTAATGTATTTTTATTGTATTTCTTCCAATTTAATCCATTGACATATTTTTTGTTGAGAATTTTTCTTTGTTGTTTTTTCCCCTTCTATGGAGTTAGTTCTAGCCTCATGGCCAGGAATCATAGGTTTTGAAGGTTAATCCATATTGACTTTGATTTTTTTAGGTATTTTTATAAAATTTATTTATTTTTAATTTTATTCTTCATTATTTAATTTTGTTTTGAATTGGTATTTATGCTTACATGTTTGGTTATCTCAACCCAGGTTGACTTGGTTTTTTTTACATAATTTTTTTTAAAAAAATTAATATTTTTAGTTTCATCTCTAAATATTTTTTTTTTTTGAAAATTTACTTCATTATTATTTGGTTTTGCCTTCTATGTGGTCAGACCTTGCTTCATGATTATGATCACGAGTTTTAAAAATTAACTCGAGTTGATTTTATCTTTGTTAATTGAGTGCATGACCCATGGTGCGATATATTCATTATCTTTATTGGTATATTTAATTTGTTTTAAGAATAAAATAATTATTTTATTCATGACTTCATAAGTCATGGATAAAAAAATAATTAAATTATTTATTTTATAAGCTAAGTGTTGTAAAATAAGTTTTATTTATTTTAATAAATAAATAAATACATAATTTTAATTTATCTCAGAAATATAATACAATATTTTATTGTTAAAAAAAAGATTTTATAGACCTTTTGAAATAATTATTTTTTGTTTTATAAAAATAATTAATTATTTGTTTTATTCAATTTTGTTCTTAAATTGCTAGAGATATCATGGGATTTAAAGGAAATAATAAAGGTAATAGTTGAATAAGTCCTTACCAATGGAATGGAAGAGGACAAGTTTTGGCCTCGGAGTTCTGGCATGCTTTGCGCGCTCTCTCTCTCTTTTCTTTCCTCCAAAATATCTATTGATTTAAAAAATAAAAATAAAAAAATAAAACGGCTTTGTATATAAAAATGTCGGTGAAAGATGTCTGGTTGTTCTTTTGCCGCAACAAAAACAAGGCATAGGACACGGGTCTTTAATTTTATTTAATATTGATCTGATGAATTAAGAAGAATAAATTAATCTAAATATTAATTTCAAAATTCAAATTTAAAAAAATCAGAAAATGAATAAATTTTCTTGAACCCTTGAATTCCACAAATCATCAACCATCATGTGGCCAGATCAGAAAGAAGAGTAGCACCGCAAAGAAAATATGCAAGAAAATTGTTCTAAAGTCTACACCGCAAAGATTAGGGGACATGTGCATGTGCACAGGCGGTACCACCTAAAGCATTCATGTGGGGTTCCTAGAAGTTTCCAAATTAACAGCCAACTCGGCGTCCAGCCATGCAACACAGCTAGGAAATTAGATGAATCAGGGTTGAGGCCCACGGTTTCCTGCTACCTGCAGCTGTGAATTGGTGGCGTTTCTCAGTCGTCGTCTCCTCTGTTTTTTCGATGGCAGGCTGGGATGGATCTAGAAAAACTATATATATATATATATAAGTAAAAAAACAAAATCAAATTTTATTTTGTGAAGTTTATAGTAATGTTTTTTTCTACATAGATAACTAAAATGTCAGATTTATTTTGCTACAAAGCCTTGTTTTCATCAACTTTATTGTAAACAAAAAACTTGTTTTGTAGTTGTCATGAATACATGAAGAGTTAGAATTAGTCAAATTAATGAAAGTTTTTTTTTTAATCTTCTAGGAGTTGTCATTACTCTACACAACTCAATAGTCAATTTCTAAAACTTTAAATGTTTTGTTAGATCAAATAAAGTTTTTTTTGATCAATTAAATCTTTGGGATAAAATTTTACATCCAAATTGCATGCATTATTAACATTGAATGAGCTATAAGAATCTTAAAGATAGAGTAAACCTAAAAATATAAAATAAACCTAAAAATATCAAATAAACCTAAAAATATCATCACTATTAGTTCAAGAAGTCAAAATCAAAATAAAACTAATACATTATAATTGTTTGTATAACTGATTTCATCATACAATTCTTTACCTGACGGTAGCGGCGGTATAAGATCACTTTCAATACTTGGTGGTGGTATTGGTTCTAGACTGGAATGATTGTTTTTGGAAAGAAATTGCAGTTGGGGAAAGAAACTTTAATGTATTATTTGCTTTGTTTAATAGACCTAGAGAGAGAATAGAAATTAAATTGAGATTTTAAGTTATATTATTTATAAGGGTGTTTTTATATTTTAATCAAAATTAAAATTTTGAATTGACCCATGTATAGTGTAATTTTTTGAAACAAGAGGAAATATATTATCATATTCAAGTTTTTAGAAGGTTAGAGTTATTTTTAAAAGAAGATATTGGAATATATAAAAAAAGAAAGGTAATCTATATGTCTTTTGACTTAGAATTATAGTTATCAAACCTAGTCTAGGGGTTGAGCCGGCCAAGGGGCTGGGTTCTGAATTTCATGGGTCAACCTGAAAAATTTTTAAGAAAATATTTAAAGTTTTAATATTTCATATGAAAAAATTAAGAAAAAATCCATGTGAATATAGGTTATACATGTTGTAAATAATGAAGTTTAAAAGAATATTTTAAAAAGTTTTTTTAATCTTACATTGAAAAGATATTATGTTATCTTTTTAAGGTGAAGCATTTAAGCCAATTTTTTTTTTATCCCACATTGAAAAAATGTAACTTTTTTCTTGTGAACATATAGTATATATACTAAAGGGCTTCAAATCCCACATTAAAAAAATAAAATTTTTATTGGGAACATAGAGTATATATACTAAAGGGTTTCAAATCTTACATTGAAAAAACATAACTTTTTCCTTATGAACATAAAGTATATATATAAAAGGGTTTCAAATCCCACATTAAAAAATAACTTTCTTCTTGAAAACATAGAGTATATCTATTAAAGAGTTTCAAATCTCATATTGAAAAGATACTATATTATCCTTTTAAGTTGAAGTATTTAAACCAAAAAGTTTTTTTTATATACCATATTGAAAAAACATAACTTTTTTTTCTTATGAACATAGAGTATATATACGAAAGGGTTTCAAATCCCACATTGAAAAAATAACATTTTTCTTGGGAATATTGTGTATATATACTAAAGAGTTTTAAATCTCACATTGAAAAAACATAACTTTTTTTTCTTATGAACATAGAGTATATATACGAAAGGGTTTCAAATCCCACATTGAAAAAATAAATTTTTTCTTGGGAAAATAGAGTATATATACTAAAGGGTTTCAAATCTCACATTGAAAAAATAAAATATTTTTTTAATATTTATATAGTGAATTTTAAAAAGTGTTAATAATCAACTAAAAAATATGAAAAAAGAGAAGTATAGGAGAAAAATTACATTTGAAAAAAAAACATCGAGTCTTGTCTGGGTTCACTCTGATCATGGGTTGACCCGTCGGGTCGATCGAGTTGTTGCACCGGCCAGTCTTTTAACAAACCCGGGCTGGTTTAGCCACCGGGTCGACTGGGTCCCAGGTCGACCTGTCGTGCCGATCCAGGTTTAATAACAGTGCTTAGAACTCAATATATATATATATATATATATATATATATATATATATATATATATAATTAGTTAGTTAGTTAGTTAAGACATATACTTTGTATGAGCGATGATACTTTTCCATGTTATAGTTAAAACATATTTATAAGTCGATATCTTAACACAAACTTCACTGTTATATGTCTTTTACCTTAACCATACTCTTTAATATGAAAAACATATCCATTGATAAAATACTCATTATACCACTTCACCTTTCTTTCAGGACGTAGACATGGTAAATTCAAAGTAACACTAGCATTCCCTCCAATTAATAAACCTGATACATAAATTACAACCATTAATAGTTAACGAGAAATATGTAATGAAATTAATATTCCTAGAGATAAGAATGATTAAACAATTTTTATATGTGTTCTGAACCACATGGAAAATTGTTCATCTTGTAATCGAAAAATTTAAGATTCAGTGAGCTATGAGTTTTGAAATAGTAAAAATCAACGATGTTGCCTACGAGGAATAATTAAAATTTTTAATTTATTATAGTATAAGAGTTAGATATTTCAAAAGTAACGACATGTTAATTGTTATATTTATTGAATAAAAGATCTTAATTCATCGCAGTTAAATAATACATAATTATATGCATGTCTGAATTTAATTTTTGTCAATTATCTTCCTCTTATAATAATGTTTTGTACAAGTCGTCCAGGATAAGAGAATATTAGCAAGTTCTCACTTAAAGGCACGTCCCCACCATCTTTATGCCTTGGAACGTAGTTAATTCTTACTCTTAAGTGAGGCTCAAAATAATATGAGATAAATGTTGAAATCTCTTTAATAATATAAGCTTCGCATATCAAAATCTCAATATGCACTTTGGTTTTTACTTTTCTCTTAAGGTTGAACAAGTACCTTCATGAAATTAAATGAATATTTTGAATTAAAAAAAAGACAATATAAATTTAATTACGATGTATATATAATCCCTAACCTCTTGAATGGATACATCTATTCATACTGGATTGAGCTTTCAACTTTTACATCAAACGATAAATGTATGGTAAGTTAGTGGAAAAAATGTTTGCATAAATACGTGGTAATCATGACTCTTCATTGCATACAATATGCAATCTTTCAAATTCACCAATCTAGATATGTTCAAAACCTTTCCATCATGAAAACAAAAACACTTAAGCCATTGGTAGGCAAATAACTATGTATTCTTGTTTAAGACGAAACTGACTTTGGGCTTTACGACCCATGAGTCATCATATACCAATTCTATATTTTTATGGTGACAAAAAAAGGTATATCCATTATAGCCTTCATGTTATCCTTTGTCTTCTCTTTCAAGTCCATAATCGTGTTAAAAATAGTTTCAAACATGCTCTTTTCACTATGTAAGAAATCATGGTTATGGCAGAGAAGATTGATCTTCCAATAAGAAAGCTTCTAGAAAATACTTTACTTACCTAATTGTGGGTCACACCAAAACCAGGAAACTTCCGTTTACCGGATTGAAAACCAAACACAATGTTATCGTACTGGGACATCACATCATACAATTCTTTATTTGACAGTAGTGATAGTGCAACATCCCTTTCAACTATACCAACAAAGAAGTCCTTTCTAATTTTTTTTCCGTAATTGTCGGTGGAAATAAAAAAGAAGAAGATGTTTTACCACCATTTGTTAATATGAAGGCCTTGTTATTTTCATATAGTGTGAACATGCTAATTTTCCATGCATGCTTTTAACCAGATTCTGGTAATGTCAAAAAAAACTTTTAAGCATTAAGTTTATGCTTGATTTGGCAAAATAAAATTCAATTTTATTGCTTAAAATAAATTTAAACTTCAAGGACTAAATTTGAATGTGAAAAAAATATGCAACCTTTTTTAACTATTCATGAGGCATTTTTGTTTTAAAAAATTTAGTCCCCAAAGTTTTGTTTTTTGTGTTATATTTGATCCCTATTTGTTGAGGCTTTTATGTTTTGGTTCAAAATTTAATTTTTTCACATTTTCGTCCCCAACCTTGAAAAAAAGGAGGAGAGAGAAAATAGTCGGTTGGCCATATTCCAATAATGAAAAAACTGCTTTTAGTATTAATGAGTTCTATTTGAAAAAAGAAGCTCTATTATAGTGTTTCTTACTGCTCATCTTGCCAGAAAAAATATATTATGGCTTAAGATTGTTTTTTGAATTGGGGTAAATGTTTGGTTTTTAAATTGATTAAAAGTTGTTATGATAATAGATATGAGTTTATCAAGGTTTGTAGGGGTTTCTCGGGATTTTTAGGTTAAAAAAGGTTGAAACAAGTTTTTTGAGTCTAAGGAGTTACTACCCGATGTTTAGCTACATTTTAGCCACCTAAGGTGGCCAAAATGCAACTGGTTGATAAACATGTCATCGACCACTATAGACTATGTGTTGTATATCACTATAGACCACACATCGTTTGTTTTTTTAATAAAAAAAGATGAATAACACGTCGTACTCTCATTTTAAGAAAAATAAAATAAGAGGGACAAACATGTGGACTTGGACTTACAACCCATGCGCTTAGCCTTTGTTTAATGGTCCAAGCGCGCAGGCCATCAAAGCCTAGTTGCTAGCCCTGTTTTAACCTTTATATTTTAGTATGTTTTCTATCGATTTTAATAAAAACTTACTAAAATATATTTAGAATATTATTTTATTTAATACCATTTAATTTTTATTTTAGTTTCAAATAAGTTTATAACATTCTTTTTTTATAATATTAGCAAATATTATTTTAGTATAACCCTTTATGATTATTATTTTTAAATTTAGTTTGGTTGCTTTCCTTCATATGCCTTTTGTTATTATCATATAATTAAATAAAAAATAGGTTTTTTAAAAAAACTTATTAAATTCAACTATTCCATGATTTGGGTTGCCAGTTTGGTGGATTAACTATGGCTAACTTAGATCGATCCAAAATATTGTTGTTTTGATATTTTTTAAAAAATCAAAATGATGGCGACTTTGAAGACCCAGGTTAAATCAAAACACCATCGTCTTAATACATGTTTTTTCTTAAAATAAAATGATTTTATCTTGAATTTTTTTTTTAAAATCAAACAAAATTTTGAATGAATTAACTAGGTAATATTTGAAATTATTAATTTAATTGAATCAACTTTTATATGATTTAATTTAAAACTTAAGTCAATCATGGAGTTGGACTTGGGTTAATAATATTTCCAAATAGTCCCTGACAACAATGAACGAGTGGTTTGCTATTCTTATGTTTTTTATACATTCACGACAAAATTCAGAATATTATATTTGTAATCAATCTTTTTTAATGATTATAAAAAGATATTGTCTAAAAAACATATATTCTCGTAAAAAAAATGCAAAAAAAGTATAGCGTGTTGATATGATAAATAGGTTTTAATTAGAAAAATATTTTTTTATTCTTATTTTAAATTGTCTGAATTTGTTTTTGATGTGTTTTTTTATTATTACTAAATTAATGACATAGAATTTTTTTTTCTCAGAGACAAAAAGTATTAATAAGAAAATAAGGAATTATACTAGAAAATTATTTTTTTAATAAAATTTAAACTATTACTCTTTATATATATAATTATTTCCATATAAATAAATAAATAAATAACTAAAAAATTAAAATCCTCCCCGAGATACAATATTAAATATTTTAATTAGCATCTACAACTTATTTTTAACATTTATTAATAGAATTATTTTGTTAAATAGAATTGTATTATACTAGAAAATGCTTTAACAATAAATGCAGATTCATTTTTTGTGTTTAATTTTTACCCGACCTGAGCACGTGCCAACAGGCTATTGATATACTATTTAATTGGCTGACAGATCCTCTTTCAAAAATTAAACAAATAAAAATGGAGATGCGGGGTATCGATCCCCGTACCTCTCGCATGCTAAGCGAGCGCTCTACCATCTGAGCTACATCCCCACAACATGCTTCAATTTCCATATATACATATCAATATCAATTATTGATGCACGCAGGTGCCCGCTCTATGGTTATTCTTGTCCATCAATTAAACAGAACCCAAAATCCTGCGAAAAAAAAAAAAAAAAATTCAAAAAAAGAAAGCTCAACAAAAAATGCTTGCATGACAGTTACCAAAGCAAGCTTGAACCTGCCGTAATTTCCTCTTCTATACCGATAAAACAAGAACAACATTAACAAGTTCAACTCTTTTCTTAGCCAAATGTCTTCTTTTCTCTTCTTCTTCTCCAGAATCACAGAAGGAGTACTTTCATCGAACACTTGAAGGGCAAGAATACCGACCGAACACCTACTTGCACCTCCATCTCCAGTGACCGTTCCGCCCTCTATAATCCACCTGGTCCCATTTCTCTTCTCTTCGCTTTTTTTGTTTCCTTTCTTTTTTCAAATTAAAATTTTGCGGTGTTATTTGAATTAGTTTACTCATTGGTTATTGTTGTTTGGTAGAGCATTCTCATGGACCCACATCGGAGTCTGAGCTTGTCAAGCACCTTAACGGCATTATCAAGGTGGCACCTGTTTTTTTTTTAAATGTACAATCTTTTTAAAGCATACATCATATCTCTTATACTTTTCATTGAAAAAAACCATTCCATCTCCTACCCAAACACTTATGTATTTATTTTTATGGTAATTATTGTGATTATAGTTTAAAAAAATAATTTTAAAAAAATAATTTTTATTGTGGTTGGTTCATATAAAATATGTGTTTGATTAAAATTATAGTTTGATTTTTTTTTGTCAAAAATCATGGCATGACATGTTTGGTTAAAATTATAGTTGAGATTGATATTGTATATAAAATGACTAAAAAGGGCATAAATTAATTTATTATGTTTTTAAATAGGAAAAATAACATTTAGTACAAATAATAATTGACATAAAAAGAAAATTGTTCATTTTTATTAAAAAAATAAACATTATTGCCACATCAAACTTGTTGCAATGCCATCACGAACATAATCCATATGCGAAGCTTTCTGGTGCCCACGTGGTTGTGATTGTGGAATCACATCGGTTAAAAAATCATCAGGAACAAAATCAAGATGGCGATCAAACTCGTTAAATGCAACATCTTGGATCGACTTCCTTCGAATGTAGTTATGCAATGCCATTGAGACGACAACAATTTGAACTTGTGTTTTGTAAGGAAACACTTGCATGTTTTACAAGATTCTCTACCTTTTCTTTCAAACTCCAAAAGTATGTTGTATTACATATCGTAACGATGAATGAACACGGTTGAATATTTCTTCTCGACTTTGCGGTTGTCCTCATCGATGAAATTCTGGAAGATGATTTCTCTCACCTCTATATGGCCTCAAGTAACCGTACTCATTTGGATATCCCAAATCAACGAGATAATAATTTAATTTCTCAATACCTTCTGGTGGCTTCTTAAATCTTATATTTGAATTGTCAATCTCCTCAAGAAATATTCTTGAATCGTGTGCACTACCTTCCCAACCAGCCCAAACAAATATAAATTGTATGTCAAAGCTACATGCCGCCATTATATTTTGAGTGAGTACATCTTTTCTGCCAATAAATGATATTTGATTTTCTTGTGATACACAAGCATGTACATGTGTTCCATCAATCGCTCCAACATAATTCTACAAAAAAAGAAGAAGTAGTTTACCATTCAATTGAAATGTAGTAAAAATATTTCTTTGTAACCTTTTCTGTTATTTAATAACTTATAAAACTTATTATTCAGTTATTTAATAACTTAGAAAAAATATTTTTCACCTTGAATTGTGACATATATCGTAGATTCATTGCGATTTCCATTGGTGTTGTGGAGAATTCTGGATCTACTAGTTTGATTAATTCAACAACTAGCAAGCACACCGACCTGAGAACTTCATTGAAATATCTGCTTACGGTTTCACCTGAATGTTAAAATCTCTCTTGAACTTCCCTGTTTGAAGCTCCTAGAGCTAAAGTATAAAGAAATATGCCTACCTTCTCAATTAAACTCATCCTCCTAGACTACTTTAGCTCGTACAATGTTTCCGAATCAACACACAAACTCTGCAATGTGTCTGCATCCATCCAAAACATGTTAACACAATGTATTTAATACCCATTTAAAATTTCATTCCACCATCTCATTCTTGTGTTGTATGAAACCATACATGTTCCTTATAAATATAATTATTATAATACAAAGCAAGTGCTACAGTCGTGTATAACAATAGTTTATTACGATCACACTCTCAAAGCCAAAACAAATCACCTTCCTTATCATCTTCGTGTTTATTTTCATTATCATTGTCATTGTCATCATCATCATCTATATTGTTCCCATTACCAACACCGCTACTGCATCCAAAACCATCATCAGTACTTGTACCACCAAAACCATTTGAAACATAATGAACAACATTACTCATACCATTGTCATACTCGTCATCAAATAAATCATTAAACCAATTCGCATCCATTTATACAAAGCAACAAATTTACATATACATGAAATTGCTATAAATACATTTAGACGGGGGAATCTGTTTTGAATATTAAATTTTCATGTGAAATCAACTTAAACCTAAAGAAAAATTATAAAGCATTTCCAAATTATCGTACATCTTTTAGTAATTAATGAATATAATATTGTGTGCAACATAAGCATACTTAAATGTAATATTTTAATTACATAAATGGTTTTAATTGAACATATCTTATGGTACTTAAGATCAATTTCGAATTCAGTTAATTGAGATGAAATGAGGATATAAAAATGAAAGTGAACATGGGAAAATAATTATACATAAAATGAGAAAAAATATTTAACTTCAAAACCGACAACTTACCTTCTCAACAACATGCAATTCAAGTGCAGAGTAATATATATGTTGGAATCTAAAAACCACTGCCAACAATTGCTATTGTGCTTTAAATAGGTTACGAAAGACATGGAAATCAACGTGAACATGCAAACCGTCAACAACAATTCAATCCAACTTTTCACATACAATTCCAAACTCCAACATCAAACAACAATGACTAATTAACAACCATTCAAACTGAATTCGCAACATCCAATTCCAGATTGCAACAAGAAAGTGAACAAATGTCAACAACCATTCAAATCACATTCAATACCTACAATTACAGCTTCCAAGATGAAGCATTCCCAACAGATTTTCCAGCTTTCAACACGATCATTTTCCAACAGATACAATAGAAATTCAATACACCAAGATAGTATACGTTACAGAACATTATTTGAAAAAAATAGCAATGACTAATTAACAACCATTCAAATTGAATTCCCAACATCCAATTCTAGATTGCAACAAAAAAAAGAACAAATGTCAACAACCTTTCAAACCACATTCAACACCTACAATTTCAGCTTCCAATAGGAAGCATTCCCAACAAATATTCCAGCCTTCAACAGGAACCATTATCCAACAGATACAACAAAAATTCAATTCATTAAGATAGTATACGTTATAGAACATTATTTGAAAAAAAAAGCAATGACTAATCTCGTACATTGAATGTCATACTCAGCAGCAAACATTACATTTTAAAAGTAATCATATTATAACAACACAACAACAACATTGAGGTGCAAATCAACATATCAAAGCGAAGTTTTACTGTTGTAACTGTCAAAAAACACAACACCAAAATATGTTCATGACAGATCAAGATAAAAATTATGTTCATGGATCATTAGCATACAATGACAATACATAAACGCAGATTTACACATACATTAAGGTTTTACATTTAATCTCCTCTCGAACATTAATTTTAGCCATTGAAATTTTCTTTCCTTATCTCCAATTGCTGCCCACATTTCCCTCCTGCTTCTAACCATAAAAAACTTAGTTGCAAAAGAATAAAGCTCACTACCGAAAACCACTTCCTCAATGGAGTGAAACTCCTTAATGACCTTTTTTATGCTACATTTTTTTTATCCCAACCACTTGATGTGTATTCACTCCTAGTAGATACACTATCAACTAATCAATCTAAACGCGAAAATAGTGGTGCTCCCATTCCCAAACCCTTTTTTTCCCACTCTTTTGTGTACATTGTTGAACACCTTTTCTCTTCTCACTACTACTACTAGGATTGCTACTACTATTGGCAAAATTTACACCAGCAACCATATTATTGATATCCTTTACAAAATTTGGTAAAGTATCCTCCTCTGAATCACCACTACTTTTCTCTAGATGTGTATCCTCATTAAATGCATTCTTTCTCCTTTCATGTACACCATCATCATCATAATTGAAAGCCTGTGATGGAGCCGAAGCATACTGACCGATAGCCATGATGTTTGTAAATATGATATCATATTTACAACACAATGCGAGATCGATACCAGAATGCCTAAACTTTTTAGCTCCTCGTATCTCCTACAACATGGGAAAATAAAGTTGTAAATGAATTGTAATGATTGTAAGAACAAATAATGAAACAGTTAATAGTAATTGTACACATAGTAACTCAAAAACAAACCTTGATTTTAGATTTCTACCACTCGTCAATTGCCGAAATTGTTCCAAGTTCATTACTCCAGCCTACTTCATTTTGGAAATCAATTTTTTTCATATTCTCCAATCCTTTTTTTATTCCGTCCCACTTATTCTTTAATTGTGCTTTTGTTAATGCATGACCAGTCTTCTCCTTAAAGCAATTTATAACATATTTCCAACCAGCTTTGTTGAAATGGGTGTTCGGTCACATACTATTCTCAATTGCTTTGATATAAATGTCACAAAATGTGTTCAACATCTTTTTAGTTTAATAAGCCTTATCTTGTGATTAAGAATCTTCCATGTTCTCGGTTAAAATCTTTTTTCTAACATACAATGAATAGGTTAATTTCCTAGAGGCGTTAAACAAAGTTTATAAAAACAATAATTAAAGAAACCCATTCAAAGTTAGGAAAAACATTTACAAAATAAGGAAATCAAATCATTAAGAATATAATCAAGTTCATTTATTCATAAAATATTGATTAATCCCAAATAAAAGCAACACAGAATTCATAATATTAAAAAAAAATCTAAACCTTTAAACAATTTCAACTTAGAAAATGCAAATATTGATATTATAGTGGTAGTGCATTAGAAATATATATGGACATGGCTTAATTTTTTTCCTGGTTAGATCTAAACATGAAAACATGTAACCTGAAGAAAAAAAAACTAACTCATGTAGTGTAGGATGTACTGAAACAGAGATCAGATGTTTATTGTGCTTTCCAGGAGACAGATTATCAAGGCCTTTTAGGTTCCTGATAGAAAACAGAACACCAAAAAATTATAATCGGAAGAAGATGGTAATGATAATTGTAGATATTAGGCATTTCAGTTACATGAAGATGTTGAAATATATTATCAAGAACATTACCTTGACATCATCATCAATTTGAACTTGTGTTGTAGTGTTGGATGTGCCTCAACACAGATCGAGAGTTTGTTGTTCTTTCCAAGAGACAGATGTTAGATCTTTGGTTCTTAAATCAAAACAGAACAAAAGAAATTAGAAGAAGAAGAAGAAGAAAGGTATGATTATTGCAAATATTGGGAATTTGAGTTACATGAAGTTTTTTAAATAAGTTTCCAAGAAAATTACCTTGAAAATCATAAATCCAATTTCTATGTGTCTTCAACCATTTATGGGTTTTCAAGAATCATCATCACTGCGAACAGACTTAAAGAAGGCAGCAAATCTGGTTGTACGGTTTGAGTTTAGGACGCGGATTTGAGTTGGAAATGAATAGTCTTTTTCCAATTTGAATGATCTGTTAAACTTATTCCCCAATCGGCTACAAACAACAGCGTGTGAGGTCTGTTGAAATGAGAGGGAAGAATAGTGGAGAGAGCAAGGAAAGAACGATGAGAGGGTAAGAACATAGGGTTATTTTCAACAAGATAAAATTAAAATAATTGTGTAATCGTTTTGCAACGTTTTGTGTTCAATTAACAATTCATAAAAGCAAGTCAAAGTTGCTTTTACCTAGACTGTGATTCGAACGCAGGTTGTTTTGGGTTCTAATAATTGATTAGTGTGGTTTGTAGCTAACCAAACACATAAAATTTATGGTTTAATATGAACATGACAGCTACCATGTAAACAAACAAACGCTCTCTTATTAATGACGTCCAGTTTCAAGATATAACAATATCAGGAAATGGTGTAGTTGGAACTTAGATACATGTGGTTTTGAAACTCTTGGCAGAAACGGATGCTAAATTTCATAATGCTGTCAATGAAACTATGTTTTTGTGCTGATGTGCTTGAAAAAACCCTGATTGTAAGTTATGGATGGTTTTTGAGGTGGCCCAATCTCAGTGGTAGAGTATACGGAAGAAGTTTTGATGAATCCTAAATTTGGGTTCTATATTAATCGAGATGCGTTTGGAGTAGAAAGAGATTTCATTACATCTCCTGAAGTAAGCCAGATGTTTGGTGAGGTAAATGAGTTATCGTTTGAATACTTGTCTAATTATGTTACATGGAACTTGGAAACCTTGTGTCATTTTTAAGGTCATCAAGGCGGCAAGGGAGCTATTGCATTGGAACAACATTTGTACTTGTTAGATATTAGATTCTGGTCACCTCAATTGTCATTTTTTGGTGGATTGCTGCCTGACAAAATAATTTCACTTTGACCGTTTCAATGTAATGCCAGATGGTTGGTGTGTGGGCAATGTGCCTTTGGTAGCAAATGGGACAACCATAAAAAGTTAACCTAGTTGAGCTGGGTCCAGGACGAGGAGCTCTGATGGCTGATCTTCTGCGTTTATGTTACCACAATTCTGATGATGCTAGTAAAATAAGATAGTGCTTTGAACTTTATTTAGTTGGTTTTCATTGAATAAGCGTGCCTTTTCCTTATAGGGTGCATCAAAGTTTAAGAGCTTCACAGAATCGTTGCATTTACACATGGCAGAATTTAGTTCCACGTTACAGAAAACTCAGTAACACAACTTGTTTGGATGAAGATGATACCAGTGATGGTGTTGAGAAAAGGACTATCAGTATATTGGCAGCAACACCTGTTTCGTGGCATGCTTTATTAGAGCAGGTTCCATTAGGATTTATGGAGTTGTCTTTTAAATTGCTTTTCCATGAAACCATATGTATTGGACCTGTATTGTTCAAATGGAATGAGTTCTCAATTTTAGTTCAGTTTCATATTTTATGGGATAATAGTTTATCTTCGTTTTCCAATGTTGTAAAGCTTACCATGACAATTTGCTCTTTCCCGGGTTACCATTGATGTTTGTTTGCGATGTTTCAGTGCCAACAATTATAATTGCCCATGAGTTTTCCTTGTTCAGTTTTCTAAAACATATGCATGGAGTAGAAATGATAAATTTAAAATTTTTCAGAATTGTTTAAGTTTTATATAAAAATTATTTAAAATACGGCTACGTTATTAATTACAAATTATAAATCATCTAAATATTCAGTCTCTAACAGTAATTTATACAAATCACCAGTAAAAAGTCTGTTATATCTTTTTAGGAAAGAGAGATAGCATACCTTTTAGTGCTAGATTTTTTTTATTTGTGTTTAGATGTTTCTGTACCGTTGTACTATCATCTAATGTATATAAAAAAATGACATAACATTCTATTTATAGAAAAACCTAAAAACTTTATAAATAGTAAAATATCAATTTACTCCTTAAATAATATCACATATATTATTTTAAGATAATTTTAGAAATTTATTCAATCAAATCTCTACTTAATTTTTTATAGGTCTATAATTGTAATCTCATGTATTAATTACATTCTAGTCTTCAATTTCTAAAATTTATTTACAATCAACTCATACTTGATTAATCATCCTTTTTTAATTTTTGACCAATAGTTGTGTAAACTATTAAGTTCCTTAATAAGATGACGCAAATATAAACCATAATTCTAAATAAAATAAGATTACATAAATTAAACAATTTAATTTATTATCAATTCAACAATTGATTGATTTATATTTAAAGATCAAGTACAATGTGTAACAACCTGTTATGATTCCCCAAATATTAAAAAAGTCAATTTGAAACCATTTAGAGTAAGAACATATTCTAACTGAGATTTTCTATCATCAACATCTGATTGAATACTAGTATATGAATAACTATGAACTTCCAGTTCATGTCCCCGATAGATCAAAAAAACATTATTAGTTTTTTTAAAGAACTTAAAAATACTTTTAACTATCTTCTAATGACTTTTACTTGGATTAGATTGATATCTACTCATTATGCTTAAAGCATAAGATACATTTGATCTTGTACATTATCGCACATGGGCGAGAGGCATCAGGGGGGGTTTGAAGGAGTCGCCACCTAGTTGTTCGGTTTAGGGTCGCTAGGAAACCTATGTATACTGGTTTTATTAGAGATTCAAAGGGTAAGAGACCGATTGTGGCTAGAGAAGGTACTAGCACTCATAGCGCACCCTACTTGATGTAAGCTGCTATGTGTTGTTTAATGTGGTTTAGATGTTTTGATGATTTTCTGATTGATGGTCTATTTGTGTGACACGACCAAAAGATTGATATCTTCTCCCAAGTGCAGGAGTGTCGAAGTAATAAATAACCCGGCAAGACCGGGATCGAACCACAGGGAGGTTAATTGTATAAATTGTAAGCAACAATAATACAACAACAACAACAACAACAACAATACTAGTAGTAGTAGTAGTAATACTAATAATAATAATAGTAATAGTAATAGTAGTAGTAATAATAATAATAATAATACCAATAATACTATTAATAATGATAATAATAAAGATTAAGAAGAAGAAAAAGTTGATGAGAACTTTGAGATGAAAGATTAACGTAAGGATTAAACAATGATAACAACAAATGTCAAGGTTAGAGGATCCATTAATGGTATTTCAAACAAGTATAGTATAAACTCTTATTATTCAAT
>Ga0325405_1002592_pt1 | contig 18589 bp, 6 predicted proteins | sample PopdelMetagenome_21_FD_205663 | JGI IMG/M metagenome (GOLD analysis project Ga0325405, IMG submission 205663) | Populus deltoides microbial communities from Bellville, Georgia, United States - Xylem-Control-R2 | ecosystem: Host-associated > Plants > Phyllosphere > Stem > Wood/Secondary xylem...
AAAGCTCGATGGTTGTGCAGTATATATCGTTATGAGGAAGAAAGAAAGAAACAGTCATTTCGAACAACAACAAAACCCACACTTGAATAACATTGCAATGGCATTGGCAGGACAACGTTTCATGTCTAGTCAGTCACCTAAGATGAGCACAACAGAAGGTAATTATCCAGAGGCACCAAGAAAGTCACAAAATCTTAGGGAGCCTTTGAGGAATGATAACAAAAGGATCATAAAGGTTACTGGAGTATCAAATTTCAATGATGTCAAAGCCAACAAGGCCACTATCCTTTCCCCAGTCGCAGTTGCAACTCATGGAGCACTTGCTAGTGCTCAATGTTCACGGTTGATCTCCACCAAGAAGTGCCGCTACATCATCAGTCTGAAAAAATTGGTCATTATGGTATTTATTGCTGGGAGCAAACCAGGTTGAGCCAAGCAAAACATCTGGCCTGTTACAGTCTGTCTGATTGAGAACTTCTCTTGCTTCAACATAAGGCAAAACCTGATCGATTGGTTCAGGCTTGACATTATATACTACAAGAATCACAAGTTCATTAGAAAAACTGGGATTCCCGACAAGTTTATGTAATCTTAAATATTCTCACCTTGTTCATCCGAAGAGCTTCCGCTGATCGGGGTGCACTCCCTAAACAATGAGGAAGCAGAATGACCTGAAGGAGAATTAAGATCAGCATGTAGTTCCCATTCTGCTGCACAGGCATTCAAAGGTGAACTATGCACTCCACAACCAATTGGGACAAAAGCATCTGAAGTTTGGTGGCCTGGACATTTCTTTGAGTGTTTCAGAGTTCGTGATTCATAGAGTACTGCCTCCAAGAGACCACTACTTCTTGGTGACTGACCATCTGACTTTGTCTCCTTGGTTGGAGGAGACTGAATAAAAGTATCAACAGACTCAAGTGAAGGCAGTGGGGAAGCAGGCGTTCCCCAGCTATCTTGTTGAGTTTCTGAATATTGGAGTGAAGGGAGCTCTAACTTCGTGGCCCTATATATGGGCTCAGAAGAAGATGAAGAAGAAGAATTGCCATTTAATATGGCATGACTGCCAGGAAGAACACCGCATGATGACTGGTCATAGTTGCTCAAATCACAACCATATGGGGAAGATAACCCAAAGTTCCCTGTCATCTTTCCACGATGATAATCTGTAAATTGATCAAACTCTGGTATTCCACCACTGACACTACCATCAAGACCAGTGAATATGGTCTGTGACTCTCTAAAGCGTTTGGCAGGATGAATTGTTGGGAACACAAGGCCCTGACCATAGGATGAACCTACACCTTGTTTCAGCATGCTGCTTGCAGAAGCATCGAAAAGACCTGTTGAATAAGACAGGACACCTGGATTGAGTGCCAGAGTTTTGAATTCCACTTCCGGAATCTTAAAATGGTCAGTCAGCATCATATCAGGATCATGTGCGTCCCCTGTTTGCAATTTGCCCATATTTTGACCATCTTTATTCATCTTATATGCTCGCAGACAAACTTCAGGGGGGTAAAGTGGTAAGCCAGCACGTTGCAGTCTCTTTGTTCTTGTATTCCAGTAGTTCTTTATCTCGTTATCTGTCCTTCCAGGCAACTACAAGGGGAAGGAAATCATAAACACAAAAAAATGGAAGCATGATACAGAAAACAAAGCTGGGAACTTGAGGTTTTGTTTGTTTGTATTAAAAAAATTATCAGGGAACAAACTTGTTTCATGTCTCCCATGGTTGCCTAAATGCTGTCATGTATAGGAATTTGCTTAACATATTATGCAATATGCTACCAGCCTACCACATAATGTCTTGTGAGTGGCCAGTACTATAAGAAACAAAAGCTTCAGAATATATTCAATTACCAAATTGTAATTCTGTGTGGACACAGTTACTTCACAAAAACAGAGAGAGATAATCAAAAACGCAGGTTCAGTCATAACACATAAAAGATGATACTTTTCCCCAAAAACCAAACTGAGCCTGGGGGAAATTATGAAGGCAGAAAGAAAAACAAGGTTCTGTTATACCTGTTTCAAAAGAAAATAATGTCCTAAAAGATGAAGTTAGTTGAAGCAAATGGATAAGCACTTTAACATATATACAAGAAGACCATATTGTAGTTAATCATGTAGCAGGAAACTTCCATGTATGTAATATGATGTAGAGCGTACATAGAGGTTTGGTTCTTTTGAAGCTTATGCTAAGCCTCACAGAACATGTATTCCACAAACAGCTTCTTGAATACCTCTTCCCGGAAAAAAAAATTGAAACAATAGTTACTTTTAAATACAAAATATGAATCCCTAAGATGGAAACATGATTTTTAAGATTAATATATAAGGTGAAAAACCAGCAATATTTCTGAAAATGGAAGCCGCTCAGGAAAAACATAAAATCAGTGAAGTTGATTTCCATTTCTTTGTCACTAATTTTTTTTGGACTTGGTGTTGATTCTTGACAAGCTACAAACTCCCAAAACTAATTAGAGTGACTCATTTAGCCTAATGAAAAATGCATTAAACTGGAAAAAGGAAATCTTTTGATGTTGTAACTAAGATATCTGAGACAACAAAAAGATTATGCAGATATATGTCTGACTATAAGATTGTGTTCAAACACTATGCTTATATATCCTCTTTTTTTTTTTGCTGGTTTACATTCTTATCTCATTCCAAAAACGTCAGAATGATTGAAGATTAATTAAGAATTTGATTTTTTTTTAATTTTATTTCTTTTTCAGTATTTAATTCTATTTCCTATCATACTAGATGAATTAATTTTATGCCATTTCCTTATTTTACATTAGTAATATTTTTTCTTTTTTTATGCTACTTATTTTTCTGAAGGGCTGTGAAGGGTTTATTGATGACTACAAACCATAAGTTATCACTCTTTTGAGGGAGCCTTTTTTTAATTGATAATAAATGAAGAATTTATATCAAGTTTTCATAGACCTCGTGTTATTTTCTGATATTCTACACCTTTTTTTCTCCGCTACTCCCTATTTCTCCTCTCCTCCCAATTTCTTCTTCCCATACTACATTGTGTATGCGCACGCACTGCGCATGTAGGCAAACACACACGGGGAAGAAAAGACAGACAATGTCTTCTATCAAATCATGTATGCAATTAGCTGGATTCAAAATAAACGCTTGAATATTTATCTGCACATTACATTGGGAATTTAGTAAGAAGTGTGCAGCTGTTATGTCTGACTGAACAAATCTTTGTATATATATGCATGTTTGTAAGTATATCTGTTCCTACCATTGCCATATCCATGCCACTTGATTAATGGATTTTCTATACAGTGCACATCTAAAAAAATCCAACATCTGATCATTGTTGTGTTCCATGAACAAAGTTAGACGGATAGATACCATCCCCACAACATAATTTAAAAAGATCAAAGTGATAACACATTTATTTGAAAAACCTTTAAATCAGGAATAAGGTTACCAACCTCTGCAGCCATTCGAGCCCATTTGTTTCCCATATTAGCATGGAGTTCAATGATGCGGTCCTCTTCCTCTGGAGTGAATGAACCCTTCTTCAGATCTGGTCGTAGATGATTTGCCCATCGCAGACGGCAGCTTTTTCCACATCGGAAGAGCCCTGAGTGCTTCTGGACAGAATTCCAATTCCCTTCTCCATGCTTCTTGACATAGTCTATCAAAATAGCATCTTCTGCAGAGGTCCATGGGCCTTTCTTCAAAGGAGTAATCCCACCCACCATTCCCCCACCATTAACTTCATCAGCTGCTGGTGAATCTTGACGACCCCTGGACCTCTTATTATCCTCAGTCCCATTCATCATGCTGCTCATCTCATGAATATGCCTGAATAGATGAAATAAGACAGCTTAAATAAAGCTCAAAACAGTTCAATTCAAATCAGAAAAGGTAAGTAACATAAAGAGCGAATCAAAGGGGGGAGAATAAATTGCCGTTTTTGGACGCAAAGAAGACGACAAAACCAAAGGTGAAGTCCAAACAATAATGTGAACCGCTAAACATTTACGTATCCATGCAATCCAGCAATACAAGTAATCCAAGCAACTCCTTACAGATTACAAAGTCAAAACCAAAACGCTTTTAATACTGAGTCTATGAGATATTATTGCTACACTAATACGACGACTTTGCAAAGATTCTCTACACGAATCGTGCGTAAAATTAATACATTTGGCCAGCTCTTTGGCTAATACATTTGACCAACCCTTTGCTATATTCAATTTATAGAAAATTTCTATATTTGATTTATAGAAAATTAAAGTCAATTAAAGCACAATGCTCTCGGTTGTCCAGACTACTTCCTACCTTTCTTTGCTATAATTTAATTGATATCCATATTATTACCACAAACAGATAAAAAGAAGAGAGTAAACTTAAAAGATTACTTTTACCTGCACAAATTGTTGAAGTCAGGTGAAGGTTGACAAATTCCAAGATCAGAAACTCATCAACTCAACTAATCCCTCTATAATCCCACTAAATCTAACATCACAACTTACAACCACCTCCAAAAACTTGAATGAAACAATGAAGAAACAAAACCCACATCAAAAACTGAAAATATGAAAACCCTTCAAGTATTAAAACTCAAAAGATTTCGACTAAGTACTGAAACTGTAACAAAGTGATGGGTTCCCAGTTTTTCTTTTATGCTGTTTTTCTTTACATTTACAGAAATGATAGCTGAAAAGAACCGAACACAATCAAGCTCAACACACTGAAATTCAAAGCTGCATACTTACAGAAACAAGCAATTAAAACAGTAAGAAAAAAAACAAAACATGAAGGCACGCAATACTCAGATCCATTAAAGCAAAATACATACCATAAAACTCTACCACACATCCAAACCAAGTGTAGAGTCTGAGCACAGAAGAGGGTTTTGTTTCTTTCTTGCTTGCTGAGCGGAGTAGGAAAAATGGGTTTAAAAATAGAGAAAAAAATTGGCCATTAAAAGCAAAAACAAAAAAAAAAAGGTTAGCAGGAAAAAGAAACCCAAGTTAATTAAAAATATTAGATGGCTAAAAATGAGTAGATGTAGGAGAGATTCAAAAGGAGATATCAACAGCAAAAAAGCTAAATATCTCCTCTTCTTCTTTTTTTAAAAAACAAAAAATAAAAATTTTAGCTTTCCCTTTTCTCCATGGTGTGTACTTCCATGTTCCTCAAGGGAGAGAGAGAGCTTGCATTTTTGTTCATAAGGTCTTATAAGGGGGGTGAGGACATGAATTTAATCATGGCCCCACTTAATCCTCACGTCTATTAATTATCAGAAATCATCAATCATGATGATGAGTTTATTAAATTTGCTAGCTTTTGATATTAATAAACATTTCATCTCTCATTGGTGGCCCCAAGTCTTCTAAGTATAGTAGAAACATGCCCTAAGGTTACATAAATAAATTGAGGTATTACAAATGGGACTCCATTTTCTTCCCATTTCAGAAGAATAATTAAACTACATTATCGAGAGAGGGAGAGGGAGAGGGAGGGAGGGAGGGGGATAAGAAGGATTTCATCTTTTACTATTTTTGATAAGTATGGAAGCATGATTTTCACAATAATAAAAATTATTAATGTTAAAAGGGATAAAATCTCTCATTAGCTACGAGCAAGTTGCTCAGAATTTTTCCAAACTTGAAATAAGCCAGCAAATCCCACGTCTTTTTTTTATTGGTGACCATTGAATATTGTTGAAATAAAATGTTGTTCCATTGAACATTATTTTTTTTTAATTCAGAAATCATTGTGTTTTTCAAAAATGTTTTTTTTTTAAATGAGTTTATTTTTTATTTTTTTAATGCTTCAAATTAATTATTTTTTTGTGATTTTACATCATTTTAATAAGTTAATGTTAAAATAAATTTTAAAAAATAAAAAAATATATCATTTCAATATATTTCCAAATAAAAAACTTATCTTTTTAAAAAACATATATATATATATATATATTGTGTGAATCCAAAATCACTTCTCTCTCTCAAATAACGTGGAAAAGCCAGGCATAATTCAACACAAACTCAAACTGTGGTAATTGGATGCGTAGCACCCTCGGGCTGTGGCCACAAGGAAGCTATGCGCCGAGGGAAGCAAAGGGTGACATGGGCGGCAAGTACTTGTCTCAACTGCCTCTTTCGAGCCCTCTGGTTGGTTTTTACCATTCTCTTTGTACTTCAAAAAGCGTTTGGGACAAAAGCTGATTTTATTCCATTTCCACAAGGACCATAACCAATTCAACGGTGCAAAATCTTCCATCATCAAATTTCATGATTTTCAAGGAAAAGCAATCTAAATTACATGACTTTTTTTTGGGAAGCAAGTTGCAAATGATAAGTGTGATCTACAAGCAGCACATTACAAGGTAGGTTCTGGAAATTATTTGCCAGATGATGATGGTGTTCTCTACAAGTTGCAAGAACATACACTAGTGATCTTCAAAGTTTTGATATCAAGAGACTCGTAACTATTTCCTAAATCAACAACCTTTATAAATAAGCACTGGCGCCTAAAATCAAGAAAATGGAAATGGTCTTCTCAAAAAATGATAATACTACAGAAAATGTGGAGGAAGGGCTTCGCTCAAAGAGTAGTGCCAAGCACAAAATCCACAACAGCAGCCCGCCAAAGAGCTTCACCGAGAGCCGCCCACCATCTGACTGGTGTAGGGTTTCAGGGAATCCTTTGGAGTTGCAGCTGTCGGACTACTTATTTTTACCATTGCCCAAATCACGAATATTTCAAAGTGACACCGTTGTCACCAGTAAATGGAGATGAAACTCCAAGCAGGTTGCAGAGCCAAGCAATCTGTCTCCTGGAATTTGTTTTATTATAGTATAAAAGGTAAGTGGGGAAGGGAAATGGAAGATGAAACAACAGTTTTTCAATCATAGTTATGGTCTGCAAATTGTTCGGTCAGATTAAGAATATATAGTTGCACTCACTTGATTGATAACAGTAATAATCAACACCACCTTGGGGCATAAAGCTTTTCCAAAATGGACCTTGCAAAATCAACGAGGTTCACGGTCAGCAGCCTGAGAGACAGCATGAAAGCACTAACTAGGATACTGTAAGTAATTTCGACTCAGCAAGGCAGTCCACATATATAGAATGAAAGCACTGCGGGCTGTGCTCTGATTCCCTGTAAGGAGCGTGGAGCAAGGCAGTATTTGAGCAATGGATACCACTCACCAGAAAGCTACACTGTTCTTCACCAGTTCACAATAGGTGACCAGTCGATTGCGATTCATAATATGAATATGAGTGTGCTGCCAATGCCATCCACATTCACAGAGGAAAAGAATCTCATTAGGAGGAAGATAGAATTAAAAAATCAACGACAACATTCACACACACATACACACATCAGATATATAGCAGAACTTTTTTTTAACATCTGAAAATTCAGCCATGCCCACGAGCAACATTACCACCTAATATGAACAATAACAAGCTTTATCATTGAATTATATGAATGTACAAGTGAAAAATTATCCGAAGGTATTCTTCTCCTTGACGTGCTAACTGGAGATAATAATTGAACAAAGCAAACCTCAGCACAAGGCAGGGTTGAGAAATAAATTAAAGAACGCATGTTCTGTCTACTCAGTAGGTAAGTCTCAAAAGCTGTATGATAGTTTTTGATTTTCTACATGTTAACAATATATGCTGCGTAGTGGAGTGGAATGTATTGAAAACAGCAAGGCAGTTTCTCAAATGTTTTAGTATCAGAAACTTCTTCTCAGTTTTGTAATTAATAAACTAACGATGGAGGAGCATGTTTGCAGCACAAGATGATTCTGCAGTAATTTGTTTGTACCCTGACAGTTACACATTGTTATAAAGACTCAACCACCTTTGCCTATCCTCCAGACATTGACTGGTTGCTAAAGCCTCATAGCATGAGAAAAGGCACAATCGAATCAGAATTTCATTTTGTGTGGGAATTGTACATTTACATAGGACATCAAGAGCAGAATAATCTTGAAAATAAATAGCCATGGCATCCCTGTAAAGTATCAAGCAAAGGAGCTGTCTGACATGCATCCTCAACCTCACGGTTCATCCACCTTTTTAGCATAGTTTCTGCAGCAATAGACACCTGATGCTGCAATACAGCAGCACCAAGAGGTCCCACCAAATTCAGCCTTGTTGCAGCTGAAAAAGCATCTCTCAATGTGATAAACATGTAAGCCCTCTGAGAAGTTTCACTATCCATGCCCAGAAGCCCACAAACAATCCCAAAGACAGGAGCATGGTGAAAAGCAACAATCCCAGAACCAAGAGACATCTCTCTCATAATTTTAAGAGATGGGATTTCTGTAAACACAGCCGCAGCCACTCTCATTAGCGCCAATCCTTGTGAAACAGACGCCTTTCGACTTACTTCATTAGTTAAAGTAGCATCAAGCATTCTATCAAGTTTCCGCCAATTATCCAAATCCGGACACATTGCTGCGGAGTACACATAAGGAAGAAGCAAGCTTCCCGTGTTCTCCAAAACATGAATTACATAAGTTTGGAAGTCTTCTGGATTCAAAATCACACGTGCTTGAATAGCTGCCTCAATACCAAACGAATGAGCAAACCCACCAGTAGGAAGAATCGAATCGATCAGTTGCCACTGGCTCCAATGCAAAGAAAAACTCGTAGAAGCAGGTTTCTCTTGTGCTCCATCTATTTCCTTCTTGCCTTCCATTGGAAAAATTGAAAAACCAGCTTGGCCGCAGGCAAATACTTGGCAGATTAACTATCAAAACAAGAATCAACAGCACAAACCAGCAGAATGAACAAATTATTTTATCAGAATATAATCTCTAGGGATGCAAGAGTTTCCAAAATCTATAATTAACCCAGCTAATCTTTATGCCCATTTTGTATATCCTAACAATAAAATTATCAACATCTGCCATCAACCCAGTACATCAAATCGATTATAGAACGTCAAATTCTTTGCAGTTTCAGGAATAATACTCAGAGAAGATAACCAAAATTCAAATCAGAAAAAGATGCAAACCAAACAAAAAGATATTAAAAAGGAAAAGTAAAAAAAAAAAAAAAAAAACCCAGATACGCAATCTGTATGAAGAACTACAGATTCTATGGAGGTCAGCAGGGACTTCATGAAACGAGGAGAGACTTGCCTGTCTTGTTCTGTAACCACGACCTTGCTGCGTGAAAATTCGACGTTGACTCCTTACTTCAAGTGTTAGTTTCAATTTACCCACCTTTCTTTCAATTTGGTTCTAAAACTGGAATCAACCATGCCCTTAAATATAAAAAAGTTTCAATGAGGCTTGTAACAAATACAAATCCCTTGATTATACGCATTTTGTTAATTTAGTACTTTAATTTTAGAAATCTTGTGGCCATAGGCTAGTTGCTTAACTTCGAAGGCGTCGTCACACATGCTAGAATAGTTGTCAGATTTAGTCCAGCCATACAATTTGATTCGAGAACCTAACAATCTAAGATCTAATCCAAAATGCATACATACTCATGCACACTTCACAAAATTTAAGCATCTTATAGCAAGGAGGCAATAATTGGGCAGGAGACAAACAAAGAATTGAGAAGCTTATTGAAACTTGTATCACTAAAATGCCAAGAAATTAAGCTAATACATAGAATTAGAATTCAAGAAAGTTAATTGGTGAGCATCTCCCCCCTTTCCTTGCTCTAAGAACCTTGCAGCACCCTCCAATCAAAGCATCTTCTAAGGGAACAAGGCATGGAGTATAAGGAAAAATCTCGCCTGTCTCCAACCTGATATATAGTGCTCTTTATTTCTTCCGTCTTTGGGTCATATGAACTCAACCTCTTTGAATACTTTCTCGTCAGCGTCGACATGCTTCCATCTTCCATGTACTCCTTGACTCCATACTCTTTCATCAACCATATGTTAAACGCAGGGAATCCAGCATCATATAGACACAAAAAATCCCCAACAACACTAATTAAGGATGCAGTCTTCATGTCTATCTGATCAGGAGGTGCAGTACTCCGTGTTTGTTCATTCTCCGTATCAAAAGAGCATATGTATTGATTATCTCTGTTATGCTTATTATCGACTGTAACCCAATGTAGAGCTCCATTTACGAAAACGGTTTGTATCCATTTATCACAATAACGGCGTCCAGGGATATCAATCTTTCTCCAAGTATTGCTTCCAGTGAAGATCTGACCAGGGATATCAATTCCCCATGGTCTATTTATTAGAATCGTGCACTGATGACTTTGTGAGCTATAGTAAAACCCGCCTGGCTGTGTCGAAGCAACCTGCCCTTGCTCTACTTCTGACCCTGGAATCTCTACGTACTCTCCCGTAATAGGATTGCAGATGTAAAGTTTGTTAATCTTTAGAGTCTTCAGTTTCCGAGAGACAAAGCAAGCCGTTACTGGAACCCACAAAGTTGCCCTTATCGGAAATCTTTGGGAGGTCAAATTCGGTTGGCATACTCAACATGGCATTATTAATATTAATTACTGCTGCTAAGGCTATGGATATCACAATCGTATTGTGATTTCTTATTCCCTGAATAAGGAGTTGAAACCATGTCACGCCAGGATCTGCAAACGTTTTTGCACTGCATCATAGTGTTGACAGGGAGTCTTGCAAGAATGTCCAGGAGGAGTTCTGTTGGCAATTTTGTCATCAGTCTGGATGGTGATTCTTCAATACCCTTTCTCTCTTGTTGTAACCAGCTGGTGGTTTCCATTGTATATCAACAAAAAAGCTACTTGTGAGCAGTGATAGTTAAACTATTTGGGTATGTAAACAAATAAAAAATTGGTTTTGAAGTGTTAAAAATTGTTTTTAATGTATTTATTTATCCCATAAATAACATTTTAAAATGTAATTAATCTTCTAAACTTGTGAAAAAATAAGAAGAAAAGACAAAAGAAAGAAAATATCTTTTTTGAATATCTTTTTTCTTTGTGTAATGATTAAATATTATGATTATTAATAAAAATAAATGATTAATTATGAAAATTAAAAGAGATAAACTCAAAAAAAATTTAATTTAATTTTGATTGTTATATGTCTTTTTTGTTCATAGTTCAGATTTGTTACTTATTTTTTTTATTGTTATATGTTTTGTTTTTTATTATTTAATTTATTTTCAATTTCATCACTTAGTATTTAGTCTTATTTTATTTTCATATCAAAATTTACCCTTATTATTTTGATTGTCATTTATTTTATTTTGAAAAATCTTTTAAATTTTAATATTTTTTTCAATTTCATTCTTCAACATTAAATTGATTTTTTTTTAATTTCACCCTTCAATATTTAATTGATTGTAAATTGGGTTTCATTGTTTTTTGAGATTTGGTGCTTCCGGACTAATAGTTTGTGTCACCTATTTGAAGAGTTAACATGGGTTAACATTGTTTTATTTTTATTTATTTAAATTTTTTATTTCATCATTTGATATTTTTTTTAAATGAGCTTTGTTGTTTTCTTTTCTATTAGCTTATTCAAATCTCATAACCAGAACCAAGGTTTGATGAATTAACTCATGTTAGCTCAGGGTCAACTCAAACCGAGTTTTTTTAAAATATTTTTTAATCCAATTGTATTCTTTTGTATTTAATTTGCTAGGAATTAATTAAGATACATCGTTTTTCTCTTTTGAAAAAAGATTTTCTCCTAAATTATTATAATCACTTTTTTTATTTGATATATTTGTTGTAAATTATTTTTTTATCTAATTAAAATAAAATCAATTTATTTGATCTATTCAGATATATAACAAGAGTCACTAATTTTTTTTTTTTTTCTAAAACGTGCTTGAGGCACTAAAACATTAATTTTTATAGAAAAAAATTAATCTAATTTACGGTGAAGCGTGAACACTTGGCTAATATCATATATAATTAAATGTGTAATAATTGGATGCATAGAGATATAGAACAAACATAATAATAAAATTTAATTTTGGACATTTGAGATACGGTAGAATACGCGAAGTATGCAATTAGGATACATGATAAATATATCCATAATACCTTTTAGGGTCAGATTTCTTATTATTATTATTATTATTATTATTATTATATTGATTCAAATATGAATTTAAGTTTTATGAGTTAGAATACTTATATATTTAAAATAGAATTTCATTTAATTGATATGAGAGTAGCTAGGAAGCAAATACTTACGGATTTAAATTTCATTCAAAGTTAAATTTTACCAAATTCTAAAAGCTAACATGAATTAACTTATTTTGAGGCTACTTTACTAGAAGGAAGTAAAAAAATTGAAAAATTGAGAAAACTGAAAAATAAATAATTGAAAAAAACTGAACCGTGAAAAAAACCGATTAAACCGATTAAAATTTTAAAAAACCAACCGGTTTGGTTCGGTTTCGGTTTTATAAGCCTAAAACCGAAAAAACCGAACTGAACCGAACCCAAACCGAAAAAAACCGGAAAAAAACTGAGCTAAAATCGAGCCAATCCGAAAAAATCAAGCCAAACTGAAAAATCAGAGCCAAACCAGAAAAACCGAGCCAAACCAGTTTGAACTGGTTTTTATCCAAAAAAACCAAACCGAAATCGGTTAATTTGAATCAATTTTAAATTTTTTTTTAAATTTAATTTAGTTATTTTTTTATATAAAATCTGAACCAAACCCAAAATAATCACCCATGAACTATATAATATTTCAATTAGAATTACTGCTTTCCAACTCCTCTCAGGAGGCTAGACCCCTATAATGAACTCTACAATATTTCAATTAGTATTACTGCTTTCCAACTCCTCTCAGGAGGCTAGAGATTGAGTCTCTCCTCTCTATAACCTAAAAAAAGAAAGAAAAAAGCATGAACTTAATTTGAATGTCATTTAATTTCTAACTTGTTCTACGTTGCTCAATAATTGAAGGTAAAATATAAAACAAAGCTCACACTTGCATAAACATGCATGCATGCCCACTTCACAAAATTTCAATAGACATGAAAATTAATATTCATCTATGGCAAGGCACAGCAATAATTGATTAGAAGAAAAATTAAAAAAATTTGAAAAACTCATTGAAACTAATAATAACTAAATAGAATTAGAACTCCAGAAAGTTAATTGTTGAACATCTTTTCCTTTTCCTAACATTAAGAATCTTGTAGTGCCCAGCTCCAATCAGAATATCTTTTAAGGGAACCAAGGATGGAGTATGAATGTAAACAAATCGCCTGTCACCAATCTGATCATCTAGTGCTCTTGATTCTTTTGTCTTCGGATCATATGATATCAAAGTCTCCGAGTTCTGTATCAACAGAATACTTGCATCTTCCTTTATTGCAACTGGTCTATAATGAGAATTTGGTGATCTTTTAACAGTATAATGTTTCCACGACTCCTCGACTCCATATTCTTTCATAACCCATATGTTAAATTCAGGGTATTCATTATCAAATATACACAAGAAATTCCCTAACCCTGCTAAAGATGCAGTGTGCATGACTACTTGATCAGGAAGTGCAAAACTCAGGGCTTGTTCATTCTCCATGTCAAAAGAGCTTATATGGCGATCGTCTCTAGTGCTAATCCAATGTAGAGCTCCATTCAGAGGAACTGCACGTATCAGATGAAGGTGGCCTGGGATATCAATATTTCTCCAGGAATTGCTTCCTAGTGTGAAAATTTGTCCTGCTCCTGGAAAATTTCCATATCCTACTCTTACTCTAGGCATTAGAACCTTGCACTGCTGATTTTGTGGGTTGTAGAAAAACCCAATTGGCTCAAAAACATGCCATCCTTGCTCTACTTTTGGTCCTGCAATCCCAACGTACTCTCCTGTAATAGGATTGCAGATGTAAAACTTTTTCTTCATCCTGTGAATTTCTGACAAACAAAGCAAGCCATTACTCGAACCCACAACTTTGCCTTGAAAGGTATTTTTCGGGAGCTTAAATTTTGTTGGCATACTCACCATGGCATTATTAATATTACTGCCGCGAGAGCTATGGATATGACAGCAATATAGCTTAGTCTTATTGCCTGAACAATGACAAAACAAGAGGCTGCTGGGTTTTGCCTTGGCGAAGTGCAGGTGTGCAAAATAAGGAGTTGAAAGGAGGTCACGCCAGGATTTACAAACGCTTTTGCACTGCGTCATGGCCTCGACAGGTAGTCTTGAAAGAATATCGACGAAGATTTCAGCTGGTAGCGTGGGCGTGGATGATGGTTCTTCAAGACACTTTCTCTCATATAACCTAGTTCTGTATCTTTTCGCCATTGCATATATCAGCAAAAAATTAAAACCTTGCTAGTGATTGGCTCTCGTTCGCATAGAAGAAGAAAGAGATGTCTCGTATATATATGAAATTAGGAGGTAGAGAACATCTTAATTACGTTTGCGTAGTCCAAAAGGATTTTATGTCTTATTTCCAAACGAATCTGGTAATTCATGCCTGCCCCTAATAATGTGCTGTGTACCATTTTACGTGTTTTATATTTGTTTAATTACAGGTTTTTTATTTCTTACGAAAAAATTTTCATGTCAATATTTTAATAATAAAAAATTATTTTCATTATTACGTGATATAATTTTAGATAATAAGTGGATTAATTTTATTTTTCTTTTCTAAAATATTTTTTGAATTATAACATTTTGAAGGTAATAATACTATTGTGTTTACTATTAGAGTATATACTAGATTATTGGCGGAAGTTGTGAAAAACTTCACCTAGAAATAGATTTTTCTAGTTGACGAGCTCTAGGTTTTTGTTGATCTTATAAAATAAATTTTTTATATATATAATTTTTAGAGAAACATTTTGATGCTTAAATCAGTTTTAAATATTTGTTGATTTAATGATAAATAAGAAAAAATTATGAAAAAAAAGTTCTCTTCATCTTTAGGTAGTTTAGAGATTTATATCCTTTGTCTCTAGCAATTTATTCTTATAGAGATTTTCTACGGTTCACCTTTTCCAAGACAATAGTCCGAGGCGACAAGGCAAATGGTTGTGCTTTTCCAAGAATACAATCAAAAGTGGTTATGTTGAAAAAACAATTTATGGCAAGCTTTGATTGGTTTAGATAATGATGTCTGATTCACCGCGTCTCTCCGCTAATAAAAGTGTTGGTATAATACAAGTAGAATTTATGAGATTGTGTATAGAAGAAAACAAAAGAATTTTATGTGATTGTGTATAGAAAAATATAGAAAATATTTGCAAAGTAAAAGAAAGAGTAGGAAACAAATATGTAAAATAAAAAAAATACAAAAAAAAATTTAGGTTTTCCTATAACAAGTTGACTCAGGGGAACAACACTTGTGCTCACCTAAGTCGAGCCCAGGCAAGCAGCCTCTAGCTGACCTGGGTCGAGCCCAAGCAAGTTGCATAAGGCCTTTTGGCATTTGTTTCGCTTGGCACATCACCTATGCTATAAGGATGAATCAATTTTTTTATATAAAAAAATCCAGGTGTTATTAATATGTTTTTAAGCAAGAAAAAATATTAAACTATATGGGGATTGACTTGATTTGACTTTGTTAAATTGATAATTTCAAAGATAACCCAAACAACCGATAAAAATATGATTTGACTAAAAAGATAAGATATTTTTAAAAAATATATTGAAATGATAACATATTAGATCTATTTCAATCAACTGAAGTTAATATGTCAAATCCATTACTCAGGTCAAAACAACCTAATATCCCTATAGAAAGTAAATAAAAAAATATTAAACTCGATTATTAATCAATCGAATGTTAAAAGATGAATTTTAAAACAAAATTCAACTAAAAAATAAGACAAGTCAACTCAGGTTAAACTGTCAAACTTAGGTCATTAGATAACCCCATATAAATCAAATCAAAATAAATTATAAAGTTCAATTCTCAATTAACCCAATGCTAAATGATGAAATTAAAAAAGAACACAAAAAACAACATGTATCAACCAACAAACTCGTGGCCTGGGTCATGAGACGAGGATAATCTCATAAAACACAAACCTAAACAAATTATGAAACCTAATTATTAATCAACCAAATTTTGAGGGATGGAATTGAAAAATATTCAACTAAAAAAAGGATAAAAAAAACTTGAGTCAACTGGCCTAATCCGTGACTTGGGTCAGAATACTGTGATAACCTCATAGAAAGAAAAAAAAATTATGAAGCTCAATTCCCAATCAAATCAAATTTAAAGGATTAAATTCAAAAAGAAAAAAGGACAAAGAAATGATCATAGTCAACTTAGGTTAACCAACCAAATCTGAGTCAAAGACCGAGATAAATCCATAGAAAGGAAAAAAAAATTATAAATTTCAATATCCAATCAACTCAATGTTTAATGATGAAATTGAAAAAAAAAACTTAATTAAAAAATAGACCAAAATAAACCTAAGTCAACTTATCTAACCCGCAAAACTTACGATCTAGATCATGAGACCATCATAACTCTATAGAAAATTGAGGCAATTATGAAACTCAATTTCCAATCAAATCAATGTTGAAAGATGAAGTTGGGAAAAAAATAACAAAAAAATAAATCGACTGAACATGGTTAACCTGTAAAACTCACAACTCGGATAATGAGACCGAAATAACTATATAAAAAAATCCAAATAAAATATGAAGTCAACTACCTAGTAAACTCAATGTTGAAGGATCAAATTAAAAATAAAAAAATAAATTTGAAATAAAATAACAAAGTCCTAAAAGACTTTAAGGAGCAAATTGAAAACGGCCTTAGCATTTCGTTGTTCATTGCTACAGTGAAATGCCAAGGAATTTTAGCATATACTAAATTATTGACCCCTGCTACATTGCGGGTCAAGTCAAATTTTTCTTAAATATAAAAAAATATTCAAATGTTGTTAATGTTTTTTTTTTCTAGCGAAAAAAACTTAAATTGTGCAAGGGTTTACTAGATGTAAACCGATTGACTTTACTAGTCCAAAAACAACTCATACAACCCATTAAAACAATATTTGACTAAATAAAATTTCAATATAATATCTTTTTTAATATTAAAATAATTGCATATTGGATTGACCTAAGATAACCCAGCTTAACTTATCAAATTCATGACTTGAGTTATGAGATTATGATAACCCTATAGAAATTTAATCAAAATAAATTATGAAGTCTTATTCTCAATCAACTTAATATTGAATGATGAAAATGAAAAAATAATCAATTAAAAAAAACCTATAAAAAACCCCAATCAACATGTTAAACTTGCAACCTAAGTCATATGACCGAGAAAATCTCATTAAAAGCAAATCAAAACAAATTATGATTTCAATCCATAACCAACCTAATATTGAAGGATGAGATTAAAAAAGAAGTCAATTAAAAAAAGAACATAAAAAATAACATGAGTCAATTCACCCAAGTTATCAAACCGAGATAACTTTATAGAAAAAAATAACCTGATTTAACTCAGGTTAACTTGTTAAATCTGCAACTGTGGTGTTAAGACTAAAATAACCACATAGAGAGAAAGTTAAAACAAATTATAAAACTTGATTCTTAATCACCCCTATCGGACCTAATGTTGAATGATAAAATTTGTAAAAATCTAAATTAAAAAAATGACATAAAAATTAAGTCAAGTCAACTAGGGTTAACCGTTAAGTACTATTCTCGGGTCATGAGACCAAGATAACCTAATGAAAAACAAACTGAAATAAATCGTAAAGCCTAATTCTCAATCAAACACAATGTTAATTGATGGAATTGGAAAAAAAAAGTCAATTTAAAAAAAAGAGAGAGAAAATGAGTCAATTGAGTTAATTCGTCAAACTCGCGACTTGAGTCATGAGAGAGAGACAACTCAATAAAAAAGAAGTCCAATGTTGAAGGACTCGTGACCCAGGTCATAAGATTGATATAACATCTTAGAAAGAAAATAAAAATAAAAAATGACCTAATTTAATCAGGATTAAAATGTCAAAACTCATGACCTTGATCATAAGACTAAGTTATTCTCTTAAAAAAACAAATCAAAACAAATTATAAATCTCAATTCCCAACTGACTCAATGTTGAATGATAAAATTAAAAAAATTAAATAAATAAAAGATACAAAAAACAACCCGAGTCAACTTAGGTTAACCCGTTATGCACTTTTTTCGGGTCAAAAACTAGGATAATCTAATGAAAAGTAAAAAAAAATAAATCATGAAGTTTAATTCTCAATAAAATCAATATTAAAGGATTAAATTGAAAAAAAAAATAATTAAAAAAAATCAGTTATTAGTTGGGTTAACCCATCAAATCTGGTTAACCTATTAAACTTGGAATCCATATTATGAGAGTGTGATAACTAAATAAAAAAATATATAATATCAAAGGATAAAATTAAACAAAAAATATATTGATTAAAAAAATATCAAAAAAAAAGAAAACGAGCAAAACAAACCATTATTCTAATAAATAATATTTTGTGAATAGAGTTAATACCCCTTCTCTTTTAGTTTTGTGTGTGTGTGTGTGAACATGTGGACAACTTGACATTATAAGTTATAACATTGTGCACATATTTTTTATATATATAAAATTACTCTTATTTTTAGGCAACTACACCTTTAATTAAGATAAATGATTTTAA
>Ga0325405_1002594_pt1 | contig 18585 bp, 4 predicted proteins | sample PopdelMetagenome_21_FD_205663 | JGI IMG/M metagenome (GOLD analysis project Ga0325405, IMG submission 205663) | Populus deltoides microbial communities from Bellville, Georgia, United States - Xylem-Control-R2 | ecosystem: Host-associated > Plants > Phyllosphere > Stem > Wood/Secondary xylem...
GTGGCTCCGTCTCGACCTCCTCTACACAGTGGTATGGTCAAAATACCATTTTGAGAACTTTCATTTTTGAGCAAAAAACAAACACCCCTTTAAACCATGTGCTCTGATACCAGTTGTTGGGGAATTCCAGCACCCCATGCGCGGACCGGGGGTGTACTGATATTTGCTCAACGGAGGCTAAAGCACACTGACACAATATTTTACGTGGTTCGGCAAAATCGCCTACATCCACGGGAGAGAGCCATTGTATTAGAGATAGAGAAAGGGTTACAATAAATACATGGAGGAGGATCACTCAACTCCCAGCTCACACACTCTGCTGCATATGGCAGCAGAGCTGCTGCCCATGGCAGCAGCTCCTCTTTCTCTCTTCTTCTCATCACTTCACTCTCACACACTCTCACTCCTCTCACCAAAACACTCTCACATAATATGCCTTCTTTATAGGCATCAAGAGCTAAGCATCTCCAGCACATGGAGGGAACAATCAAGTCATAATACATGGCATGAATTATGCCGTAATTCATGCTTCCACTTGGCATTCCACTAAGCATAGTGGTGGGTGGGGTATTTGCCACAATAATGGCAATTTCCTAACACCCTTGTCTACATTATTAGAAGGTACACCTTAACATTTGCCCAAGCTTCCTCTGTGTGTTGAGCCACCAGTTAAATCCCCTTCTCCTACTTTGAAGACTCTTCTCTTCACGTTCTGAAACAGAAAAATGGCTGCCCATCTTTTGTTATTACTCTATCGACACCACCCCATCATCACCATCTTCCTTGTCCTAATCCTTGCATCAACATCTTGTGGTGAGGTTGATAATAAAGATTACAGAGACTGCGAAAAGCATTTTAATTGTGGAGTCTTATCAAACCTTTCTTATCCTTTCTGGGGAGGTGATCGACCTGAAGTTTGTGGACATCAAGGGTTCGAGCTCAAGTGTGAAGAAGGTCAGCTCCCTATAATACCTAGTGACAAACTAGAATTCCACCTATCTCGTTTAAATCAATCTTCCAGGTTGATGACTCTGCAGCTAGTGAATTCCCAAGATTACATTTGTCCTACTCAAACTTTAGCCAATTCAAGTACTGAGAGTGACATCCATGTCTTCGGTTATGACCTCAACCTTCAAAACCTGAACTTACTTTACAACTGCACGGTCCCGAGCTCGACGCTGGTGCAAAATAGAATTTCGAGTTCGGATTGTAGACAATATAGTGGCAGTTCATTCTATGGAAGTGATGATATCTTGGAGAGCAGTAGTGCGCTAAACCAAACGCAATGTAGCATAAGGATCAAAATCCCCATTCCAGTTGAGTCGTTTCGTCGACTAACGGGTAACATATCAGAATTGGAGCAAGTTTTAGGAGAAGAGTTTAACGTGTCGTACAAGTATGATCAAGGTCCTTCAATTTGCGATGGATGCATGGCTTCGAAAGGAATATGTGGAACCAACTTGACTGATCCCAATAGAGAGTTCTTGTGCCTTTGCCGTGACCAACCTTATCCTTTTGTGTGCAAAGGTCAGCTAAGTATACCTTTTCCTTTCTTTTTTTTTTTTTCCTTTTCCCTGTTATATGTTTTAATATTCATTTCAGTGTGTTTCGTGTTATTTGTGGGGGCAATTAAGTTAGTTGGGTAATTAGGGTTGATAATTAGGAAGAGGGCTTAATTTGTTCTTGTTCGGAACTCAAAATTAACTTTCCAATGGCATTAATGACCGATTAGAAGCCCATTAACCCATCTATCATAGGAAAATTGTTAAGTAATAGTTTCTGCAAGCTAGTTCTTCTAGTTTTTATTTGATTAAATCTCTAGATTACCCTTTTTATTTTTTCTTAAGAAACATTTTGGCTGACCCCACAAGAAGGTGAGCTTGGGTGTCTTAATATTAATTAATGGAAAATGACTTCCCCAAGTCTAGTTCGAACTTGTCAACGGTCCGCAAATATGTTATTTCCTTACAATCCATCCTCTTTTGGATTAGAACTAGATTGATGGCTGGTGTTTTACTGCGAGTCGGTTAATTTCTTTATAGTTAAAAAAAAAATAATGCTAAAACTTGATGAAGGAATCCAAGCTTTTCCTTCATCACTCTTAGTTTCAAACTTTCTTTCACTTTAAAACCCTCACTTTCTTCCCTTTAAATTCCTTCTCCCCATCCATTTTAATTGCGTTTTCCACCCATACTCATGATTAATCACACTTAATGTCTCAAATTATGGAAATTTCTCTCCATTTTTGGATAAATAAATCATCTCCCCCCTTCGTCCAAGTCTGGACAGTTCAATTTATTTACAAATTTATCACTCTTCTATGCCTCTATGTGTTACTACTTGGCTATTACATAAATCATGAGTGCGGGAGGTTTAATCCATGGCAGGATAACATATTAAGAGACTTCTTTAAAAATTTCATCTAGATCTAATTGTGGTGTTGAGAGCTCTGCATGATAGTATAAAGCTGATTAGGAGGTGATTTTTTATTTAAAAGTATAATTTTTTTTATCCAATCCTTATATAAGTCATATTAATTATTTAACCAAATCATCAAAACCATTTAATATTTTACCTTTTTATTATTTATTTTATTCATGACTCATTACCATTTCATAATAATGTTATTGATTTTTAATCGATGCTTGCACCGTCACTCTTAACTTTTCTTTGTACCATTTTTTCTAGTTATTTATTATTCATAACCTTATTAATTTTTTAAAATTATTTTTCTAATTTTACTTATTTTTTATCTATCAAAACTCATTATCTTTTTTCACCGATCACTAACGCAATGAATTTTAAACCTAAAATTTGTAATTTTCTTTTCAACTTCTTTAATACCTTTAAATTTATCCATGAAGATGATACTCTTCATTACATATCATATTTACTATTATTTTTAACTTTTTTTTTTTACTAGGTGGGTTTTACTATCCTCGTTCTTAACAAATTCTATTTATATCAAATAAAAAATAAAAGTCTGTTTTTAAAATTATAAAAAATACAAAATAATTTAAAACAAAACTACCTAGTATTCTAATATTCAAAAAGCCGAGAGAAGGTACTAATTTAAATTTCAATAAAAAGATTAATGAATTGATAAATTTAAAAAAAGTACTTGACTATTCATATAAATAGTGCTTCAGATAGTACAATAAAAAAAATCTCAATTTGTTTTAATGTATTAGTTAATGTAGTTATCATAATTAAGCAATAAAAACAAAATATATGCTAGAAGGTGAGACCTCGTCAGCAAATTAGTTAATGTGAAGAGCTTGAGACACCTCAAATGACCATAAAGCGAGCGATCGTCGAATGAGAGCTCTGCCTGCTTGTCGAAGCCAAAGCCAAAGTACAAATATTTATAGAAACCTGAGAACTGACCAATGACCCTAAGAGAACCATAAGTCTTCTAGGGCCAACGTGGATTCTCACTTATCACTAGTATATATATACATGCAACCGAGTAAATAGCTTATTAATTAACAAAATATTCAACAACTAGCACTACCAGGAAAATTATTGTATAAAAATACCGATGATTTTTTTTTTTAATTTTTTCAACAAATAGTGTTATCCATGTGTACCCTCATCGGTAAAAATATTTCCAATGAACTCCTGCCAAAATATTGAGTGGTATATTTAAAATACTAGTAGTGTATAGAGTACTCTTTTATATTTCGAACTCCCAATTTCGTTTTCTACAATTGTACCTCAAAGCCTAAAGATTACTCTTTCTCTAGATGCATTTAGTTGGTCTACCAATTCTACGCATTATTCCTTTTCTGGTTTCACATCGAAGATATTGGAGATGTACAACATTTACTCACAGAAGTCATGCCAAGATCCTTCACACTGGTGAAGATAATGGTAGTTTGCTTAGAACAAAATATAGAGGTTTTGATTATATATGGGGTTCCTCTTGAATTACATTGCTATGATTAACTGCTCCACTTGTGAGAGAAGTGGCGGCTGCTGTGGATTTGAGAATTTGTTTTTGTATTGATCAACCTCATCTAAAATCTTTTGATCACGTTAACTGTGTCTAAATCAAGTGATATCCAATGCTACGAACGTAAATTCCAGTAGTTGTGTTCATTTTGGTTCAGAGTTGCTTCTGAAGGCAAAGCTGTCCTCATCTTGCACTGATGCATCACTCATTATTTGTTCTCCAGGTCATAATCTGAAAGACAGACGACGGATGGCTTCTATTGGTAAGATAGTCCCCTGACCTATTTCTGCTTTGTTCCTTGGTCACTATTGGTATCTTTCCACTTCAATATCTTGTTAACCAAACTGGCATTCAGAATGCTCATCAGTTGATCTGCGGGGCCTTCAAATCATGATAATGTGTGTGATTCAATTTCTGGGTGTAAATCATTGAATCCATGCTTATAATGCAACCATTTGGCTGGTGATTTTTTATCTTAACAAATATAGGTCACTTTAAATCGAAATTAAGGGATTATGTTGAGCTTTCAATAGAGTGGGATGAGTTGCTGACTTAAAATTTCTCTATTTAATTTCCCCTCGCAATTTATCTCTACTTTGTCAGACTGGTTTACATATTTAAGTAAGTAACATTTTGCACTGCTTGCGCTTGGTCTGCCATTAATTCTTTACCTTAGTTCTTAGTTTATATGTTGAAAGTTTACCTGTACCTCCAGAATCAAAAGATTAATTATAGTATCATTTTACTGCTTCTGCTGTTGTTTGTATATCGTGATAACATCACCACCCAAGTAATCCAGAGTATTTGTCAGTCTAGAACCATATTTCTTTCTATATATTTTTCTTATACATTTTGTTGGCTTGTTTAATTGGAATGCTAGATGCTTCTATTTATTTGATTGATCTTTTTCATGAATACAAGTACATGCAAACAAAGCATTTGCTATGGAAATTTTGCAGTGTAATTTAGAAAAGTTCAGTTTTTTGTATATAAAGCTGTTCTTATCTTGCAGAAGTCTAAAATTTCAGTTTTTAGTTTGAACTTTTTCATGGGAAATCTAACTCCTCACTGCTTTGTACTATTTTATCCAGGAACTAATGGTGTCAAGAAAGTGGGTGGGAAGCTAGGTATGCCTTTTCCTTTTTTTTTTTTTTTCTCTTCCCTGTTATCGTCGAATGAGAGCTCTGCTTGCTTGTCAAAGCCGAAGTACAAATTTTTATAGAAACCTGAGAACTGCCCAATGACCATAAGAGAACCATAAGTCTTCTATGGCCAACGTGGATCCTCATTTATCACTATTATATACATCCAACCGAGTCAATAGCTTATTAATTAATAAAATATTCAACAACCAGAAAATTATTGTAAAAAAATACCGATGATTTTTTTTTTTTAAATTTTCCAACAAATAGTATTATCCATATGTAAACTCATGGGAAAAATCTTTCCAATGAACTCCCAAAATATTGAGTGGAATATTTAAAATACTAGTAGTGTAGTACTCTTTTATATTTCGAACTCCCAATTTCGTTTTCATTTATGACCCTAATTAGCACGCACAAAACTGCATTAAATATTTCAAAGCTGATAACAAAGGATGAAGGAGGAAGGAACTAGCTAATTAGCTTCTTGGTACATAGATCAAATTTACCCCCATGATTTAATATATTCAAAAATTAATTATTTGGATTAAAATTAGTACATAGAGCAAATTTAGGGATTAATCCGTATTCTGTCATCAAATCTCCTACCCAAGGTTATACCATCAGATAAAAGACAAAATAAGCTAGGAAGAAAAAAACTTGAAACAAATAAAAAAAAAACCCAAAAAAACTGTGGCAATGGCCTCAACATAAGCCATCATTTCTTGCTATCTCATAAACAAGAATCATTTCGTAAATATCCAAATTTTGAGCTCATTTGCATTGACAAAAGGCCTGTACTCCCAATCTCCGATGATGATTGTTCATCAAAGGTATCCTTTATGCCAATAATTCCTTGCTTGTGGCTAATGCTGCTGTCTATGAGAAAACCTGTCGAGCTCCTTTGCATAACACTAGCCTTGATACAACTCCATTATATCTCCTTTTCTTTTTTGTATATTATTTTTTCTTGTATATTTACTAAGGATCTCTCGATAAGAGATATATTTTTTAAAAAAAACATAGAATAGCAAAGTACATTCACCCATCAGCTCATCAAATAGCCATGAAAAGGCCTGGTTTCAATCCAACTTTTTTGGGCTTCATCATGCACCTGGTCATGCCAACTTTTCTTTTTTCTACAATTGTACCTCAAAGCCTAAAGATTACTCTTTCTCTAGATGCATTTAGTTGATCTACCAATTCTACGCATTATTCCTTTTCTGGTTTTCACATCGAAGAAATGGAGATGTACAACATTTACTCACAGAAGTCATGCCAAGATTTAGTTAATATGCTCCCCTTCACACTGGTGAAGATAATGGTAGTTTGCTTAGAACAAAAATATAGTGAGGTTTCGATTATATATGGGGTTCCTCTTGAATTACATTGCTATGATTAACTGCTCCACTTGTGAGAGAAGTGGCGGCTGCAGTGGATTTGAGAATTTGTTTTTGTATTGATCAACCTCATCTAAAATCTTTTGATCACGTTAACTGTGTCTAAATCAAGTGATATCCAATGCTACGAACGTAAATTCCAGTAGTTGTGTTCATTTTGGTTCAGAGTTGCTTCTGAAGGCAAAGCTGTCCTCATCTTGCACTGATGCATCACTCATTATTTGTTCTCCAGGTGATATTCTGAAAGACAAACGACTTCGGATTGCTGCTATTGGTAAGATAGTCCCCTGACCTATTTCTGCTTTGTTCCTTGGTCACTATTGGCGTCTTTCCACTTCAATATCTTGTTAACCAAACTGGCATTCGAAATGCTCATCAGTTGATCTGCGGGGCCTTCAAATCATGATAATGTGTGTGATTCAATTTCTGGGAGTAAATCATTGAATCCATGCTTATAATGCAACCATTCGGCTGGTGATTTTTCTATCTTAACAAATATAGGTCACTTTAATTCTAACTTGGGGGATTATGTTGAGCTTTCAATAGAGTGGGATCAGTTGCTGACTTAAAATTTCTCTATTTAATTTCCCCTTGCAATTTATCTCTACTTTGTCAGACTGGTTTGGCTGGAAAAAAACATATTTAAGTAAGTAACATTTTGCACTGCTTGCGCTTGGTCTGCCATTAATTCTTTACCTTAGTTCTTAGTTTATATGTTGAAAGTTTACCTGTACCTCCAGAATCAAGAGATTAATTAAAATTTCATTTTACTGCTTCTGCTGTTGTATGTATATCGTGATAACATCACCCCCCCAAGTAATCCATCTCTTTCCTCAACTGACAGGTATTGCCTCTGGATCAGCAGGAATTTTAATCATCCGTATAATTCTTTGTGCCAGAAGGAAGGCCTCGTCAAGTTCTCCACAGGTTTTTTTAAAGAAGACACATGATCAAGATCTTAAGGATTTGATAAGACATCATGTGCCTCCACCTCTGAAAGAATACAGTTTTTCGGATGTCGAGAAAATGACCAGTTTTTTCAATGATAAACTTGGTAAAGGAGGTTATGGAACTGTATACAAAGGAAGGCTAACGGATGGCCATTTGGTGGCAGTGAAGGTTGTGGTAGCTTCAGAAGGGAATGGGGAAGAATACGTCAATGAGGTAGCAAGCATTAGTAGAACTTCCCATGTTAATGTTGTCACTCTGATAGGATTTTGTTTGGAACGTGACAAAAGATTTCTCATCTTCGACTTCATGCCCAACGGATCCTTAGAGAAGTTCATAAATCATGAAAATGCCTTCGAAGCCAGTCAACAACTAGGATGGGAAAAATTGTACCAAATTGTAATCGGCGTTGCTCGAGGGCTTGAGTATTTGCATCGAGGGTGCAATACAAGGATTGTGCATTTTGACATCAAACCTCATAACATTCTTCTCGACGCAGATTTTTGCCCTAAGATATCTGATTTTGGACTTGCGAAGTCATGCACTGGGAAGGAGAGCAATGTATCGTTATTGGAGGCAAGAGGAACCATTGGATATATAGCGCCAGAAGTGTTCAGTAGAAACTTTGGGCGAGTTTCATACAAGTCCGATGTCTATAGTTATGGAATGATGGTTCTGGAAATGGTTGGAGGAAAAAAGAATCATGAAGCTGAAATCAGTTCTGGTAGCGAAAAATATTTTCCGGAATGGATTTATAAGCATCTTGAGGTAGATGATGAATCTGGAATTAATGGGGTGCCAACTTCAGAACAAGCTGACAGTGTGAGGAAAATAATAATAGTTGGCTTGTGGTGCATCCAGACAAATCCAGCTGATAGACCATCCATGAGTAAAGTGTTAGAAATGTTAGAAGGACCTATTGGAACATTGAATATTCCACCAAGGCCTTTCCTGTCTTCTCCTCCAAGGTTAATTCCATATTCAACAACAACATCATTAACATGAAATTGTATCACTATAGTATGAAAAGAATGGTCTGTGTCTCATGAATTAACAGAGTGGATCTATGTGATTCTGTGATCTATCCACAAAAAATAAGAATAGATTCTGCTTTAATTATCCATTTTATGGACAGATTTACAGCCACATGAGTAATGTCTAAAATCGCTTAGCTATATGCTTGATAGAGCCAGACATGGGACTGACTACCAAGTCAAGAATTTTATTGTCGCTTTAAGCGTATTGATATCAAATGGTTTCCTAAATTTTCTTATTTGCCAGACATGCGTACATCTAACAGTTTATGTTTCGAATTTCAGTACTGTCCCTTTTATTAATCAGGATGTCCTTTTCAATAGAATTTCCACTGTACAATCTATGCTGTAAATGTTAGGTTTCTCGAAATATATATACATAGTAGAAATAATAAATTTAAAATTTTTTAAGAGTCTCAAAAATATCGTTAAATAGATCTAGAATTATTTGGGGATTTATAGGAAGATTACTTGAAGATCATATGTTATTTTCAATTTTTAATACTTGCTTTAAGGCTAAGTTAGCATAAACCACAAATCGTCAAAGTATTCGACCTCTAATAATAATACACACGAACCACTAGTGAGAAATCTCTTAAACCCCTTTAGAAGATGATGATTGTTATATATTAAAGTACTACCTCTTTTCTTTTGTGTTCTACGTGTTTCTATATTATATTCTCCTCTTAGAAAATAAAATGCATAACTTTCAATTTATAGAAAAATCTAAAAAACCCTATAAATGATAAAGTACTAATTTGACCCTTAAATACCACCACATATATTATTTTAGACTAATTTTAGAAATTTATTCAATCAAGTCCTCACTTAATTATTTCAAGGTCTAAAATTGCAAATCCCTAGTATTAAATACATTCTAGTCCTTAATTTCTAAAGCTTATTTACCATCAAGCCACACTTGATTAATCATCTCATTTTCATTTCTAACCAAATGTTCTTATATGTGTGACTCAGTAGGTTCTCTAATAAATTGGTTCAAATATAAATCATAATCCTAAATAAAATAAGATTAAATAATCTATACAATTTAGTTTCTTATCAATTCAACAATTGATTGATTCATATTTAAAGATCAGATACAATGTCTATCAACCTGTCATGATCCCCTAAATATTTGAAAATTCATAAGTGATTTGATTTAACTTTTCAGTGACTAGTTTCTTAGTGTAATTATTATCCTTTCATCAAGAATGTCTTGATTTTGATATTATAGCATGAAATATGTCTGCTTTGTTAAATAATTTTAATTCTCAACACTGTAGTTATTGATTCTTTGAATAAGATTTGAAACTCTTTTCAAATCTCATTCTATGTTGGCCAAACATTTTACAATCAATATTATTTGAGAAAAAATAAAATATTTTTTTTATAATTCATCTAAGGTTATGAATCCTCTATTGATTACTTAAATACCTCCATATAGTTCATATTATGTTCAATATATGTCTGTCTATTACCCTTGATTGAGACGTGTGGTCAGGATCAAAGCATAACACCTCTTATATAATACTATTTAGGGATCTCAACTTTAAGAATTACTTACACATTTATCACGTGATCCTTTCCATAGACATAAGTGATTTTTTTATATGATATTATCTTGCAAGTCAGTTCAGTGTACATGTCATTTAACAAGCACTTGCATATTAGTTCTAGGCATTCCTTATGATTTCTCTAATAAAATGGAATCGTCTATATATATATATATATATATATATATATATATATATATATATATATCTTTGATGAGACCTTGGTTCTTTTACTTGTGCAATGACTTAATTGTTATCACATTATAAAGCTATTAGATCAACAATTCTAGGAACTACACCTAGTTTAGTCCTGAATTTCTTGATTCAAACAATCTTATTTGCCACTTCTTATGCATAGATGTATTTAGAAACAATGCTTTGACGCAATAAGAATCTCATAATTATAATAATTTTATAATTTTCTATACAAAACATTTTTGTCCCACGGATTTTATCTTTACTTTGGATTCATGAATCAAATATTAGATTCATTAATAAAATATAATTGAATATTAAAGATAAAGAAAGCCTTTATTAATAATAAATATATTTTACATGAATAAAATTAGTGCTATATGTCACCAATCGATTAACTACATGGTATATTCACTAACAATCTCTTACTTAGACTAAAGTCAGTCGCTCATGTATCTAATATCCTTCCATACGGTGACCATGCTTCTGTTGGGACAGTGCCTTAATAAGAGTATCTATAAGATTTTTTCAGTAGGCATTCAATAACATCTTCAACTTTTTAATTTCACTTAATTGATTTATTTTATCCATTATGATTAGAATGTAAAATCGATGAATTATATATATATATATATATATATATATTAACATGATATTTTAATTCTACAAAAAATTTGGTAGAGTTTCCTCTAATTTTTTATGTTTCTAAGTGTCATAACCCATTTTTGGGTCACCGCGCAAAAAGAAAAAACATTGAAAAGAAAAGAAAAATAAATAAATAAATACAAAAAATAAAAAGTATTTAAAAAAATAGTAGTAGTGAGAAGAGGATGCCGGAGTGCCCTAAAAATGGTCAAAAATTGGTTGAGAAGGTTTGAAATTACAAAGATTAAAATTTGACAGTATTTTGTTGACTGATGAGAACCCTGTTGACAAAAAAAATTTAATTTGAGGAAGAAAAGTCCAAAATCAGATGTTTATGGACTCAATTAAATTTTATTGAAGGTTTAATTGAATTTATGGAGGTTCTGATTGCAAGAAAAATTGATTTTGGAGTTAATTTAGGCTTTAATTAGAAGAAATTAAAGTTCTGGGGTCAAAATATAATTTTTGAGAGTTAATTTGGTCAAATCAAAGGCTTAATTGCATAAATATTAAAGTTTGATGGCCAATTAGGGACTTAATTGAAGAAATCCAAAACCAAGGACCAAACTGGAAAAGGCGCGTAAATAGAGGGGCTGTAATTAAAACTGGATCAGGGGCTAAATTGAAGAAATTAGAAGTTTATTGCTCAATTGAGGGTCAAATTGCATAAATTCAAGACCAAGAACCAAAGTGAAAAGGGCGGCTAACTTCAGGGCTGCTGTCTGATTTTTGATAGGGATGTAATTGAATTGATTTTTACAATTAAAATTGCAATTAAGGATGCGATTGAACAAATCACAAATTGAGGAACAATGTGAACTCAGACACATTTTGACGCCTTTTCATTTAAATGAAACGGCACGTTTTGTCCAAAACGGCACCGTTCCATACACTGTTAAAAAAAATCCCAAAACGATGCCGTTTTGAACGGCACTATAACCTTTCTTCTTCCCCTGGACGCGCAGAAAATAGGGGAAAAAGAAAGTTTTGTTCCCCTGTTTTCACCAATGTTTATCCTCTCCTCTCTCTCCTAAACATCAAAAAGACGCCGACCATAGCCACTTACATAAACTCTTACCCGTGGCCTACCACAGGGCGGTGAAAAAAATAGAGGGGACGTGCCTCTCTGTCGGTTTTTTTGGGGCGGCTGCACAATGGCCGCCCCTGACTCTCTCCCCTCTGTTTTACCTATAAATACATAGGGGGAGAGCACAAAAGGAGGGACAAAAAAAAGAGGAGAGGCTTTAGAGACCGAAAAAAAAAAAGAACTAAAGACCAAAAGAAAGGGGAAGAAGGCAGTAAAGAAAAAAAACGGAGAAGAAGAAAAGGAAAACAGAGGAGAGAAGAGAGAAGGAACGCCACCTAGATCCACCGACATTTCACCGCCACTAGCGAGCACCACCAGGAGCCTCCACAGCAGCCACCGCAGGTCAGTTCCCCCCGCCTCTCTCTTCTTCCTTCTTCCCCTTCGTTGCTCCGTATCCCTCTGTTTTCATTTGCATGCAGAACATGAGAGCAAATGAAAATAATTAGGTGGTTACTCTGCTGTGCACAGTAACCAGCTAATTATAATTTTTGGGCCGATGCTGGCCCATTCTTATTTTGGCCCGGTGTTGGCCCATGTTGTTTTTTTCTTTAAAAAAAAAACCATTAGTGATTTTATCGTGTTTTTTTTATTTTATCCATTTTGGTTAATATCGATTTATATTTTTACACCGTAAATATACAAATCCGGTATTAAAATACTCGGTTTTCGTCAAAACTTCCAAAAATACAAAAAAAAATTAAAAAGAAAAAAGAAAAAAATATTTGTGTGCATACGGCCAAGTGTCTCAAAGCTAAAAATCATATTGTGTTTTTTCATACACCAAAAAACAATGTTATAGCATGCATTTTGGCTTTAATAACCAGTTTATTAAAGTCAAAAGAACATTGGCCAAAATTTCAAAAACAACAAAAATTTTATTTTGTTTTGTTTTAGTATCAGGGATTATAAATTTATACGTAAAACGTATTCCCAATATTAAAAAGGTATTTTCTTTTGACGACTTAGAACAGTTAGGTTTTTACCCGATAAGATAAGGATCTCCTTACAGAGGAGGACTTTTCTTAAACCGTAAACGGACCGACAATTAGAAACCACAGCAATACTTTAGATTTTATCAGATAAAACAATGTAGCTTACCTTAGGTAGGGCATATTTAGGGTGCTAATATCTCCCCTTTACGCAACCAGTCTTCTTACCCCATCTCTGAGACCAGTTAGGGTTCCTAGTGACCAGAATACTAGGTGGCGACTCCCAGTCCATATTTTACTGATAAGAGACAAGAATTCCTTGTCTCTTCATATTTTGCCAGATAAACCATTACACCATTTTCCTTGAGTGGTAGATGATCGTCGCGACGCCACACACATGCGACATTAAGTATTGATATCCTTGTCTTTCACAATTTTCCACAACCTAAACATTTAATCCAATCATTCTAGACTATTTTCATAATCATCATAGTCATTATTACATTTATTTTCCTCTGCGATATAAAATATAAACAAGATAGAAGATAAGTAATAAAAAGAAAACTAACGCTTTCCTTTTATATAAAATTATTAATTATGAAATAATATTACTAATTGGTTATAAGACTAAAATGTTATATGTTTTCTAAATTTGAAATTTAGATGTACATCAAATAGCATTTTAAAAAATTATAATACATGAAAAGTTTACAAAAGTCCCTATTACAACCTTTTGTAGCTCCTAAACATAGAAGTAATATGTTGCTCGCATGAATATGAGATCTTAAAATCAAAATTTAATTATTTAATGAGAAAACATTATTTAATGAACATTATAATATGAAGAAATTATATCTCCTTAATTATGATTCTTATTATTTTTCATTTTCTTTTGTGTAATAACATATTATGAAGATAAATTCTTTATCTAATTAGATACCTTATGATTATCCTGTTTATACAATGTTTCTATTTACCGTTATTTTCATTTAAACTTTAAATAACATATCATCCCGGTCATCAGACATTTTGATGCATCTAGCATCATCCAGGTACTAGTCGATTTTATTTAATCCTGGTCGTCAAATTCTTTGACACCTCTAGTACCTTCCAAGATACTAATCAATTTTAGTCTCAGTTGTCAAATTCACTAATGCTTCAAGTACATTCAAGGTACTAGTCAATTTCAGTCTCGGTCATGAGATTCACTGACGCCTCTAGTACTACTCAAGGTACTAGTCAATTTCAATTTTAGTCATCAAAATCACTAACGCCTTTAGTACCACTCCAGGTACTAGTCAATTTCAATCCATCATTATCAATGTAGACATATATAACACTTCTAGAATTTAACATTGACTAACATTTAAAACTACAATATGAAGAAAAATATGAGTGTGAGATTAACTCCTAACTAGCACATGTGCTCGTCCTATTGCTCTTGACTTGCTCTCTGACCCGACCATTATGGTTACAATTATTATTATCAGAAATATAACTATCAACCATATCCAAACTCTATTTTCATTTAAACACTAACAAGAAAAGCTTTTCAGGATTCCACTTATGCATATAAATATGTTAATTTTTTTATATTCATACTCATTCTTTTAGTTTTCACATTAATATTATTCTTTAACAACAATTTCAAACAACATTAGAAATTTATAAAATCCTAGTTGGATTATTCTACTCGACCCCCGAACACTGTTAGGTATTTTAATTATACCTAGAGTTATTGAGCTTTGTTTTAGGCATGGTTGGTCTTTTTGAAAAGGTAAGATGTAAGGTTACAGCTTTGATAAAGGAAGCAATAACTAGTTTTGCCATATACCAACTTGAAATCACCCTTAATAGTAGCATGATAGGAGTTTTATAACTCCAAATTTTGCAAAGGTAGTTTTTTTTTTTAAAGTTAACACATCATGCTACAACTTTTATGAAGAGACATATTTCCAGATCTCTCATTTACTTGTCCTAATTGCAGCCAGAACCTAGATGACGAAACTATCACAATTTCAACTTTCAAGTTTAACACACAACCAAAACATTTAAACCATTATAAAAGAAATGTACTTCCTTTACTTTTTTCTTATACTACTATTAATTCATTTTATTATCGAGAACTCAAATCGAACAAAATGGTTCGCTCCCCTTTAATTCCTACTCTTAGCCAAAACCTTACCGTCAAAGAAAATGGTTCCAAATTTTCATTTTAGGGATTATACTAATTATTCAACTTTCTAATACAAGTCACATCATTTCTAAATACAATTCCTCTAATAATTTCATCATGCAAATTCATTTCTTAATTTCTTTCCCTTAGGCCGAAACGTAGCAAGTGATGGGAATAAGTTTATTTTCAATTTTTTCCCAAATTAGATCATAACCCATTCAATATTCATGTATATAAGCATTAATCAAACACTACATTAAGCATTAATTCAATCATTCATTCAAAATCATATCCCATAATGCATTCTTTAATAAACAATGTACTTTTCACGTAACGTACACACAATTAAAGCTTCTCGCCTCTTAAGCACAAGAATTTGAAGAAAAGAAAGTGTTAGAAACATGTTTTCTTTCCTTCTAATTTCTCCTCCCGAACTTGCCACCTTCCATGCCAAATTCCCCTAAGTTTTCTTCATTTTTCGAAGCCTAATCTTCTTTTAATCCTTTTTTACCCCTTAATTTCTAGTGTAGAGATATGAATTTAGGTAGATTAATGAAGGGATTTTGTCAAAAATCCCTTCCTCTTTCCTTCTCTATTTAACTGGCAACTCTTGGCTTCCTTTGAAAGCCAATAGTGCTTATATACTCATCTTTTAGCCCTTAAAGATAAGAATTCCCATCCTTTTAGTAATCTAGTGTTTTTTGTTTAAAAGGGTATTTTGTCTCGTCAACCTGATAATTTTAAATTCAGTACAATTTTTTTGTATCCATATTATTATTAACATGACAATCCCTTAGTTTAATTTTACCCATTTTATTTATGAATCAAAATTTTAATATTTATGAATCTTGTAAAATTTTAACCAAAGTTTACAGACTCACTCTATCTTTACATTTTTTTTTCTCTATGATTTTTATAATTAAATAGAATCACCTAAGTACATGTTTGGATTATTAATGAGACTTTGGTTCTTTTCCTTGTATAATGACTCTATTGCTATCATATTACATGGCTACTGGATCAACAATGTTAGGAATCACACCTTGTTTATTGATGAATTATTAAATCAAACAACCTTTTTCACCGCTTTAGACATATAAATGTATTCAATTTTAGTTGTGGAATCAATTGTGGTCTCTTACTTGAAACTCCTCCAACTCACAACACCACAATTTAGAGTAAAAACATATCTTTACTAAGATTTGCTATCATTAATATCTGATTGAAAACTAGCATTTGAATAACCATGAACTTTCAATTCATATCCTTCATATACCAAAAAGACATTCTTAGTTCTTTTTAAGTACTTAAGAATATTTTTAACTATCTTCCAATGACTTTTACCTATATTGGATTGTTATCTACTCATTATGCTCAAAGCATGAAATACATTTTATCTTATACATAACATCGCATACATAATGGATTCTATAACCGAAGTATAGAGAATATTTTCCAACCCTTCAGGTGGATCAACCAAAGTCTATACCTGGTTGGTGTACATGAAATCCATTTCAGATTTCATGGCTTCAAACCATTTCTTGAAATCAATATTGAATATTTAATTTATTAAAATATAATTAAATAAATTATACAATTTAACTTATTAACAATTCAACAATTGATTGATTTTTATTTGAAGATTAGATACAATGTTTAACATCTTATCATGATCCTCCAAATTTTAGGAAAGTCATAAGTGGTTTGACTTAACCTTTCAGTGATCAATTTCTCAGTTTAATTATTATCCTTAATCAAGAATGTTTCGATTTAGACATTATAGCATGAAATATGTCTACTTTGTTAAATCATTTTAGTTCTCAACACTATAGTCATTGATTCTTTAAATACGATTTGAAATTTTTTTTAAAATCTCATTGCACCTTGATCAAGGATTTCACAATTAATATTTTTTTTAATTCACCTAAGGTGATGAATCCTCTCTTGATTACTTAAATATCTTCATATAGTTTACACTATATCTAATATCTACCTATTTGTTAACCTTGATTAGAACAATGTGTCGTCAGGATCAAAACATAACACTCTCTATATAAGATAACTTAATGATCTCAACTCTAAGGATCACTTACACAACTATAACGTGAGTTTTTTCATGGACATAAGTGATCTCTCCATATGAAATTCTCTTTTATGCAAGTGTAGTGTACATGTCATCTAACAAGTACTTGCATGTGAGTTCTAGGTATCTCTTGTATCTTAGTTTATGAGAGTAGCTGCTTTCTTTTATAAAAAAAGAAACATAATATGCTTTGATTTCAACAACTTTAATTAATATTCAGTCTCAATAAAGTATTGATAAAAAAAATATTTATGAACAATACTTTGATGCAATATAAATCTCATAATTATAACAACTTTATAATTTTCTATGCAAAATATTTTTGTCACATGAATTTTATTTTTACTCTAGATTTATTAATCAAACATTAGATTCATTAATAAAATAAAATCAAATATTAAAGATAAAAATACCTTTATTAATAATAAATATATTTTACATAAATAAAATTAATACTATATATAACCAATCAATTAGTTACCGGATATATTCACTAACAATCAACAATATCAAATTACAGCTGAGCCTTGTTCAAGCACGGAGAAGTGGATGATATATCTCGTGAACCGTTTTTTTTTAATGGAAATAATGCCGTAGCCTAGAGATGAACTGCTGAATTTTACGAAGCCAGTCGCTGAGATCAAGATAGCTGATGAGGTTCTGCTAATAAGCAACAAGCTCACGGCTGCCCTGTCGAAGCAAGCAATTCTAATAGATTGCATCCAACATGAATCAGTTGTACTGCAGAGAAAATTCTGTTGAAATGTGGATGGGAAAGAAAATTGAGCAGTCTATCCTTAAAAATCAACCTTTTCCTGTCTTCTATCCTTAAAAATCTAATAACCAATGAACATACTATAGATGCAATACTAACTGAATGACAATTATGCATTGCAAAAGTAGATTTTGTTTTCAGGAATTGCTTTTCCTAGCTTCTATCAATAGAATGAGCGAAACAATCAAATATTGAAACTATTAATCAGCAGCAAAGTAAAAGATTAGAGAAGTCATCAGCAAAATTTCAACTTCCACTGCTGCTCCAACAATGTATGTACATCTGGTCAAAATACACTGCCAAGCCATGGCAAATAAATAGAGACTGGCAATATCAGTCACTTCATTGCACACAGGATGCTGCTTCTTCGCTATATATGTACTTGAAAATATAGTGAAACAAGGAAAAAGTCAGGTACGCACTAGCGCACAAGGGGTCGTAGTAGTGCTAATCCAGGTCACAGTGACAGCGTGCAGTCAAGTGGTATCGGGCCACTCTTCAACAGCACAACATCATCTGACGGAATATCTATCTCTTCTGCCCTTTCCGCAGTGTAGTCTCTACTTTGTATATCTTTCAGAATCTCTACGACTTGTTCCATAGAGGGTCTCAACTCCCTTGCAGATTGTAGACATTGAAAAGCCAACTCAGCCACCGCAGAAA
>Ga0325405_1002599_pt1 | contig 18572 bp, 10 predicted proteins | sample PopdelMetagenome_21_FD_205663 | JGI IMG/M metagenome (GOLD analysis project Ga0325405, IMG submission 205663) | Populus deltoides microbial communities from Bellville, Georgia, United States - Xylem-Control-R2 | ecosystem: Host-associated > Plants > Phyllosphere > Stem > Wood/Secondary xylem...
AAAAAATTACTGTCTGAAGTGTATTCTTAACACTGTCTAAAAACATATCCAAAACTTAAGCTATTTGTAAGGTTTAGCTAATCTTGGAATAATACTGGGATTTGACAACTTAGCTAATATGGAATAAGGTTTAGCTAATCTGGAATAATACTGGGATTTGACAACTCACGCAGCCAAAACTCAAGTGAGCGTAGCTCCCCGATCTGGTCTCTTCTTAGAGTAAAATGAGATGAGAAACTAGAAATGGTAGACCAAGGTAATGTTGTATTTGTTTAAAGTTCGTTATTGAGGAAGCTGGATTTTTTACAGGAAAGTCTTAAAATCAATGTTAATGGCACAGTAGATCTTGCCTGCATCAAATGTGTATATGGTTTGTGTTTGTAGGGATCCTCCATCTTTGTAAATTTTAGTATGAAGGGAAAAACCTAATTGCTAACCTGTTGTTTTGATACTGTAGATCATATGACTCCGTCGGGCTGAGTTTAGAAATTTCGCAAATTAAAATCTTATTTTCTAGATATTTTTATATATTTTTTATTTTATAATTATAATAAAGATTGTTTTTTTTTTGAAAATATATTAAAATAATATTTTTTATTTTTGAAAATTTATTTTGATATTATTATATTAAAATAATATATAAAAATTAATTTAAAATAAAAAAATTAAATACGTTCGGTAAAAACAAACATTGCTTTACTCTCAATGCAGTCCTCATACTTCTTAAAATCGTGATGCTATAAATACCATGCATGGAAACCCCCATCATTCATGACTGCAAGAGCAACAAAAAAAAAAAAAAACCCATCAATTTCAAAAACCTAACTCTTCTTTTCTGGGAAAAATTGCAGAGGAAAAGCAAAAATGTTTGGTAGAAATTAAAAACCCAACCTCTAAAAACGACCCAACTGAAAGGTCTCCTTCTCTTTCTCCCACCGCCCTGCCTGCAAGAACAACCCAAAACCCATCAATCCTTCCTCCACCATTTCAAAGAACGAACCACCAGCATCGGAGCCCCACACACCATTCTCTGTTGAAGCCATCTTCCCAAAACAGCCACCCAAAACAACACATTACCCATCGATTACCATTTCGCCTTCAAATCAGTGACCAAACTCTATACCAGAAGTCATCCATGTTAGCAGCTGAAGTGTGAGCATCACGAGTTCATAGCCGGACCACCTGCCAACAATTGCAACAGCGCTCCTAAACGCAGTCAGAATCGGAATCGGATCTTGCTGAGTTTATTTGGACGGAATCCCAAAGGTAAAATCTTTTTTGTTTTCTCATTTGCATATTGAAATATTGCTTCTGGGAATGTTTAGTTTGATTGTTGAAGCAAGCGGAGCTTGCTGTGATACCTTAGTGTGTTAATTGCTTGAGGATGGGATAGGTAATATAATAATCTGATTGTTGACTCTGTGCGTGTGCCTATGATGTGAAGATAGGAAAATCAGTTCATGTTTAAAAAAAAAGAAGAAAGAAAACAAGTTCAGGATCTGCTATTTAACCGCATGGATTTGAAAATGGTTAATAGGATATATCACATAATAAACCTAATGGATCTTTATAATTTGAGTTGTATGACAATGTTTATTTAATTATCTTCCATTTAGTTTTTTGTTTGAATGTGTGTCCTTATATTCTGGCGTGCTTGCTTGTGGGTGAAATCATGCTTGTTTGTTAGTTTAAAGTGAGTTATGGGGTTGCTGCAGTTTTCTTTGATGTGGCAAAAACCTATTTGAAATGCTTTTAGGATAACAAAAATGAGTTTTATTTTTCTTGTGCACCTTGATTAGGTTGACCGTTGAGTTTTCATTTAATATTTACGTAATTTGTTTTAAAAACTTTTGAAAAGTGATTGCCATTTCCCTTCTCTTGCTTTGAACTTAATTGGAAAATTGTCTTTGGGCCTTCCGAAGCATAAAAAATTGGCTTCCATTTGGTTTTGGATCAAAACTCTGTGTTGATGCATTCTTGGGGTTCTAGAAGAGTGTTAATTTGGATTTAAAAGTTGGTTTAATTTTCAATTGCACCGTATTTATTTTCCCTTAAGTTCCACCTTATTAACATAATTTTTCCTTGGATTTGGTGTGAGTTGGCTTGCTTGGAGGGTTCTTTCATATGGCCGTAGACTCGGAGGACTGTTTTGAATATGTGTTTTAAATTTGTAGGCTTATTTAATATGGGCTGTAGTATTTAGAAATTCAGGACTTAGTTTAGTGTTTTTGATAATTGTAGGGACTGTATTTGTGTTTTTTTTCTATTTAAGTTTCCCTTGTAGACGTGGAGCAATAGCATTAATGTGCCTTGGACGCCACTTATTATTTTATTTATTCGTTGGGTTTATAATATCTTGTTGGCTTGAGGCCCGTTGAGTGATTATGGAGTGTGATGGCAATGGGCTTGGACCAAGGGTCCTATTGTTTAATTTGCAATTTTATTTTGGCAGAGAGGCCCTAGGAATAATTTGTTTATTTCTGTTTTCGTTGGTTGGACACAGATAATTGATGGAAGGCTTGGTGCACTATCGAATCAACCCCATTCATGCTACTCGTAGACAATATCACTCTTGTCTTGTACCAGCATTTTCCCTTCTTTTGTCAAAGAATTTCACCAAAACTCCTGTTTTGTTTATGAAAGGTCATCGATCATTCAATTCTGTTGTTGCTTCTGTTCAGCCTTTGGATGCCTCTGGTTTAGGCCACTTTGACAATACCCTGCCATCCAAAGGTTGTAATTACTACTTTTTTGTTATTTGATGAAACGGTTTGTTTATTTAATTAGTTGAGTTTAATATTCACTGAGTTGATGCCTTATTCACGTTAATGGAGGTGTAGGAGTATTATTCACAGAATGAAGAAACTCTAGTGAATTTAGTTATGAATGAAACTAGTATTTAAGGATTGGTGAGGGCATTCATTGACTCTTTTAATTCTAAAGCATTGCCATCATGTTGCTGTAATTGTTTGGTTTTTTCTTTTTTGACAGTCATTCTTCAACTTTGGAGAAGTGCTGATGCTGTGTGCTTTGATGTGGATAGCACGGTGTGCCTGGATGAGGGCATTGATGAACTTGCAGAGTTTTGTGGAGCTGGAAAGGCTGTTGCAGATTGGACTGCAAGGTTGATTTCCGTTGTCATTTGTTAAAACTAGAATTGTTGATAAGATCTGACTTGAAAATTGGATTTATCTAGAGCAATGGGTGGTTCTGTTCCCTTTGAGGAGGCCTTGGCTGCTAGATTATCTCTGTTCAAACCTTCCTTACCACAAGTTCAAGAATTTCTTGAAACGAGGCCCCCAAAGTATGTTAAATACTTGATTTTTACTAACCTTTTTTTTTGCGCTTTGGGTGTTTCAAGAATTTGCACAATTCTATAAGAACAGCAGTTTGCTTATCATTTCATTGGATGGAAAAGTTGGTAGTGCCATGTGTAGTTTTTCTATTTTTGTTGTCACAAAATGCTAAACTTTTAGGAAGGTTCCAAAAACACAATAAATGCTTTCCAAATTCCACACTTATGTATAATGTTTGTTCCTCTGTAGGGCATAGTTTCTTATATATCAGTTAGTTCTTATATCATGTAGCATGTTTGTTGTTAAACTCAGCTTGACTAGTTTCAATGAAGTTTTAATACCATGCTATGGTGATTCATTTTCCTCAATTCTATATGCTTATATTTAATAAAAGCAATTTTTCTTGTATCTCAAGTCATAAAATTGAAAACCAAAATACTTCCATTTGCTCAATTTTATAAGAACAGCAGTTTTCTTATTGTTTCATTGGAAGGAAAAATTGGTAGCGCCATGTGTAGTTTTTCTATTTTTGTTGTCACCAAATGCCAAATTCCACGCTTATGTAGCATGTTTGTTCCTTTGTAGGGCATAGTTTCTTATTTATCTGTTAGTTCTTATATCATGTAGCATGTTTGTTACTTTTAAACCCAGATCGACTCGTTTCAATGAAGTTTTAATACCACACTATGGCTATTTGATTCATTTTCCTCAATTCTATATGCTATTATATTTAATCAAGCAATTTTCTTGTATCTCTAGTCATAAAATTGAAAACCAAAATTCTTCCATTTGATCATAACTTTGTTTGGATGTTTGTTGAGGATCATGAGAAGTACGATAGTTTCATTGCACATTGACCAAAACTAGTGTTTTGCATTCATGTCTTTAAGTGTTTTTGTCAATTGAAAGACAATGCTTAATTGTTTGCATGAAGGTTTATGATCTCATGCCCCACCTTATGATATTCAATATTTTCCTTTATGAAATCTTTTTATACTTATCAGAAAACTAGTATGAGCCAAATCATTTTCATATAACGCTTAATTGGATCCGGTTAATCTTATCCATGAAGACTGTATATAACTTGTTTCATTGTCAAATAATCTAGCTATCTTATCTTTTATTGTGTAAATCATCTTAAAATGCTTGTTTTACCCACTGAGACCAGATTTGTACTTTTATCACTAATTTTTTGCAACAAAAGTATCTACTTTGCCCCTTTGTTTCAACTGCCACCCCATAACTTTTTTTGACTTTGCAAATTTAATTAAATCAAAGACTATTAACTGTTTCTGATTTTTATTCTCTAGGATTTCCCCTGGCATAAATGAGTTAGTCAAGAAGCTGAAGGCTAAGAACACAAATGTTTATCTGATCTCCGGAGGCTTTCGTCAAATGATCAATGTATGCTACTGTATTACAGAATTTTGTCTTTGCATTAATGCCTTTTTTTTTGGTTTTCCCTGGGATTCATCAGATTGAAATCTTTTAGCTATAATTCATAAACTTGGAATAGCTTGGAGTAACTTGATGATATTACAATGACCATACAGAACCATTGCACATGGTGTCTTGCCAAACAACTCTGTGGTATCATTTTAGCCATATATTTCTAAACTTTATTAGATACAAGAGGTGTACCATCAACAGCAATGTTTCATGAATTGCCTGTGAGGCATATTGCATGCCCAGATATGTTCTGAAAGGAAATTATTTACATTAATAAACACAGGTTTTTTATGGAAGAAGCTTCATGAATTTGTGCTACAAGATTTGGTGATGTTCTAAAAGCAATATGTAATCATTGATCAGTATACTAATAATTTATCCTTTATTTTCTGACTGTGATGTTTCCTCCTTCAAATACACAAAATCCTATAATCTTATGCCAAAAATTCAGATAGTTCATATTGTATTTTACTGAATTTATATCTGAAAAAAAAAATCCTGTGTGTAGCCTGTTGCATCAATCCTTGGTATTCCACCTGAAAACATATTTGCAAACCAGCTACTCTTTGGAAGTTCTGGGGAGTTTGTAGGGTTTGATGTGAATGAGCCTACTTCCAGGAGTGGAGGAAAAGCAACGGCAGTTCAGAAAATAAGGAAGGTCAGTCCTGTAGCTTTCCACCTCATGTTGTTTTCTGACAATACATGCAAAGCTGATTATATTGGTTCATCAGGTCTGTGGATACAAGGCTCTGGTTATGATTGGGGATGGAGCAACAGATCTTGAGGTACGTAAATTCAATGAAACGTCCAAATTGTGAAGCAAATCAGATGCTGCTGTTTTGAGTCCATATTCAGCACATAAATTACAAGAAAATTGTGCTGTGCTCAACCTGCCTTTATTAACCATTAATTCTGAGTTAATAGATTAGTTTGCATGAATGCTTTGCTAATGTAGCCAAACTGGGATTTTTGGTTGTCTATGTGAGTTTTTTTTCATATAGTGTTTCCATAGGGTCGGTATCCTCTCATGCTCTATAGGACATGATATGGTTAATTTAGTAGCTAATATTTACTAAATAAATGAAAAATTAGCTAGTGTGTAACCATGTATTGATTCTTGCTTTTAATGTATTCTTTTAGTTTTTGTTATTGAAAATCTAAGAACTGAAACAAAGATTAAGACAAATCTTAATAAAAAAAAATAAAGACTCTTGTATTGGGAAATCAGTCACATACGAGGGACCTAGGGTTCTTTCCTTTTAATGTCCATGCTGAAATTCACGCTTTACTGCCATGATTTGAAGTTTATTCTTGAGAAAGCAGAAATCAATGCCAACATAAAAGCGTTGGCCCAATAAACAATACATGTTTCTTACATTTCCCCATCTATGTGAATCTTAAAAATTATTTCATAAACTCACTTTGGATAAGTGCCAAAAGATCTTAAAGGCCTGTTTCAATTTGCCTTTCCTTTTTTGATTTTAAATTAAAGAAAAATTAGAAGTGTATATTAAAGGTAAGTGTAATAAAATAACATAATTTAAAGTTCATTATTTTGTAAGCAAGAACTTTATAACACCGTAGCCTATCATTGATTTTTAAAGGCTTGGATTGAAAGAGTGATATATTTAGTTATTGAAAAATCTCAATCTGTTTTGATCCAACTTAAGATTATTTATTTATTTCTATATAGGCTCGTAAACCAGGAGGCGCTGACTTGTTTATTTGCTATGCGGGTGTTCAACTTCGAGAGGCTGTTGCTGTGAAAGCTGATTGGCTGGTTTTCAATTTTGCAGATCTGATCAATTCCTTGGAATAGCTTGTAATATTCCAAGTTCATTTTATACTTTCCCTTGGTATTCAATTTTCCTACGCAATTGCCTCTGTTTGACAAGTGTTTTTTTTTTTGGAAATCACTTGTGATTTGAGCAAATACAGGAAATTCACTGTTCATATGAGAGCATCAATCAAGAAGAATCAGCATTTGGTTTCCTTCTCATGCTCCTATTATATAGATTAAGCCTCTGTTGACCAATCAAAAGTATTTCCCCATGGAACTGTGATGGGATGCAAATGGGAGAGTTCAGTGTTAATTTTTTCTTCTTTGTCGATCACTATTTTGTACATCATGATGCTACATATCTAGAACTGATGGTGTGGTTTTTTTGCGATTATACTTGTGTTTGTGGAATGCTAAATTGTACACGCAACTTGATTCTGGAAATACCACCTGCCCATTGATATTTTGCGATTATCTTTGTGGAATACCAAAATCTTGGTGTGTTTTATATACGCAGCCTCATTCTGGAAATATCACTGGCTCACGACCCTATCTGCGAAGGCTATGCCTTGCTGGAATCAGATTAGGAGTGTGTATTTTCTGTGGACCTCGTAACCTGGCCTTTCTTCAGATGCAATATTGGAACTCCAATGATCAATCTCATGGCAACTGGGATTTTTGGATGTTTTGCAGGTAACACTTCTTTGCATGTGTATTATTAAAGTATTGAATAGTATTTCCTTTTCTAAATTGTGATGGATTATTTGAATTATTTATAAATGAACAAGTTTGAATAGTAATTAGAAAAAAAATAGAAAGTTTTTTTTTTATTATTATGGGTAAATTAGTTTGTTGATAAACTTAGTTACTTAAATTTGAATTATCTTTTAATATTTAATATTCCCTTCATTCCAATTTTATTTCCTTCATCAGTTTCAAAAGGTCAACAGAAATTAATTTTGATTTTTTTCATTGATTCTAATGATTAAAAAGTTTCAAAATTAAGTTTTTACTTTTCTTACCTGTTTTCGTTCAATTTTAATCTAATATAAATTAAAGAAAAGATTAGTGGAAAATGTGTTAAATTGACTTTTGAAAAGTCAAAAGAGTGTAAAATTGGGATTGACAGAGTAGTTAGTCATAAGGATAAGAACTCTCTGTTTCTCCCCAACTTATCAATTCACCATGGATATATGTAGGCCTAGTTCACCCAATTTTTAGCCTCATTTTTTTTTGAAGTGGTAGGCTAGTTCAATCTTATCTATTCTTTCACTGGCTTGTTGATCAATAACAGGGTCCAAAGATCAAGGTCCCCATGTTATAAAATATTCTACAAGGCATTACACTGAATGATAGGTTATTGTCACTAGTAATAAGGTTGTCTGGCCATGTAATTGGCCTGTGGTTGCCTGGTATACTTATGGGGCGACTAATGTATCAGTGGTGACAATGCCTAGGTTTAAAATCAAAAAATGGGGATGCGTTGCCTAATAATAAAGCAATGCTGGTAATAGCAAATGTTTCCTAGCCTTAACAAATCAGAGAATGACATGTCCAACTATATGGGGCTATGGTTGTTGTAATGCTTGATGCTAGTATGTTAATAGGACTAGTGTCCTGGTTATGGAAAAACTAGTTACTCTTGTTAATGGGACTGGTGTCCTGTTTAATGCGTAATCAGAGAAACTAGTTATCTTTGTTAATGGGACTGGTGTCCTGTTTAATGCGTAATCAGAGAAACTAGTGCCTTATAAATGAGTAATTCGAGAAACCAGTGAATTTGGTAATGAAACAAATACTCGATCTGGGCTAGAGAGGACATTGATATGTCCTTAAATTGTGCTAATTGTATTGATTTGTGAGGTGAAGGGTAAAAGTAACAATTAAATGTTAGTAATTAATGTAGTAAATAAATAGAAGAGATAATAGTAAATAATCATGAGGTAAGAAATTGGGATAAGAAAACTAGGTGTGGGTCTTGAGGTCTAAGTATGTTAAGGAGCGAGAGCTTATTCCAATTTCTCAAGCTAAGAAAAGAGATTCAGCATTATGGAAGGGTATTTGCAAAGTGTGGCTTTTTGTCACACGAGGTTTAAATTGGGCTTTGGGATGTGGAAGTAAGGTGCTATTTTGGAAGGATATGGCCCCCTTGAATCAGCACACGATTCCTATTCAGGATATTCCTAAGAATTTGTTGAAGTGCTCGGTAGCTGATATGGTGGATGATGGAGGCCAATGGTAGTGAGAAACATTTGCTCATTTTCTCCCATTCCAGGTGGTTATGGTCTTGGCAGGTTACAATCCTCCTACTTCATGTATGGGGGGTGACAAGGCTTATTAGAGGCATTTTGAAGGTGGACATTTCTCACTTAAATCAGCCTACCAGATTCAGAAAGGGAGTATAGATGCTCAACAACAATGTGACCCTTTATGGAACATCATCTGGCATTGGAAGGGATTAGAAAGCCCTTTATGGAACATCATCTGGCATTGGAAGGGATTAGAAAGACTGAAAATCTTCCCTTGGACAATAACTCATGGGGCCATTATGACAAATGAGGTTAGATGGAGAAGGAAAATCACTCTTAACCCCTGTTGTTGTCATTGTTTGACAGAGGTGGAAACAATCATCTATGTTCTCCGAGACTGCCCAAGAGCACCTTGGGTTTGGGATAGAATTGTTGAAGTTGGAGAAAGGGAGGCTTTCTACTCCGATATCTGGTACACCTGGTTAGTTAATAACTTAAGTAATCATCTGAAATCCAGGAAAATGATTGGGGGATTGAATTCGGGATTGTTTTGTGGTAGATTTGGAAGGAGAGAAACCAATGAATTTTTGGTTCACGTAATCAGGAGACTAGTTGGTGATATCAATCAAACTATATTGGGATAATCTGGATACAGAATAAATATCAAGCATATGGTTTCTATAGGGTGGAGATACCCGCCAATAGATTGGGTGAAGATTAATGTGGATGGTTGTAGTAAGGGGAACCCAGGGGTGGTTGTGGCTGGAACTGGTGCAGTCATTTAATGTGGATGGTTGTAGTAAGGGGAACCCAGGGGTGGTTGTGGCTGGAACTGGTTCAGTCATTAGGGATGATATGGGATGGTGGATTATGGGTTTTGCTTTTAATATTAGAATCTGCAATTGCCAACGGCTTGAAGTTAGCTTAGTCCAAAGGATTTCAAAAATTTATTGACAAGAATTATAGTTTAATCATGAAGCCCATGGAGTTATTTGCAAAAGATTGGGAGGTGCACATGTTCCATGCCTATAGAAAAACATTTCAGTAGCAGATTGGCTAGCTAATTATGGTTTAACCAGGAGTATTTTTTTTTTTATAGATCTTTTAGTTCCCTAAATGACCCTCCTGTGAGTCTTTTTTGCAATTTGTATTATGATCTGATTAGGTTAAGTTTATCTCGTTTAATTTAATTGGGCTTTCAACCATGATTTTAACAAAAAAAAATAGTAAAAAATATTGAATATAAAGTTGATTGTATTTGGTATTGAGAATTTAGAGTTGTATTTGGTATTGAGAATTTAGAGGAAACTTTGCCGGAATTTTTATAGAATATATATATATATATATATATATATATATATATATAATCTTGTACTTTCAATGATAATAAATTATGTATACATGGAATGTTGTGACATATATATAAATAAATTGGGGTTGTTACATGGTGGAACTAGTTTTCAGGTAATGACCTAGTTTGATTGATAATAAGAACATATGACCTGACAAGATGATTTAATAAAACCATAAAAATTGATTGAAAAGATGAATTGGCTATCCAAAATAAGCCTAGTGGTGTCGATTGTATTAATGATCGAGATATATGCGATTTGCCTAATGGCCTTGTGAGGAACAATTAATACATGTGTTATCGGCTCATAGAAATAATAATAAAATGTTGGAAGAAGCTAAATTGTCAATATAAAAAAAATATATTTCAAGGATTTCAGATGTCCATGTTTAACGAGTTGTTTGAATCGTGCTTTAAAAGTTAAGGTTGTTATATAAAGTTGCTTGTGTGATGATGAATTGGAATTCATGACAAGTCTTATACCGGAAATGGGAGGACAAGATTTGGATAGGGTTTTCATGAAAGAAGCTCAGCCGATATTTCATTAATCGGGAAGGCTTTCATTGGAATTCATAAGTTGGAGTGAAATCTCAGCCTTAAATCTTTTGAAAAGGAGTCAAAATAGTGTGAAGGATAACAGCATATGCTATATGAAAAGGGAAATGAGACGATGAAATATAATAATAATAAATATAGATTTTGAGAGATCAAACTAAACAATTAATTATGCAGGAACTTGAAATGATAAATTATGTGTTAAGAGAACTTACATATGTATATATGTATTTGATTAGAATAAATTGAATATTTGAAGAACCAAAAGAGCATAAATATGTTCCGAAATGAAATGCGAAGACATAATTTAAATGTATTATGAATTATGAATTGAAACAATTTAAATGTATTATGAATTGAAACAATAATGTGAATAGTTATGGTTACAAGATATATATTAAATTTAAATGTAATACGAATTGAAATAATGGTTCGAATCAAATATGGTTGTGAAATATACATATATAATTATATGAATTAAAAGGGATTTTAAAGAAATGATTCATAGTATGAATCAAACGTGAAGTGAGTAAGGATTTCCATGACGTGACTGTGATAATTAAATAAATATAATGATGAAATAAAATTTCATCAAAAGATGGATGAAAATGTATTAAATTGAAATATAACATAGATATCATGATGTTTAGACAAAAAAAAGTTAGTGAAATTTGAGTTACTTACATGTGTGTGTGTTTAATAAATATTTGTTGTAATATATTCTAATGTTATAAAAATAAATTGTTTTTAGGTTTATCATAGACTCGGATAGAACAATAGATCTTATATAATATTTTTTTTTGTTTAGGTGATGATGATGTAATTGCACCAAATGCTTAAGAAAAATAAAATAAAAATAAAATAAATGAGGATCAAAGTGGAAAAAACAACACATAACAAATTAAGTTTGAGGATGAAATTAAAAAAATTAAAATTAAAACCTCACAAAAGGATCAAGAATAAAAAATTAAAATTAAGAAAAAATAGGGATTAGATCCGAAGAAAAAATAAATTGAGTGGCTTCTTTGAAATTTTGAAGGGCCAGACGTAGAAATCAAGGAGTAGAGAGAAAATAAAAGGAAAAAAGAATCGCTAACGCCAAATTAAAAGTTTGTTGCAGATACACATCAACCAAGGACTGAGGAGCTATTGAGTCAATTTAGACACTGTCTAGGAAGTTATTTGGTCATCAAGCGACATCTTACGCATTGCTTGAATACAATAGCCAATATTTATCATGCAATGGGTCATCCATTTTTTATATATTAAATTACAAATTTTCCCCTAAGCCTATTTAATAATAATATAAAAAACCAAAGTGAAATAATAAAAATAACCCTGGATCAAAGTTATTTTTTTTTATTTTACTTCAAGGGTAATTTAGTAAATTTATTGTGCATATAAAAATAAAAAGGCAAAAAAACCCTTATATGTTACCTCTAAATTGTTTATGCTCTATGGGTGATTTCATAATTTTATTATTCAGAAAATTATATAAAAAAAATCTTATAAGTCCTATAGATAAGCCAAATGTTTATATGAGGAGATGCAAAATTATATTTATACTATAATCTATATCACCACTTTCTCTTTTATATTTTTTTTGTTATGCTATTTTTTATCTTTGATAGGTTCCCATCCAACCGAATAAGTAGCATTAACAATTAACCAAAAAAAAAAAACATAAAGAAAAAGGAATTTTACTGTGCCCTTCTTTGTAAGGTACTATTAACTTGAATATTTTTTTTAATTATAATTTTATTTTTTGATATTAAATTTATTAAGGAGTAGATTTTATAATTTTTTTCAATTTATTTTTTATGAAGTTATGTCAATTTTATAATTTGAATTGCGAGTTTGACCAGTTAATTCGGTTGATTCGAGTTTTTTTTTTTAATTGGTTTTTTTTTCAATTTCTTCTTTCTACATTAGACTAATTGAGAATTGAATTTGATGATTTATTTTATATTGCTTTTTACGAGGTTATTCTCATCTCATGATTCAGGTTACAGATTTAACAAATTAACCCGAATTGACTAAAATTGATTTTTTTAATTTCAATTACATCTTTCAATATTATATTTATTGAGAATTGATATTCATAATTTATTTCAATTTACTTTCTAGTGAGTTATCCTAATCCCATGATCTAGACCATGAGTTTTGACAGGTTAACTTGAATTGCTTCAGGTTTTTTTTAATTGATGTTTTTATTTATTTATTAATATTTTATTTATTAAAAATTAAATTTTATAATTTATTTTTTATAAAATTATTATGATTTATAATCTAACATTTAACCTAAACTGATGCCTTCGTTGGTAGTAAATTTAAATAAATAAATAAATCCATGATCCATCCCTTGAATCTCTCTCTCCCTCTCAACAAGAAAAACAAGAGCAAAAGAAGGATCAAATTCAATATAGTGAAAAATAAGAAGACACGCACCCCTGAGGCTGAGCACACTCGCAGTCTATAATAATAAATTCTCGATCTGAAAACAAAAAAACTACAAGTTCTAGGGCTTGACAGCAATGGCGATGGCAGCTGCTTTTAGACGCGAAGGAAGGAGATTTGTCTCCCCTCAACCAATCACCGCCGTTCGATCCTCCCTTATCCCCGAGTATGAATCAATCAGACCTACCTGGTCTTCATTATTTGACTTTCTTTCAGTTCTCTAATCTCTCCCTCCCTCTGTGTTTGCTCTCTGTTTGGCTGATTGCAAAATGGGAGACTAATTTATTTATTTAAGAAAGAAAGAAAAGAAAAAAATTGTTCGATAGAATATCACGGTGTCGTATTCTCTTCTACTTGATTCTTAGTAAACCTGAGAAAGATGAATTTGTTTGTTTGTTTTGGGTATTCTTTTTCATGTTAAAATAATGTTATGGAAAGGAAGTGGCTTTTGCAGTTTTAATTAAATTGGTGTTGTTATTGACCTTGACTATAAAAATGAGTTTCTTAGTTATCGTATACATATGAAAGATGAAGTTGGTCTTCATCGTTTCTTCTAATGGGTTTGTGTTATTACGACCAGCCAAGTAGCCACTTGTTTGTGATTCCAGTGCAGTTCATGAATACCCAATTTGATTCCATTGAGATTCCTGGCTGCCGTAGAGCCTTGTTTGTTAAAAATGATTACTTGCTCTCATCTTGTAAAAGTTGTTGTTTAGCTCTTCAATTAGTTGTGTAGCTGAATAACAGCATTCAATTTCAGTCACAGAATTGCCCGTTCCCTGATTGGATATGGTGAATCCATAAATTTTAAATATGGTGGAAATATGGGGATTGCTCTTTGATCTTTTGAATCCATAAACTTTTTATTTAAAAAAATGCAGGTTCTTAGGAACAATGAAAGAACATAACTAAACTTGAATCTATTTATTTATTTATCCTGCAATGATTCCCTCTTTCCTGATTGCTTATTTTAGATGCTTTTAGAAAATTCTTATACTTTTCATATTGGAATAAGAATAATGTTCTCTGGATTCACAGGGACCATGCCCCTCTTGGAGTACGTTCCATTTCAACTCAAGTTGGTAAGGATGTAGCCATTTGATATATGATGCCTCTCCTAAGATTTTCTTTCTTGCTACATCTTGCGATATTAAGTCACTGAAACCAGAAACTGTGGGCGATTCATTGTGATGTATTTTATGCAGTTAGAAATCGGATGAAAAGTGTCAAGAATATTCAGAAAATCACGAAGGCAATGAAGATGGTTGCAGCCTCAAAGCTGCGATTAATTCAAACTAGAGCTGAAAATTCTCGTGGCCTGTGGCAGCCATTTACTGCACTTCTTGGAGATTCTCCCAGTATGTTCATTGAGAAGTTTATATCTATCCACTGTTTTGTTAACTGACATCTACTTTCTATTTTTCTGTTCCAATTATATTCAACTTTCTGATTAAAAATGTAAGGGTCGTGTTTTTCTGGTCTTATGAAAACAACTATACATTGGTTGCATTGGTTCATGTTGTGCTGAGGACATGTTATAACAATGTTTTTCTGGTTTATTTTGGTCATTCTGCTGCAACTCTCACAAAAGTCTGTTTCAGAATGCTGCAATGCTTTCGTACAGTCGTTGATTACCATTTTGTACTCACAAGGATACATGGTTTAAATGTTTTTAATTATTATCTGGGTGTTGCTTGGATGCATTTATTATTAATATGGTCTATTGTTCATTGATGGAATGGAAATTTGTTTTGAGCAAACCCTAGTAACTACTTCAAATAATAGAGCCTTGATCTTTCTGTTTACTGAAGTCAGAAGCTTATATAATTCATGGTGGTAGAATGTGAGAGCAAGGTATTGCAGGAAAAAAGCTTGGTTCAAAGTTGAGAAAATGTAAGCTCCAGAAAAATTGCAGATCTATTTCTTTATTTTATTTTGAATAAGAATCTAAGAGATGTGAGAAATTACCTTTGCAACATTTCAAAATCCAGGACTCTATTAACCTCATGAATGAAAAAAATGGCGGGGGAATCCATTTCAAATGCTTGATTAGAATACTGATTCTGAAAACATTAATTCTAGCAAACATGAGGTTTATGGACTTCTAAATTCTCTCTTGCTATTGTACTAGATCCTTTTCTACTCTGTTTCTTTCTATCTCTGGAACACTTCTTATTTTAGGCCTTTTCTTGGCTGTTATTTTGCTTGCTAGGTGTTGATGTAAAGAAGAATGTGATTGTCACTGTATCTTCGGACAAAGGTCTGTGTGGCGGAATTAACTCTACAGCAGTCAAGATCAGCAGGGCTTTTAACAAGTTGACCTTAGGTAGTTTTTTTTGCTTCTTGCAACTGAACTTTTTTGGGTTTTTGGCTTTGGGCTTGGGTGTTTTGAAATCTCAAGTATTTTTTTACACTGCCATAGGTCCTGAGAAAGAAACAAAATATGTCATATTGGGAGAAAAGGCAAAGGCTCAGTTGATACGTGATTCAAAAAAGAACATTGCAATATGCATGACAGAGTTGCAGAGGAATCCTCTGAATTATACCCAGGTTAGTTGGTCATCTTTCCTGAACTAACATATCTAAGTAAAAAACCTCTTTCTGTCTCCTTACATGCACATGCACTGACTTTTCTAGAGTTTTAAATCCTGAGTTGGTTTAATGAAGGAGGAAAACAAAAATCATTGCTTATACCCAATTTGTCATGGGTTGAGCTCCTGTCTTCTTTATGCATCACTCTATACTGTTTACTGTTAAATGGACCTGGTAGTAAAGTCTCTTGTTGCACTGATTGCTGTTATGATTCTCCTTTGATGGGTTCTTTTATGCTTTTGTCGAATGCCATTGCACTTATTTATTTTTGTTTGGAGTGGGGAAAATAAAGGGAATGGAAAGTGAGATAAAAGGTTTCCCTTGGGCCCTCAAAAGCAAACCTCTCCAATTTGAAGAGAATTGTGTGTGGTTTGAGGGGCTGGGGTTGAATCAAATATAACATTACCTACTTCATCCTTGATTTAATTTAAAATCTTAAGGTATGAAAAATGTTAAAGACAATGAAGTAATTTTACTACCAACATTTTCTCCCCCTTTTCATTTTATTTTACCCAGAGAAGGAAAAAACAACTTTCCCTCCATTTTGTCGTATTTTCTTCCCTTAAAAGGTAAAAAGAAATATCTTGTTTTCTTTTATCAAATTTGTTTTGCATAAATTTCCTTCCTCTCCCAAACAAAGTGTAATCTTACAGCTGCTAATAGGTTATATACAGTTACTAGTCTTACAGAGTAATGTTAAATATAAAATTTCTCTCACAATTCCTTTTGAAATTTTTGTATCTCAGGTCTCTGTTCTTGCAGACGACATCTTAAAGAATGTGGAATATGATGCTTTGAGAATTGTCTTCAACAAGTTCCAGTCAGTGGTCTCATTTCTACCAACTATGGCAACTGTATTATCACCTGAGGTGATTCAGAGTGTACCTGCTATAATATGTATGCATTTTGGATTTTTTTCAAGGATTGTGGTGCATGATTGAATTTTTTATTTAGGTTGTGGAGAGAGAGGCTGAATCTGGTGGGAGGCTTGGTGATCTTGATTCCTATGAGATTGAAGGTGGTGAAACAAAGGGTGAAATACTTCAGAATCTTGCCGAGTTCCAATTTTCTTGTGTAAGTGCTGCCTAAATCTTTTCTTTTCTGAACAGTTTCTGGGAGTGAGTCCATTTCTCAAAGCATGTATGAACTACAAACCTAGACTAGAAACATAAAGAGCAGTAGTTCAACCCTGATTATGCCATTTTGGGCTCTAATAAGAACTGATTCAAGTTTGTAAGTGTTAGTGTAGTGATACAAATTTAGTTGATCAGTTGAGCAGTGGTTTATTCAACCTCATATCTAACTCAATTTTTTTTTTTTTATGCCTGTACATTTTGAGAATCCACTACAGTATGTTGTTTTAGTTTGATGCCTGTTTCTTACACAGAATCTTATGATGTTTCTAGGATTTATCTAGTAAAGTTTCAAATTTCTTCAGGTTCTGTTCAATGCGGTAATGGAGAGCGCTTGCAGTGAGCAAGGTGCTAGAATGTCTGCTATGGATAGCTCAAGCAGAAATGCTGGAGATATGCTTGATCGGCTGACACTGACTTATAACAGGTTCTCTCTCTCCCCTTCTCTTTCTCTCTCTGCATGCACACACACATTCCGGGAATCTTACTTTGCCCTGAAAGAGTTTAGTGAGGGAGTAATGGATGGAAAATATACCCAGGTGATATATAGGTTTGGTACATTTTTTTTTTGTGTGTGTGTGTGTGTGTGTTGGGGGGGGGGGGGGGGTGGTGGTGTGGGGGCTTATAGCTTTGTACCAAACACATCGTACTTGGGAAAAAACGGTGAAATCTCATTGTTTGCTTTGACAAAACTGAGTTGATTGGTTTAAAATATTGTTTCAGTTCCACATCATACACGGAGTTGTTGGGATTTTGTTTTTCTTTTACATATGATGGTTTGGAGCCGAGCAAATTTGTATTGTTCTTGAATCTGTCCTCTCACAACTAATTTCTGTAATTGTTTTGATATTTTTGTATCAGAACTCGTCAAGCATCTATCACAACAGAGTTGACTGAGATTATATCTGGAGCAGCTGCGCTGGAGGGTTAAAATTGAAGATATCATACCTTGGGTTTTTCAGATAGTGATGAATAAGATTTATTGCAAAGGCTTGGAGCTTCAAGATGCGCTAGCTTTTGAGATTTTTGTTGAGCGACTATAATAATCCCCCGGCATTGTTTTCTTGTTCTGGGAATTAAAAATTAAGTTATACGGTGGTTATGGTTTACTTTTATCTATGGTTTCATTTATTTTTCAGCCCTTTTTCTTTGTGGTTCTGGCTTGAACACCTGAGAACTGTTGTAATAAATTCTAGTGTAATCTTGTCTTTGACACTGGTTGATTGCTCTACAATGCGAATGAATAGAGAGATTTAGCTAATAGAACATTGTTTGCTTATTGAAAACTTGGACGCATGGCTACTGTAATGATAAGATTAATCGTCGATTAAAGAGAGGTTTTTAATTTTTAATTTTTGGTTTAAATTCCCATGAACAAGTTAAACATGATGATGCATTTTGGTCTGGGTTGAATTCGATGTATTTGGTAATTGCAGGAATATTTTGAGTGTTGTAGGATGCGCCATACCTTGATTTCAACAGGTTATATACAGAACGCAGCAAACAGTGGTTCTCCATTTCTAGTTTCTAGAGTTTTTTGTTTTTTTTTTTTGAGTCTTTTGAATTGTGTTTTTGAAAAAAATTAAAATTTTTAGTTTTAAATTATTATTTTTATGTTTTTGGATTGTTTTGATTTATTATGTTAAAAATGATTTTTTTAAAATATGTTTTTAATATATTTTTAAGTGAAAATTACTTTAAAAAACAATA
>Ga0325405_1002601_pt1 | contig 18563 bp, 9 predicted proteins | sample PopdelMetagenome_21_FD_205663 | JGI IMG/M metagenome (GOLD analysis project Ga0325405, IMG submission 205663) | Populus deltoides microbial communities from Bellville, Georgia, United States - Xylem-Control-R2 | ecosystem: Host-associated > Plants > Phyllosphere > Stem > Wood/Secondary xylem...
AGGCGGTGACGATTCCGAAGCTGCCACCTGCACCTCCTCTGATGGCCCAAAAAAGATCTTCGCCCATGGATTTTCGGTCTAGAAGTCTTCCATGAACATCAATTATATGAACATCAACGACATTGTCGGCTGCAAGGCCATATTTTCGCAACATGGAACCATATCCACCTCCTGAAATTAGCCCGCCCATACATACAGTTGGGCAAGTGCCAGATGGGAAGCCATGAGTTTTGCTTTTCTCAGAAATTCTGTAGTAAAGTTCACCATTCGTGGCGCCCGCCTGAACCCACGCGCTGTTGTGCTCAATATCAACGCTGATGGACCGGAGCTTGGCAAGATCCACAACAATGAAAGGTGTCTCAATTTCTGAAACATAAGAGAGTCCCTCAAAATCATGGCCTCCGCTACGGACTCTAAGGTGAATTCCAAGCTTCTTGGAGCAAATAACAACAGCTTGGATGTGAGATTCTTGTAAAGGAGTGAAGATAAACTCGGGTTTCGGTACTGAAGGCAAGGTGAACCTGAGGTTTTGAGCAGAAAATTGTAAAACACTAGTGAAAGAAGAGTTTTTTGGAGTATACAAGACAGTGGAAAAAGGAAAGGATGATTCTGAATTTCTTGAGACACATTTCAGAAACCTATCCTGAAGTGCATGTGAAACTATAAATGGAGATATATAGGAGTAGGACCAGAAGCACTGAAAGTATCGAAGAACTTGAAGGCACCATTTTGCTGGCTTTCTTGCTTCTTTGGCTTGTCTTCAAGAATTGAAGTCTCAAGGTGCTCTTATAGAGGAGCTGTGAGGAGTTGATCGTAAATTGGTATAATCATTACATTATCCTAGAAATATAATATTACTCTGAATTCTTTGCAGTAAATTGTTTAATTATGACATTAGAATTGAATCGTGATTCTAAACGATTGATATATGATTAAATAAAGATATAAATTATAAATTATGTTTTGAAATTTTATTTAATTAAATTATTGATTAATATGATTCTTTGATATGGTATCAGAGATTTAATGATTAAGCGGTCACGAGTTTGAATTTCAGCATTCTTATTTATTTGATAAAAATTAAGTACAAGGTAACATGGGTCTATATAAATTTAAAGTTCAAAATATTTTTACTTGAAAGAATGTATTAAAAAACAATATAAATTATATTTTAAAATTTTATTTCTACTAGGTTAATATAATTTTTTGATATATATAATTAATATTTGATTGGGCGATAATTACAAATAGAAAACAGTGTTCTTGTCTATAGGTTTTTGTTAGCTGTCATTGCATGTGTATCTTCTTTTTATCAATAAATTTTATATATATATATATATATATAAAATACAAAACAGTGTATCTTCCTTTTATGTTGTCTGCTTTTATACAGCATGACTTGACTAGGTTAGATTTTTTGCTATCTAAAATCAAGATTTTCTGATTATTTTTTTAATATTTGTGTAAATGAATGTGCTTAAGGTTCTTTATTAAACTTTCAAGTTGGACCAATACAGATCTTCTAATATCTCAATTTCATTGAAAGTTTCATTCCCAACATAATTTTTAACAAAGTATTCACCTATAAAAGTTAGTGTACTTCACTTTTAATTTAATCTTAAATATGCTTATTAATTATATTTTTTAAAATTAAATCCTAACACCCTTTCTTGCAAAATGAAACTTCAATAGTAGAACTCAAGGTCACACTTTAAGAGGGATGTGATCGGGATTTAAGAATAACAAAATTGCTACAATATTGCCTAAATAATTTATTAGAACTCTTAAGTGTTATTAGAATTTAAATTTCATGTTAGAGTGTTAAAAATAAAATTCTTATTAATCTTTATACAGCTTGTTTGACATTATATTCGTTTTTTTAGCTAAAAGTAACCAATTAAAACTACCAAATAAGTATTCGGTAGGAATTTCATTTTTTATTAACTTTGGTCAAAGATTTTCGTTTTATTGATAAAATAATTTACATTTTCAAGCAATTTAATTATTTACTGAGAATCTTGAAATTTAATTACATCCTAAATAATAATTTTAATTCAAATATAAATAGTAATAATATATCACCAAAAAGTTAGATGATTTCAATACCTGCATATATAGTGCATAACCAAAAAACAAAAACTGTTTAATCAAATACTCAAATAATGACAAAAATAAATAAATAAATACTCAAATGATAAGTGGAGTATTGGGTGTTGGGTCATGCATGTGAAATTATCTGATTAGTTGCAAGCTAAGCCACGATTCTGTCTGTCTCCCTGCAGGCACCAACGTACATGGTGCGTTATTGCACGTTATTTTGATGGCTGAACGTGTTGTCTTTCAAAATCTGTCCTTGTGGTTAGGTTTGAGATTTAACTAGAAAAAATGTTGGATTTTTAAGTTCTCGAATAAACTCACAATTAATCACTGGAATAGTTACCGAGTTTAGCTAAAAATATATATATATTTTTTTTTTGTTTAAATTAAAACTTAGCTTAGATAAGGATTGGAGTGATAAATTTTTTGAATAAAATTATTACATTTAATAAAAATAATGTTATGGCATAAAAATATCCTTATAGCTTTGTGTTGGTGTAAATACTCAAATGATTTAAAAAAAAAAAAAAAAAGTTTAAACAATTTTTCACGTGCCTACACAGCAAACACACCACCACAATATAAAATAAACAGGCTTGAACAATCATATAGATGGTCAATATTTAGGGCCGGCCGGCATAATCATGTCATGAACTTAAAACGTGAATAACGTCCTTATTTATTTATATTTTACTCTATGAGAAAATTGCAATCTTTCAAAAGGAAAATAATGTTGAAGATTCTAATATTTTGGTATAAAAAATATTATTTAATTTGAAAAAATTTGTTCCACTTTAAACTAGTGTAAACATTGTGTTGTCTGGATGGCATGTATAGCACCATTTAACGGCCAAACTCCAGCTTTCACAATGTCATTTTAAGCCTTATGGTTTTGCCTCCATTCTTGAATGACGGGTGTGGAAAAAATATATCAAGTTTTGCATGGTGACCGTTTTGTTTTTTCCTTCCTTCCTTCCTCTCTCCCCCTTAATTTCAGAGCCTACAACTGCACATTTTCAAAGTACACATTCAATTTATTTTTCTTTTATATTTAGTATCTATTATTTTATTGTTATTTATTTTATTTTAATTTAATCTTTTTTTTCACCTTTTAGATTTGGTCACCATTCTTTTGATTTTGATTTTTTTATAAGTATTCTCTTAATTAAATTATCTTTTCAATTGCATCCCTCAATATTTTATATCATTCTTTTTTTAATTGCATCCTTCACCTTTTTTTAACATTTTAGTTCATTTTATTTCAATTGAAGATTTGATACTTGTTTTTTTTATTAAAATTATTTTTTGTTTCTAATTCTTTTTTATTTGAACTTTCTTTTTTTATTTCATTCATCAATATTTTATTAATCAAGATTTTGTTAACCTTTTGGGTCATAAGTTTGAAAGATTGGACCTTGTTGGCTCAAATCTTTTTTTTTTCAAGTTATTTTTTATAAAATGATATTTTATGATACTATCCTTCTATAAGATTATCCTGATCTCATGTGCTAAATCCCGAGTTTCTCGTGTTAACTCAACTTTACTCGAGATAATATTTTTTAAATTTATTTGTAGTTGTTGTTGCCTGATTTTTTGTCATCTTTCATATTAATCAAGTTTTAATCCGGTTATTGAATTTTTATTACTTCTTTAAAAACACAACCATCTCCTAAATAATTTTTTTAGGGTTGAAAAAAATATATGGTCTAGCCCGAGGCGTCACACAAACTACTTATCTAGTTTCACCAAAATAAAAATCCTCTCTCTCTTTGTGTTTTTTAAGTGATGATCAAACTAAAATTACGAGCTTTTAGACACACACACACACACTTAAACAAAATTAGTTTAGGATACTTATTGAAGCACTTAAAAGCTATCATGCTGAAAACTTTTGTTATCAAGGATCAATACTGTTGTTACCCATTTTTGGGTCCCCACAAAAAAAAGAGAAAATACCAAAAACAATTCGGAAAAAAAAAAAGAAAAAAAAATATAGCAGTGAGAAAACATGTCAGAGCACAAAAAAAGGGGGATTGAGGAGGTTCAAAAATGCAAAGATTGAAATTTAACAGTATATCGTTAACTGATAAGAGCCTTGTTAACAAAGAAAATTCAATTTGAAAAAAATATATATTCAAAATCAGATGTTTGTGGACTCAATTAAATTTTATCTAAAGTACTTTAATTGAATTTATGAAGGGTTTGATTACAAGAAAAAATGATTTTTAAGTTAATTTAGGCTTTTATTAGAAGAAATTAAAGTTCTAGGGTAAAATTACAATTTTTAAGAGTTGATTTAGTCAAATTAAGGGCTTAATTGCATATTTATTGAATTTTGATGGCCAATTAGGGACTTGATTGAAAAAATTCCAAAACCAAGGACCAAACAGGAAAAGACGCGTAAATAGAGGCGCTGAAATTAACCAAATCAAGAGCTAAATTGAAAAAATTAAAAGTTTATTGATGAATTGAGAGTCAGATCGCATAAATACAAAAAAAAAAAACAATTGTAAATGGCGCCAAAAATCAATTATAATTTATCCAGGGGTTTGATTACAAATTGTGAAACCACAAGGACCAAATCAAAATGGCCATTTGAATTGGAGAAACAGAGACGTTTCATGAACAACTGTTCATCGTCTTCTCCTCAACAACGGTTTCAGCAATAAAATGAATGAAGACGTTTCATCATTAAAGGCAGAAATCGTCTCACTTACGGGGCATGTCTCACGGCTATTATCAAGCCGGTCACCTTCTCTGGCCTTATAAAAGAAGAGAAAGAAAAACGGGGAGGCAGAAAGAAAAAGGAGAAAAAACAGAGAGGGAGAAAGCATAAGGGAGAGAAAAGGAAGAAGAGTAGATAGCACAGAAGGAAATGCAAAGAAAAGCCGAATAAGGAGATAGGAATAGGAGCAAAGGAACATAAACAAAAGAAAACTGAATGGCGAAGCATAGAACACAGATAGCAAAGGAGGTCAGCACCACCGTCTCCAGAGCCAGTCACCACCGATCCTGCGCAGAAGTTTCATCGCCATTGTCTTCGTCTGTCTCAGTTACCAGGTAAGCTTCATACATTCTCTTCACGTCGCATTTGTTGTTTCATTGCATGCATTTTATTTTTTTTTCATTTGTGTTTTACTGTTCAATTGAATTACTTGAACAGTAATTGTTGCTCTTTACTGTTCGAGTGAATTATAATTCACTTGAACAACATGCACGCGTGGGGAAGCTCACACGTGCCTCTTGTCTGTCTAGCCAGGTCATTGGCTTGGGCCAGTGACATGGTTAGGTATACTGGGTCCAACTCAGCCACATGAACCGAGCTGGTTCCAGTAAAAAAAAAATTCAAAAATCTTCTCAAAAATTTTTGTGGTTTTCCCGTATATTTTTCTATCAATTTTGCAAAATATTGATTTGTATTTTTATACCGTAAAGATATAAATCCGGTATTAAAATACCAAGTTTTCATCAAAACATTGAAAAATTAAAAAAAAAAAAACATGTTTTTATTTTCATGTATACGACCAAGTATCTTAAAAAAAAACATATCATATATTTTCATACAACAAAAATTCAAAAATATGTATTAACATGCATTTTGGCTTTAATAACCAGTTTATTAAAGTTACGAGAACTAGCCCAATATTTCAAAAATTCCAATTTTTTTTCTTTAGTATCTGGGGTTACGACCTTATACCTAAGATGTATTCCGGATATTAATTATTTTGTTGACTTTAGAACGGTTAGGTTTTACCCGATAAGATAAGGATTTCCTTATCGATGAAGACTTTTCTTAAACCATAGACGGACCAACAACTAGAAAGCACGACAAGACCTTAGATTTTATCAGACAATAAAACAATGAAGCTTACCTTAGGTAGGGTATATTAGGGGTGCTAATATCTTTCTTTTACGCAACCAGCCCCCGTACCCGATCTCTAAGACTAGTTAGGGTTCCTAGTGACCAAATAATAGGTGGCGACTCACATTCCTACTTTCCACAAATAAGAGATGTTTTCTAGATAGATACTATATGAGAGTGGATTTTTTTGTCGCGACGCCGCATACGTGCGACAAATACTTTAGTCTTAAAGTTTTATTGCTCCTTATTTGATCCAAATAAGATGTTTACAATAAGCCTCCCAAGATTTCAATAATACCACATTGTTTAGATGCATTTCTAAAATAAGGTTCATAAACATAAAACAAAAAATCAAATATCATTCTCCAAAGACTAAATCTAAATTCTAGATTGTGAGGGTTTTAAAAAAGGCTTAAAATAATGGAGAAAAACACTAAAAACCGAAATGAAAAAGAGTACTAAAATCTTGAAAAATAGTGCAGTAAATCCTTCTTTCGATCCCTTTTTACCATGGATTGTAAAACCAAAACAAATAAAGAATTATCTCATTGCCAACTTTGATTACCCTTCATAAAAGTAGAATTAAACTTGATAGTTTTGACTTTAAATTTAATAGTTTTTAGTTGAAATAATTAAACACCTAGCTTTAATATATACTTTTTTTATTCTCGTAATTAGAAAATAAACTTGAAAATGTTAAATAATTGACTATATAAACTTGACGATGCAAAATAAAATTAACCTTAAAACTTCAAAGGCAATCCAATTAAATTGATCCATGCCTAGTGAGGTAGCTAGCATGCAATAAGCTTAAATCCTTGGCAATACTGATTTCACTAAGCATCAATCAAAATTTTAGACCTTGAGATGCTTCAACTGGAGTGTCATGTCTCTTCAGATGATAACAAAAGCTTCTAGTTCAAAATGTAAGGAGAGAGAAGGGAGAAAGGGCTTGAAGAACAGAGAATTAGAAAAGTAAATTCTTTATTGAAGAGGCTTCTCCTTCGAGGTCTACCCTTCTAAGGTTCTGCCTTATAACATTACATACAACCTCTATATATACAACTTTGAGGCTTTTTCTTACATCACTCACTACATCAGAAAGTACTGAAGCACACTTAATAATGCACACTCACATGACTTATGACTCAACAATTACTAAACACAAACAACAAGCTAGTACAACACTAATATCAACCGATAATAGGTTCATGATCTGGATAGAAATTCTATTCTGACAGGTTATCTTGATCCCGAATAGTTTAGACTTGTAGGGCCAGCACATAGTCATCTTCTGCAAGCATTTCCATCTCATGTGGTTCCAGAAGCTTTGGTAATCCCAAAACGATATGTTTGAGTTTTTTTTTTGTTGCTGTACTGTATCTTCAAGTCATGAAGATGAGCAGAATATTGAGGGTCATACAAATCATAGTTAATTTCTTCATCTGGATCTATTCCTCTAGGCCATATTTCATGAGGAATAATGTTGTTCTTAAGTCATACTGTTTTTTGCAGGGTCTTAATGTCCGGAAGGTTATCTAAGGGGTTTTCATACAGGGAGTATGGATGGGTTTTCTATACTGCAGCCTGTGGAAAACTCATAACCAGATTGTCTGCTGAAGCTTTGAAAGGTCTATGGAATATGAAAACAGAGAATAGATAGGCAAAAACTTGCTTAACAAATTTGTTACAAAGTGTACTGCAGTGTACTTCAATCTAGTAGGTTGGTGCATGAGGCCATTTGGATTTTTCCTGTTGGAGAAGAGAGATCCATTGTGTGGGGTTGTAGAATCAAGTGAGGAACTTTAGAGTATATTTCCAAGAATCTGCCGACCAAGATGTCTTGAGAAATCTAGAGAGAAAGAAATTAGTGGGAAACTCGATAGCAATATAGTACAGGTGACAGAAGTACCATAAGAAAAAATAGAGTTCTTTGGGGAACAATCCAACAGGTTTGAAGGTGAAGTGGTGAATGAAATGATATTTGGGATGGATTGTCGCACGTGTGCGGCGTCGCGGTGAAAACATTCACCCTCAAATTCTGTATCATCTAAAAATATGTGAAGACAAGGAATTCTTGTCTTTTATTAATGGAAAAATGGAATGAGAGTCGTCACCTAGTATTTTGGTCACTAGGAACCCTAACTGGTCTCAGAGATCGGGTACAGGGACTAGTTGAGTGAAGAGAAGGTATTAGCACCCCAAATACGCCCTACCTAAGGTAAGCTGCATTGTTTTATTGTCTGATAAAATCTAAGGTCTTGTCATGTTTTCTAGTTGTTGGTCCGTTTATGGTTTAAGAAAAGTCCTTCTCGGTAAGGAGATCCTTATCTTATCAGATAATTCTGATGACAAACCAAAGAATTTAATATCCAGAATACGTCTTACGTATAAGGTCGTAACCCCAGATATTAAAAGAAAACAAAATATTTTTTTTGAAATTTTTGGAATATTGGCCTAGTTCTCGTGACTTTAATAAACTGGTTATTAAAGCCAAAATGCATGCTGATATACATTTTTGAAATTTTCTTTGTTATATGAAAATACAATATGAATTTTTTATATATATTTTTGAGAGACTTATCCATATGCATGAAAACAAAAAATATTTTTTTTATTTTTTAATGTCTTAACGAAAACCGGGTGGTTTAATACCGGATTTGTATCTTTACAGTATAAAAATACAAACTGGTACTGATTAAAATGAAGTATAATTTTTTTCGGAAAAATCACAGATTTATACAAACTGGTACTGATTAAAATGAAGTATAATTTTTTTCAGAAAAATCACAGATTTTTTTGAAATAATTTTTGAAGAAATTTTTTTGTGGCTGGGCCAGATCCGACTCAAAAGGAAACTGGACCGAAATCAGCTGAAAATGAAATCAGGCCTACTTTCTACAGGGTTGGACTCAGCCTAGCCATATGAGCTGGGCTGTCCAGCCCTAAGGAACAATTGACTAGTTACTGTGCTGAGCTAATTATATTTCCTTTGCTGCAGAACGTGAATTGCTCACGTTCTGCGTGCAAAGGAAAACAACAGGGAAAAGGGGACAGAGAAAGGGAGAGGTACCTGGAATGAGTGATCGTGCTGCTGTCTCCTGTGATTGCTCACGGTGGCGCTGGGTAGCGACAGGCGGTGGCGTTGCGGTGGCTGTTTTTTTTATTTTTCTCCTCTGCTTCTCCCTGCTTCTTCTTCCTCTGGCTTTTCGCTTATTCTACTGCTCCGATCTAGTTTCTTTCCTTTCTCTCCTCTGGTGCTGGAGAAGGAGAGGCCGATGGTGATGCTGAGTTTTGTCTGCTGGTTTCTTGCTTCCTTGACCTTCTCTTCGTCTCTTTTCTTGTTACCGATTCCTTGTTATGCTGCCTTTGGTTCTTGTGGATGGTGTTGTAAAAAGGTGGAGCTGATGGTGATATTTTTTTTCTTCTTATTTTTCTCTGCTGGGTGGACGTTCTCCCGCCGGGTTCTTCTTGCTTGGTCTGGTTCCTGTGTGATTTTCCAGACTTTATTCCCTCCTGTTGCCCCTGTTCCTCCTTTTTCTTGTTCGTTCTTCCTCTGTTTTTTTGTGTTTTCCTTTCCCTTCTCTCCTCTCTCTTCTTTACACTCCTCTCTAGTTTTTATTTCTTTTTCTCGTTGCCTTTTCTGTTTTCTCCCCTCGTTGTCTCGTTACTTTCTCTCTTCTGCCCCGTCTCCTCCCTTCCTCCTCCTTAGTCTCGTCCTTTTTCTCTCTTTTTATAGCCAAAACTGCATGCGTTTTTTTTTATATAATGAAAACGTTCGGGACCATTATTGCAGTGGTAACGGTAGAGAGATAGTAGCTGTGAAACGTTCCCCATAATCAGCGGCATTTGTTGCTGAATCGGTGAAGAAGACAATGAATAGTGCCTCTGAAACGGCACCGTTTTGCCACTTTAAATGATATTTCTGATTTGGTCCTTGGATATTTTTACAATCTTGTAATCAAGCCCCCCGGAAAAGTTGTAATTGGATCCCTTGATTGTAGCGTCTTTTCCGGTTTGGTCCTTGGTTTCGGATTGTTTCAATTAAGTCCCTAATTGGCCAATAAACTTCAATAATTATGCAATTAAACCCCTGATTTGATCAAATCAACTCTTCCAAATTATAATTGGACCCCAGAACTTTAATTTCTTCCAATAAAAACCTAAATTGACTTAAAAATCAATTTTTCTTACAATCCAACCCTCCATAAATTCAATTAAACCTTAGATAAAATTTAATTGAGTCCATAAACATTTGATTTTAGACTTTTCTTCCTCAACTTAAATTTTCTTTGTCAACAGGGCTCTCATCTGTCAAAAAATATACTGTCAAATTTTAACCTTTTGCATTTTTGAACTTCTTCAACCAATTTTGGCATTTTTTTCGGCATTCCAGCATCCTTTTCTCGCTCCTTTTATTTTTTGGATTTCTTTTGAATATTTTTTTGATATTTTTTGTATTTTCTCATTTTTTTTATGGGAACCCAAAAATGGGTAACAACATGGATGCCTAAGTTTTGGAAACAAAGGGAAGTCATATCATAGTTGAGAATAAGGTAGTCTTGGAGGCTAAATAGTTTGTTTTTTGCTTGTAGGTCAAAAGTGTGGTTAAGAACCATATCTTGAGCAAGAGGAGATATGTCATTTGCTGGGAAGTCTCGTTCAGGTGGAGGAGGATTGGAAGAGGAAGCCATAAGAATCAAGAGAAGGAGTAATGTTTATGATTTGGGTAGTCTAGTAAGCATATCTTGTATCAAGTTCTTGTTGCCTTTTATATGCTCGACGGTGAAGGTGTACTTGAAAAATCACCCAACTAATCTTAGAAGCTATGGATGAGGAAGCAACATGTGTTAAAAAAAACAATCTATTTTACTATAAAAAAAACCATTTGTATTGAGAGTCCAGATCTTCTTGTCCGACCTAATGCAGAGTATGTTCTTTAATTCTAATAAGGATGACAAGAGAAATAGTTGCTCCAGTTCAAATTCAAAAAAATTTGACAATCTAATCTATTTTAAATTAATCCATATAGTTCAACTCTCTTTCTTTCTTTTATTTTTTAAACTTTTGGTTTGACTAAGGTTGCTGACATAAACAATGAATGTGCAAGCAAGATTTTAAGTTTAGTCTCACAGGAAACCTTGGATTGATTCGTACCCAAACATTCAATTGATACGTGAACAAACTCAATCATATGTCATAAGGTTTGATGGCTATTATTGGAATTAAAATGTTAAATTAATACTAGTACTTTTTGTCAAAGAATTATTTCAATATAATAGTTTAAGTTGTTAGGTTAGGTTCTAAGATATGATTTATATTATTCTCTAACACACTCTTTCAAGTGAAAGCTCTTTGGGCTTGAAGTTTACACAGACCACATTACCTTGTGCTTAATTTTTATCAAATAAATAGAGATGGTGAGATTCAAACTTAAGACCGTTTGGTCATCAAGACTCTGATATCATGTCAAAGAACTATCACAACCTAATAACTTAAACTATTATATGAGATCTCAAGATATGATTTATATTATTCTTTAACAGTTCCTATACATGTGCTTAAAATAATATTCAAAAGATATTCAAGAAGTTAGCACAAAGTTTGAAAATAATAAAGAAAGATTTAAAAAAAAAAAAAAACCAGAGAGATAGAAGGATAAAATTCACAAGCTAAGGGATACTTAGAAAAAGAAAAAAAGTTTGATGAGAGCAGTGGAAAAATCAACAAACCTCAAGAAGGGTGTTTTCTAGTCGACCATTTTAATTCTAAACATTTTTCCATCATTCTTCTTCAACAAATTGGACTATTCAATGCAAAGTTTTTATTTATAATAAATAAACCCCAGACGGCATGATTGCATAACATGGCATTTCTTTATTTAGCTAAAGTATTAAAAAAAAATCGATCAAGACTTGTGAAAATAGTGATCCAACTAAGCATTGCTGGAGATGAATTCCACTTCAATTTCTTTATCTCATGTGTAGTGGAAGTGGTGGAATGCTTTGTTCGTGCCTGAAGAAATTATCAGGATCAACTTTGGTCTTCACATGCACCAACCTGTAGAAGTTATCCTTGAAGTAGTTGGTACCAAAAACACTTGCTTCCACAAAACTTGCGTTAGAATTGTTGTTCATGCCCAAATCAAGATCCCTGTAATTCGCATATGCTTCCCTTGGGTTCTTTGAGACGTAAGGTGTCATGTAATTGTAAACCATCCTTGTCCAATCTATATGCTTTGCAACGTCTTCCTTTGCATCTTGCCAACCGGTATAGTACAGAATCATGAACTTGGTACCTTTTCTATGAGGGAAAGGAGTCTGAGATTCTGAAATTTGGCTCATCATTCCACCATAAGGAGTAAACACTACTAGAGGACTCTCTACTTCAAATAACTTCTCCCATAACCCTTCAAGTGCCTTTTCAGAAACGGGTTTTTTGGCATAGTCCGATTTGGCTTTGAAATACTCCCTGTTCGGGTACGTTCTTTGAAGGAAAACTTCAGGAGGAGTATTATTTGCAAAGCCAGCAATATATACAGTAGAATTTATCCAGTTTGTTTCGATACAATCCTGTCTTGTTAAACCCAATTCAGGGAAGCTGTGTTTCATTACCTGGAGAAGTCTGTTGGCGTCACCAAGAAACATGGCATTGTATGAGGTGGTAATAGTTCTTTTACCTTGACTACTGACATTAGCTGTCTGAATCTGTATTCTGATAAAAAGATCCTTGTCTAGTTGATCAACAATTTGTTGCCATCTATAGAGGAGTTTAGTTGCACCTTGTTCTAACGTCTTGGTAACGGTAAATACTGTCACAGCTGATGGTACAGGAACTAATTTTACCTTCCAGGCGGTGACGATTCCGAAGCTGCCACCTGCACCTCCTCTGATGGCCCAAAAAAGATCTTCGCCCATGTCTTTTCGGTCGAGAAGTCTTCCATGAACATCAATTATATGTGCATCAACGACATTGTCTGCTGCAAGGCCATATTTTCGCAACATGGCACCATATCCTCCTCCTGAAATTTGCCCCCCCATACATACACTTGAGCAAGTACCAGCTGGGAAGCCACGGGTTTTGCTTTTCTCAGAAATTCTGTAGTAAAGTTCACCATTCGTGGCACCGACCTGAACCCATGCGCTGTTATGCTCAATATCAACGCTGATGGACCGGAGCTTGGCAAGGTCTACAACAATGAAAGGTGTCTCAATTTCTGAAACATACGAGAGTCCCTCAAAATCATGGCCTCCGCTACGGACTCTAAGGTGAATTCCAAGCTTCTTGGAGCAAATGACAACAGCTTGGATGTGAGATTCTTGTAAAGGAGTGAGGATAAACTCGGGTTTCGGTACTGAAGACAAGGTGAACCTGACGTTTTGAGCAGAAGATTGTAAAACACTAGTGAAGGAAGAGTTTTTTTGTGTATACAAGATAGTGGAAAAAGAAAAGGATGACTCTGAATATTTTGGGAGACATTTTAGTAACCTATCCTGAATTGGAAGTGAAACCATAAATGGAGACAGGAGTAGGATCAGAAGTAATATTGAAAGTAAGGGAGAACATGAAGGCACCATTTTGCCTGGTTTCTTGCTTCTCTGGCTTGTCTTCAAGAACTGAAATCTCAAGGTGTTCTCTTATAGATTTTTAATCATTCACGTCAGACTTTTTGGAAATTAAATGTTTTAATTAATTAAACATAACATTTGCATTTGGAAATTAAAAACTTCTGCGTCACTATTGGGAAAGTTCAACATTAGTAAAATCAAGGTAATTGTTTGGAAGGGCATGAGGGCTGGGATCAGGAAGACATTTCAAACTTCTTGTCTTGGTACTGGAAAGTGCTAATTAAGGTGAATGCTTTTTTTATTGTCTCAACACATCCACATGTATGAAATAATTATTTAATTTATTTCAAATTGTTTCAATTTGACAGAACCAAATAGTATAAAAACTAGTATAGCGATCATGTGCTGTCACGTGGCACTTTTCAAATCTATTTTAATTCAATTCTATGACAATTAAAAAAGATATGAGTAAGAAATATAATAGTTAAAATTTTGTTGTAAAAAGTTTTTTTTTTTTTTAGTGAAAATTGCATTTTCTCGTTTATGTATTTTTAATTATTTTGACAATAACATATCTTTTTTATGAACAGTATAGTTTATAGAATAAAAGTTGATGGAAATTAAAAATATTCATAAAAATTATAATAATTTGAATTGAAAAGGAAATAATTATTTTTAATAAAGAAAAATCCCTTTCCTTATTCATGTATTTTTTTTTTATGAAAACATGTTTTTTATCTGAAGCATAGTTTTTTTTTTTTTGTGGCATAAAATTTATTATGATGGTGAAAACAAGCTTTAATAAAAAAAATACCAAGAATTTATTATTTTTACACATTTATATTAAAAATAATATAAGAATAATAAATATGCATATTAGGTTACTGCAAACTCAAGGCACACATGAGCTTAAAAGTCCAGGTCCACGCACTTTTGGCTTTCACTTTAGAAAAAATAGATGGATGACATATTGTGTACCCTAATATTTTTAAATAGTTAAAGTGACGTGTTGGTTGCTCATGCTCAATTTGACCTTCAAAATTCAATTTTTAATTTCTTGTCACCTTGAAACATCGTAGGAACCTCAAAACCTCATTTTCAATCCAAAGGCACCATTTAATCACTTAAAAAATAGAAAATAAACTGAATTAAAAAAAAAACTTTATGAATCCTAATTGTTTTTTTCAACATTGTTAGGGCATAAAACCACCTACATTGAACTTCCCGATCTAATATAAACATGACACTAAATTTGATTTTTTTATGGTCAAAATAGCTAGTCGTGATCTTTCTCTCTTCTCTTCCTTTATTATTAACGTTCTCTCTCATCTATGAGAATCTAACGAATGAAACATATTAACCTAAAACTGCAAGGATAAATATGAAAAAACAAAAAACTTCAAGTATCAGATCGTAAAACGTTGTAGCTATAATCACTATATTTTATTAGTATTCTTTATAATATAATTATAATTGTAATTTATAATTATAATAAATAAAAGAAAGATGATGTTGGTATTATTAAAGAATTATCTCAACCCAAAAGTGTAAATAATTAGGTAATATCATAATATATAATTTATATTATTGTCTAATATATTTTCTTAAGTAAAAGTCCTTTGAACTTGAAATTTGTACAGGCTCAATCTACCTTGAACATAATTTTATTAATTAGAATGGAGGTGACAGGATCTGAACTCGTGACTACTTAGTCAATAAAATTTTAAAATTAAATCAAAGAAACATCTCAACCCAAAAGCTTGAGTTATTAAGTGAGATTCCAAGATATAATTTATATTAAGTATATTATGTATAAGCTTTTGTTTAGTAACATGAATACTGGAATAAACTCCTCTTATGTAACAAAGGAAGCATGATTCTTTTGGCAATGTTTTTTTTTTAAGGAATAGTGCAAGATATACTACTACATTTTTTATGCAACTTATAGCGAGAAGATAGAAATATGAAACTTTTAAATTTAATAATGTTATTCTTATAATATCTCTCTTCCAAATAATACATAAAGATGTTTATATATATCAACTTAAATCCAATCTATTTAGGAAAACCTAAATTATATAAGATTCGACTTCTAACTAAAAAAAATTAAATTAAAACCTTATAACTTAACTATAAAATAAATTTAAAAATAATTTTTAAAAAGTAAATATAATTTACTATATCAATCTGATTGATTAATTAATCTTACGGTTGTTTATTTTTAAATATGGTTGATTTTGTTAAAAAATCTTGTTGACATGTTCAAATTTCGTTATAAAAAAAGTTAATGAAGAAAATTAGATGGATAAAATTGAAAACAAAACTTATGTATTTTAAAAGTAAGAAATGGAACACAATCAGGTATAGTTTAGCAGTTTATGTATCCAATTGATTTCTTCAATAAAACAAATTTGAGTTCTCATAATTTTAGTTTATTTGGTAATTATTATATAATGAAAAAGAGTTGCCTCCATTGTGCAGCCTCAAGTTCAATCAACCATAAAAAATAAAAATAAAAATAAAAATAAAAATGATAAAATCAAGATGTTGAAGTTTTGATCGGTTTACCCAAATACCTTGATATGGTTTCACTTGAAAGTAACTTTAAAATAGAAATATGTGTAGCCAAAACAGCATTATTGAAAATTAACTATATAGTAATACTATAGCAATATTTTGAAGAACAGTAATCCATTATAAGGCAAGTATGATATTGCTAGCATTGTATAATTGAAACTAGTATATTGGTACGTGCTCCATTACGGGTTAGATCAATTTTTTTTTTTAAATGTAAATAAAATATTAAGAGAACAAAGAAATTTTTAACAATGTTATTAAACTTGACCAAGTGGGTTAATTTTGAAACCTCCTGACTCAACTCTTGTCTAACTCAAGTTTTTAATTAAACCGTGTGAGAGATAGCTCGACTTAAATCAATCAATCATAGGTCTAAATGCAACCTTGATAATCGATAAAAAAAACTTTAAGATGATAATTTTTTTAAAAAAATATTAAGATAATGATAGATTGGATCGATCTCGATCCCCCCGCACCTCGGGTCATGGACTCTATTAAATTTAATAATTTTTTTTATTTAATTATATAATAAAAATAAATATTCACAAACTTGAGTACCAACCTAAAAATAGACATTTATTTGAGACAATTATCCCTAGAACGTAAACAAGAATCAATAATACGATTCATTTCTGAACTAATTCAATATTAAATGATAAAATTGAAAAATAATAAATTAAAAACAATTAAATTATGAAAAACAAAAAAAAAAGTATCCTATTGGTGGGTAAACTTCTCATTGTGAATTGGGTAAGTCGAATTAGGATGTCAAATCTATGAACTGAGTTATGGACTCTATTGAGATTATAATTTATTTTTTGAAAAAAAATTATTTTTTATTTAACTATATGATAACAAAAATAGATGATTGTGAAATCAAAAACCAACCCAATACCGAGATGTTTTGTTAGATCGTGATAACCTCATAAAAGGCGAAATAAAACTAATTATGAAACTAAATTCTCAATTAACTCAGTATCTAAGGATGGATAAAAAAACTAATTTAAAACGTTAAACTTGTCAGACTCGCGAATCAAGTCAATCATTCAAACCTGTGAATGGGTCTATATACTTTATAAAGTTTAATAACATAACTTTTTTTATGAAACTATATATATATTTTTTTACTATATGAGAAAAGAATAGGTGACAAAAAGGTCAGGTTTAATTTTTTTTAAAAAAAACACTCCACCAAACAATAAAAACCAGGGCAACCCGGGTACTATAGAAAACCTGCAAATCATACTAACCTCATAGAAAATTAAAATAAAAAGAAACAAATTATAAAGTCAAATTCTCAACCATTCCAATATTAAAGGATGAAATCAACAAAAATAAATTTGAAAAAAAATCATAACAAAAATTCAAAAATAAAAGGAAAAAAAGAAAGAAAGCAAAACACTGTGGATTGCTATTGTTATTGACAGTGCAATGTATGTAGGTGAACAATAATTTCCTCACACCCTTTAATTTTTGTTATTTTATAAAGTTTAATAACATAGCTTTTCACTAAAACTATTTTTTTAATTATATGAGAAAAAAATAAACTACAAAAAGTCAAATTCAATTAAAAAATAAAAAAAAAAACTCATTAAACTCGTAAACCGAGGTAACCTGAGTTACTGGCAAACTTGTAAAACAGGAAAAATAAAAAGTTCTCAACAATCTCAAATTTAAAAGATGAAATTGACAAAAAAAAATCAAAAAAAAAATTCAAAAAAAAAAACAAAACACCGTAGATTACTATTGTAATTCATAGTGAAATGGATTTTGGGTGAACAATGATTTCCTCCACATCCGTTAATTTTTTCATAAAGTTTAATAACATAATTCTTCTCTAAAATTAATTTTTTAACAATATAAAAAAAATAAATTATAAAAAAATCAAGTTGAATTAATAAAAAAAAACTCATCAAATATATAAACTAGGCCAACTTGGGTTCCCTCAACAAAACGCTAACATCATAGAAAGACAAAATGAAAAGAAAAAATTACAAAGTTAAATTTTTAATCATTTCAATATTAAAAAATAAAATCAACAAAAATAATTTTAAAACAATTATAATAAAAAAAAGAAAAGGAAAAGAAAAAAAATATATGTTAAAAAAATATAAAAAATATTATAACAATTCACAGGTTTTTCAAAGAAAACGTGTTTTTCTCGCATTTTTTTAGCTTTTTATATAATATAATAATTTTTTTTACCGTCAATATTTTGAAAAGTTTGATATGACAAGGCACGTAGTCAAAGAAATCAAATTGAAAAGTTGCCTAAAACATATAGAAAAAAGTAATCTGAAATTCGGTCAGTTTGACAAGCGTTTTGGTGACGCAGCTAATGAAATGTAAGAATAAAGAAAAGAGAATTTTCAAAAGAAAAATAATAGATAGACTCTAATTGATGATTTTATTTTCTCTTTTAATATTCTATCCTCAAAACAAAATTACAATTCTATTAA
>Ga0325405_1002603_pt1 | contig 18562 bp, 9 predicted proteins | sample PopdelMetagenome_21_FD_205663 | JGI IMG/M metagenome (GOLD analysis project Ga0325405, IMG submission 205663) | Populus deltoides microbial communities from Bellville, Georgia, United States - Xylem-Control-R2 | ecosystem: Host-associated > Plants > Phyllosphere > Stem > Wood/Secondary xylem...
AAATAATATTTAATATATGTCAATTACAATAATATCCCTGGGCAACATCAAAATCTACAAACAAAACCTATATAAAATGACCAAAATACCCTTATGAGAGAGTTATATTGTTTTTGTTTCAAATGGCTTCAAAGTAATTTAACTATTCCAAAAAAAATGAAGGACAAAAACACTTCTAAAGCAAAAGCATAAGAGTTTCGTATTCTAAAGTCAAAGTAGTGATTTTATTGTGCATAAAAGAGGGAAATAACAAGTATAACCCCATATAACATGTCAAAGACAATTGTGTCATAGTAGAAATTCAATCTTATCCTCAAAGCTTACTTCATTGTCTTTTTTTCGGGCAAGTTTGTAATTATACTATAATAATAAATAGTAATATATGTCTTGATGCACAGTAATATAACTAGGAGCTTTAGTGTTTTTAGTAATGGTCAAAATAGCAAGAGAGAACTTATTACAGAGTTAATATATAACTATTTGTGGGATTTTATTTAATAATTTTTTGATATACATTAGAGCTTTTATTAACAAGTAATTAGAATTTTAATTTCATTTAAAAGAATTTATCACTTCCATTCTCTTCAATTATATTAATAAATTTAAGTTTAAGATAATAAAGATGATGTGCAAGCTTAAGTTTTTTCACTTGAGAATGAGTGTTAGAAAGTTAATATTAAACCATTCAAAAAGTCTCATCTATTATTTTTAATTTTTGAGTTCATATAAATTTGTTTGTCTATTTTGAGTTTGAATTTTGTGATTATTGGTTAAAAAAATATTATATGTTATAAATCACTTTAAAAAATCAATGCAATGCGATTTGATTTGATTTACCATCAATGAAGAAGCAAATCAATTTATGGTTTTCTTACCTTCAGTGCCCCCAGGTGAAGTGGTGCCAATAAAAAGTAGGCACCACTTTTGAAGCTTGGGAGGTAGTGGCCCTTATGGTTGGTTCTTATGGTAAAAAGTTGCAGGCCAAATGAAAGAGAGACCTCTAGAGAGAGAGAGAGAGAGAGAGCAAGCAAATGAATGAGAGACCTTTAGACAGAAAGAGACCTTTTGATCAGCCTTTGGACATAAGGATTTTTGTTTGTCGGCTGACTTGAGAACATAATTAGGAAGAAACTAACTACGTCCTTTTTTTTATTGCCTATTGCATTCATTAGGTTGATTACTAGCCTTGGTACCCGCGCTTTGCTCTAAAATTTGACTATTTGGATTATTTGAGACCATCGGAAGAACACAGTGTTGAATTGTAGACAATGGCAAACTCATTGCCAACTTTCCTGAAACTAGCTGATATTGGAATGGCTATAGCCTGCGTGACATGGCAATTAAACAGTATATGGAAATTTGTATCTTCGCCACACAAAGAAACTCTCGCATGTATGAAGCTCGACTACGGCAACATTCGTTTAGAGATAGTCTTATAAAATAGCTTTATTGAATGCTTGGAGATGATTAATATCTAAGCATCTCTATCCCAAAAACCTAAGACCAATTCGACAGAAAAGAAATTGCTTTTGAAAATCATTAATTGTTGATAATATATTATCAAAAAAAAAACAATGGAGAATTTTCTTACTGAAATTATTGACTAACAAATCATGGGAATTCAGAGAATTCAATTGTTTCTAGAACAATTAATTATATGTCGAATAAGTTTATACATCAATAAATATAGAGTGAAACACAACATCACGCAACAAGCTAGCTGGCTTACCGTAAGATCACTGCTGAGTTCTCTATAAATACTTGCTACCCCTGTCACTACAAATACAGAAAACCTTCTTTAACCTAATTATTTCATAGCATTAGTTTTCACTAGCCATGCAAATCTTCACAAAGAAACTCACCCCTGTTCATTTTGAGAGAGGATTGGTGCTACCACAGTACTATTCTAACCTAGAACACCTGCAACATTTTCAAGGGACCATAGAATTGTCCACCATAGTTGAGTCAGCTGCATGAAAATCTTCACAAAGAAACTCTCCCCTGTCTTCTGCAATCATTGTGTCTAGTTTCTGTCCGGTGTCAGCAGTTGAGAAAAATTATCTCTATCTAGCAAGAATAGGTAGAGTCAATATATAATTGTTCTTCTTCCTTTAGTTGGGCCACTCAATGGAAGCTGTAGAAAGTTTAGTTCATTTGTAATATGGGTTTCAACATTCAATGTAATAATTTTATTTTTTTTGGAAATCAATTTTTGTTAAATTGGTGAACTTTCGACGGCACAAAAATCAATTTTTGTTATGTCCAAGAGTGTTGTTTTGTCTCACTAAAAAGGTTAGGACAATCTTGTCCAAAGCTCCATACAAGAGTTAATCTAATTTATCTCAATCAACATAATAATAAAAATAATTATTATTATAGTTTTAAAATCTGACTCGAGGGTTGACTAGTGGTCAAGCACGGGTCACAGGTCGGGTTGACCATTAACTCAAGTTAATGTAAGGATAAAAATAAATATTATTATAGTTTTAAAACTCAACTCGAGAGTCAACCCGAAGTCAGGCTAAGGTCATGGGTTTTGTTGACCATTGACCCAGGTTAATCTTAGAATAAAAATCGTTATCATCATAGTTTTGAAACCCGACTTGGGGGTCGACTACGGACCGAGCCTAATCAACCAAGCTCAGGTCATGGTTCTGGTTAGCCATTGACCCAGGTCAATATAAGGATAAAAATTATTATTATCATAGTTTTAAAACTCGACTTAGAGGTTGACCCGAGGCTAAGTTCAAGTTACGGGTGAGGTTGGCTATTGACATAGGTCAACATAAAAATGACTATTATCATAATTTTAAAATCTAACTCGTTTATTTTAAATAAGACAAATTATCCAGTTCAATTCAAAGTACATCAAACAATTATTTGTCAAGTCCTGTCTAGTCTTATCCAGTCCATTAAATATTGTCCAGCATATCAAACTCTTTCCAAGAGAACTAATTATTAAATTTCATGCCCTTTGGCCTAAAACTTTCTTCAATAAACTATTGATTTGAAAACAAATATTCTATGATCCAAATCTTTGTGCCTTTGCAATAAATTAAATAAGAATAACTTTCAAATACAATTATAATTTTATAGAACTCTACTTAAAGTTGATTCAAGAACTTTAGCAGATTTACCAGCAAATCCGAGTACACATATAAGAATCCTTGTAAGATGTAAAGACAATTTGGCAGGGCTAATGGAAGTTTTGCCCCTGTAGTCTTGTTTCTCCATGGGCTGTCCTTGTATATAATTTTACATAGATTCTGATCATCACTCTTGAGTAAAGCAGAATTTGGCAGCCTTCCACGTATCACTCTAAGCATATATATCTTTTTTGTTCAAACTATATAGATTTTTCTTACTTAAAGTATTGACCAGCGTATCATGGGAATTCTCTATAAATACCTACTACGCCTGTCACTACATATACAGAAAACCTTCTCTAACCTGATTATTTCATAGCATTTTAATTAGCTATGGAAATCTTCACAAAGAAACTCACCTCTATTGATATTGAGAGAGGGTTGGTGCTACCACCCGATTCTAACCTAGAACCCCTGCCACCTTTCCATGGTGCCCGGACAATAGAATTGTCCACCATAGTTGTTAAGTCTGCTGCAGGAATTACGACATTACGAGGTGGAGAGCCGGTAACAATTCACTGCTCCACCAGATCAGGAAGGCTTACATTTACAAGAGGTTGGTATGACATTGCTCGCGATGTTGGCCTCGGAAGTGGAGATATTGTGACTTTCTATCAGGAGGTTAACGGAGGAACACTATTCAAAATGAGAGTGAGAAATGTTGGTTGAGGTAAAAAAGAAATGTGATGGAAAGAGTGTCTTCCATACATGCATGAACGTCCGAGTGCACGTCCTTTTGTTTCTTCTTTGTTCTGTCTCCTGCAATCTTCGTGTCTGGTTTCTGTCCGGTGTCAGCAGTTGAGAAACATTATCTCTATCCAATACGTAGAGTCAATATATAATTGTTTCCTCATTTCCTTGCATGCGTGAGGAAATATGAATAATTTATTTCTTCTTTAGATGAAAGAGTTTGTCTGTGATTGTAATATGTATTTTGAGCTTTAATTTTGTGATTTTTGGTAACAAAATTATTCTGTGTTGTGAATTACTTTAAAAACTTCAATGAAATGTGATTTGATTCATCAGCTTAAACTTAAATTTATATTAACGAAGAAGCAAATCATTTTTCAGAGTAATTTAATTATGTTTTTCCAAAAAAAAAAAGAAGAAATAGCGGGGGAGGTAATGTCATTGAAGCTCAGCTTTTACTTAGATTTGTTAACTGCGGGTCGCCACGGGTAAAGAAAAAAAAATTCAATGTAAAAAAAAGTTTGGGTAAAAACAATATAAGTCATGAGTTACTGGTTCAAGTGGTAATCTAAACAATACAAAAAAAAAATTACTGGATTATGAACTTATATTTGAAACATAATTTTAATATTAATAAAAAACAAAAAAGATATATTTCTTTTAATATACAAGATTATGAACTTACATGTAAAATATATTTCTAATATTAAATAAAAAAATAATTTTTTTATGTTGGCATTAGAACAATTAGGTTTTTAATCTGATAAGATAAAGATTTCTTATTAAGAATGATTTTTTTAAAATTTTAAACAGATCAACAATTTAAAAATACAATATTTTCTTAGTTTATAAAAGACAAATAAAAAATATAACTTACTTTAGATAAAGCCTACTAAAAATACTAACACCTTTTTCTTACGCAATCAATCCTCTTAGCTAAATTTTAAAACCGGTTAGAGTTTCTTTAAATGACAACTTCTATTTTTTTTATACTAATAAAAAATAAAAATTCTTTATTTTTTCCGTCCACATTATTCTTAAATGATCCTAATTAGGAGAATGCTCATCACACATATGCGACACCCACTATGACATCAACTGAGGTGCGACATTATTATTAATATTATTACTAGTACTTGAACCAAGAGGAAAAAAATAGGTGAATATGGCTCGGCTTCTTCTCCTCTTCCCTCCTGCACCGGTGGTGGCACCCACCGTCACCTGCAACAAGAGAAAAACACAAGCAGTTGTTTTTATTTTATTTTTCTCCTTTTCAGATCTGGTTCTTTCGGGTCTGTTTTTCTTTATTTTTCTTCCTCTTTTTGGTGGCTGACAACATTGAGGTGAGGGTGGAAGTTGTTGTGCTAGGCCAAAGTCAGTTACAGAGAGGCAGAGGGTCGTGGCTTGTTAGATCTCTAATGAGGACGGCGCTGTTGTGGCTGACGGTGAAGGGGATCGGTGGAGGAGGGATCGGGGAAGATGGAGGAGGATGATGGAGTGGCAGAAAGAGGCTGAAAGGAGAGTAAGGGGAAGATTTGGTTTGAACGACGCCCATGGTTGCTTCTATAGAGATGGGAGGTGCCGAAATGGCAGAGGGGCCAATTATGGGGAGGCAGCCGGTTGGGAGAGCTGGGCAAGAAAGGCTTGTGTGCAGCTCTGGTTTTGGGAGCCAACCACAAGAGGGGGATGGCGGCCAACTGAGGACGTGTAGTGGCTGGATACTGTGGGGAAGAGAGAAGGCCATAGAGCGGGAAGGGGGGGGGGGGGCGGAAGGTGAGCGGCGGCCTTTGGTTGGCTGGGAGAGGGGAGCCGCCAGGTAAAAAGAAAACGATTTAGGTTTACGGTTTATTTTTTTAGTTTCCCCCAATTTTTTCTGCCCCAAATCCCCCCCTACCTTGTGTGTTTGTAGATACCAATTTAGAGATAAAGTGGCTTTGTCATCAGACACATTAGTTTTTCAATTTTTTTTTTTTTATAAATTTTGATTTTTTTTATTTTTTTAAATTTGAATTTTTTTTTAAAACAAGCAATATCAACATCGTCTCAATTAGAAAAATCAATAATTTTAAAAAATAACACATTAGAAGTCAAACGCATTTAAAAAAACCTTTAAAAATTAAATTATTTTAAGAAGATGCTAAAAATACTAAAAACAATGCAAATATATTAAGAACGAAATTTTTTTAGGGTTTTCATTGTATTTTGCTATTTTTGATTTTTTCAAAAATTTATTAAAAAACTGAGTCAAAAATTAGGTAGCAACAATAAGAATTGAAGTTGATTTTCTAGAGTAGGAGAGAGAAGTGAAAGGGAAAAAAAAGAAAGGGTCACCGAAAACAAATTGGTCACCTTTAAATTTCATGCACCACCAATAAAGGAAGAGGACACAGAGAAAAACCAAAAGAGACAAAGCTCATTTTTTACCATTGGAAGACATTGCATGCACCGCCCAAAATGAATGGCGTCTCTCATACGCCAGTAGTTTTTTTCATTTAAAAATTATAAATCAAATAGTAAATTACATTACTACCCTCAACCAAACCAACAATTACAAAAGAAAAAATATGAGATAAAAAAAATGTCAATACCCCTATTTCAATAACTTAATTATTTTGTCCCTAAAATCATATATGTAATTTTATTATATTCTAGAAAAGAAAAATACAACAACATTCCTACCCTACAGCGTTAGTTTTTTTATCCCAGAGGTATTTTGGTTCTTTTACTACTCATAAATATGTTGAATAGACAAAAATATCCCCAAACAAATTCATAATGATCAATGCACTATATGAAAAGATGAAAATACCCTAGTTGAAAGGCAAGTAATTTTTTTTAATTTTTTTTTAAATGACAAAAGGATCATTACACTGTGGTGGAGAATAGAAAAATATGAGGGGGCTACAGTATTTTTTTTCTTTTGTTTTAGTTGTTCTGTTATTTCTCTTTGAAACTTGAAAGCAATTGTCTTTAGTGTTTTTGCCCCGTTGATGTTGATGTTCAGCAGGTTTATTTATTTACTATGTTTTTTCTAAAATTGGTAAATCTTATCCACTACTTGTGTGGAACGTTAAAACCAAAATCTAGCTTTGCCACTTTGGTATATGGTACCAGTTACTTTTCAAAGTGTTTTTTGCTTAGAAATGAATTAAAATAATAATTTTTTATTTTAAAAAAAAATTATTTGTGATATCAACACATCAAAACGTTTGGGTCAGGTTCCCAAATGGCGCCATCATCTCTCTTTTTGCTTCTAGCAATTAATGTACTATTATGTGTGTTTTATAACATGGAGCAGAGTTTTCTTCAAAAGTATTTTTTAATTAAAAATTTATCAAAGTACTGTTTTTTTTTAATAATTTTTCTATATTAACATATCAAAATCATTAAAAAAAATTTAAAAAAGTATCAATTTGATGTTTTAAAAAAAAAACACTTTAAAAAACAGAAGTTAGCACAATGCTTAACAGCCACAATAAATTAGAAATGCATCCAATGTACTAGTAAAAAAAACTAGGCAAGCTAGCATTGGGGCACCAACCAAATGCAATTATAGCTAGCATTGGGGCACGCTCTGTCACAAAGCGATTATTTTTTCAGTAAAAAATAAATATACAGGCTTTTCCAATATTTTTTTTATATGAAAAAATTTTCAATCACAAATCAAAATGCTTATACACGTATCTAATTAGTTAAATCGATATTTGATCAAGAAATAATTAAGATTTAAATATTTGATATTACAAGATGGGTCATATACTTAGTTGTGTTTAACAACTATGTTTCTTAAAATATTATTTTCATTTAATGAAATAACCATCTGTCAATAAAAAAGTAAAAAAGTCATAACTCAATATTGAATGATAAAACTGAAAAAAAAAAGTATTATTTCAAAATAAAGCAATGAAAAAAAAATTAGGCCAACCTGCATAAATGCACAAACCTTGTGATCATGAGAGCACATATTTAGGATAACTATGTTTCTTAGCATATATTTTTTATATAATCAATGATTATTTGTGCAAATAAAAGGTAAAAAAATCACAAACAAAAGTGAATTGAATCAAACTATGAAGCTCAATTATAAAATAACTCAATGTTGAATAATAAAACTAAAAAAAAAAGATCAGGGTCAACACGCATTAACTCGCTAACCTCACAACCATGAACACATGATTGAGATAACCCTACAGAAAGAAAAGTAAAAAAAAAGAATGAAGACCAGTCCTAAAATACTAAATGTTGAAGGATGAAATTGAAAAGAAATTAGACTTTAAAAAAGGACCTAAAAAAGAACAAAAACAACTTGTGTTAACCTTTGAAACTCGCAACCATGGTTATAAGATCATCACTTGTCATGCAGAAGGCAACCCAAAAAAATAACAAAAAAAAATTCTCAATAAAAAAATTGTCAAGTCATGAAACTTGTAAAAAATTTATCCTAAAAAAAAGGAAAAAAAAAAGCTTGAGTAAACCAAGGTTAACATGCTGACCCCATGACCATGGAAACAGGATTCAGATACCCTTATAGAATGGAAAGTGAGGAAAAAAAGTACAAAGACCAACCCTCAAAACAATAAATATTAGAGAATGAAATTGAAAAAAGAAATTATTTAAAAAAAACATAAAAATGACCAAAGTTAACCAATGTCAACCTTAAAAACTCATGATCATGGTCATGAGGTCGAGATTGACCACGTACAAGCCAAACCCAAAAACAAAACATAGCAAAATTCTCAAAAAAGTAAAAAATGAGGCATGAACCAAGACTAGCGCTAAAGGCAAAGCCAAAAAAATGAAGAAAAGTCCTCTGTGATTCTAAAAAAATACAAGGAAAAAAAATCTAAATCAATCAGGTTTAACCCGTTAACCCTATAACTACTAACACAAGATTGGAATAACCATTCAATAGAAAGGAAAGTGAGAAAAAAAAAAAGCATAAAAATCAAGTAAAAAAAATAATCTTCGAGGATGAAAATGAAAAAAAAATTAAAAGGGACATAAAAAAGACAAAACTTAACCAGCATTAACCTTAAAAACTCGTGATCGTAGCCATGAGGCCGAGACTAACCATGCGGAAGGAAAATAGAAAAAAAAAACAAGATTCCCAATAAAAAAAATTGTTGAGGCATTAAACCAAAAAAAATTAAAAAAACAATTGCACAAACCTGAGTTAACTCGTCAACCCCACGACCATGAGCATAGGATTTGCATAATCAAGGGCGGAAGCAAGGGGGGGCAAGCAGGGGCCCGGGCCCCCCTTGCAATATATATATATATATATATATATATATATATATATATATATATATATATATATAGGGTAATTAGGTAATTAAATAATAAGGAAGTGTTATATTTTTTTTATTTTAAAGAGGTGAGCCTCTTAAATTAAGTGTGATTTTATTTTTGATTTTCTTTGAATTTACTCTTGACCTACATGGAAAAGAAAAAAATATAAATGCATTACTTTGTAAAATAAAAAACAGAGCCACTAATTTACCTTAATATAAATCCTGTCGTCGATCAAAAATATAAATCGCGAGTAAAATTTTTCTACAAAAAAATTGAAGCAGAGCTACTAATTAATTTATCTTTCATCAAACAAAACAAGGTAACTTAAATTTAAAATATATTTTTGTTTTGTTATGAGATGTTTGTTAATAATTTGATGAGGTTTTTTTATATAATTCTACCATTTTTGCTTCTTTTTTTTCTCAGATCTGCTAGTTCTACCAAAAAAAATTTTTAATTCTTGTTATAGTGATTTTTTTCTAATTAATTAGATATATTTTATTGGTTTATTTTTATTATACTTGGATTTTTTTATGTTTTGTTTTTAGCAAAGCCACCAAAATTATCAATTTTTTCTTATGATATATGTTTTGATTTTAGGTTGAACCATGAACAAAATAAGAAGAATTGATTCTTTTTTTGAAAAAAAAAATATATTGATAACTCAATACAGCCTACTAAACGAGCTTTTTCAGTGATAAAGATTGTTAAAACAAGACTTCGCAATCGGATGAAGGATGATTTTCTTGCAAATTATTTGATTGTCTATATAGAAAAAGAAATTGCTAAAAGATTCACAATTGATATGATAATCGATGATTTATATTCTATGAAAGAACGACGAGCACAATTAAAATAAATATGTAAGAATCATTCTTTATTATTTTTTGCTTTATTTCAAAGTTTATCAAATATAAATAATGTTTCGTTTTAGCTAATGTTTCTTATATACTTTGTATGTTTATATTTGATAGTTATAAAGACCAACAACATTAAAGTGATGGATACATTATAAAGATGGAATTAACTTCATTGCTTTGACTCAATTTGGTATTGTTCCAAACCTTTTACCTTATATAAAACTAAATTATATAGGTCATTATATGTTTGTAGTAAGTTATTTGAATAAAACTAAATTATGTAGGTTTTGTTTCACAACTCATGTATAATAAATTAAAACAAATATTATATCTTATTATATTAATTTCCCCCCCCCAAAACAAATAATCCTACCTCCGCCCCTGTGCGTAGTCCTATAGAAAAGAAAGCAGAAAAGGAAAAAAAACACGAAAACCAATTCCACAAAAACTAATTATTGAATGATAAAATTAAAAAAAAAATCAATTTTATAAAAGGACCAAAAAAAATACCAAATCCAACCCTTGTGAACCTTTAAAGCCCGTAGCCCAATAAAAAGAATGTCGGGGGATGGAAAATGAAATAAGAAATGAAATTAAAAAAAAAAAGATAAATAAACCAAACAAACATCTCTAAAAAAAATAGGGGCAAATTTTGACATAAGGAAAAAAAATCAAACGATGAAGAATAAAATTGAAACAAAATTTAATTTGTGGAAGGATTTAAAAATATCAAAAGAATGAAGACCAAATTTGATATAAAAATCTAATAAGACCTAATGATGAGGAATGAACTTGAAAAAAAAATAAAACAATCGAAAGAAGATTAAAAACAAAAAGGAGAAGACAAATAATAATCAAAAAAATATGACTAAATTGGATATGAAATATAAATAGTAGGACACTCGCATACTTTGGGCTACCACTTTTTTTTATTAATATTTTATATTTGTTAATAAGACCAATTAATTTCTTGTATTTTATCTTAATTACCCACTATATAAAAAAAAAAGAATAAAAACTTCATAGTTATTTGACTTAAAAACTAGATGTTTTTTTTTAATAAATTATTCAAGAGGACGAAGAAGAAAAAAACTATTCAGACTTCTTATTTATGAACTTGATATATAAATGGGCGGCAAAAAATAATTTTTTAAGGGTCAAATATTTATTTTATAATTAACTCAAATCCAAGTCCAAAATATATTTGCGAAAGACAAACTCAAGCTTAAGTTGTGATTAGAAGGTGTTTGAGAGTATAGTAGCGGTTGCTTTTCAAAATGTTTTTCATTTTAAAACACATTAAAATAAAATATCTTTTCAAATTTAATTACAATTGTATAGAACTCTAATTAAAGTTTACTCAAGAACCTCAACAGACTTACAAGCAAATAAATCCGAATAGCAGAGACAGAATCCTCATGAGATGTAAAGATTTGGCAGGGCTTGAGGAAGTTTTGCCACTACCTCGCACATGATTTTACAGAGATTCTGCTCATCAATCTTGAGAAAAGCAGAATCTGGCAGCCTTCCACCCATCGCTCTAAGTAGATCCTGACCAAATAATTTCTCTAACCCTAAATTTATCTGAGAGCATGCAGCAAATGATTGCGTTTGTGGGTAAAAATCTTTTGGAAGGCGGAATGGTAACGGGCAAAATTTTAACGATGACTTCTGTTGTGGGAGTAGAAGGAGAGAGCATTAGACAATATAGCCCAGTAAAATATGAATTTACTTAAATTTTAGCATTTATTTTGAGAACTATTACAAACACAAACCCCAAAGGATAACAGGGTGCCCTAGTCTTCATCCTCTGTCTCTTCGTCATCGTCCTCGTTTCCTCCATACCTCCATCCATCCTCTGCATTGTCGTGATCCTCTTCCTCGGTTTCTTCACTGTCTTCTTCGTAAGTGTCATCCTTAACTGGCCACGGTTTTTTCACTACATTTAATGTGGCAGGGGATGAACTTGAACCTTTCCGTTGTCTGATTTTTACAGGAGGCGTCTTCAAGTTTGGCTTGGGCCTGCTGTGTTTCTGGCTTTTCCCATTCACACGCTTTCCACCATAAGCATCTTGATCACTGGCTTCATCCATCTCATTATCAGCATTAGAATTTGCATTCTCAGCATTCTCATCTGCCATGTGGTCAGGATGCTCTCTTCTCAGATGAAGTTTGAGCTTGTATTCATGGATGTAGTCCTTTTCACACCCTTCATAAGGGCAAATGTATGGTCTATCTGATGAAGCAGAGCCATAAACCCCAGATGGAGGCTTGGGATTTTTCAGTATCCTCTCTGGAGGTGTAGCATATCTCACCACATCTGGTGTCGGATTCTGTAGAATTAAAGAAGATTCTGAGAATCAGATTGCAATTTTCATAATTCGAAAGTTGTTTTTCATAAATAACTTGCGAAAAAAAAGTTCAAATAACTTTAAGTTAGAATTATGATTGATAAAAAAAAATACTCAAAAGTAACTTTAAAAAAAAAATGGAAGTGGTATAACTTAGAAACCAAAAGTTAAAGGTTAAAAATGTAACTTTTGATTCAATAAAAATTGTGACTTGATTTTGTAACAAACTTTTGTCCAACTTATTTCAATGGCATAGCCAAATATTGAAAACTGTTTTCAACTTAATTTCTATGACACTAACACTAACACTAACAAATATCAGAAAATAATCCACTTTCCAGAAATCCACTTTTCAAGAAAACCACTTTCCAAAAAAACACTACTTCACGACAAACAAGGGTCCAAGTCAAAAGCTATTTCTAACCAAACACATTTATGGCTTTTCCACGAGTCAACAGTTAAAATACAAAATCAATTTGGAAAATTCATACCAAACAGAACCTGATACTTGGGCCAATCCCCTAACCCACCCCAAAAGAAAAAAAACATTCTCGCAAGAGTGAATCAATCCCAAACAATAATCTAAATCAATCTGACCTGTATCGTATATGATATAGTTTCAAGGGTTCCAAGACATTCAGCATTTAAAAATGAGTAATGATCCATCCTCCATAATCATAGGTTTTGTCATCCCACATTGTCTTGCATACAATATGTACTTTATTTAAAAAAATTAATGTAAGTCAATGAGTGCATCAAGGTGGAAAACTATGCCTTCACCATATGAAAGACATTGCAAATATTATCGGTTTGTTCAAGAGCATCAGAGTGCATAGTATATGTTGATCCCCGCTATAAAAGACTACCAATTATGAAAGTAAATGAACAGTGGAATGGCACATCAAAAACATTACAAGTGAAGGAATGGAACCAACCTTTTCATGATGAGATGCGATGTGGTTCTTCAGCTTGTATTCATGAGCATATCTCTTTCCACATTCTGAGTATGGACAGATATGATAGTTTTCTTGTGAATGTGTTTTCATGTGAGATCTCAAGTTGAAGTCCAAGGAGAATGCCTGCATCAAACAAAATCAAGCTTAGATAGAAGTACTGCACTGAATAATAAGTGGTGCATCCACCACAACACATGTAAAGAAGACATCCGAAGCACATGACATACAATAATGTAAAACAAGTCATCAATCTGTCACAGATGATATCTCTCACAAAGCCTAGAACACTGAACACAACAGTTTTCTGCCTTAGATTCATGCTCAACTTGAAGCAACTGTTTCCTTTGAAGCTCTCAACCATCTGCCAAGTGCAACAATCAACAAACAAACAACCACCGCTTCCCTGTTTTTTAAAAAATAAAAACAAAATAAAAGAGCAGAGGGAAAGAAGGTTTCATAACCTACCCAGTCTCCAAACCTAGTAGTCCAAGGCATATTAAGTTATGAAAGACTGGAGCTGTTTTATAAAACAATTCTAATTGGAAAAGGAAATCAGGAATTCTTGCACAAATGTGGTATTTCTCCAACTGATTGTTTCCCCTGAATTTGGACAGCCCAGTTTCTGTTTATAAGTTGTTCACTGCTTTCTGAATGAAAAATAATATGCGACAGTCTTTTGTTTTTAGATAAAAACATTATTTATTTATTTTTAATAAATAGATGCATATCCAATTTTCCATTAGAGAATGAAAACAAGAAATGAAGAACAAAACTGAAATTGGAAATGAAATTTTTTTTTAACTTAACTGTCTCCAAATTGCTGAACTTAAAATATAGGTTCAAAGTATAATTGCAGAATTTGGAAAAATCAACAAACTGGTGTTTAAATGAGAATTACAAATAATAAGACACCTGAATTTACGATAGTAATGGAAGACTAATTTGGGCACACAAGAAACATAAATAAGTTTACTTTTATAGAGAACATAGCAATCTAACCATCAACATGTCAACTAATTACAAGAAAACAGTTAGTGAAAGATTTATCACCTTACCACAGCCTTCATGAGGACATACAAAATCTCTTTCACCAGTATGAATTAAGAAGTGTCTTTTCAACTTGGAACTATCTAAAAATTTCTGCAGAATATACACACCACGTAAATGCCATAATACAAGTTTAGAAAGAGGAAAGAGTAAAATAAAACTTATGAGAAATATAGCATTTGAAAGCTAAACATAGAGTGAAAATAAGTTTTTTGCTAAAAAATTACACTTGAGCATACAATTACACTTAAGCATACACTGGCTCAATCATTACAGAAAGCTATGCCACATATGAAGGTTCGTTTTTCAACAACAAATAAATTTGACCACTCTTGTTTTGCCCATTTAGTGTTGGTGGCATTGGCAAGTCCGATAAATTTTTAATATAAATTTGGTTGTGGCATCTACGTATAGCAGTCCAATTCCATATCAAGCTAAAAGCCAAAAAAATAACTCAAGTCCTTTGAAAAAACATTTAAGATTTCCAATTAAAACAGGGATGAGCAGCCAGCCATGAAAGTACTGATCTAAGAAATGCATCTGAATTAATGTCAACAGCATAAAAGCTCTACTGTTCCTCCGACTCCAGTGCACTTGTTCTCCAGCCAAGAATGGGGTACTAAGCCAGGCCAACCTACCCAGATTGTCTTTTCTAGTACCCTTCTCCAACTCTACTAATAAATCTAAGTAATTCCATACAACAAGAGGACAAAGGATGTTGTAGGCACATCAAACAAAAGAATTCAATAGTTAAAAATCAGATCTTCCTGCTTGGACATGCATCCCAAGGGAATCGAAAGATACTTCATGCTAAACATATTTTTTGGTCTATAAAATTCCCCTGTGGTCACTAACAAGCCAAAAAAAAACACCATGGATTTCCTATAGAGCAAATGAACTTCCAAAGAAAGCACCAATCCTAGTATTATGACACTTTATTTAAGTAATTCTCCTAAAACATATCACTATAAGAAATCCAACACATCCCATCAACCAAGTTCAATCACTTTCAGTACTGGATGAATTCTCAAGAAAGAAACTATTGACCTGAACTCCCTATCCCACAAGGCTCAATGAAAACAAGGTTCCCATTGCTCCCTAACCAATTCTACCAGCAACCATAGAAGATAGCTCTGAAATCAATCTATCTTACAGAAAATATTAGCGCAAAACAAGAACCTTATGTTCAATTACGTCAATAATCCCACCTCCAATGAAGCATGAAGATCTTTCCCTCTCAGATTAACAACAATTAATTTGACGAAGGCATTCCAAAAACATAACAATACCTCAGAAGTCATGCACTTAAACATAAAAGTTCAATGAAATAGAAGATCCATATAAAACGAAAATCAGAATACTCTTGACAACACTATGATTTCTTGCTTTCATTGTATCTTGAGGAGAAGAATTCATTAACGATATTGTAAGATGATGGAGAGGAATGCTTTTTTGTTGACTGAGAACAAGAGTTATTGCAAAAATACAGATAGGTGGAGTGCAGACAAGTAACAATCTCTTACATTAATCACTATGCAAGGTCAACTTAACATCCAAAATAAGCTGCAAGTAAAAACAGTTGATGTAATGCATTCAGAGTCACTAGAGTGTTTTGTAGGAAGATATCAATCATTTAATTCAAAACTTCCACAAGAGGATCTGCCCTCTTTTTTAACCTTTGGCAGAGTCCAGCTTCATGCCAGCTCATCTATGAACAAAATCTCAGCTGAAATCATAGCAGGTAACATAGACATAGAACCAAGAAAGTAAACACGACATGGTATGCATACAAGGTACAAACACTCAAAGGTTTCACCAAAAAAAATCACAATATCTTCAAGAAACAAAATAAAACCTAAAAAGGTTAAGTTAAGCACCTTTCCACATCCCTCGTAGTGACAAACATATTGTCTCTCTCCATGGATATGAGAATGCTTCCTCAAAGCACCTGCATCGATAAAGGTCTTTCCACACCCTTCAAAACTGCAAAGGAAAAGAACTTCAGTAGTAGGCTCTGGTTCTGGCTCCGGTGCCGGGGGCTCTTTTGCCTTTTCTTTCAAGACATTCAATTGATTCTCTGTAAGTAACAGATCAAAGAAGAGAGTTAAGCAAAATTAGCATAATCAACCTAATAAATAAAATTTCATTCGACTGAAAAAGCTCTCAAAAAGTTTATCTTCCATGACTGCAAGAAGGCTCTACAAAACAAAACCTCAGCAAAGCAAATCAATTGCCAAGTCTTAGATTGTTTACATTGAAATGCTATTAACTCAAGAGACAAGCATATTATTGATGATTTCTCAATAGATTTGTACAAAGAAACATATCAGATTTTATTTATAACAAGATAAAAAAAGATTCAGACTTGCATAATTTACCTGCTACCCATTTGAAAAGAGAACACTTTCCACCTGTTGCCACCACATCTTGAGGCACCCTGGGACAACAAAAGCAGCATCGATCAGATTGTTGGCTTAACTCTCATCAACCCAAGTTCCAAAAACAGAACACCTAACCTAGATCTCCAAAGAAACCAAACATAGGAAGAGCTAAAAGAAAAGAAAAAATCATTGCTTGAACAAAAAAATCGAGTATTTTGGCTCCTAAATCAGAAACCCAAAACAAATAACAATGAACAGAAAGAAATATAATTGTACAAAAAGTAAAGATAAGAGAATTAGTGAAATTACCATTCTTTGAACCATTTAACAGCAGGAGTCTTTGATTTGATAATGGGGCGTCTCTCGAATATATTGTGAGTGAACTGATGATGGTGATGAGCCTCCATCTTTTTCTTCAAAGAAAGCAATAGTTACTTTGATTTAATTGAGGTTTAGGGTTAGGGTTTGCATGAGAGAGGGGGACAAGGAGATAGAAGGAAGATGAACAGTATAGAGCTTCAACGGTGTCCCTGTCTCGAGAGAAAGCCCAGACTCGGCCGACTCGGTAATCCACTTTTATATGTTAGTTTGGTTAACTACAAATCAGTAACCTGAATATGATAGAGATTGCAATCCAGTCCTTAATTGATAAGTTCTTGCCACCATGCTCATCTAATTAATAGATCTAGGTTCATCAACTATAAATTAATATTTGGTAAACTAATATCTTTAATTAAATGATATTTTTATTCTGTTTTTATTTAAATTTAAAGTTTAAATAATATCTCAATTAATTAATTAATTTTCATGATTATAAAGGTATTAATTTATAGAATTTTAAATGTAGTTTATTTATAAGTAAGTTTGTTTAAAATTTTAAATTAGAAGCACCAAATAAATAATTGATAAAAATTTTAATATTTCACTTGGGTAAGCAAAATAAATGATTTATTTAGAATATTAAAAAAAAAACTTGAATTAACCAAAAAAAAGTTATTCGAGAAATTAAATTTAAACTAAAAAAAGAGAAAATTAAAAAAAATAATTTGGTTTTGGTTTCAGATTTTATAAACTAAAAAAAAAAAACCCAACTGAAAATCAAACTAAAAAAGTGAGACTGTATATAATCAAATCTAACCAAAGAGCTAGTTTTTGTCTCACAAAAATCAAGACTTAAATGAAAAATGTTCATCTTTATTTATGTTTTATTTATAGTTCATTTGAATTTATTCGGTTTTGATAAAACTTTGGCAAAATCAAACTGTTTAGTTTGGTTCTTTCATTTGGTCAACTCAAAAAAAAATTATAATCAATATGGTTGAATTTTTTTATTCAAACCCAACTGTTTAAATTGATGTTTAAAACTAATGTGAGTTATTATTAAAAAAAAACTAAATAAATAATTCTTACCTCCTTGTTTGTGTGTTGAATATCAACTAGGATTAATTTAGAGTTTATAAAATTTTTTAATATTAACTAGAAGAGAAATCTAGTTAATGTAGGAATCCTTGATAATAAAAAATTTATAATATTCTAATTTATTAGAATGTTAGATTTATTATTAGAGTTTAATAAGATTTAGAGTTTATAAGAGTTTTTAATGTTAACTAAAAGAGAAATCCTAGTTAAAATAGGAATCCTTGATGAAAAAAAATTTATAATAAACTAGTTTATTAGAATTCTTGTTTAATTATAATGTTTGATTTATTATTAGATTAGGATTTTCTTTGAGTAGTTTAATTCATTTATTATCTAGGACTTAGGGCCTATAAATAGGTTTGTTATAATCTTAAGCATTATACACAAGTATAGAGAGATATAGAGAAAAGCTATAAA
>Ga0325405_1002604_pt1 | contig 18556 bp, 8 predicted proteins | sample PopdelMetagenome_21_FD_205663 | JGI IMG/M metagenome (GOLD analysis project Ga0325405, IMG submission 205663) | Populus deltoides microbial communities from Bellville, Georgia, United States - Xylem-Control-R2 | ecosystem: Host-associated > Plants > Phyllosphere > Stem > Wood/Secondary xylem...
TAGGTACGTACTCATGCAACCACTGTGCCCGAGAGAAATTATACAGACACTGTCATTGTCATACGACGAGAAATCAATTATTATACAATATATCAAAAGAGATTAACTTCTTTTTTTTTACTATTTACTCTCTCACATAAACATTTGATTGTAGCAATTTTTTTTCTTTAATTTTCAATATGTTACTCAAACTTTTATTTTATGTGATTTAGCTTTTTTGAATTCAAATTAATTCTTAATTACATATTTTTAAGAATAGAGATTAAATTAAAAAACATGAGATTGAAGTGAAAAAAATGATAAAATACTTTGCGAGTTGAATTGAACGCCTTGTGTCTGAAGATTGTTGTGAAATATCATTTTCGTCTCTTATCTTTTTGAGATATTAGGTTATCAATCCTGTAATTTTTAATATTTTTATTTTGATATCAAATTTTATTTTTATTATTTTCAGTTATTTTATAGCCGAAAAAGAGAAAGGGAGTTGTTAAATTCTAGTGTCGAGAGAAAAAAGTTGTTGTTAAAGATCCCAACCACCAAAATAATTGATTTTTGTGTTAAATGGTTCCATATAACGATGGGGGTTACAATTATATGTTTTTTTTATTTGAAAGCACCTAAAAATACAGATTTGAAATTGAGAAGATTTTGGGTTTCATTTGGATTTCAGGTCTTGGATCATTTTTTTTGGGTGTGTTTTTAGAGGCCACATGCTGATTTAACAAGGTTCATAAAGTGTTTCCTAGGTTTTTATTGGGTAAAAAGTGGATTGAAAATGAGTTTTTGGATTAAAAAAACATTGTTTTTGCTGCCACACCAATAGCCAAATTTATGGCTTAATGGACAACACTTTGTCTGCTGATACAGATGACACACTATTTTTTTTTAGATGGTCTCATCCACCCGATTAAACTTGAAAAAATAAAAGGTTCATGCGAGGGTCATATTTTCATAAGCCTGGTTACGAGGCTCAATAACGAGTGGCTTAATTTGTTTTTTAATGATTTTTTTAATTGATGCCTTATTTCATATGAATTTTTTAAAATAATTTTTTTTGTATATGATCTATTTTTTTTCATTTATTTAGCCTTTTTTAGATTGCGATTATTTTTTTTATGACAGAGGGTGTGTTTAATTTTTAAAGAGATTGATATCATTCATTTGTGAGTTTTTTTAAAAATTATATAGATTGAATTTGTTTTTTTTAATATTTTTATAAGATTTTTAATATATGCAACTTTGTATAGTATTTTTTTCTTTTATTTTATTTATACAATTTGAAAAGTTAACAAGGATTGGATTTTTTTTTGTCATGTTTTTTATCTCAAATTTGTGGTTCAACATTGTTTTTTTTAGTTTTTTTGTTGTTTTATATTTTTATCATATTATTAAATTAATCAAAATTTAACTTGGTTATCGAATTTCTCTTACTTCTTTAAAAACATAAGCGTTTCTTGAAGTTTTTATTTCCAGTTAAAAAATTTGGAGCTTGGATGTTTTATGAATAATATACAAATAATATATTTGAGATCTTTTATGAATATTGTGCAAGTATATTTTTATAATATTAAAAAACATTTATTTTTTGTATTAAATCGTTGTTTTTTTCTTTATTTGTTGTTAATATCTTATTTTATAATGATGTTATTAAATTAATTAAGTTTACTAACCTCATCCAACTTAATTACTAGAATCTTAGATTTTTTTTTGAAAAATATTTATATTGTTTTGATATCTTTTTTACTATATAAAAAAATACAAGCCCGCCAAGTGAAATGCTAGAATCCATTTGTGTTGGATTATTTACCCAGGAAGGGTTGACTAGAGAGGCTAGAGGGATTATTATACATTGTAAAAAATTTATTAACATATAATGTAAATCAATACGTGCGTTACCACGTAATGTAAATCAATAAAGTCGCAGGTGAACTGTATAATACTCTTGGATACGCCACGCAACAACGTCAACTGTCATTTCCTTTTCTCGTTATAAAAGTCATAGATCTTGGAGCTAGCAAAACTTGGTTTTCTGGGTTTTTTTAGCAGATAATGAGGAAGAAAAGGCCTTATGGGCACATGAATATGGATGAGATAGAAGGCATGTGGGACCAGTAGACAGTAGTTTTTATTTTAAAAAAATGTTTCTGAAAAAAAAATTTTATTTTGTATTTTTAGATTTTTTTAAATAATAATATAAAAATAAAAAATATTAAAAATAACCGTAATAATATCAACTGTAAAAATATGGCCTCGCCAGTAGCATCCTTGTAACTCGTGAGTCGTGATGCGTCTAATACAATGCATTTGCCAGCTTGAATGAGGTTGCAATCTCTGAGACATTTTTTTTTTTTTTTTATTACCACCTGAATTCGGATAAATTGTACAATTAACATATAAAAATAGTGAATAAACATAATTTTAAAAGTCGCTTTTCTGAACGTAATGAAAGGAACCACGATAGTTAATTAATATCACGGTTCTCAACGCGTCATGCGTCATGTTTTTTTTATTTTCTTGTTTCTACGACATGCAACCCTTGTTTTGCCATACTCCATACAACTTTGGACTCTATTGCATGATATTATTACTTTGGCTCAGGCCAATGGCAGTGTGTGGATGAGCAGCCCCACCAGTGGAGGTGGGTCCGCCAAGTTTCCTTCTCGGGTGAAGCTGGGTCGCCTTTCGCCGGGAACTCCTAGTGAACGAGCAGCCCCACCAGTGGATCCCAAGGTTGTGAAGTGAAATAATTGCCAAATCTATCAAGAAAAAATATTAATTTTGGTTGGTGCGGTTTTATATCTTGATTTTTGTTTAAATCTTGATTTTTTTATATATTTTGTCAAATGAGCGTTCAAGGGAAGAAGCTGAAAGAGCAGAGCGTCGAGAATGAGCAAGAGAAGGATGATAATGTTGAGCCTCCATCTAAGGAGGTACCGGAAACAACTGATAAAGAAGAAACAAATGCAGATAATCTGGAGACCACCCAAGCTACTGTTGATGGTTCCAAGGCTGAGGATGCTGAGAAGCAGTCTTTAGAGGCAAGTTTATCTACTAATTCATATTAAATTATCCCGCTTCTCAAGTGTAATATTTTTTAATCGTGATTGGAAACAGAGAAATTTAAGTATATATTATGTTTTTAAAGCACAACAACGTAAAAAAAATATATATTATATTATTAAAAAATTAAAAATATTATTTTATTAAAAATTTTAAATTACTATACTAATTTTTAAAAAAAATCCCCTGAATTCCAAGACTCCCGCTTGGAAGGTTTAATCTTTTCAACCACGTGGTTGTCGACCAATCAGGATTAAGCAATTTTGCTTGGTCCTGAAAAAACAAAAACTAATAACCGATCACGACGGTTTGATGACTCACTGATTCTAGAACTTGTTTGGGATAAGAATAAAAAAAACCCAATATTTTTTAATCTTAGAAATCGGATCTGTATCAAGTGCCCCGGGTCTTGAAATGTCACATTCTCATATCACATGGTGCGAATGTGAGGACAGATGGGGTGTCCGTTGCTCTGCAGAGCATGGACGCGTGCCTGGCTCTCGGGCAACGGACGGTGGACCACCGCCATAAAAGATAGCATGAAGATAAGTCAGCCATAAATGTAAGCTTTACTTTTCTAAGCAAATTCATTGTTGATAGCAGCAACTTTACGCTGAAATTGCAGGCAGACCCGCACCGCACGGCTTAGAAAATTTATCTTATTGATTTATAGCGTAGTAGAATATACCCTTGAGATGGTTGTAAAAGTAGAACACATTCGTATTATTTATTTTTGTTTCTTAAAAATATTTTTTTAAAAAAATTATTTTTTTCTTTAAATTAATATTTTTTGGTGTTTTTAGATCATTTTGATATGATGATGTCAAAAATAATTTTTTAAAAATTAAAAATATATTATTTTGATATATTTATAAATAAAAATATTTAAAAAAACAACTGTATTCATACTCGCAAACACGATAAAAATAATGTTAATCCAATGTGAACTTTTATCAAGCTGATTCAATAAGAAATTCGAACCAGCACCGAATTCATAAGATTCTTGCTGTCGAGAGTGTTGATTCAATGTGTTAGATTTTTGAAGAAAAAAATTATATATTATATATTAAATTTAATTTAAAAAATATAAAGATATTTGAAGATTTAGTCACCGAAAATAGAAAATTACTGGGGAAATACTGATTCGGATATAGAGGCCAGTCTCTCGGTAGAAGAAGAATGATGACATCTTAATTTTAGAACAAAAGATGTGCAAATATAACACTCCAGACATCAACAAGTAACGTATTAAAAATGTAAATTATATTAATGTACGTATATTGCTAATTTTTATTCTGTTTATTTATTTTTAAGGATATTATTATTTTTTAAATATTTTAATTGATAAACAAAAATATAAATCTTTAATTTGATCTATCGAGTATATCTTGACTTGGATAGTATAATAAAAAACGAACTTGATTCTATAATTAAATGATTTAAAAAATAGGGTTACATATAAGTTTAGAATTTAGATTTTGAACAGTTAAAGGATTCGAACATCAACTTTTTTTTTTAATTTTCAATCCAAATTATTTTTTAGCTAAGAGATTAGGACCTGAGAAAAGAGCCCACTGAATAAATAGGAAACTGGCTAGCCCAGGCAGGACTCTACATTGGATCCAACTTTCCGATCAGGATTGGCAGAAGCAAGGTAATCTCTATTATGTCCACGTATTGCCCGAGAGAGGACATGGTGGGAAAAGCCCATTTACAGTTTTGAAGCCCAAGAAAACTCCACCACTTCATCCATGATAATCTAGTTACTTAGCTATCTCTGATACCGATTTAATCACTGTTATGTCCACGAATTGACATAGAAAAAAGACTCGTAGCTAAATTATAGTTATGATAAATTAATAACCTTGATTAAAATATTTTTTATTTTATTTTAAAGTTTAAATAATATATTAATTAATTTTCATGATCCTAAAGGTATTAACTTATAGAGGTTAATTGTAAATCCAACCTTTTGGGCCTTTGTTTTTGAAGTATGTTAAATTAACACACGCATTTTCAATATTAATGGAGTGAAGGGAGAGTTTGATAAGAACACGGGTTGACATTGAAATGGTCAGAAAAAATTAAAATAAAAATTTAAGCTGGGATAACTTGTACTTTACTCAAATTTATCTGTTTGATAGTGTGGTTGTAGTTGCTTTTTAAAATATTTTTTTATGTTAAAATACATTAAAATAATTTTTTTTATTTTTAAAAAATTATTTTTAAAATCAGCATATTAAAACGATCTAAAACATATAATTTTTTTTAAATTGAATTTTTAAAAAACACGGATTGACACATGTCTAGAAACGGGCTTTTATAATAACAAAAACAAATGAATTTATATCTGATTTTAGGAGTTAGGTTCTTTAAGTTAAGTTCTCCTTGCTAAAATATTGATCATATTCCATGGCGTAGTAGAAAAGAAAAAGGATGTAAGCACAAATCATTTTAGTCATATGTTGTCGGTATTTTAATATAATATATTTTAAAAAAATACTTTTTACTTAAAAATATATAAAAATATTTTTATTTTTTATATCAACATATTAAAATACATTAACTTGATATTTTTTAAAAGCAAATATATTTTTTTAAAAAACTTAAAAATAAAAGCTACGGAACTCTTAAACATGTATTCTAATGTTTTGAAAAAACATAAAAATATCCATTACTGTTTTATCAAAAGTACACATGCAATGAACAAGGATCAATTTAAAAGTTTCTTTTATTTCCCATCATTTTTATAATAGAAAGTTGCTGATTAATCTGGTTTTATTGACGTCAATAATCGTATGATCCTATTTCATTTCCAAAATCACATGGAGACATTGATGTTCTCTTTGAAGATAGTATAATGCAGATCACCGAGTATAATTTATAGAGATCAATTATATTTTCATATATAAATCATTAAAAAAACGTTTGTGAACATGTTTATTGTTATAAATAAATAGCATTCCAAGGTAAATATTTTTTATTTTTGTAGACAATAAACACTAATTTTAGATAGATATAATTCCAATAAAAAAAATGACTTGCTGTCCCACCATCTCTACCTCTTAATAAGCATAATTTAAATACATCAAAAACTTATGCTCAACCAGTTATGTGAAAGACATGTCATTTGCTATGAAGGAAAACCTAGCAGGGTCAAAAAGGGTATTGACTCAATCACCATCCAGATATGCGAGCGGGGCTTTATCATCCCACATCGACAAGATAGAAAGGGAGGGTCTCAGACCTTGCTATAAAACGGAGAAAGTGATCCGGTACAAATCATGATCCTTCAGGGTTTAACGGGATATGATGAGTGGTCAATGCTCGCATATAAACATGCGAGATGGGTGTCCAGCCCACTCCCTGGTTACGACAACAGGGGCACTCCCATCTTCACCTATCTGATCCCTGACTGAAGGCATCCCATAAAATCTTCGGAACGTTATAAATTTTTGCCTCGGAAATATTTTTGATATGAGTTAGGATAAAACTTATTTTGTGTTGGGTATTGTTGCGTTGTTTGATCTAAAAATGAACAAGCTTGAAAGATGTGAAGTTCTATGTTTTTCTTGCGAATAGGTTGCCTAGCTCGGGTTCTGAACTAAAGTGATTGCTTTCCTTCTAGCTCGGGTTCTGAACTAAAGTGATTGCTTTACTTCTTTCATTTGCTCGACGAGTCACTGTCCTGGTCGTGTTCTATTGAGGTCTGGTTCACTGGGCCGGGCTAGCTGAATTGTGGGGGCCGAGTTTCAGATGACTGTCGATTTCGGCTTGGGGTGGGTAAATGTGGGTAGATCCTGTACGAATTACAAGGCAATAGCTACTACTCAAACCTTGAGCCCAAATACCAAACTCGGCTAGCTGCTACAATTATGAAGCAATTAATGGCCCAAAATACAGTAGGGGAGTGACAACAACATGCTCACTTGTTCTTGGTCAACAAAAATCAAAACAATAAATCCTATTTTACTTTCTTTTTTCTTTTTGGAGAATGATCCCATGTAACTTCGATTACAAACAGTATAAAGTTCGATGTAGCCTTGTGAGAGATTACTTGGCTTTTATTGTATTTATTAGTCTAAAAATTTCCTTCGAAACAACGTTTTAGAAAAAAATAATTTTTAAAATAATTTTTATATTTTCAAATCATTTTAATATATTACTAAATATAAAGTATTTTTAAAAAACAATCATTAATTTATTTTTAAACACCCTTCCAGTGAAACTTTCACTGTTAAAAGTGAAAGACTTTCCAAAGAAAAGGAAAAGAAGCAGCATATGATAGGATGGGAAACCGCTTGTAGTTTCCACGAAAGGTACCTCTGCGGCAGCTAATATTTTGTTTCATTTCTTCTTGCCCTAGCTCTTATTTGCAAATTCCTTTGGGTTCAAAGAATGCATTCCTAAATTTACATCCCATAAATGATTATTCCTCCTCCTTCCCTCTTAGACACTGAGCCATCCTGGCTTTCTAGGAAATGCTAATGTTAGACTCCGTTCTGAAAACTCTGAGAAATATCCCAGCTCACAAGCCTACGGAAAAAATTCAAAAAAGGAAATGAAAATTGTAAGCATTATAAAAAAAATTCAACAAGAAAATGAAAGGAATTAAACAAAATCACTTAAACGATAAAATTCCTCCCCGGTTTGATGCAAGGAAAGGAAACCGAGATGACACTATGATCTTTACCGTACCTGATCTTTTCCGATAACAAGATAATACCTGATTACAGAAAAAGGAGACCAAGATGAAATCATAACCATTCCTTTCAACAAATTCTTTCGTTCCCTGTAAAGCCATGCCTTTCTAGATCTCAGATGACATGGATGGGATTGGCCAGGGACAAAAACGCATAGAAGAGGGACAGTAGGAAGTAATAGAAGATTTTGAAGGAATAAGATAAAGAATCAGTAAAACTAAAAGTGGTTTAAACTAATCTAATCTCCTAGCAGAGAGCTGCAAACCAACTTTGGCTTGATGTCATGTTCCAAACCATGTAGATGTTGGTTGGCTGGCAGGACTTTGCTAGGAGATCAAGCCAGTTTCCTTGGTGGTTCGGTCTTCCTTATAACTTGTTGGTTTGTTTAACACACAGTCCATCAGGGCAAGGGTTCAAGGCTAGTTAGAGAGAAGGTAATTACCACAGCTTCCTCTCTTATTTTTTCTCACTGCCTTTCCCATCTCTCCAAAGTCTTCTCTTGCCTTCTCTTTATCCTCTCCTATGGATTTTTGTCCCAGCTAATCTCACCCATCTATTATTCACAGAGGACTGTTCTTCCTCTCTGTTTGCAACGATAATTCAGAAATCAGATGTCAGAAATCTAAAATAAAGAACGTAAAATAAACTACATCACAATTCACAGGGAACAATGAATTGCAATAAAAAAAACCTGTCTATAACCCATTAATCATGTAATGAAACTTAAGTAATATGTACCTGACTCCTTCTTCCTTTAATCCATGGAATTCATGTTCCTCTTCGCATATGTTAAACTTGAGTATAATGCTGTATTTTATAAGAGAAATTACAGCAGAGGAGTTTCGGTTAGGGCCGCGTTTACTCAGGCCTCTAGGACGGTTTCTTGGAAATTGCATCGTAATCACTTGTATTCCCTCTACTTCACGCATAACTTGTAGGAAAATGAAAGGAAAATGCTGTGTTGTGAAACGAAAATTAGGTATTTTTTTCTCTCAAAAGAGTAATTAGCAGGATATAATATAACTAATTACTATTCATGCATTGCAAAAATTACTAGAAAAAAATATTAGGTATATATAATATAATATAATTATTTATGATATACCGAATAATTTCTTCAAAACAATAACATGCACGACTGCTCTCCGAATAAGTCTCGTGAAAACCATGTTGGATTAATTAATTTTAAAGTTAAAGTGGTTTTTAGTTTTTTTTGGGTGTTTTCTAGGAGTATATAACTATTAAAGATGTATTTATCTTTTAAATTTTTTAAATTATACTAGTATAAATTAATATATATGTTCAAGCATTGTATAAGTCCAGCAAAATAAAAGTTTCCTTCTTACGTCCCTTCTCCCCTAGTTATTTTCCAGCAAACCAAACTTAAAAAGAAATGGCAATGTTGTTGATTCAAAATCTTCAAACTCAGAAACCACTAGGAAATTGCAGGAATCAAGTAAACTGTAGATATGCCAATCTCGCACGTAAAAATCAAGGGTACTGAAGCACATTTTGATCGAATAGTCTCCAACTGTTCTACGTACGGCAGCTGCAATTGTTTAAGAAAAACATTAATTATCAACATCAACTTTAATTTGTTTAATTAGTTTACTAGATCTGATGTGCACCCGCGTACGTACACTATATATTAATTACTCAATTTTTCCTTTTTTATTCTAAAACATACATTCAAGTTTTAATATAAATATAATTTATTTATTATTTGTATTGCCACATGATAGATGGTTTTTCAACTCAATTATTTATTTAAGTTGAGTCTGCGAATCAAAACTAAAATTCTTTATTAGTAAGAAATAATGTAGAGCTCACAATTTGTAGACTTTTTCTATAAAAATGGTCGCATGTTCGTAGTTTTTGGAAGGGAAGGAGAGATAAAATAAGCTGAAGTCAGAGATAGAGAGAGAGGGAGGGAGGGAGGGAGGGAAGGGATACTAAGCTAATATATTAGCAGCTTTGGAACAAATAAAAAAACATAGGATTGGTTTATTTTCAATTATTAAGCATAATATGTTATCATATATGCTTCTTTTGGAAGACAAAAACTGAAAAGCAATATATATATATATAGAAAAAGACGAAATATTTTACACAAATCTTACTTCACTGCCAGACAACCAGCCCTCCTCTCAAGCTGCTTCATCTTTTCTTCCCTTCATAAGAAATACTTTTGCCCTAATTTTATCAACTCCCGTCTATTTTTGTTTTTGGCCTATATATTTTATTCATTAAAATGTAGAATTGGTAACGAAAACACACACTGATTTTAAATTTGATATATTCCAAATAAAAGTTTTTTTCTGCACGCAGAGAAGAAAGGTTTTGAACCATAACAGTATTTATATGTGAAATGTTACCATATACGTATAAATATTTCCTCCAAAATTCAGTTTAGAAACCGACTAAAAAGTTGATATGGCCTCAATAATGATGGGTGAGAAAATGATGGGGAAACAATAATTAGTGAGGATATGGTGACGGCTTCAATTCCCATGAAAAGACAGTGCGTCACAACCCACAAAAAAAATAAAAAATAAAACATTAAGAAAAGAAATTTTTTAATTGTCGACTGAGTGTTTGTTTTGTTTTGTAATAGTTTTTACAATTATAGTTTAAAAAATTAGGATTAAAAATATACTTTTAGTTGTGGTTTTAAAAGAATATTTTTTAAAAATACATAGTTAAAACTACTTGAGATGTATTTTTACTTGTAAAATAAATAAAAAAACATTCGCATGGCATCCTTTTCCACTATCCAATCGGACATGCTTCCTTCTTGCCCCTTCCATACTGTTTTTGCAAATTCTTTCCACCTAACAAAGAACCCCTCCCCTTTTTGAGAGGGAGCAAATTATAAACATCTTTGAAAAAGAAAACCAGAACATACCTTATTTCAGTGGATTGCACCGTGGCCTTGTCAGAGCAAATTAACAATATGGACGAGACTGGCGAGGGACAAAAATGCATAAGAGAAAAAGAAGGGGCGTAGATATCGATCTTTCTCTTCCCCTTCCCTACCCCTGTACATCTCTCTTATGCCATTTTTGTCCCCTGCCGGTCCCATCCATGAATAGGGCACAAGCACTGAAGCCAAGGAGCATGCACACCAGCAGTAGATCCTCCTCCTCGTTGCATGTCGAACTAGGATTAGACGTTCTTTAATAGAAGGAAATTGGTGCCCCACCCGCGTTTTTTTAGAAAAAGGCCGGCAGTTGTGGTTGCCATGAAAGTTCTTCGATATTACCCTCCAGCCTATGGATGCAAGTCATGCAATACCAACCACGGAAACGGAATTACTTTCTTTTTCAATATATATTTCCTATACGTTGAAGGAAAAGAGTAAGAATTAGGATATTAAAGATTATTTTAATAAAATCGAAAATAAAATAACGAAAAAACATTAACTTCCGGAATTTCCTCGCAAATTAACCGAGCAGACACGGGAGCTACGCGGGTATTATACAAGACCAGACAATTATGAGGAAAGTCATAAAACAGGAGGATGCCTGATGCTCTTTTTTTTTAAGGTTGGGTTTTGGACCTCACGACCCGTCAATGAGCACTCTCAAAAGCCTCTCTTTGGAACTAAAAAGAAAAGAAAATAAAAGAAAAGAAAGTCCCCCGCCAGCAATTACAACCACTCTTTCCTTTTCCCTTTCCTTGTTATATTTTACAGTCTTTTTAAATTGTGCATTTGACAAATGAAACCACAGGGAAATTACTAGAATTAAAAGTCATGTAGACATCGCCAACGTGGCACTAAAAAAATCTTCTCTATACTAAAACAGTGCAAACCTTTTTTTTTTCACTCTCCTTTTCACATCCACTTATTTTTTTTCTTTCTTCTATCTTATCATATATATTTTTTTTATCAATTTTATCATTAATTTTTTTAATAATAATCTAAATTATTTTTAAATTAGTCAAATCAATTGTATCACAACATACCAACTATTGCATGTTTAATTTTAAACTTGGGTTACGCAAGAAATTTAGTTTCTAGATTTTAATTTTGTCATTTTTTTTTCAATCTCCTCAATTTTTTTTTATAAATTAGCCCGGTTATTTTTGAACCGACCAAGTCGATTGAGTCACGTCGAGGAGACTCTCATACAATTTAATATAAAACTCAGCTTAAACAAGGATTTGGGTTGAATGGTTTTTTTTTTCCTGCCAATGTAGTCCTTTTTTCTCAATTTTATTTTCACGTTTTTTTTACTGATATGTCAAGTTACCATTGGATCGTCCAAGTCGGCTAGGTTATGCTAAGACAACTACCACATGATTTAATTTTAAACCTGAGCTAAACAATAGGTCGGGTTTAGAGGTTTAAGGTTATCTCAATGGACTGAGTTTAATAAAAATAAAAAATAGTTCTTCATGGCTTGGATATTTTTTGTTACGTTTATTTCTTTTATCTGACTTGCAACTTAGCGCAAGGCTGTAAACTAGTCAAACCAAAAGTACAATTTGGACCTATAGTTTTCAACAATTATAATGGAGATCTTATTGTTTAAAAAATATCAAAATCAACTTTAGTTGTTCATTTCACCTAATTAATTTGCATATCTTGCTATTAATTAGTAACAATATACAGTTAACGGAGAACTTGTTTTCTATTTTTCCCTGAGCTCTTATGAATTTCTTTGAGATGTTATTAAGTGTTCCCGATGAAGTCATTTAATTTTGAAGTTTTGGATGTAAAAGATGAGAGAAAAATATGATAAAGAAATAAAAAATAAAGAAACGAGTGATTTTATTAATATCCTTATTTAGCAATTTTACTTCGAATTACAAAACTATATATAGACTGATATTGATGCTTTTCGGCTGCCGTGTTTGATGGAAGCATACAATAGAGAGGGCTCTAAAAATTCCTTCTAAAAGTTTGAAGTAAAATCACTTGGAAATCCCTTGTAAGAGGCAGCTGAAGGTTCCTAGCAATAACTAATTCTATAAAAGTATATTTTCAACGGTATTTATGTTTTCAATCACTTGTGGAGCTAGCGTACGTTGACGGCTTCAAGTCTCTTGAATAAGACAAGACTAAATCACCTAAAATTAATTCCTTTTATTTATTTATTTTTTTAAATTAAGAAGAACTCTTAATTTTAAAAAATCTTAACTTTATTATTTTAGATTAATTTCTAATAAAAAAAATCATTTTGTCAATCTTACCGGGCATGAAACATGACATTTATCTTTAAACAAGCGTTTAGAAACACGAAATTTATATATCATAAGAAAATTAAAATTAATGTCTTGGAAAAGATAGTAAGAAAAAACTACAATATTAATTTATTTACAGTAAGGAAAACCGATATTGAAAAATAAATAAATAAAAAAAGTTAAGGACATGATCTTGAGGGAGGGGTTTCTTCAATAATATTCAGAGCTTAATTTTCTGAACAAGTTGCAAGCAATCCGTCTCCAAATCTACGAGGTTGAAGAAACCCTAAACAATTTCTTTCTCCCTTTCCAGGTTCCTTCAAACCCACATATCCCACATAAACCCACTTCATGACGGTACTGATTTGATGTGGGCAACCGCAGCTGTCGTGGCGGTGGTTATTTCCCGTCCTTTTCTTTTCTTCCATCTGCTCCTCTTACTGTGACGGTTTTTGATGGGTTTTAACGTTGGTCATGGCGATTGTAGATTCAAAATCTTCGAACCCGGTTTTTTATATATTTTATGCTCTCGCTATGCATTTTATATATTCTGATATCAATATCAGCTTTATTTTGTACGGTTTACTTTGTTGCGCACACATGTACACTAGTAATTACTTGAAGAAATCAAGTTAAAAAATATCTTTTTTTTATTCCAACAAATACCTTCATGTTTTACTGCACATATAATTTATTTATTTATTTTTCGTCTTGCAGCATGATAGATGGGTTTTTCAACTCAATAATATATCTAAATTGAGTCTGCGAATCAAAACTAAAATACCTTGTTGGTAAGAAATAATTAATGTAGAGCTCACTTTTCTGTATTTTTTATATAAAACTTGGTCGTATATCTGTTGTTTTTGGAAGGAAAAGAAAGATAAAAAATAATGTGAAGATGGAGAGAGAGGGAGATTAAGCATAGGATTATATTTGTTTCCTTTTAGCAGCTTTGGAACAAATAAAAAAAAATAGGAATATTGTTGTTCAGGTTTTTTCTTCAAAGAAGAATGTCATGGACCATTTGGAAACCGTGCAAGTTACCATATACAGATGCTTCTTTAAGAAAACATTTCCAGTCCTGCAAAGGGTTAACTGGTCACTGCCATACATATAGATATTCCGTGCAAAAATTTGGTTCAAACAGCGACTAAAAAGTTGCTGCGGCCTCAATAATGATAAATGGGTGAGAAAATGATGAGGAAAATAATTAAACCTTTGCAGCAAGGTTTCTCCAAAACCCTCCCTTTTATTATACTCGTATAAATAAGATAGTTCGTAAGAAATAGTACTGGTCTAAGAAAAAAAGAAAAGAAATTAATAAGAACAAAACTAATTAAATAACATTAAAAAATAATTTCCTCTTTCTCGTCTAAGCTGTGCAACGACCTCATCTTCCCGGGACTTCCTTTTCCTCTCCAATCCCACAGGCTTCCTTCTTGTCCCACCAGAACAAACACCCCCTTCCATATTGTTTCTGCATGTTTGTTCCACCTAGCAAAGCATGTCTGCCCTGTTTGATAGAGATCAAATTATAAACATCTTTCAAAAAGAAGACAAGAACGTACATACCTCATGAACAAGACGATGCAGTCTCTAGAGAAGAAGATTGTCATGTGAATTGGGTCAAAGAATCATACACACACACACACACACACCATGGCCTTATCAGGGCAAATTAACACGGGTGAGACCGGCGAGAGACAAAAACGTATAAGAGAAAAAGAAGGGTAGCAGAGATATTGGTCTTTCTCCTGCCTCCCACTGTACCTCTCTTATGCCATTTTTGTCCCCTGCCGATCCCATCCATCAATAGCACAATAACTGACACCAAGCAGCATGGACACCAGCAGTAGATCCTCCTCATCATTGTATAACGTATGTCGAACTAGAATAAGACGTTCCTTTAATAGAAGGAATTTGGTGGCCCAGAGTAATATCCTCGCAGATTCAATATGAGCCCCATCCGCGTTTTTTTAGAAAAAAGGCCGTCAGTTGTTTTCCATGAAAGTTCTTCGACATTACTCTCCAGCCCTTTGAGGCAATACCAACCACAGTTGCTGAATTACTTTTTTTCTTTTTTTTTTTCTATACGTTGAAGGAAAAGAGTAAGAATTAGGGTTTTAATAATCATTTCCTCCAGGGCTAAGATGAATTTCCTCGCAAACTAACCGAGACAGACACGGGAGCCACGTGGGAAGAATTTAGACAATGGCATTTTATTGCTTTTTCCCCGGCAACCGAGTGCAATTTTTATTTTTTAATTTTATAAAATTGCCACCTTAATAACTAAAAAACTAGAAAACCCCCCAACCTAACTATTTATATATCTAACGTGTACCCGGTAAAGAATGCAACATGTTAGTTTTGGTTTTTTTATTGAGAAAAATATAGTCCACATGCTATTGATTAATACCACCTAATTATTAATGTAGACTTCATTTTTTTAAATTATTTCTATGATTTTTGTCACATATTTGGAGTTTTTGGAGGGAAAGATATATAAAAAGAAAGAGTTAATTAGGATAAAGTTTGAGAGAGAGACTATATAAGCAAGTTAATTATAATTAGTTTCATTTTGAGTCCTGTAATATAAATCATAGTGAATATCGAAATTGAGCATGACGGTGCTTGCTCAGAAATTTCGCCCAGCGGGTGGCGCAGGAACCCACCATTATTAAAGTATTTGTGTCACCATCATATTCAAGCCTAGCTCGATGATAATTAAATTGCCATCAACCCAAAGTAAACTAACCACACTATAAGCGACTAATTACTTTAATTTCTTCATTTTTGTTAAATCTTATAGTGAATCTGTCTTTACAATTATTATAAATATAATTCAAGAGGATGATAATTTATATTGGTATTATGAAACTCCTTAGCTGATATATATATATATATATATATATATATATATATATATATATATATATATAATCAAGAGGATGATAATTTATAATATTTTATAAATTTAAATTTTAAAAATTCAGAAAATCATCTAAATGTCCAAAAGCTCATTGTCTCAGACAACATGATTCAATAAACTTAGCTTAAAGAAATAATTCAACTCTTATCAGCCGGTCTAAGAAAAAAACTCAATTATCGTATGCTTACTTGTACCAATCATCTTGGTTAGAAAGTATTAATTAAATTATCAGAATTAATAATTTAACTGATTATCTAGTATATAAATTATGATTCCAAGCTACTTCAATTTTGTTTTTACATTATATCATGTTAACTATTTAAAAAATGTTCAATATAAAAAAACTGATAATTTTAACAAAATAAGATTATTAACAGAAAGAAAAAAAAAGTGTTATCCTAAGAAAATAGTCTGCAAAAGATTTTCCACTGTCGGTCATTTTCTAATTGGCTACCATGATATTAAAATAATTATTGAGAGACTGATGCTTTTCGGCTGCAGTGTTTGGTGGCAGCATGCGGTCGAGATGGCTTCTCTTAATGGCTCAAAAGTCCTTCTAACAGCAACAGGCAGTTGGTTGATGCCGAGTTACCTGAGATTCCTTCTAACAGGCAGCTGAAGAAGGTTCCCAGCAATAACTATTTCTGTAAGAGTATAATTCCAATTTCCAACGCTATATGTTTTCATCACTTGATGAGCGTTCGTTGACGGCTTCAAGTCTCTTGAAAAAGACAAGACTAAATGACTTGAAATCCTTTTTATTTGTTTTTTTATCGAATTAAGATAAACTCTTAATTTTTAAATATCTTTGTTTAATAATTACTTTTGAATAAAAAAAATATATTTTTAAATTTTAACTGCACACGTACAATCATCTGATGCTTGAAAAACATTACATGTGTGCTCCATAGAAACAAGTCCCTATACTCTATTTGTTTTTATATTTTAAAAATATTTTTAAAAAATTTTAAATTTTTTTATTTATTTCAAATTAATATTTTTTTAGTAATTTGAGATTATTCTGATGTGATGATAATAAAAATAATTTTTAAAAATAAAAAATATTATTTTAATATATTTTTAAATAAAACATATTTTAAAAAACAATAACAACAATCTATTTAAATAAGCTATTAATCTTTAAAATTTGGGGGTGGGGTTGGTATCTACTGCTAATGGAGAGTGGTGCGGGCTGGGCTTCTTGATCTGTGCTGTTTTCGTAAACCTTTTTTTCTTCTTTTTTTGTCTTGCAGAGCTGAAATGAAAGCATAATTCTCAACCCCAAATTCTATAACCGACTCAGATAAGTCGACTATTTTTCCTGATTTCAACTTAATCAATCAGACCATTAATTGAGTTTTACCAAATTAATATTTTATTAAGAATCTAACCCAAATCAGCTCTAAATCCTGTATTTCGGAGACCAGCCGCCGAACAGGCCGAGTATACAACAACTTTGTTATTTTTGTCAAATTTGTTATTTTACAGGTGTAATAAATCCTAAACTTTCTTACACGGTTTGTAGATTAAATAAAAATAAATAATGAAATTCACAACAGAAAAGGCTTTTGAAAATGAGTTATTTTCGGATTTCACGAAATTAATGAAACGGAAAAGAGAAAATTCAACAGAATTCCAAAAACAAAATGACAATATTTTCCCAGTTTGAAGCAAGACCAGATAATTACAATAAAACAGGGAAAAAAATAAAAGTCCTCCGCCAGCAAGTCCGCTCACTCAACCACTCTTTCCTTTTCCCCTTCCTTGTTACATTTTACAAATGAAACCACAGGGAAATTACTAGAATTAAAAGTCAAGGAGACATCGCCAATGTGGCTCGAAAAGAATATATCTTCTCTATACTAACAAAATATTCATTTTTGTTACGTTTAATTTTGTTTAATTTTTTTTTAATCTAACTTGCAACTTAGCACAAGAGTGTAAACCACTCAAACAAAAAATACAATCTGGTCCTATAGTTTTCGACAATTACAATGGAGATCTTATTGTTTTAAAAACATCAACATCAACTTTAATTGTTCATTTCACCTAATTAATTTCCATATCGTGCTATTAATTAGTAACAATATATAGTTAACGGAGAACTTGTTTTCTAATTTTCCCTGAGCTCTTATGAACTTCTTTGAGATATTATTAAGTGTTCGAATTCCCGATGAAGTCGTTTTGAAGTCTTGGATGTAAAATTAAGATGAGAGAAAAATATGATAAAGAAAGAAAGAAAAATAAAGAAATGAGTGATTTTATTAATATACTTATTTAGCAATTTTACTTCGAATTTAGAAAACTATATATAGACTGATATTGATGCTTTTCGGCTGCCGTGTTTGTTGGAAGCATACAAACTAACAGGTAGTTGGTTGAAGTAAAATCACTTGGAAATACCTTGTAAGAGGCAGCTGAAGGTTCCTAGCAATAACTAATTCTATTAAGGTATAATTTCAACTGTATTTATGTTTTCATCACCTGTGGAGCGTAAGTTGACGGATTCAAGTCTCTTTAAAAGACAAGACTTTTATTTTATTTATTTATTTTTATCAAATTAAGATAAACTCTTAATTTTTTAAAATCTTAACTTAATTATTTTAGATTATTTTTCTAATATATCATTTTGTCAATCTTAACCGGGCATGAAACATGACACGTGTCTTCAAACAAA
>Ga0325405_1002605_pt1 | contig 18553 bp, 16 predicted proteins | sample PopdelMetagenome_21_FD_205663 | JGI IMG/M metagenome (GOLD analysis project Ga0325405, IMG submission 205663) | Populus deltoides microbial communities from Bellville, Georgia, United States - Xylem-Control-R2 | ecosystem: Host-associated > Plants > Phyllosphere > Stem > Wood/Secondary xylem...
TGGATAATATTTTAAACAGTTCATTGTCAGATTTTCAAATAAAATAACAAGTTATAGAATGACATGGCACCAAACTTCTTGTGATTATATAAAAATCGTCCATCCAATCCAGTTAAAAAACCATCCATCCTCTAATTAATTCACTAGCTTCCCAAAACCTTAATCTAACCAAGAAGATTAAAGGTTTTAAAAAATAATTTAATTTAAGAAAAGCTATAAATTATAATTTTTTTCTTGACTAGGATGTTTTGATAAAATTCATTTAAAATTATAATTAATATGCTAATTAAGTAAATATTTTTAAATCTATAAATGGAATAGATGGCAGCTACTGAAAACAAAGAAAGCCTTAAGGAGAACCCGCTGTAATTACACAATTTTAACCTTGAAATCAAATTAATACAATCCCATCTGCAACTGCAAGCCGTGGTCCTGAGCTGAACAGAATCTTAAAATCCTGAAAAGTGACAGGCTAGCAATATACCTGCTGCCAGGACACTGGGCAGTACCAAAATCATATTTTTCCTTAAATTGGCAGTTAATTGTCTGTATACCATGTTGAAAGAAAAGAGTACTCCTTGACTGACAAACCAATCATCATCACAGGAGTCTTTGTTAGATCTTGCTCTCATTTTGCTGATCAATCTGTTTATTTTAGTATTAATTTAAAATTAATCTTCATTTTTCTAATCAATCTTGTAATCTTTCTGCTAAACAACTTCATCTATACCATATAAATTAACATTGTAACATTGAATTTATTTTTGCTAGGTGTCGAGTAGTTTATGAACACTGACTGTTGGCGGTGGTTGATCTAATGTATTTAAATAAATTTCTTTATCATGCTCATTATAGTTAATAGCATTGATAATAACTTAATTAAGGTTATGATAATACCATAATTTGTAATTAGTTAATAAACTGATCTAAAGCATTAACAAATAGGTTTTTACAAAGTTTAAAACCCTGAATTACAAATTAAACAAATTATCTTGGGCTAACATGTTTTGTTTTGAAAGATTTAACTTTAAAAAATTAAATTAAATTTTAATTGAGCTGATATTATAATACTAAATTAATCTCAAATTATTTTTTTTAAAACCTAGTAACAAGCTAAATTAATAAATTTTTGAGTTGATTTTATTAAAGCTAGTTTATTTGTCTCAAAGTGTTTTTTTTAAATACCATAGACTCACGCAAAAACTTGGAATGCAAGTTAATTTTATTTTTCTTTTTTTTTAAAAAAAATTTAAACGTAGATGAAGCCTTTATTTTTCTTATTTTTTTTTAAATTAATTCAACGATTTCCTTTTCTTTTTTAACATCCAACGTTTTACTGTTTAGATAAGGGAAAAAAGACAGATGTTGCTCGTGCAGAACCTTGCCAATTTTATGACGTGGCATTAGGCAATTGACAAATAAAATAAGAATAAAAAACAGCTCAAAATTAAGAAGCCATAATCCCCCACGTGTCAATCATCGTAAGCCCGCCGCTCCCTTCAGATCCGCGGTCCTTTCCCGAGCGAAAAAAAATAAAAAACAAAACAAAACAAAGAAAATAAAAAACAAATAAAATCTCTCCCTCTCTCTCTCTTCAAGCTTTCTCCCTCTAAAACACTCTTAATTTATTTTCTCTCTCTAAAAAATCTCCATGGACACTAATTATAAATTCTGATATAATTCCCTCCTGTGATCTCTCTCTTCCCTTCTCTTCTTCAACAATTCTCTCTTTACACTTCACATTTCCTTTTCCTTGAAAAAAAATCATTTTTTGTTTTGTTTTTGTTTTTGTTTTTGTTTTGGTTTCTCCCTGACATCCACAAAGCAAAACCCAAACGTAAGACATTAAGAAAAAACAACGTTATAGACATAGCTTACCAGGTACGTTTTTTTTGTCAAAAATATCAATCCTTAATTTTCTCAATTTGGTTAATTTTCTTCTCTTTTTTTTTCTGCTTAAAAGATTTCTTTTTTGACATTTTAAATGTTATCAGGTGGTATCGATTTGGGACAATCAGAATTCAATTTAGGGAATAGATTTTATTTACATTTGGTTTGAATTTGGGACAAAATTTAGGGTTTGCATTTGGATTTTTAGAGTTTGATGTTATTTTTTAATAAGTTTTAGGATTGTCTAATGAAGGGATTATGTGTAATTAGTGGATTTAAAGAAGGGTTATTTTTTTTTAAAAGGGGGGTGTGAATTTTGAGAGTGGAGGTTGTGAGGTGTCGGGGTAGGTGGAGGGATTGTGTGAGGATGACTGATTTCTTACAACAAAAGCCTGAATCAACAGATGATGCTCGCACGGAATTTGAGAGGGGGTTGGAGGAATTGATGCGTGGGCATTTGGATGGTTGTATGCCATTTGCTTCGTGCAGTTCTAATCGTAACGTGGATGATGAGGATGATGAAGGTGATCAGCTTGTGCGCAGGAGACGGAGGTCTGATCTCGAGGGTGATGATTTGGCTGAGTCATCAGCTGCAAGAAGGCGCCACTCTCGAATTTTGAGTAGGTGGGCTGCTCGCCAGGCACAAGAGATGATAACTACTATGGAGAGGAGTAATCGTGAGTCGGAGTTGATGGCACTTGCGGGTTTGCACACTGTTTCCATGCTTGATTCCTCGTTTCTAAGGGAATCGCAGTTGCCTACTGCAAGAAGGCAAGGGGCAGTGGAAAGGCCGAGTACTCAGGCATCTGCGATTTTGCAAATGTGGCGGGAGTTGGAAGATGAGCATTTGTTGAATAGAAGGGAGAGGTTGAGGCAGCGAAGGAATGCTGATTCTAATATAAACATGTCAGCTTCAAATGCATCAGAGAGTCGCGGGAGTGAGAATCAGGGAAGTTTGGAGGATGCAAGTGAGAGTGAAAATGACTATGGACCTTGGTCGCATGAGCATACGAGGTCACGTAATGATCATGGGGATAATGAGTCTAGCAGGGAGCAATCTCCTGATATTGGAGAAGTTGAGAGGAGTGTGAGACAGATTGCTCGGGGATGGATGGAGACTGGCATTAGTGATCATGCATCTAATCTATCCCAAAGGAATGGCAGTCCTAGAGCAGAATGGCTTGGTGAAACAGAGAGGGAAAGGGTTAGAATTGTCAGGGAGTGGGTGCAGATGGCAAGTCAGCAGCGAGGAGCTCGTGCGAGTCGAAGGGAAGATCAAGCTGCTGGTCATAATGCACAAGTTGACCGAGCACGTGATGGGTCGGTTGCTGACCATGATGAAGGGCAAACAGAGCATATTCGCAGGGACATGCTGAGGTTGCGTGGAAGACAAGCAATTCTTGACTTGCTTGTCAGGATCGAGAGAGAAAGACAAAGGGAGCTTGAGGGATTATTGGAGCATCGGGCTGTCTCGGATTTTGCTCACCGCAACCGCATTCAGGTCTGTTCTTTATTGTAAATGATTTTTTTTATCTGGTAGCATTTATTAGTAATTTAACCTAACTTGTTGTTCTGTGTATGTTCAGCAATACGGTCACTATAAGTTGCAATGCTTCTTGTTTTAAAATAATTTCATTGTTTATAAGTTCAGCGTTTTGCTATGCTACTATAAATTTCTTTCTTTCAATGGTCTATGTAAAGATATTAGAAAGTAAGGTTATGTTAACTTAATGGTTAATTAAACATACAGGGATTTCTATATATCCCTCCTCAAGGCTAACAGCTGCCACGCTTGATCTAAATTAAATTCAGTTAAAATAAATTGTTTCAAGGGGAACCTTAATAAGCAAATCATAAAAACATTCTGAAACTGTACTTTTTTTATGGTGATTGGAAATTCTCTCTTCTAGTTCGTTTACTGTGATTGCTCATGCTTAAACATTTTCCAGTCATTACTAAGAGGTAGATTCTTGCGAAATGAAAGACCGGTTGAAGAGGAGAGACCGCCTTCCATGGCTGCTAGTGAACTAGTTCAATTAAGGCAGCGACACACTGTTTCTGGCTTAAGGTATGCATTTTGTTTTTCAATTCCTGTGTAAATCCTTAGAATACTATTGAGAATGTTCATCTTATTGTACAAACACTTCAAAAAATTGTGCTTTCTAGGATACTATTTACCTTATCTGCCTTCTAAGCAGCACGTTGTTTAGGATGATTTGCTTGAGGATACAGATTTTGTTTAGAAATATATTAGGATCATCCTATCAAGGAAACACATGGAATACAACTTTCACTCACAAGAGTGATTCAGAGAAATTTGCCATCGAAATATTTCTTGTTCTCCTGAGCAGTTCTGTCGTTTATGTCTTTTTGTACGTAATCCATCTGTTATTCGACTGTTGATTGTTGACTAGATAAGGAAATTCATGTGTAGGAATGGGAATTATAATGATGCCAAATTCAATTTATTCAACAAAAAAATTCTAGTTTTTCAAATCATAGATGAGAGGATGGTATTTGTATTTGGTGGTTTGGCAAATTCATTGTCTGTTTGTGCACATGCATGTGATGGTGGGAAAAATGATTTTGTAACCTAGGGCTCATTGCATCTAGTGTGAAAATTTTCTAAGTTTAGCAACTAGATTGTGGTGCCAGTTTTGCTTGGGGCGTTAAATGGCACATTTTCACATTTATATTGGTGATATCAACGGTAAGATGAGATATATCAGTGGATTTATACACATAAATGCATTATTGACTTTTGAGTTTGGGTGAGTGTTTTTTTTTTTTTTTTTTTTGGGGGGGGGGGGGGTAAAAGACCTGATCAGGAATAATAGAAAGTAAAATCCGAAATGCATTTGGAGGCAGTGATGGATCTATGTGGTGTGAATACATCTTAAGTTTGATTTGTATTGTTAACCTAACCAAAATATGTACCATGTGTTAATTCGAACATGATCTAACTGTGCGCATGTGCTGCTGATATTTTATCATAAATTGCTTAAGATGCAGATATCAGTTTGGATCACTTTCAAAACCACTATAACAAAATTAACAGTTTTAAGGATATACCCCTTAGTAACTGATGCAAAATTTTCACCCCTCACAACATTATCTGATAAAAGATGACTCAAACCTGATCCTGAAAAATCTATAATTTTGAAAACACACCATATCATCTTGCCTGGAAAGAAGAAACCGACATTTTTTTCCTTCTTCCTCTGTCCCCCTTCTGAAATTTGACTGTCTTTTCTGGTTAAAGAACATTGGATTCTTGCTGTGGAGCAATGCTGTGTCCTCTTAAAAATTTGATCTTGTTACCATATATTGCTTATTTGTGCTTGATTAATGTCTGCTGTTGCTATTGCAGTTTTTGAACAATGAAAAAAAAAAAAGATTTTCAATTGACACCCTAATGGCAAATGACTTTTCTCTTTCAGGGAAGGGTTCCGCTCCAGTTTGGAAAATATTGTCCGGGGTCAAGTAAGCAGCCATTCTGATACCACCCCTAATAATAACATAAATGATACTAGAAATGATCAGACTCAAACAAACACTTCTCAGGACATCCAACATGATGAGAATGATCAATCACAACCTAGGAGTCAAGAAAGTGACATGCGTCATTTGCCTAATCAAACAAACAGCTCAGAGAGCAACCCTGCTGCTGGCAACATGAATTGGCAAGAAACTGCTAATCAAGGAGAAGGTTGGCAGGAACAAGTTGCCGATGATGAGAGAGGAAACTGGCAACAGTCAAACTACAGTCAGTTAGATGAATGGAGAGGTAGTAATGCGGAACCTCTGGATGTAAATTGGCAAGAGAATTCAGTCAATGAATGGTCCCGGGAAACACCTGGAAATGTGCTTGGTGAACAAGGTCATCCACAGGAATCCCAGGAACTTTGGCGGGGGGACAGCACTAGGGAAGCTGTTCAAAATTGGACAGAGGGGCCTTCCGATCCTCTAAGAACTCACCGTTCTGTTCCAATGAGAAGATTCAATAGATTTCACCCTCCCGATGATGATAATGTGTATAGTATGGAGCTTAGAGAACTGTTGAGCAGGTAATTGATTTGTTACTGAAGGCCTTTTATGTGTTGAAAGTCATTGAAATTAACTTTGATCATTGAACAAATTTGTTTTTCCTGCTGTAGGAGAAGTGTGTCTAATCTTCTTCGAAGTGGTTTCCGTGAAAGCCTAGACCATTTAATACAGTCATATGTGGAAAGGCAAGGTCGTTCTCCCATTGACTGGGATTTGCACAGAAACTTGCCAACGCCAACTCCCTCATCACCAGAGCGAGATGAGGAGCAGCAGAGAGATGAACACAATGGGGGTCAACGTGATGCCACAAACAGACCTTCACTGGTTTTGCCATCTCCACCAGTGCCTCCACCTCAGCCACTATGGCACCAGGATTTGCACCACACTAGCTGGTCTCGTCATAGCATGCATCGATCAGAACTTGTGAGTCATCTTCTCCTCTACAGACCTTGAGACAATTTATTATGTTTTATCATCACAATTATAATCTTAGTTTTCTTTGTTGAATTTCTTGAAACATTTTGTCTGATTGCATCACACAAAAACTCAACTTTCTGACTTGTTCTGAAAATCAAATGGCTTCATTTTGTATGATCTAAGAGTTCAAGGTACAGAATCATTGCGCCATATATCGGAAAACAGAAAGGGCTCGCAGATTAGTTTCCCTTCCCTGCTGTTTCCAAATTTGGTCATTATACTGACAGAAACCTTTTGGCCGGTCTAAAAATAGTTTGAGGACATTCTGATGTGATACCATGAAAACATTCAACAGAAAGTAATTCCTTTCTAAAAAGCTTTGTAGTATTTTTCCAGTAGTTGTAGCATTCTAAATCTGCCAATTCTTCTATTCTTCCTATCTTGTGTTATTTCTGTGACTGCAACTGTTATCTGAATGTGGATGCTGATACTGAGCAGGAATGGGAGATGATTAATGATCTGAGAGCAGACATGGCAAGACTTCAGCAAGGAATGACCCACATGCAGAGGATGTTGGAAGCCTGCATGGATATGCAGCTTGAATTGCAACGTTCGGTCAGACAGGAAGTCTCTGCTGCTCTGAATAGATCAGCTGGTGAAAAAGGTTTTTGTTGGCTACTTGACGTTCAGTTTTTCTCTGTGAATTGTTGATCATTTACTCTCTTTGGTTATGAACTTAAAAGATTCATTATGTTGCAGGGTCGGGTGCTGAGACATCTGAGGATGGGTCTAAATGGGGTCATGTAAAGAAAGGGACATGCTGTGTTTGCTGTGACAGCCATATTGATTCTCTATTGTACAGGTATCATAGCTCTTTGTTGTGAAATCATTCTAACCATTTTAGGATTTGTTGATTTCATTCCCCCGCTGCTGTTTGTTTACTAACAGTCTGTTCAATTTGTAAACTTATTGCAGGTGCGGGCACATGTGCACTTGTTCAAATTGTGCAAATGAGTTGGTCCGTGGTGGAGGAAAGTGCCCTTTGTGCAGAGCACCAATCGTTGAAGTGATCCGAGCATACTCGATACTGTAAAGATGTGGAAATAGGAAATAATTGATTATAACATGAATAGAATTGAGTGGTGAGGCTGAAGGGAGGCAGTGGCAGTTCCTTCTAGGTGAATGAGAAGCTGCTCCTCAGCCTCTCGTGTCTGTAGATTGTCCAGTCCTTACCTCTGTTTTTCTGATTATATGTGGAATGTTTTGCAAAAACAAATGCCACCTCCATTCATTCATCCGTAAATAAAATGTTTGGCCAACAAAATTCTTTCATTTTTCAGCCCCTTTGTTCTTCACAAGCACAATGGCTATGGTACTGCATCCCATGTTATTTCACATCTTACTGCAAGAAAAATCTTTATTGCCACAAAACGAAGTATAATTAGCTGCATACTACTAAAACACGAAAGAGCTTTTCCCTCCCTAATGTGGTTTTAGCCAAATCTTTCCGTGTCACGGACGTGGTCAAGCAGTCTCTCCAGCTACTGGATATGGTAACAAAGTTCCAGGGCTGGTCCTTCCCATCTCTCTCTATTTTTTTTGTATTTGATGGACACCACACCTTTTCCACTAGATCTCTCTTCCTTTACTTCCACAGACAGCTTCAAAATGGCATGTAAAATACCTAAAAATTGCTGGTGAAAATTTTACCAAACAGAAGCTACATCAACATTTCAAGGTATTGAATATCATTGCTATTATTTTTTATAACAGCAGAAGCTTATGCATCACGAAATAATCTTTCATTTGCTGCATTGGCTACATAAATAACCCAAACAACCAGCGCTTGGGGTTCCCCATCTGCAACTGCTGGAAGATAAAATGATAATGAAGATCCGTCTCCACAATAGCTGAAACAATCTTGGTACATCACCCTTGCACAGAGCCTGTTTCATGTAGAACTAAATTTCAGACCTTATCATATATGCAATGTACTAATCTGCGTGTGTGCATGCAGAAAGAGAAAGAGAGGTAACCTGAACAAGAGTCTTCTTAAAAGTATTTGCTAAATTGCTGCAGTCATCCAACAAATTGGGCCAGATAGTTCTGATGCCTTCCCTGTCCTGAATATCATTTTGTTTTTGGCACTCACGAACAATGCAGGTGTTGTTTTTGTCTGAACAGACAGCCTTTCCATTGACATGCCTTACCTTGATTTCATTACAGAGTTCTTTGATGTTGCTGTACTGCATATCAAGAACTACTAGTTCTCCAGTTGAAAATGGATGGTAAAGATTGCAAAGAGCATTCATGCCAACAAAGCCATATCACCTCTTTGGAAAGATATTTATCGTCCAGTGAGATTTACTTCATCAATTAGAATTAAATTTAAATATCTCATCCTGCTTAGAGGTAGACTTTTTGATGTAAAATGCACATCTAGTGCGAGACCCGCCACAACTTCAGTTAACTGAAAACAGTTCAAAATAGCAGAAGTATCACCTATAATGGTGTGGAAGATGATCCATCCAGAAAAAAAATTGGTGAACTCTCTAAAAAGTTGATATAAGAGACAGAAAATTGTTTGTGTACAAGACCGGACTAAGCATACGGATTTAATTCTTACCGTCTGATTGTTGAGCACACCCTGCACATCCTTAGGAAGCCAAATTCTGCCGTGTTTTCCAGGATGGTTAGGTGACAATTCACAAACAACCTCTCTTCCCATATCTCGCAACAGACCATGCATCTCTAATTGATTTGAGTTGTTAATAGTTAAAAGAGAACTATCAACGAGAAAATTAATATCAATTTCTGAAAAGAAACCAAGGCCATATACTATCTCGATTACATATTCTTTGTCTGAATCAAAGAAAAAGCATGATATAGCTTTTGCTTTTTCATAATCTAGCGTGTCAAAAATTATCCCAAGTCTTCTCTAAATACTAAGTTTTTCAATAACACTAAACATTAACATACAGGGATGCTTCTTTTGAACGAATAAGAACTCAAAACTTCAAGAGCTAAAGGAAGTCCTAAAACACTACACCATTTAAAAGAATCTTGTACTGGATGGGTGCGGTGCTCTTGGAGGCATGTCAATCCAACTTTCCAGCCTCATATCCAGTTCAAGTTCATTTAGCAAATGTTCATCTCTAGTTGTAATGATTACTCTCCTTCCAGTACCAAACCAACTTCGCTCTCCAAGCTCTCCAACCAATGTATCTAATTGTTCTGATTAGCCCACGTCATCAAGAACAATAAGAACTTCTTTGCAACAAAGTCGTTCTTTGATCAAATTGATTTCTCTTTCAACTCTTTTGATCCTTAGAATATTTGGTTTTAGAAGTGATTCATGTAATTGAACCATAACTTCCCATTGTTTTGAGATTTCTTTAACATTTCAAAGAAAGCAACTTCCCTGTAATATTTAACAAAGTCTGTTAAATACAGACTCTGTCGTAGGTGTCTTGCCCACTCCTTCCATTCCATATATGCCCACAACGGAAACATCTTTTGTAGCAATTTCTAGTAACAAACCGGAATCAACACCTGTCATGTGCTTGGAAACATGAAAGCATTTGCAATCCAATTTATTCAACACATCTTCGATAAACTTTGATTCGTCCCTATGCATACACAAAAGCAAATCATCAATTTGAACATGCTCAAACAAGATTTTCAGTATCAAAAATATAATTCAACACCAATTATTTACTGTCAAGTGGGACTGTATCATGCTTGGATCGAAAAGGAAAATTATTCCTTATTGATGTATAAGAGCAGATCTAATTAATCATCTTAAAACCAAAAAAAAGCTATACCCTTTTGCCATATCAGCGAGATCCCACTTCCACCCAGAAAGACACACACCCTTCATGATGAGAGCTTTTCTCCACTGGTTGAACCTTTCCACTTCTTGTTTGAAACATTCATCATGCATCTCAAAAGCAAATAAGGATTTGCAGGTTCCTGCAATACAATAAATAGCAAGGCACAGTGAGGATTATAAAGACGAGAAGTCAGTCAATAAAATATAATCGTTTCTACTATTTGCTACTTTCGTGGAAAATTCCACACCCACCAGCCAGTGCAAGTCATTTACCTTAATCGTCATTGCAATCGTCATTGCAGCATCAACTGGGTCCACAGTTTGCTAATATTCTCCTTCTAACAAACTTGCATATCTCATAATATAAAACAGTTCAGTGTTGGAAAAAAAAAAAAACTGATTGAGAAAAGAAAAAAATTGAGAGATGTCTAAGAAAGCTTGGGATTTATTTGATAAAATACTTTGTTTTGAGACTCGATGGAGAATTGTGAATACATCAGGGGTTGATTTGTTCAAAATGTGCAAATGAACCTGTCCGCCCGTGGTGGAGGAGAGTGCTGATCGTGCAGGATATATTTGACAAATTCACTTTGGCTGTGCACTAATGACTCAACCAACCAAAAGGCAACACATAAATTACAAGTTCCACATCGGATTTTAAAGAAAAAGTATTAGCTTGTGATAAATTTGATTATGTAATGCATATTTTTTACTTTTTTTTTATATATATCTATCTCTCAATTTAGCTTATGATAAATTTGATTATCCATGTTCTTTAGATTTCTTTGTTGTGTTGCAGAGTGCTTTTATGTAAGGTTTCTTTTATTGCCAGTTGTCGTATTGATTCGATGCCTATTTTGCTGTTCTTTCATTGTCAGTTGTCGTATTGATTCGATGCCTATTTTGCTGTTCTTTCATTGTCAGTTGTCGTATTGATTCGATGCCCCTTGAAGTCTTATTACTGCTATTTTGCTGTGTCTTCCAACTGCTTATTCTGCGTCTTTTAATGATTACATGAACACATGATGTTTGTGTAGACACAATTTTGAGCAAGATTTTTGTTTCTACAGATTGATAAAAGAGAACCGATTGATAAGTGAAATGAAAAAACTTGCCAAAATTGATTCTGTAATAGAACCCAAAGGGTGATAGGCCACGAAGCAGAATCAACTTGATGGCGGGAAAGATAGACAAGCCTGGGAGAATGAGACGGCAGTGATCGTGGGAAGACAGACATCTGCAAACAGGGCTTTGCTTGTTTTTAAGGAAAAATTGAAGGTTTCTCTCCTCTTGCTCACTCACTGATCTAGGCGAAATTTTAGTGGACGCTTTACATTTTGAGTCCATAGGATGATGTGATAGACTTAGTCTATCTACCAAGTTCTTATTGTGCATGGCAAAAGAATGCCTTAGAATAGATTACGTCTACTAATCACTATCTGAAGAAAAAATCGAACCTTAATTCCATTAACAAACAGTAATAAACTACGTGAATTTAGCCTTCCGATTCAGAAGTTTTAACCTTCACAGCAATAGGAAACCACCAAATCCTTATACCCTTTGTCCCTTCAGAAACAGCATTTGATCTTAACAATTTCTTCAGACAAAACCGATTCGACAGCAGTCTGCTCCCGTGTTCTCTTCCGCTGTAGTTTCCCCAGCTGCGGCGCCAGGCTTCTCCTCGGCCGTTCTTACAAAAACAGGGAGCTTTTTCTCTTTGAGAGTTCTTGGAGTTTGTAGTGTGTTCATATATATCGCGAGAGGAGGTGAGTGATGATTGGTTATCATGCTTGGATTGAAAAAGAAAATTATTCTTTATTGATGTATAGGAGCAGATCTAATTAATCGTTTAAGAACAAAAAACAGCCATAAACTTTTGCTGAGATCCCTCTCCCACGCAGGGAGACATGCAGAGAGCTTTTCTCCACTCGTTGAACTTTCCCATTTCTTGTTTGAAACGTTCTTGATGCATCTCAAAAGCAAATGAGGGTTTGCACGTTCCCGCAATACAATAGCGAGGCACTTCTAGGATTACTAGAGGCTCTTAATTAAGGATTATTATATAGTTATCTGTTCTCTCGATATGTCAGTGAGGTTTTAAAAATTTATTTTTATTTAATTAGTTCTCTTGCAATTAAAATAGATATTTTTAATTAAGAAACACATCACTATAGATTTTGGGGGAAAATATATTTTGTTAGGTGAATATTTTCTTTTTAAATTCATGTATTTCTTTTACACTTAAGCATGTCTTTTTTATTAGTAGCATGTTTGTCAAATAAAAACTAAAAATAATTAAAATATATACCTGTAAAAATTTTAATCTTCAGAATTAAGTAAGAAAAAATTTATCTCTTCACTAAGAACTCCTTTTCTTTATTCATGTAGGTTTTTTTTTTTGATGAAAATATTCCTTTATCAGATGCATTGCTTTTAAATTTTTCATGATATGAAAAGCAATTTTGAATGAAAAAACGTAAAAAATAATGGTTCGATAATTTGTACATGATTGAAGAAAAAAATAAATAATTAAAGAGAGAAAATTATTTAACAAACCCAACAAAACAAATAACAAAATAGATATTTTCTTTTCAGAGCACATTCTTAAAATTATTTTTGCATATTATGTTCAAAAAAATAATTGTTAATATCATCATAAAAATCTATAATTTATTTAAGAACCATGAAAAAATTTAATCATATTTTTATAATGAATTTTGATAATTTCTATTGGCTAAAATGTGACAATCAATCCCTTTATCTCTCCTTTATATATATATATAACTTTTAACTTTTTTCTCTCGACACAATGATTGAAACATGAAATAATAAAGTTTATAATCAAAATGTTAAATTCTAAAACTATAAAGATAGAAAATGTGTCAATTTAAACTTTAGGGATCAAAGTACATTTTTTCACATCTCTTGAATAGTGGGCTCTTTTTTTTCCGGTCCTTGTTCCAACAAAAAAAAAGTTTTGAAACTATTAGCTAAAATTTTATTTTATAATATTGATATGTAATTGAATATCACGATTTCTTTTAAATATTCTGCACGCATAAAAACATATAAGAGACAAACAAATCCTAACAAATAAAACAATATAAACATAACGCGAGAGTATTAATTTGAAAGAAAAGGGTTTGATAAATAAAATAATAATAATAAAAATCATGTTTTTCCTTGAATAGCAGCGCTATTTAGCCATGAAAAAAGGCTGATGAAAAGTGGCTATGGTAAGAAACACATAACTCAGATATTACAGCTGTTTTAAAATAATCATGATTGAATTTAATAAAATACAATTGTTTCTACTATTTAGTATTTACTACTGAAACTGTACGCTGATTTGTCAAATCAATGCAAGTCATTTAATTACCTATAGTCGTCGCGACAGCATCGAGGAAACTTCGTGCGCTAAAGCAGTGAAGAAGAAGTCAGGTAAACTTTGTCGTTGTAAGAAAATGGGACGCCCTTTATGCACTGAACAAGCCCTGCTCACACGAAACCTTTGACTGCATTACAGGTAAAATCCAAAGCACTTGAAAAAAAATATATATATTAGTATAAAAATTATAGTTGTTTCTTGTTGTATAAAAATTCAAATCAATAGTTTTAAAATTAATAAATTGAATTTCATCAGTATAATAAATTATTTTATTGGAAGGGAGCGAATATTTATTGTCATTGAAGCTTTTGCATTGTTTTAAAGTGGCAATATTCGAATTGTTTTGTCGAGAACAATTTTTTGAGTTTCCTTCCACCAAAGTCTATATGAGGAGAGGAGGAGGTACAAACGGGAAACCTCAAACTAGTCCCTATACTATATATTTATTCTCAATCCAGTCTAAAAACAAAATAGTATCTCAGAGTGTTCCTTCCACCAGAGGTCACTAATATTTTCCTTCTAAAAACTTGCTTATTTCATGATATAAAAAAGCATTATAGGCTGGGAAACAAGTAAATAAAATTTATTAAAATCAAGACAGGGGTGAAATTGAAAAAATTAAAATATTTTGGATCAATTTGAAAACATACCTTGTTCTGAGACTTGATTTGGGAACTGGAAATACATTAGGGGCTTCCTGGTCAAACTGTGCGAATGAGCCAGTCCGTCCGTGATGGAGGAAAGTGCTCGTCGTGACCATTCTTGATGATCCCAGTTTTGATTTTATCTTTATGGTTCAAAAAATATTTATTTACTTTTACTCCTAATAATATAAAATCTTCTATATTTTGCTCATGATCAATTTGATTTGGCATCAACTTGATGTCTTAAAAGCAAAGGTATAGATACAATAAACAAGAACTGTTAATTAGATTACGTTTACTGATCACAGTTTAATTAAAAAAAAACAATTGAACTTCATTTCGATTAACAAAAAGTTATAAGCCACATGAAATTAGCTTTCGGATTCAGAACTTGTAACCTTCGCAACCGAGAGACGTCAAGAAACATAGCCAAAATCATTGAAAACCAGTGATAAAAAAGCCAATTTATGAACTAAAATAAAGTTTCATTAGATTTTGTTCAGATCAGAATCCAAACAACCTTTACATCACACACAAAGATTAACTCCGCAAAACCCACAAGAGACCCAAACAAACCCCATCCACCTAAGAGCTAGTGAACTTGGTAACGGCCTTAGTCCCTTCAGAAACAGCATGCTTAGCAAGTTCTCCAGGCAAAACCAATCTGACTGCAGTCTGGATCTCCCGAGAAGTAATGGTAGGCTTCTTGTTGTACCTAGCGAGCCTTGAAGACTCTTGAGCAAGCTTCTCAAAGATATCATTGATGAAACTGTTCATGATACCCATTGCCTTGCTTGAGATCCCAATATCAGGGTGGACCTGTTTCAAGACTTTGAAGATGTAGATCTTGTAGGTCTCAACGCTCTTCTTTGCCTTCTTCTTCTTCTTTTCGCTCACTCCCTCTTTGGGCAACTTCTTCTCAGCTCTGGGCTTCTTCTCCGCTGGGGCTTTCTCTGCTGCGGCAGGCTTCTTCTCGGCCGGCTTCTTCTCTGCCTTGGGAGCCATTTTGGATTCCTGAAAATGTGGGATAAAGAAGGAATTTTTTTCTTCTTCTTTTTAAGAGAAAAATTGGGGGATTGCTTCTTTAGAGAATTATTTATGAGGATAGGATGGTTGTAGTTTGTGGTGTGTTTATGTAAGGAGAGGAGGTGTGTGGTGATTGGCTGGTTTTTGGGAGACGCGGACTGGTGACGTGGATGGTTGGATTTGAAAGGATTTAAATAGACGGTAAGAGATTGGGTTTTTGCATTTTGGAGACCGGGGTTCTTAAAAGTTGAAAGTTCTGGTTTTTTTTGAAAATTTTCGGGTTTCGCGGGTTGTGTTTTTAAAATGGGTCAGGCCTGGATTCATCAAGCAACACTCCCAAGTCCAGTAGTTTAACAAGCCCGTTTCATCTTCTGTCCCGACGTTTGTTTGCCTAAACTGATTTAGGAAGAGGCCTGCGGTCTGTTCAGGTAGTTTTTGTAATTATAATTTTAAACAATAATTTTAAAAAATTATATATTTAGTTAATTAAAACTGCATGCAAAATAAATAAAACATATTCTCATGAATAAAAACCAGATTATTTTAGCTTACTAATGTTTTAAATATAATTACATGTGGGCTCAATGCAATGAGCATAGATTATTCATTTAATCAAACAGTTTTTTCCCAATAATTAAAAAAACAAAAATTATTAAATATAATTTAATTATTAAATAGTTTTTCAGTCCTATTAAATATAAGCTAAGTATAAAATAGTTAAAATGATCAATATAATTTAATTTCATGGATATTTTAAAAAAATATAATTGAATTTAATTATATAATTTAGTATTTTATTCTAAACATAAAAATTATGATAAGTTATTGACTGTGATAAGTTACTAATGTAGTTTGATTCTAAAAAAGTTGTAAATGAATTAAGCTAGTTTGATAATAAAAATAGACTTTTAATTTAATGGTTAAATCAAGTTGAAGATTCTATGAACATATTTTACAGGAATTGGTTGATGTTGTTTTCTAGTCAAATTAGATTGGAAAGTTGTTATTTTAATTTTTGAATTTCTTTTCTTTTTAAATATTCATTTATTTTGAAATTTATTAATTTATTAAGTCAGTTTAGTCTATCATTTTAAAAAAAATCATACGTTATTAAATCAAAATTCTGTTAATAGTTTATCTGTAATTTTAAAATTACACGTTTATAAAACCATATTTCTTACTTTTCACTGTGCACTCGTCACCTCTGTACTCAAGAAAACCACCGTCGCCCATTATCGACTGTCTTAGCTGCAGTACAAGTTTCGCGAGTTCAGCTTCAACTTCGGCATATTAAGGCTCATGTCGAAGTAGCGCTCCTGTAAATCTTATAACTCCGGCTGAAGTGACGATATCTTGCCCTCGTACCCGTCTCCTTCTACCACTACATCTTCATCCATCAACTTGAAGTCCATCAGTTAACAAACTGAAACAGAGGCAGCAAATAAAACATAGTGAATTAGACTTGACTGTTATCCCATAGATAACACTTCTAAATCACTTGCCTCCTCTTTCTTCATTTGGTTAGAGATTATCTTCAATTTAATTATTTGTCATCTAAATAGTTGCATGCATAAACTATTTTCAATTGAACATGATATATAATTAATTGTTGGTACTGACCAGTGAGAGATTCAATTCACCAGGAGTAGAAGTAGTCATGTTACTGAATCCAGGACTAAGAGGGAAGGCTTGTATCATTGGATTAGTGTTGATCGTTTTCTTCTTTCCTCTGTCTCAGCTCCTCTTTAAGTGCCTGAGTTCTCTTCAGGCACTCTTGCTTTTCCTCTTCAAGGTATCTCATCTTCCTCTGGGATTCATTATTTGCTCTGTTCAACCGGGCAAGCTCATTTTCAGCTCAGCATCCTGGGCTCCTATTGCTTTTCTTGCAGTTAAATCGCCTTCCAGTCGAAAAAGCTTCTCCTCAAGGGAAACTTTACCATGTCTGCAGTCTCCTATTTCAGCAATAGCTCTCTGCATGTCAGGAATCTCTTGCATAGACAGGATTTTCTCAGCCTTCAGTTCCTTGTTATCCCCTGATAAAATATGCAATGAAGATTCAAGTTTTTTATTTTCAAATTTGACCTCATTAAGTGATCTTTTAAGATCCGGAATCTCATCTTGAAGCAGTGATGTTTTCAGCAATTGGATCCGAAGGCTGGAAGTTTCTTCAGTAACTTGTTGCTTCTCGTATGCAGAAACTTTAAGTTTTAATTCCAGCCCCTTAACAATGCTTTTATGTTTCTCTTCTTTGGATTTGACATCTTCTAACAATTCAAATAGCTTTTAATAATCAGCAATCAGAACTTCCTAGTTTTGTTTGGAAGCAGCAAGTTCATGCACAACTCTAAGCACTTTAATCTCTGATTCCATCTGGAGGGAACTGAGGTTGCTCTCAGATAATTCAAGTTTTCCATGTAATTCTTGCAGAGAATCTTCCAGCATAGCTTTATCTGAACGCGATTGAGGCACTTCAACCACAGCTAATTCTGAAGGTGTCCTTTACTTTTTGTCATGAGTTGCCGTTCGGTCAGATATGCAATCTCTCTTTGAAGATTCCCAGCTTCAACTGTCTTCTCTAAATGAATCTGATTCAGAATGCTCTCTTCCGTTGCAAGTTTCGTTTATATTTATTGTTTTCTTGAAGAAGCTAATCAAGTTCTACACTAAGGGCTAGCTATTAATTTGAGGCAATTTCTTCCTGCAGCAAAATATGTTTACCTTCAAGATCTTCTACTTCCTTGGACATATCAGGAAAAAAATAATTCAGAATCCCTTAGCTCAGCTACCAAGACTGTGCAATGCTCATGTAACTCCATCTTTTGCTTCCTCAGTTCTGCATTTGATTTCTGAAGCAAACTGCATTCTTCGAAAAGACTTTCAGCATTTGCATGTCCTCAGCTTTTGCTTCCTATCAACTTTTTGTGCCTCCATTTCACTTTCCAATATTCTCATTTCTTCTCGGAGACTCGTATTACGAGGTTCTAAATTATGCAATTCCACGAGGTTCGATTCCCTATCGTTGGACAAATATCTTAACTGTGCTACCAGTACCAGCGACATATCCAGCTCTGACAACTTCTTCTCTAAAATTTCCTTGGCTAAAGCCTGCAAACCCAAGTTACTACCAAGCACCGTCATTTCATTTCATAAATCATCCAAGCATTTAGAGGCTATAGTGCTTTCTCTTAGCGTAGCTTCCATATTTTTCTGCAACCGCTGTTTCGCATTCTGAAGATTAGAAATCTCAGTTTCTGGCCCCATATCAGAACTCCTTAGAGTATCCATCTCTTGTTCCTTCAAAGAATTAAG